>LSQX01261028.1_pt1 | contig 40660 bp, 35 predicted proteins | sample 654561 | NCBI WGS metagenome assembly LSQX01 (sample SAMN04489861, study PRJNA283612) | anaerobic digester metagenome | isolation source: 4 biogas reactors fed with cattle manure at either 37C or 55C with and... | place: Denmark: Kongens Lyngby | collected 2014 | reverse complement strand
CATTTTTTTAGGCGACATAGCCAAGTGGTAAGGCAGAGGACTGCAAATCCTTTATCCCCGGTTCGAATCCGGGTGTCGCCTCCATTTTTTTTTGCCGGGGTGGCGGAATTGTCAGACGCAAGGGACTTAAAATCCCTCGATGGCAACATTGTACCGGTTCAAGTCCGGTCACCAGCACCAAAAACACTCGTCAGGCGACGAGTGTTTTTTAATGTTAGCAGAAAGCAAAGCACCGGACTTGAACCGCCTACGCATCTTTTTTCGTCAGGGACGAAAAAAGGCGTTACAAATAAGGCAAAATGAAAAGCGGCGAAGCCGTCTTTTCAAGTCCGGTCACCAGCACCAAAAACACTCGTCAGGCGACGAGTGTTTTTTAATGTTAGCAGAAAGCAAAGCACCGGACTTGAACCGCCTACGCATCTTTTTTCGTCAGAAACGAAAATAGGCGTTACAAATAAGGCAAAATGAAAAGCGGCGGAGCCGTCTTTTCAAGTCCGGTTACCAGTACCAAAAACACTCGTCAGGCGACGAGTGTTTTTAATGTTAGCAGAAATCAAAGCACCGGACTTGAACCGCCTACGCATCTTTTTTCGTCAGGGACGAAAAAAGGCGTTACAAATAAGGCAAAATGAAAAGCGGCGAAGCCGTCTTTTCAAGTCCGGTCACCAGCATCATTCTGAGCATTCTTAAAGGATTTGTGAATGCTTTTTTGTATTTGAATGGTTTTGAGTGCTGTATAGAGTTAGCACTTTTGTTTTTCTATGTTTCAATTCTTAATAATATGGAATAATTTATAGAGTTTTCTATTGACAATTTGAACAATGTTCAGTATAATTACTTTGAACGTTGTTTAGTGGGAGGATATATGAAAGAGAAATCTAATCATAACGCCGATATAGATGTAAAGGAGAGTATCATTGATGCGGCGACTGAACTGATAATAGAATCAAATGGAAATCTTAATCAGGTTACGATACGTAATATCGCCTATCGAGCTGACGTGAGCATCGGCTTAATTAACTACCATTTTAAGTCAAAGAAAAAATTAATTGAAATGTGTGTTGGGCGAATTATTGAAAAAGTTATTCTTGCATTCAAGTTTAATCAAAAAATAAATTGCGAACCGAAAGACAGACTTCTTTTCGGTGCAACCAGTGTTTTCGCCTTTCTTAAAGAAAATCCGGAAATCTCAAAGGTTTCTATTCTGAGCGACCTATCATCTCCTCATATGAATACTAATTCATTTACCAGCTATCAGGAAATTCTGAATACACTGCCGAAAAACTTCTCCGAAGAGAAAAAAAAGGTTATCGCTTTTATGTTGCTATCTACAATTCAATCAGCATTCTTGATTCGCACAGTTGCAGATGATTTGCTTGATTTTGATCTTAATAATGATGATGGTATAAATTCATTTTTTGAGCATGTAATCGACTTGTTTTTTTAATCCCAGATTAATATATTTTAGATATGGAGGTGAATCTCTTGCAAGAAAACAAATTAAAAACAACTCGACAAAAAAGAAAGAAAATCATTGTGGTTCGGATGATTATTGGTATTTTACTATTATTTTTGCTATATGCAATTGTTCAAGGTATTCGTGCATCACGTGGTCTTATGGAAGCACATAAACATCTATCAAACTATGATGTAAAAACAGCGACACTTTCTTATGGTGATGTAACTTATATTGATGAAGGTAACGGTGAGGTTATTTTATCGGTGCATGGGATTTTCGGTGGCTACGATCAGGCTTATGAGACGGTAAAGACACGAAAGTCGACAAACCGCATTATTGCACCTTCTCGTTTCGGCTATCTCGGATCGGATATTAAAGGTGACGGATCTCCAAAAGCACAGGCTGATGCCTTTGCCGAACTTCTTGATTTTTTAGATATAGACAGTGTATTTGTTCTCGCAACCTCAGCAGGTGGTACACCGGCAATCCGTTTCGCACTTGATTATCCCGAGCGTGTCAAAGGTTTAATTCTCTTTTGCTCGGCAATGCCACCGGTTCAAAAGCCGGAAAGTTACCAACAATATCAAGCACCACCTGAAGCCCTGATGTCGGATTTTGCTATGTATTTGATCAGTCCTTTGTTTGAGCCATTGATGGGACTGCCGCCATCCACGGTAGAGGATATTCAACCCATTAGCGAACGGAAAGCAGGTGCAATATTGGATGGTCAACTAACCAATCCTGATATGGAGAGACATTTTGATCAATATCCTATCGAATCTCTCAAAATACCAATCTTAATCCTCCATGCCAAGGATGATTCTGTTGTAAGCTTTGAGAAAACAAGACTTGCCGTCACCCGTTTTCCTGACTGTACCTTTATTGCGTTTGAGGATGGAGGGCACATGATGGCAGGACATGAGCAAGAAATAAATGAAGCACTGGATCTCTTTTTATCAGATTAGTCTATTAATTAGATTGCTTCGTAATTCATTGTTTTCAATCCTTTATGAGTTTGGATTTTATCCACCTATCAACATATTCGGCTGTTTGCTCGGGAGTGTTATATACATTGTTCCAGGTTATGTCACTTTCAAGGACGATATAATCTGTTTCGTTTTCAAAAAAAACATTACACACGGTTGTTTTGCCTGCACACCAGCGTTCCAGAAGTTGCTTGGTTGCTTCGGGCGACTCGTGAGGAGACCAAGTCAAATAACGTGTAACTCTCGGATCGTTTGCCCAATTATCAAACATTGCCTGAGCATCATCAACGGTAAATCTCCGCAGTTTAAGTCTTTCGGTTTGTATCGTTTGTGTTCCTTTATTCGTAATCATTTATATCCCCAATTCCATTTTCATTTATCGGACACGGTCGCATATTTTCAATCAAACTTTTTTATATATTCATCAACCTGTCGTTTTGTTTTCAAAATAATGGTTTTATCTTTGTACTTTTCCGCTATTTCGGTATAGTATTCCCGTCTTTCCTTGTTCCTGCAACCGAACAAGGTGAATTTAACAAACCACCGGTTAAAGTCGTTTTTATAACCTTCTTTTTTGCGTGATTTTGTCCTTTTCAACGCACGGTAAAAACAGGTCAGTCGAGGAAGAAGCAACAAAACAATTTCATCCGCTTTTTCAAGCCGTTCATCAATCATCAAATAGGTATAATACCCGTCAATAATCCAGTCGTCTTTTGCCATAAATTCTGCAACTTTCGGGAGTACGACGGAATCGTCAATGGGTTTCCATTCCTTGTCCCACTTTATTGAATCAAGATGAAGAACGGGAATGTTTTTCTTGTTTGATATGTAATCCGAAAGATAGGTTTTGCCGCTTCCGGCATATCCCAAAACTGCGATTTTCATTTTGTCCTTCATCCGTCTGTAATTATTCTTGATTATACTGTTATATATCGAAAAAGTCAATATTTTGAAAATATTCAAAAGTTAATTTATTTTTATTCTCGACATATCAAGAAAAAACAAGTACTTATCAATTGCAAGTACTTGTTTTCTTATTTGCAGAAAATTTATATATTAAAATTTTGTTAATCGTGAGTGAGGTTTTTTATCCACTTAAATCGGTTGACTTTGAATACGGCGACGGCACATTTTAATATTTGATCGGATTTGAGAATAAAGAACGTAACCCAGACCGGAAACTTAAATACAAAAGCGGAGAGGGCTGCGAGGGGAAGAACTATACCCCACATAAAGATAAGATCGTTTTTCAATACAAATTTTGTATCTCCGCCACCGGAAACAATTCCGCACAGGCAAGGAGCTTCATAGGATGAGCCGATAATGGTTATTGCCAGAATAGTCGTAAAGGTATATGCCAATGCTCTTGTATCGGGAGAAATATCATAAATATCAATAAGCAGATTGCGGAGTGTCAATAAGAGAAGGCTGGATATTATACCGGTTGCAAGATAAATCAACTGAAGATTTTTTGCGTATTTCTTAACACGGGGAATATCGTTTTCGCCGACGGTTTTGCCGATAAGGACGCTTGATGCGTTGCTTGATGACGAATAAAGAACGGTAACAACTTGTGCAATGGGAGCAGCAACGGCGTTTGCACCTATGGCGGCAGCACCGAGGTGTCCCATAATTGCGGTCTGAATGGTCATTGCGATGCCCCAAGAACCCGAAGAGCCGACAAGCGGAAGTCCCGATTTTACAAAATCTTTGAAATAAATTTTCTCTGTCTTGAACGCATCACTAATACGCATATCAAGCCGTTTATCATAGAAAAAGACATATATTACCGACATAATAAACTCGACACATCTTGCAATAACGGTTGCAATGGCGGCACCTTCAACACCTAATTCGGGAAAACCGAAATTTCCGAATATCAATGCGTAATTCAAGAAAATATTTACAAACAGGGCAGCGACGGAGTTATAAAAACCGATGCGGACACGTTCAATTGAACGCATCAAAGCAATAAGCATTGAGTTTACGGCAAAAATCGCATAGGAAAAAGCCATAATCTTAATATATTTCGCACCCTCCGCAACGATTTCGGTTTCATTCGAGAGTATGCCGAGTATTCCCGACGGAGCAAAAAATACGATCGTGCCGAGCAGGAGGGAAAAGCCCAATGCAAAATAGAAAGCAACAGAGAATATCTTTTTTATCGGTTCAAGACTTTTCTTGCCCCAATATTGAGATGCGAGGACGACAAGACCGTTTGCCGTTCCCGAAATAAGCATCTGAAGCAAAAACTGTATCTGGTTTGCAAGGCTTACGCCACTCATTGCGGTTTCGCTGTATCGCCCAAGCATAACACTGTCGGCGAGGTTTACTCCGAAAACGATGAGATTTTGAATACAGACGACACCAAAAAGCGTAAAATATGTTTTCAGGAAGTATTTATCAAATTGTTTTTTCATATTGCCATGTCGTTTTTCTCGGTCAAAAAATGAAAGAGACCGGTATTTCTGTTGATTTTCTTGTTGTTTTCAATCATAAATTTAAGGCGTTCACTGCTTCCGACAATAATCAGTAGGTTTTTGGCACGGGTAACGCCGGTATATATAAGATTTCGATATAAAAGTTGAGTGGGAGCATCAAACAGCGGGATAACAACGGCTGGATATTCGCTGCCTTGACTTTTGTGGATTGTAACGGCATAAGCCAATTCGATGTCTTCAAGTTTGTCCATCGGGTAATGCGTAACACGACCGTCAAAATCAATGGTCATCGTTTTGCTTGCGTGACTTATTTTGAGAATTCTTCCCATATCCCCATTATAAATACCCGTACCCATTTCGCCGAGTTTTTCCCACTCCAGGTCGTAGTTGTTTTTCGTCTGCATAATCTTATCCCCGACACGCAAAACACGGGTGGGCATACGATGTTCCTGTTTTTTCTCCGAATGGGGATTAAGCAGTTCCTGAAGTTTATTATTGAGTATTACCGTACCGTTTTTCCCTATTTTTGACGGGGTAAGGACTTGAATATCATCAATCGCATCATAGTCATACGCATCCGGAAGCCGTTGTGAAACGAGTTGTCCGACGGTAGCGGTTACAACATCGGGATTAGTGCGTTCAAGGAAAAAGAAATCGTTTGTTACATCATCCAATATGGGCATATTTCCGCCGATAATCGAGTGTGCATTGCGAACAATAAGACTGCTGTCCGCCTGCCTGAATATTTCGGTGAGCGTAATAACGGGGAACTGCTCGGAATTTATCATGTCATGAAGCACATTTCCGGGGCCTACTGACGGGAGTTGATCTGAGTCGCCAACCAGAATAAGACGGGTTCCGATTCTGAGTGCATCAAGTAGAGCATTAAATAAAAATGTGTCAACCATCGACATTTCGTCAATTATAACAACGTCGGCATCAATCGGATTGAACACGTTTTTGCAGAAAACAGATTCTTCGTTTTCACTGAATTCCGCTTCAAGAAGGCGGTGGATTGTGCTTGTTTCTTTGCCGGTTACTTCGGTCAATCGTTTGGCGGCACGACCTGTGGGGGCAGCCAGAACAACGTCCATATTAAGTTCCTCAAAGAGTTTTATCATTCCTTTAAGTGTTGTGGTTTTTCCCGTACCCGGTCCGCCTGTTAATATGATTATTCCGTTCATTGCCGACGAAATAATCGCATCACGTTGTTTTTCTTCATATTCAAAACCGCTTTCGTCACGCATATTAAATACTTTTTCGCTGACGATTTTTTGTGCTTCATCGTGATTTTCAGCAATAGCGGCAGCAGGGAATTTCAGAAGCATCAGGAGTTTTGCGGCAATGCTTTTTTCTGCATTATGTGCTTCATTCGTAAAAACATAGTCAACGCCGTCAAAATTTTCCTGAAGAATGACTTTCTCGTCAATCATTTGGTCAATTGAATTTGCAGTATCGTCAAATTCGTATTGAAGCATATCAAACGCTGTCTGCACAAGTTCTTTTTTAAGCATACAGGTATGACCGTTATTGTAATTATTGCGGAGTATGGTATCAATACATGCAAAAAACCGGTGGTTTCGCGGAACGGTGTGCGGCACTTCCAGAGCGATTTTTTCACAACGAGCAAAATCAAAACCATATATTTTATTGCAGAGAATATATGGATTAAGTTCGACTATGGTAACGGCATTCGCACCTAATTCTTTGAAAATATTTATGCCTTCGGCGGGAGTAACTCCATATCTTTCCAGACCGAGCATAACATTGCGAATTGCAAATTGGCTCTGAAATTGCATACTGATTTTATCCGCTTTTTCTCTGCTTATCCCCTTAATTTGACATAGTCTTTCGGGATGGTTTTCAAGAACGTCATAAGCATCATCACCGAATGTTTCTATGATTTTCATTGCTGTTTTTTCACGGACACCGGAAATAATACCCGACGAGAGGAAACGATAGAGTTGACCCGATGAATCCTGTAAATTTGAAACATAGGAAATAACGGAAAACTGTTCACCGTATTTGGTATGAGTTGTCCATTTTCCCGTAAGTTCAAGTCGTTCACCGACAAAGACATTAGGAAAAATGCCGACACAAGTAATTAACTGTGAGTCGGCAGAAAAATCAAGTACGGTGTAACTGTTATTGGGATTTTGGTAGGTTATATGCTCAACCGTACCTTTGAGTTTAACCGATTCGTTCATGGTTAATACTCCTGTCAAGTCCTTTAACGACAGCCAATTCGGGGTTGGGGATTATGTTCGTATCGACACCAAGACGGGAAGAAATAAATCTTGAAATTCCGTCAATATTTGCCATTCCGCCGGTCAATGCAATTCCCCGCATATAAATATCGGAACAAAGTTCAGGTTCAACAAGGGAAAAGTTTTTGTTTATTTCATCGCATAGGGTGTTAAGTGTGGTGGAAACAAGCAAGAAAATATCAGATGATGAAAGTTCCGTTACCATCGGCAGCTTGGTTTCTGTGTTTATTCCGCTGACTGTTACGGCAACTTCGACATTTTTCGGCGTGGCAGATATGAGTGTAAGTTTTGCTTTTTCCGCGGTATTAAAGCCGATAAGACAATTTTTTACGTCTTTGACATATTCGACAATTCTTTCGGTAATTAAATTTCCGCCGATTTCTATATTAAACGAGTTGACTTTCTGACCGCCGGAAAGAACGGCAAACTCGGATTTGCCCGCTCCCATATTTATCACGGCAAAAGCTTTTCGTTCATAGAAACCCGCATTTGCACCCATAGCTGCGGCAAAGCCCTCGTCGATAAGTTCAATACTTCTTGCACCGACTTCATTGAAAATATCCATAAGCGTAAGTTTTTGCAATTCGGTACATTCGCTTTTAATGTTTGCTCTGATTTTTGGCAGTAAAATCGATTTTTTACATATTGTATTGATTACTTCATTGACTAAGAGAAAGCAGTCGTCATACGAAACAATATTTCCAGCAACTATCGGTTTTGATATTGTGATTGATGACGGATTCTTGTCAAGATAACTTAAAACATCGCTACCGAAAGCAATGAGTTTGCCGGTAGCGGTGTCTTTTGCAATAAGGCTTGAGGTGTCAAGAAGCAGTCCCTTTTTATGGGTATATACTCTTAAATTCTCTGAGCCTAAATCAATACAAACAGAATTCATTCTATGCCGTAAATTCGTAAATCAAACTGTTGCTTGTGTTGGCGTAAGCACTCAAAGCAACAATCTGAACACTGTATTTTGCTCCTTCGCGAAGTTTTCCCAAATTACATTCATATACGTCTTCTTCAAAGAGATACATATATTTTCCGCTGAAATTATCGGAGAAAACGGGAATTGGACCTAAGGTCATGCTGACTTTGTAGCTCTCGACAACAAATCTTGCGTTTGCACCGTCGAATCTGAGGATGGTTTCTCCGTCGTCATTTTTATATGTTTCAATATTGTGATTTTCGTTCCAGGTGGGGGCAGTATCACGAGCTTTCATAGTTGAATATGCGTAATCAAAATTCTTGTTTGCAAGACCGGTTAAATAATATTCATTTGCAAAGAATTGATCGGTGATTAAGTCGTAGGGCATAATACGAAGATTGCCGTCCTTATCACCTTCAACTATATAAAATTGAGCAGCCTGTCTGTAGTCATAGGGGAACTGACCTGCAAAGCCGTCAAGTTCGGTTTCAAAATAACTTAAAGTTCCGCAACCCAAAGCGGTATATGAGCCTTGCCAGATTGAACGGGGATCATTTATGGGATAGTGAGAATGTCCGGAGAAATTGACAACTTGCGGATATTTTGTCAATACCGTTGCCGTGTCAAAATCGGACCAGTTGATACTGCCGTAAATTGTGCCAAAGGGAGCGGGATGCTGAATAACAATTATAGGCTTGTCGGTTTCTTTTGTGGCGGATTTTAGTTCATTGTTGAGCCATGACTTTTTTCCGCTGAATGTTCTGCCGTTGTCGTCATAAGAAACAGTAATAAAGTGATAGCCGTTAATGACGATATGGTCGTCAAGCTTCTCTCCCAATTTCTCTTCAAACATTCTTGCTCCGGCGGAAGCATCAACTGAACGATAAGCAATATATTCGTGATTTCCCGCACTGATTACAAGGTCGGTTGAGTCGGATAAATGAGCATCAAGGATTGAATTAAATATGTCATATTCTAAATCCAGACCTGTGTCCGTAAAGTCGCCTGCAACACAAAGAGCATCAAAGCCGGTATAATCCTGTGACGCACTGTATTCATTCATAAAGTCAATCAGCTTTGCAAAACGAGCACTTTCATTTTCTCCGCCTTCGGTTTTGACATGAACATCCGAGCAGACGGCAAAACGAATTACGGGAGTAAAATCATCGGGTGTTTTGGGAAGGTCTGTGTTTTTTGTAACGGAACCTGCAAGAAATGAGGAAGTAATCGTCATAATGATGACGAGCAGTTTCGCAATAAGAGTTCTGAATAAATTGATAATGGAAATCATAGCACTCTCCTATTTGAGCAATTTATTTAATCTGTAATTTACTGCTGAGCGAGTCAGATTGAACTTCTTGGCTAAATCGTTCAATGTCATCTCGGGGTTTTCGTATTTGAGCATTGCAAGCTCTTGTAAAGACGGTGAAAGATTCTTAAAAGAACCGTCAGCTAATTTTCTCTTAATCGCTTCGGTATATTTTCCTGATGCATCGGCAGTACGACCAATGTTGGCAATGTCCAGATTGGTTTTACGTATAACATTGTTTTTTATGTCCTTGCCGATTTTTGTCCGTATTAATTGAATTGCGGCAATATCCGCACCTAAAAGTGCAAGCATCGTTTCAATCGACTGGGAATCTTTGATGTATAAAAACGGAATACCTTTGCGGTTACCGAGTTTTGCATATATTTCGTGGTCTATAAAATTTTCTTTGTTGTATATATCAGAGCATTCGCGAAATACACTTAAAAGTCCCTTGGCAATACTGTCACAAACGGAAGAAATTTCAAAATGATAACTTTTTTCGGGATTTGTAATTGTTCCCGATGTTAAAAATGCACCTTTTATAAAAGCAATTTTACAGCAATCGTTTTCTAAGTTTTCAAAGTTAATGGTGGTTGCTATCGGACGGGAATAACCGCAACAGTTATATATTCCTGTGCAGGTACGTTTATTTTCAAGGTATACTGAATAACGACCGCCTTTGGTTGTTATGATTGGAACACTGACACCAAAAACCTCAAACAGCAGACGGGAATATTCCTCAGCGACTGCTTTGTGTTTTGTCAGAATACCGATTTCTTTCGGAGAGAAACAGTGACCGAAAAGCATCATCGCATAAAGTTGAGCAAATTTGCAACAACCTTCGCTCTCCTGACCGACTATTTCTTTTTTGACTTCGGATGCGTATGACATTATTTTAAGTATTTAATCTCGGTTTCGAGAGTAACTCCGTATTTTTCAAGAACTACTTCCTGAATATGTTTTATCAGCTCAAGAACATCTTTGGACGTTGCATGATCGACATTTATAATAAAACCTGCGTGTTTTTCGGAGACTTTTGCACCGCCGATTTGATAGCCTTTAAGTCCCGATTCTTCAATAAGTTGTCCTGCGAAATATCCGGCGGGACGGCGAAATACAGAACCGGCACTCGGATATTCAAGAGGTTGATTTGTCTGACGACGATTCATAAAATCGTCCATTTTAGCCCGAATTTTTGTTTTATCTCCGTGTTTCAAAGCGAAATCGGCATAAAGTATGGTTTCACCCGTACGCTGAAAACGGCTTGCTCTATAACCAAAATCAAGTTCATCGCTTGACAGAATATCAAAGAAATCTTCATCCTGTGCTAAAAAGCAAACTCTTGAAAGCACATCGGCAACTTCTCCGTCAAAAGCTCCTGCGTTCATATATACCGCACCGCCGACAGTGCCGGGAATTCCGTAAGCAAATTCAAGTCCGGTCAAGCCTTTTTCGCAGACTGCATTGCATAATTCGGTAAGTTTTGTTCCCGCATAAGCACGAACATTGGTATCATCCAAAAATTCAATTTTTGACAATGATTTCCCGAAATGGAATACAGTTTTGTCAAGACCCTTATCGTCAACAAGAATATTGCTGCCGTTACCTAAAATCAATGGTTTTTCGGGTTTTAAAAGCAGAAGGGCGGAACAGGCGGCATCAACACTTTCAGGTTGCACAAAAACAGGAACCCTACCACCGATTTTGATGGTGGTATGGTTTTTCATTTCTTCGTTGAAAAGAACTGTGCATCCGCTTAATTTGAGAATATCATAAACACTTACATTGGAATTTTTTGCGGATTCTCTGATTGTGTTGATATTTTCAATTATTTCATTAATCATCTAATAAAGCAGCTCCGATAACTCCGGCATCATTGCCGAGTTCGGCTTTACGTATCAAGGTCTGTTTTTTGGCGTAAATTGAATATCTTTCACGCTCTAAAATTCTGCGAATGGGCTCAAGAAGGTTCTCGCCTTCGTTTGCAATACCGCCGCCGATACAAATCATTTCGGGTTGTAAAGCGTTGACGATATTGATAATACCGCAGGCAACATAGTTTATGTATCTGTCAACAACATTTTTAGCTGTTGCATCTCCCATACGCATTGCATCGAAAGAAGTTCTGCCGTTAACTTCGTCAATATTTTTTACAAGTTCCCACATTTTTGAATCGTGGTCGTGACGCATTGCATCCTTAGTTTGTCCGATTAAAGCGGTAGCACTTGCATATTTTTCCCAGCAGCCTCTTCTGCCGCAGTTGCACTGTTCGCCGTCATATACAATAACATGATGTCCCATTTCTCCGGCGGCATAGTTCATACCGACAACCAATTTTCCGTCAACGATAATACCACTGCCGACACCTGTGCCCAAAGTGACGGCAACAAAATTTTTAACACCGTTGCCTGCACCTGCAACTGCCTCACCGAGAGCTGCACAGTTTGCGTCATTATCAAGATATACGGTCTTGCCGATACGAGCCTCAAGCATTTCCTTTGCCGGAACTTTGTTAAATTCAAGATTATTTGCAAAATCAATATAACCGTTTGCCTTGTTGACTGAACCGGGAGTTCCTACGCCGATGGACTTAACTTCGGAAAGAGGAATACCTGACTTTTCGAGAACTTCCTTGACAACTTTTGCTATGTCATCAAAGATTTTTTCCGGCGGACGTGGAATATTTGTCGGGGTTTGAGCCTTTTCAATAATTTTGTTGTTTTCATCAACCAAACCGGCAACAATGTTTGTGCCGCCTAAATCTACACCGATGCGATACATAAATTTCTCCTTGCGAATATTTAATCTTTTATATTATAGCATATACAGGTTTTAATTTCAAGTATTTTCTGACTTAATTATTGCATTTTGCAAATATTTTCGGAGAATGACATTAGCATAAGGTTTTGCCTTGATTTTTTATGTTTTTTGATGTAATATAAATATAGAATACGCAAGGGGGGGAAGGTCGATGTATAAAATATCCGTGCCTATGGTGAGTGATGAAAGGGTAAGAGATCCGCTTATGCTTGAAGAACTGCGGAAATTTGATGCACAGCGGGTGTTTTTATCTATTGATGTCTATGTTCTTGATGAGAAAAAACGAAAAGAACAGCTTGACAATTTGCGTATAAATTGCGAATATCTGAAAAATCTGGGATATGAAGTCGGTGCTTGGGTCTGGACTTTTATGTTTCGGGAAAAACATCCGTTTCGCTCAATGAAAGATTTGAACGGCACAGAGGTTACTGACAATGTTTGTCCGACGGATGTTGATTTTTGCAAATTTGCAGCCGATTATATCAAAGACATTGCGAAAATCGGCGTTGATATGATAATGTTCGATGACGATTTTCGTTATGGTTTTTTAAGCGATTGGCCCTGTTGTCTTTGCGATGAACATATTGCAAGAATAAACAAGATAACGAGTGAAAACAAAGATATTTCCGAACTGAAAGAGCATATTTTAAGTGGTGGCAGAAATAAATTTCGTGATGCTTGGTTAAAGGTCAACGGCGAGACTTTTGAGGATTTTGCCCGAATTATCAGAAAAGCGGTTGATGAGATAAACAAAAATATCCGTGTGGGTTTTTGTGCCTGTCTTTCGTCCTGGGACATTGACGGCACGTCTCCCGAAAAAATATCAAGACTGCTTGCGGGAAACACGAAACCGTTTTTGCGTCTTATCGGTGCTCCCTACTGGGCTGTCAGTACCTCTTGGGGTTGCTGGTTGCCTGATATTATCGAACTTGAACGCATGGAAAGTTCGTGGTGTCGTGCTGATGATATTGAAATTTTTTCTGAGGGTGATGTATATCCGAGACCGAGAAGCATAGCTCCCGCTTCCTATCTTGAAATTTTTGATACCGCACTTCGTGCCTCCGGTTGTACCGACGGGATATTGAAATACGGGATTGATTACCGTTCAAATCCCGAATATGAAACGGGTTATGCCCTTCGTCATGTCCGTAATCGGGAGAATTATAAACTTATTGACAAATATTTTGGTGAGAAAACTAATGCAGGTGTTCGGGTATATGAATATCCCAAAAAGATTGCCGATATGGTTGCACCGAACCTTGTCAACAAAGAGAATGATTTTATCAAAATGTTTTTCTCAATGGCAGCAAGGACAACGTCTTGGAATTGTATTCCGACTGTTTATGAGGGGCGGGGAATTGCAGGTATAGCCTTTGATGAAAATGCACGTCATTTGCCCGATTGTGCTTTTGAAAACGGCTTGATTATTGATATTGCCGCTGCCAAAATTTTGCATTCAAAAGGCGTTGATGTCGGCATTGAAAACTTTGGTGATATGGTTAAGGCAGGGGATGAGAAATTTCTGAAAAGCGGAAATAAAATTTTAACCGGCGGAATTTCGGTTTGCGATATTAAATTAAACACCAAAGCAGAGATTTTAAGCGAAACCATAACCGAAAACTGTGCAATTGCGATGTCATATAGATATGAAAATGCTGATGGACATCGATTTTTGGTGCTGAATATGAACACACGAGAACTTATATATTCAAATCATTTTACGATAAATCCTTTGCGACATTATGACAGGGGCAGGCAGATTGTCGATAATATAAAATGGCTCTCCGGTCAGACGTTGCCCGCAACATGTGTCGGCCATCCGTCGTTATATATGCAATGCAAAGAGGGAAACGGTGCCTTGGCGGTCGGTCTTTGGAATGCCTGGGCAGACGAGGTTATTTCTCCCGAAATTAAACTTAACAAAAGGTATAACGAAATCTCATTTATAAATTGTACCGGCAGTCTGTATGGTGATGTTGTGAGATTATCGGATATTTCAGCATTTGATTTTGCAGGATTTGAAGTAAGACAGATAACATTATAAAAGAGAAATAAAAAATTCCCTTGTCCAAACAGAGGACAAGGGATGTTCTTTTACATTTCGGGGAAGGAATCCATATGGAGGAAGAAGAATTCGAGAATATCAGTCAATTTTTCATAATCGGTGGGTTCTTCAAAATATTTAGCGGTATTTGAATCGAATTCGTCAAATTCAATGCTGTTATCTTTTGATATGAAGGCAAGGGGGTTGTAAGTTTCGGCAGAATAATAGATTGTAGCAAACTGGGTTTCGTCAATACTGGCAACAATCTTGAATGCAGCCTCACCGTCAATTTCTGCATTTTCCCACAGTGTAGGATTGATTGCAGTAAGTTTCGGAAGAACGATGCCGATATTCTTGATATCATCACCTAAGGATGAAAAACCAATGTCATCAATGCCGAAAGTGTCAGCAAGGATCTGTTGTTCCTCAACCGTAAAAGTGCAGTAATTCTTGTTTGTGTGGTCTATAATCATCATATCGCCTGTGCCGTATATAATAATACCGAGAGTAATGTCTTCACCAAACATTTGTGCAAATTCTTTGCCCATAGGGGAGCCTTGAAGAATGCCTGCATATATATCATTTCCGGAAACAGCATAAGCCATACCTTGATAAACAAAATAATATGACTGATAATAGGAAATATCTTTTTCGAGTCCCAAAGCAAAACGGAGAGCAAGTCTTGCGTCTGTCGTTTTAAGCTGAGCGTCTGAATTTGTATCGGCAAGAATTTTCTGCTCTTCATCAAGTGCATCAAGTCCCATTGAGCCGCGAAGAATTAGTCTTGCATCAATGGGGTTGACTTTACCGTCGCGGTTGATGTCACCGAGAATCCATTTAGGTTCTTCGTCGGCAAAAGTCATAAGACTGCCGAATGAGAATAATATTGAAATTGCTAATAAAACGGAAATAAATTTTTTCATAAAAGTAACCACCATATAAAAATAGAAGGAGGAGGTTGCCTCCTCCTGAAAGAGAGTGTAATTAGGTATTGTTGTTTATAATGCTGAGAATTAAACGGAGAAGTCTGTAAAGAATGGAAACAATCTTGAAAATGGTATCGGAGTAAACACCGCTGACTATAATATCCATATTCTGTTTTACATTTTCACCGTCAATCTTGAAGATAAGACCGACAGGAATAAGACCGGAATCTTCTTCAATATCATCAAGTGTTGAGTCGTGCATATCGGCATAAAGAGTCTTGCGTTCGCCCATATAGAGAATACCGACTTCTTCACACTCGCAGACGCTGGTTTGTGCTTTAAGACCCATGGGAATTTTTAATGTGTCTTCCGGTGGAGTTTCAACGCCGAACAAGGAATCACGATAGCCTTCATCAAGGATAACTTTGAAATAGTAATCCTCGCCCCAAACTCCTTGAAGTGTCTGAGCATTCTGGGGATCGCCAAGGTGATATGTGAAAACTTTGACGCCTTCTTTGCTCTGGAAAATTTCGCTCAGGGGGTTGCCGCCTTGCTGGAAAGAGTTCTTTTTATAGACGATGGTGAATCTCTTCAAGCGGAAGTTCTGGTCGATGTCAACGTTCGGAACTGTCAATACGATGTTTTTGTCCATAAAGATTGCATAATTGCCGGAGAGCTCGTTAACGTCAACAGGCTGATTGTTTGCAAACAAAACGAAAGTTTCGGGATCGTATTTTTCTGCAAGACTTATCGCAAATTCAAAAGTTGTGTTTGCTTCAATAGCGGAAAGGTCGGTATAAACTGTTGAATCGTAATAGATAACATAGTCGGCAGTTGCGGGATCACCGGTGATGGGGTTGTCGGTATTGATGTCTGCGGTTGCAAGAACTCTGCCTTCAACGTCGGGAAGTGTTACGCTGTAAGTTGAAGCTGCACTTGCCATAAGGGCAAATGATGATAAGAGCATGATAACCGAAAGAAATATTGCTAAAAACTTTTTCATAATATTCCTCCAAGAATTATTTACGATACAATTATACACATCATATTGTAAAATGTCAAGTAACTATTTGTAAACATTTATGCGTTATCAGAACAAATTGTTATCATAATATTTTTAGAGCAAAAATTCTTCTTGCAATTTTGAAAAATGTATGTTATAATACGCAAGATATTTTGATTTCTGAATGGAGAAAACTATGATTAACTTACTCAACATGTTCGGCGGTGCAGGCGATCAGAAAGGCAGTATGTCTTATATCCTTGTTATGGTTGCTTTCTTTGGTGTTATGTACTTCCTTATGATTAGACCTCAGAAGAAAAAGCAGAAGGAAGAACAGAATATGCGTGATTCCATCCAGATTGGTGACGAAATCACTACAATCGGCGGAATTATGGGCAGAGTTGTTACCGTAAAAGAAGATTCACTCATCATCGAAACCGGTGCGGATCGCAACAAGATGAAGATAACACGTTGGGCAATTCAGTCCAACAACACGGCAAATGACCGTGCCGAAGCTGAAAAAGCTGCTGCAAAAGCTGCTCAGGAAGCTGAAAAAGAAGAAAGAGCCGCCGCAAGAGGAAAGGCTCGCAAAACTCGTAAAACCAAGAACGAGGATGAGGAATAATTTTATGCCTGCGATTTTCGCAGGTTTTTTATTTTTGTGTTGCATATTGGTTTGGAATGTGATATAATTTCAAAAGAGAATTAATTTCAGGAGGTTTTTTTATGAAGAAAATTATTTCACTTTTGCTTGCGACAGTTATGATTTTTGTTGTTACATTAAGTGTATCTGCTGCTCCGCTTTCGGATGGTCTTGATGCGATCCGTGCTGAATTTCAAAAAGGAGTTGGTCCCGAAACTGACGGATATGCCATTGACTATCGTTATTTTTCTCCCGCAGAAGAAAATGATGATACAAAATATCCTCTTTTGATTTTCCTTCACGGTATGGGTGACGGCAGAAATGAAGACACTCCGCTTAACAGCCATCTGGTCGCTAATTTCGCAAGTGATGAATTTCAGGCTCGTTTTGGGGAAGGTGCGTTTATTATGCTTCCTCGTTCACTTGAAGAAAAGGGTTTGTTCTGGCCGTATCAGTTAATTGCTCCTTTAAAAGCCGCGATTGATGATTTTATTGCTGTAAACGGTGCTAATATTGACCTCTCCCGCATCTATATCGGCGGTTATTCCGTAGGCGGAAAGATGACTTTGGTTATGACAATTGCATTTCCCGAAATGTTTGCTGCGGCACTTCCGATATGTCCTGCCTGGTCTCCGACAAGTGATATGATTGAGTATATTGCCGATATGCCGATATGGCTTACTTCTGCAACTACTGACCCGCTTGTAACCTATTATTTCGGTGTTGCAAACACTTGGAACAGGCTTGCGAAAGTAACGAATGTTCCAGAAAAATGTCGTTTTACAACTCTTACAAGATGTTGTTATCCCGATGGTAAAATTGCAATGAGTGCTCATCATTCATGGATTGCCGTTCAGAGTGATATGTTCTCAAGTGATAACGGTGATTATCCGCATTCACGAATTGTTGACGGTTTGGGCAATGAGGTTAAACTTGAATATCCTAACGGTGTGATAAGTTGGCTTATGCAGCATACAAGTGATTATGACGGCACGGCGACAACGGGAACGGGGAATATCACAAAGGATACCAATATTTCAAGCATTATTTCTTATGAGAACTTCCTTGACTTTTTCACGGTTTTATTTAACGGAATAAAACTTATGTTCAGTTTCTTATAAAAGTAAAAAATAAGGTTGCAGAAATGCAGCCTCATTTTTTTGAGTGTTTAGTTTATGACTTATATTCGGTGCGGATAAAGTCATTTTCTTTATCGAAAAACCATACTCTTGCGTCGGGACGGGCATCGGCAACAAGAACTTCCGTTTTGCCGTCAATATACAAAAAGGCGGTCTCGTTTTCAAGAGCCAAGCCCGAAAAATCGGACAGTTTTACCGTTTCATTAAACCCTTGCCAAGCCTCACATTCATAGTGCGGACAGTTTGTGTAGGGCAAAAGTCCCAGACAATCGACAAGCATAAATGAGCTTTCGGGACCGCAGTCGTCATAACCTTGCGAAAACCAGCACATTGAACCGGATGACTGACCGTAAAGAACTTTTCCGTCGTCAAAGGCTTCTTTGAGATATTTTCCGGCACCTGTTTTGTTCCAAATGTCCATGCAGAATTTAAGATTTCCGCCGGGAACGTGGATAATATCGGCATTTCTGATTTTTTCTGCAATAATATCCTCATTTATATATGGATGAGTAAGATATAAAAACTCCGACGGACAGCCCATTTTTGCATAAAAACCAAACTCGCCTCTGTCACCTAAGTCATAGCAGGTTGTCGGAATCTGAAGATAATTCGGTGTTGATTTTCCGGTAAGTGAAATAATATATTTTGCCAATATGACAAAGTCTTTTCCCTCAAAACCGCCGCCGATACCGATAATTTTACCCATTGATTACCTCGATAAATCTCTTATAAGCCTTTGCCCATATGTCTGTGTCGGCAGGCTCATAAATTTTAATATCTGTGCTGTCTGCAATGATTTTTCTTGCTTCCTGATTGTCTTTTATATCACCGCTTGCAATAAACTGAATGGCGATGTTGCCGAGAACCGTCGCTTCAATCGGACCGGCGGAAACGGGAATAGCCAATGAATTTGCTGTCATCTGGAGCAAGAGTTTATCTTTTACTCCGCCGCCGATAACATAGAGTTTTTCGTAAATTTTCTCGGTGCAATCCTGCAAACATTCGTTGGTATAACGGTATTTCATTGCGATACTTTCATAGATACAACGCATGATTTCGCCGACTGTTTCGGGGATTTCCTGACCAGTGCGGGAACAATATTCACGCACACGCTGGGGAATATTACCCATAGGTGAAAATTCCGGTGCATCGGGGTCGATAAAGCACTTAAAAGGCTTCGATTTAAGTGCAAGTTTTTCCAGATCGGCGTAAGAATAATCTTCGCCTTCTCTCTGCCACTGACGACGGCTTTCCTGAATAAGCCAAAGTCCGATTATGTTTTTGAGGAAAGATATTTTGCAGTCAAAACCGCCTTCATTTGTGATATTGTATTTTTTTGTTTTCTCGTTGATAATCGGCTCGTCAAGTTCCGTGCCGAAAAGAGACCATGTGCCGCAGGAAAGGAAGGCAAAATCTTTTTCAAGCGTGGGAACGGCGAACATGGCACTTGCCGTGTCGTGACCGCAGACCGCAACGACATTTACGGGCTCTATTCCGAGTTCTTCGCAAATTTCGGGAGAAACCTGTCCGACAATCTGACCGGGCTTGATGAGCGGACACATCAGGTCTTTGTTTATATTCAGTTTTTCAAGCAACTTATCTGACCATTCGTGCTTGAAAACATCAAGCATCTGAGTGGTTGATGCCATTGAAAATTCGCTCTTTTTCTCTCCCGTCAGGAAATAATTAAAGAGGTCGGGCATAAGTATTACTTTTTCCGTACGCTCCATAAGTTCCGGTCTGTCACGTAAAAGTACAAGAAGTTGAAAAACGGTATTAAACTGCATAAACTGAATACCGGTAATGTCATACATTTCGCTGTTTGATATGAAGTTTTCGGAATATTCAATCATACCGTCATTGCGGCTGTCTCGATAATGGACGGGATTTTCAAGCAGACGACCGTCTTTGTCGATAAGACCGAAATCAACGCCCCAGGTGTCAATACCGATACTGTCAAAACCGTAGGCTTTGGCTTTGACAATTCCTTGTTTTATTTCGTGCCACAGGCGTAAAATATCCCAGTAAACAGTACCGTTCAATATGACGGGATCATTTGAAAAACGGTGGACTTCGGTCAACGAAATTTTGCCGTTTTCAAGGCTGCCGATAACTGCTCTGCCGGATGAGGCACCAAAATCAAATGCAAGTACGTTTTTCATATTTTTCTCCAATTTATATCGCTGAATTTGATTATAACATGATTGTTAAAATTTTTCAACCGCTAATTAAATTCTTGACTTATAAAGTGTGATGTGTTATTATATAAAGTGATAAATTATTGTCGTAGGTGAGGATATGAACATTAACAGTCATAATTTGTTTTATAAAGAGCCTGCAAACGATTGGGTTGAGGCTCTTGCAATCGGTAACGGAAAACTCGGCGGAATGTGTTTTTGCGGAACTGAATATGATAAAATTTCGTTAAACCATGACGAACTTTGGAGCGGTTTTCCGCGTGATACAACTAACGGCGTAAGCTATAAGACATATGAGGCGGCTCGTGAGCTTGTATATCAAGGCAAATATATGGAGGCTCAGAATCTCTTGGAAAAGGATTTTCAAGGCTTAAATACCAATGCTTATTTGCCTTTCGGTGATTTGATTGTCGGACACAAGAAGGGGGAAGTGAAAAACTATTCCCGCCGTCTTGATTTGCGTAATTCCTTGGCGACCTGCGAATATGACTTAAATGACGGAAAAATCAAAAAGACATATTTTGCGAGTTTTCCCGATAATGTGATTGTTGTTCGTGTTGAAAGTGAAAATCTCCTTAATTTTACCATTTCGATGCAAAGCGAACTTCGCTTTTCCACAAAGAGCGAGAAAGATACTTTAGTTCTTGACGGTACTTGTTTTTCTGCTTCCAAAAATAGTATTGAGAGAACCAAAAATTTGGTTTGTGAACTTTATTCGGACAAAGACGAGGAACACGGAATTGATTTTCGTGGTGCTGTAACGGTTAAGGCTGACGGTGCGGTACAATATTTTAACGATAAGATAGAAATTACCGCAAATGAATTTACGCTTTATTTCTCCTGCGAGAGCAGTTTCAACGGCTTTGACAAACATCCCTATTTAGAAGGCAAACCGTATAAAGATGAAGCAATTTCTTATGTAAAAGCTACCGCAGAAAAGGAATATGAAAAGCTTTTAGCCGAACATATTGCCGATGTAACCGAGATTTATGACAGAGTTGAATTTAATATTTCCGGAGAGAGCAATGACTTAATTCCCACATTGGATAGATTTAAGGGCGAGCCGGACAACTCTCTTCACGAATTGATATTTAATTTCGGAAGGTATCTGACGATAGCATCTTCAAGACCGGGTAGTCAATGCACGAATCTTCAGGGTATATGGAACAATAAAATTGATCCGCCGTGGCAGAGCAATTATACAGTCAACATCAACACCGAAATGAACTACTTCCCGACACTTGCCTGCAATATGGCTGAACTTCAGGAACCGCTTAACCGTTTTGTTAAAGAACTTTCGGTTGCGGGACAAAATACTGCGAAACAGTTTTATAATGCTCGCGGTTTTTGCTGTCATCATAATTCCGACATTTGGCGTCATACTGTTCCCGTTCAAGGCTCTGCGTGCTGGTCTTTCTGGCCGATGGCGGGAGCATGGTTCTGTCACAATATTTTTGAATATTACGAATATACCCTTGACAAAAAATTTCTTGAAGAAATCGCTTTGCCTATTATGAGAGGCTCTGTTGAGTTTATCCTTGATGTTCTTACTCCCGACAAGGACGGATATTTAATCTTTGCTCCGTCAACATCTCCCGAAAACAAATTCTTTGTCGGGTTAAATCAAAGTGCCGTTTCGCTTACGACATATATGACAATGGGAATAATCAAAGGCTTATTCACTGATTTTATCAAGGCTTGTGACGAACTGGGTATTGCTGATGAGGATTATATTTCGGTAAAGGAAAAACTGCCGAAATTACTGCCTTTCAGAACTGACTCAAAGGGCAGACTTTTGGAGTGGTATGAGGAGAATAAAGAGGTTGAGCCGAAACATCGTCATTGTTCGCATCTTTATGCCTTACATCCCGCAAGACTGATAAATCCCGTTGAAACTCCCGAGCTGGCAGAGGCTGCGAAAAAGACGCTTGAAGCAAGGGGCGACGACGGAACGGGCTGGAGTTTAGGTTGGAAAATATGTTTCTGGGCAAGGCTGTTTGACGGCAATCATGCACTTAAACTTCTGAATATGCAACTTCGTCTGGTCAGCAGCAAAAATATATTTTATATGAGTGGCGGCGGAACATATCCGAATTTGTTTGATGCTCATCCTCCGTTTCAGATTGACGGCAACTTTGCCGCACCCGCAGGAATATCCGAAATGCTTTTACAGAATATCGGCGATGAACTCTACCTTCTTCCCGCATTGCCGGACGCATGGAAAGACGGCTCTGTAAAGGGACTTCGAGCAAAAGGAAACATTACCGTTGACATTGAATGGCAGGACAAAAAAGTTACTGATTATACCATTCACGGTGAATTGGGTAATATTAAAGTGAGAAAAAATGGCTGAAAAAAAGAAAAATACGAAAAAATCAACTGCAAAAAAGGATACAAAAGCAAAACAATCCGCAAAACAGGAAACCAAAGCAAAGCAATCCGCAAAGCAGGAAAAAATTGATAAGCTTGAATTAAAAGCAAAACAACGTCAGACTGTTGCGGCTGTAATATTCTGCGTATCTCTTTTTATGCTTGTTGTTGCAGTATTCAAGGGCGGCATAGATTCCGCATATAACAAATACCACAATTTCCACATGGGATTTTGGGGTTTCGGTGCGTATATCGTTCCCTTTATTCTTATCGTATTTGCGGTAATGCTCTCAAAAAATGAAAACAAGAAAAAGTCGATAAGATTTTTGGCATTGGCTTTGATTTTAACTGTTTCCGTTCAGGCTTTGTGGCTTTTGATTGTTTCGGGATTTGAATCGAATATCACATTCAAGGATATTGTATCCGCGGAGTTTGGTAAAGAAACAACGCACGGCGGAATGTTCGGTGCAATGTTGGGCGGAATGTTTTATGTGCTGACACATTCAAAAGGTGCGTCAATAGCGATAGTTGCCGTAATACTTCTGACTTGCATTTTATTCATTTCAAGAACTACAATTGCTACACTTTTTAAGCCTGTTGAGAAAACGGGTAAGGTTGTCAAAGAAAAGGGTACAGAACAGATTAAAAAGCAATCTCAGAATATTTTTGAGAAAAGAGAAAGGCAGAAACAAGAGCGTATTGAACGTGAAAGAGCCGAGGCGGAGGCTGCCGCAGAAAGACTTCGTGAATATGAAGAACGCAAGAAAAAACAACAGTTTGATGATTTTTCTGCCATGGGGATTGATGTTGAAGCCGCATTTAATGAGGCAATAGGTTTAAGAACATTGGTAGACAAAGATAAAAAACCGATTGAGCAAAAGCCTCCCGTTGACACGGTTTCGACTGATGAAGAAAACATAACCGATGATTTTGATAATATCGAAAATGTCGATGACAGCTACTCCGATTTAATAAATGAACTTGAGCCGCCTTTCATTCATTCTTCTCTTTCTCTTGATGAACTGGTCGAACAGGTTGCTCTTAAATCCGAAGAAAATATCCCCTCTCAGGATGATGGTTTTGAGAATATTGAGGCGAAACCGAAGAAGAAAAAACTTGAAAATGCCGATGACGAGATAGCCGAGTTTGAAAATGATATTCTTGAAAATGAACAGGAAATAAAGGTTTATGAAAAACCGTCTTTTGACCTGCTTACTCCTCCGAGCGGCGGCGGAATGAAAACCACCCGTGATGAGTTAAAGGAGAATGGTGAAAAACTGATTGCCGCACTTAACAGTTACGGTGTTGAGGCAAGTATTCTTGATATTGTTCCCGCTCCCGCCGTTACCCGTTATGAGCTTTCTCCCGCAGCAGGTGTAAAAATTAAGCAGATTACTAATCTTGCTGATGATTTATCCTTGCATCTTGCGGCTGTCGGCGGAATTCGTATGGAAGCTCCCATTCCCGGAAAAGCTGCAATCGGTGTTGAAATACCCAACAGGGAAAAGGGGACAATTACCCTTCGGGAATGTCTGGAATCAACCGAATTTGCAAAATCCAAGGGCAAGTTGTCCGTTGTATTGGGAAAAAATATTGCCGGCTCGGTTATCGTTGCGAATTTAGCTAAAATGCCGCATTTGCTGGTTGCAGGCACAACCGGTTCGGGAAAATCCGTATGCCTGAATGCAATGATATTAAGCATTCTTTTCAACGCAACTCCCGATGAGGTTAAACTTATTCTTATTGACCCGAAAACAGTCGAGTTTTCCGTTTATAACAATATTCCTCATTTGCTTGTTCCCGTTGTCAACGATCCGAGAAAGGCTGCTGGTGCTCTTTGCTGGGCAGTAACCGAAATGCTCAACAGGTATAAAATATTAAACGGCAATAATGTCCGTGATTTAGATGAATATAACCGACTTTGTGATACTAATCCCGAGCTTACCAAAATTCCGAAGATTGTCATATTTATAGACGAGTTATCGGATCTTATGATGGTAGCTCCCGCCGAGGTTAACGAGAGTATTAAACGACTTGCACAGATGGCTCGTGCAGCGGGAATACATCTTGTTCTGGCAACACAAAGACCGTCGGTAGATGTTATTACCGGTGTGATTAAAGCAAATATTCCGTCACGAATTGCCTTGTCCGTTGCATCGCAGGTTGACTCAAGAACTATTATTGACGTAGCCGGTGCCGAAAAACTTTTAGGCTATGGAGATATGTTATATTGGCCGTCAAATGTCCGTCAGCCGATGCGTGTTCAGGGATGTTATATGTCGAGTGCCGAAATTTCGCGTGTAATAGATTTTATTAAAAAGCAAGGCGAGACAGCATACGACGAAAGCATTCAGGAAGAAATTGAGAGTCAAATCATTCCGGAAAAGAAGAAGGAAACAGTTGAGGGCAAAAAAATGAACAAAGATGCCGAAGATGAAGAGATTATCGAAGAGGCAATCAAATTTTTTGCGGAAAATCCTCAATCTTGTACCGGATCTGCTTTCCAACGTCGTTTTGGTTTTGGTTTCCAAAGGGCAGGAAGAATACTGGATATCATGGAACGCAGGGGTTATATCGGACCTATACAAGGTTCAAAACCAAGAGAATTGCTTATTACGCCAACACAGTATCTCCAACAGAAAGCAACATCCGAACTTGAGGAAGAGGAAGAATAATGAATTTTATATCCATGGATTTGGAATGGAATAATGCCTATGTTCCGAGCGAAGAACGCCTGATGAACATTGCAATCGCCGTTGGTGCGGTAAAGATGGATGAGGATTTCAACATCATAGATACTTTCTTTACATATATCCGTCCTGCTCACAGATATAAACTCAGAAATGATGTAAAGACGCTCACCGGAATTACTCCCGAAATGCTGAATGGTGGTATTACGTATAAGAATACCGTCAAGGCTCTTTGCAAGTTCGTTGAGCCGGATGATATTCTGCTTTTCTGGGGTGGTTCCGATATGGCGGTACTTATTGAAAACTGCCATGCATATTTGCATACCGATAAAGTTCCGTTCGTAAATCAGTTTATTGATATTATGGCTTATTGCAATACCAAGCTCAAAATCCCCAAAAACCATCAGTTGAGTTTGACTGCAATTGCGGAAAAACTCGGAGTAAATATTGACAACATAAATGCACACGATGCTTTGGACGACAGTCTGATGGCGGCGGGTTGCTTGCAGGCTATTGAAGATAAGTCGGATCTGATGAGCAAATTGGTCATTTGTGACGATGAGTATTATGCACGCAGAAATTTCCGCAAACGCAAAATAACCAATCCTTCCGATCCTTTGATTACTTCCGAACTTATGACGGTAAATTGTCCGGTTTGCCATACACCATTGATTCGCAAAGATTCTTTTCGTGTGAACAACTATAATATTTTTGCGAAACATCACTGTACGTCATGTAAAAAAGATTATTTTGTCGGCTTTGTGTTTACCGAAACTTATGACGGAGTTAAGCGATATATGACTATTCGTTCCTGGAAGAATCCGGAGAATAAGAATGAAGAATAAAGTACTTGTCGCGTCACTTGTTGCAATAATAATATTTGTAATTTTGGTGACAGCAGGTTTTATGTTCAAGAACAAAAACGGCAACAAAAATCCGTCAGAGTCCACGACCGCAACGGATGATGTTTTAAGCACTCAAAATACGGAACCGACAACCGGAATAACCAAAGGAAATTATATTGAGAATACTACTTTCTTTACTCCTGATACATCTAAATTGACTTTTTCATATCCCGTAAAAACAAGCTTCAAAACAAGTAATCCCCGTTTAAGTTTTATGGGCAGTGCCTCAAACGATAAAGAATTGGTCTGCAACGGCACGAATATTCAAAGAGCTTCTTGCGGTGCTTTTGCATTTGACGTTATGCTTGAGTTGGGTGAAAATGTCTATGAATTTATCTATGGTGATGAGGTAAAGACATTTAATATAAATTACGAAATGTCGCTTATTTCGGGAGTTTCTCCGAAAGGTAAAATTACCGCAAAAGGCGGAACGGAGATTGAAATTTCTGCGACTTGCAAAGCACAAAGCGAAGTGTATGCAGAGATTAACGGCACGAAAATAGATTTAGTCCCAAGCGGCAGCGGGGATATGGTTTTATATTCCGCAACTTGTTTGTTGCCCGTAGTATCAGAAAATACCGAACTCGGAAACATTAAAATATATGCAAATCATAATGGCGAAACAGAGACTTATACGGCAGGTTCGGTTACGGTTATCGGCATGACCGTTGATTATTCGTATTTTGTAAGTGCGGCTCCTTATGCCGAAGAGCCGATTTATACGTCATTATATCAGACAAATACCGTATTAAAGACTGCTTATTCAAATCACGGTCTTGGTACGGCTCCGATGGTTGAAGTGCTTAAAAATCACGCCGAATGTACACCGAATGAAAATGCTGACGATAAATCATCGCCGCTTACAACCCCGCTTCTTCAAGGAACTTTTGATTATATCACGGGTGTTTGCAGTTATGAAGATGAGCTTATGTTCAATCTTCAGTGCGGAAAAAAGATATATGAAAAACAGGTCAAGGTCTTGCAAAACGGCTATAAAATGCCGCAAAACAGGTTATCGGCGGTTGGTTGCGAAATAAAATCCGATGCAACTGAATTGAAGATAGCAAGTGACTGGGCAGTCCCCACGAATGTTATATTAAATCCCCAGAACTATTACGCAAATGCTCAAGGAAGACCTTTTGCCGTTGCAAGTGTGGACAGTTCCTATCTCGATATTGTATTTTACTATACCGATCGGGTTTTCGACACTTTCGATGTTTCCAAAAGTAAAAGTATCAGTGCCGTTGAATGGATAAATGTCGGAGTTAGCGGAAATACGACATTGCGTATCCATTTTAAGCTTGCGGGATATTTTTACGGCTATCACATTGAGCTTGTCGGAAACACCTATAAGATTAGGGTAAACGACCGACCTGCGGTGCAGAAAACAAAAACAGTTATGCTTGATGCCGGTCACGGTTTTGATGATACGGGAACATATAGTGTATACAGCGGTATATATGAAAAAGACATCAACCTTTCGCTTGCTTGGAGAGTTAAAAATAAACTTGAACAGCAGGGAATAAATGTTGTTATGACGAGATACGGCGATGAGGATGTAACCTTGGACGAGCGTACCTTGGTCGGCAGAACTTCCCCCGATTGTTTTGTGTCCATTCATTGTGACGGCGATCCAAATACCACCACAAGCAGCGGCACACACACTTTTTATTACTACAATTATTCAATGCCCCTTGCCTCGTCAATTCATTCAAATCTGGTTACCGCCTATCAATCCATTTATCCGGTCGGTACTCCCGAATATGCTGCAATAAATAAAGGTGCAAAATTCTTTCCCTATCAGGTTACCCGTCTTGAAGAATGTCCCTCTGTATTGGTTGAATGCGGATATTTAACCAATGTGTCTGATTGTAATGTTCTGATTTCCGAAGGCGGTCAGGAACTTATTTCAGGAGCGATTGCCAACGGAATACTTTATTATCTTAATAACTTTTAATTATGTTTTTACCGATTTCAAAAGAGGAAATGTTAAAACGGGATTGGCAATATGTCGATTTCGTCTATGTTTCGGGTGATGCTTATGTAGACCACCCATCTTTCGGCCCCTCAATTATCACCAGAGTGCTTGAAAATGACGGTTTTCGTATTGCATTTTTATCTCAACCTGATTGGAATAGTCTTGATGATATTACCCGATTCGGTCGTCCACGTTACGGATTTTTCGTGTCAAGCGGAAATATCGACTCAATGGTTGCTCATTATACTGTCGCAAAGAACAGGAGAACTTTCGACGCATATACCGCCGGTGGCGTTATCGGCAAACGTCCCGACAGGGCAGTGGATGTTTATTGCAAACTCATCCGAGAGGCTTACGGGGATATTCCCATTGTTATCGGCGGACTTGAGGCTTCTTTACGCCGATTTGCCCATTATGACTATTGGGATGATAAGATATTACCCTCGATTTTGGTTTCAAGCGGTGCAGATTTGCTTATTTACGGAATGGGAGAAAAGCAGATTTTGGAAATTGCCCAAAGACTTCAAAAAGGCGAGAAAATTGAGGAGCTTCACGATATATTGGGTACTTGCTACTTGGTTGATACCGTCGATACTCCTTTTGGCGGTGCGGAATGTCCCTCACTTGATAATGTTCGGAACAACAAGAGAGAATATGCGATAAGTGTTCGCATTCAGCAGGATGAACACGACGCTGTGCGGGGGAAAATGCTCAAACAAAAGCACGGCAAAAAGATGCTTGTTCAAAATCCGCCCATGCCGATGCTCACGACAGCCGAACTTGACGCGGTCTATGAACTTCCCTATGAAAGAAATTATCATCCCGTATATGAAAAAGACGGCGGTGTGCCGGGTATTCAGGAAGTAAAATTCTCTATCACCCATGTCCGCGGATGTTTCGGTGCGTGCAATTTCTGTTCACTTGCCTATCATCAGGGAAGATATATTGCAGTCAGAAGTCACGAGTCGGTTATTAAAGAAGCGAAACTATTAACCGAAATGCCCGATTTTAAGGGATATATTAACGACATCGGCGGCCCGACGGCAAATTTCAGACAACCGTCCTGTTCGGGACAGGAGAAAAACGGTTTATGCAAAGGCAAAAAATGTCTTGCCCCCTTGCCGTGTAAAAATCTCAAAGTTGACCATTCAGACTATCTTTCACTTTTACGAAAACTTCGTGAACTTCCGAAAGTCAAGAAAGTGTTTATCCGTTCTGGTATTCGGTTTGACTATCTGATTGAAGATAAAGATGACAGTTTCTTTAATGAACTTGTCAGACACCATGTAAGCGGACAACTGAAAGTCGCTCCCGAACATTGTTCGGCTTATGTGCTGGACAAAATGGGCAAACCGCATATAGAAAGTTATATCAGGTTTGCAGAAAAGTATTTCGATTTGACGAAAAAAGCGGGGAAAGAGCAATATATCGTTCCGTATTTGATGTCCTCACATCCGGGATGCACGCTTAAAGATGCGGTTGAACTTGCTCTTTTTATCAAAGAACAGGGACTTCGACCCGAACAGGTTCAGGATTTTTATCCCACACCGGGGACGATTTCGACGGCTATGTATTATACCGAAATGGATCCCTATACTTTGGAGCCGGTATATGTTGCAAAAGAGCCTTATGAAAAGGCAATGCAAAGAGCCTTGATGCAGTATTTTCTGCCTCAGAATCGCAGGCTTGTTGAAGATGCGTTAAAAAAAGCACGTCGCACCGATTTAATCGGTGACGGCAAGGATTGTCTCATAAAAGGTAAAATAAAAAGTGAGGTTCGTAAAAATGAGCGAAAAAAAACTTACAAAAAAGGCAAAAAATAAAGTGATAATAATTGCGGTTGCAGTTGTCTTTGTAATCGCATTGGTGGCTACTCTTATTGGAAACAGCGATAAGCTTTATGAAATGTTCGGTATTGAGCCGACTCCCGATTTATCCGAAAACACGATTGAAGTTCATTATCTCGATGTCGGGCAGGGGGACTGTGAAATTATTGTTTCGGGTGAGGATATTATGCTTATCGACGCGGGCGAAAAGGAATATGCTGAAACGGTTATAACCTACATCGAAACGCTCGGTTTCGATACGATAGATTATGTTATTGCCACCCATCCTCATTCGGATCACATCGGTGCAATGAGCGAGGTTATTGACGCTTTTACCGTCGAGAATATCATTATGCCGAAATTGGTCAAGCGGAACACGCCGACGACTGCTTGCTATGAAGATATGCTCAAATCAATTCAGTCAAGCGGTGCGACCGTCTATGCAGCATATCCCGAGGACACCTATTCCTTTGGTGAAGCCGAGATAACGATATTAGCCCCCTTTGTTCAGTCGGATGAACTTAACAATATGTCCGTCGTTTGCAAAATGACATACGGAGAAACGAGTTTTCTCTTTACCGGCGATTGCGAAGCAAAGGTTGAAAAGCAGATTCTTCAGCATAATTACGACATATCCGCCGACGTTCTGAAAGTCGGTCATCACGGTTCAAGCACATCTTCAAGCAAGGAATTTATCGAGGCGATTAACCCGAAATATGCCGTGATTTCCTGTGCGACGGACAACAGTTACGGTCATCCGCACAGTGAGGTTCTTTCCTTATTTGACGAAATGGAAATTGAAGTCTTACGCACCGATAAAATCGGTAACATTATCATAAAATCCGACGGTGTGAATATCAAAGTGGAAAAATAATGTATATTCACATTGGTCAGAACGCGGTTATCCGTGAGAAAAATGTTATCGGAATTTTCGATATGGATGCGGTAACGGTTACGAAAACGGCACGTGATTTTTTGTCTGATGCCGAAAAAGACGGTCGGGTGATTTATTTAAGTCCCTATGACTTGCCAAAGTCATTTATCGTTTGTAAGGAAGACGGGAAACTGAATATTTATATCTCTCCCCTGTCGACGAGTACGATTAAAAACCGGATTTTCTCGAAAAACCTTTGAAAAAACTTATGAAAAACCTTTCAATTATGATTAAACCCGCCTCAAGTATTTGCAATTTGCGTTGCAAATACTGTTTCTATTGTGACGTTGCGGAAAATCGGGAAGTTTTTTCTTACGGTGTCATGAGTGAGGATACTGCCGAAAATCTGATTGAAAGTGCGTTTGAAGCCGCTGACGGGGGAAGCATTGCTTTTGCTTTTCAGGGTGGGGAGCCGCTTTGTGCAGGACTTGACTATTTTCGTTTTTTTGTTGATACCGTCAAAAAATATAATACAAAAAATTCTCCGGTTTATTTTTCGTTGCAGACTAACGGTACTTTGATTGATAATGACTGGGCGAGGTTTTTCTTCGACAACAGATTTTTAATCGGTCTTTCGCTTGACGGGGATATTGACGGGAATCGTTTTCGCGTTGATGCCAATGGGAATAATGCGTATTATAAGATTACGCAGGCAGCCAATAAACTTAAAAGATATGGTGTCGAGTTTAATATTTTGACCGTTCTGACGGGATATTGTGCGGATAATATTGAGCGGATTTACAAGCATTTTCGCTCTCAGGGCTATGGTTATATCCAGTTTATACCCTGTCTGCGACCTGTCGGGGACAAGACCGAAAGTGAACTTTATATGACTTCTGACCAATATGCCGAATTTTTAATCCGTGCGTTTAATTTATACGTCAAGGATTTTGTGCGGGGGAAATATTTAAGTATCCGTCAGTTTGACAACTGGGTGCGTATGTACCACGGCGAAAAGGCGGAACAATGCGGTCTTAACGGACATTGCACACATCAGATTGTGGTTGAGGGCAACGGAAATATATATCCCTGCGATTTTTTCTGTACTGACGAATGGTTGCTCGGAAATATAAACAATGACAGCTTAAACGATATGCTCGAATCAAAAAAAGCCCGCCTCTTTATCGAGGAGAGCCTTCAAGTTCGTGATGAATGTAAGACCTGCAGATTTTATAAAATCTGTCGCGGCGGAGGCTGTAAACGAGAGAAAATGAGTGAAGATTATTGCAAAGCATATAAGCAATTCTTTGCTTCGTGCCTTCCGCTATTTCGGGTGTTTTCTAAAGGTTGAAAGTGTCATCCGAAAGCTCCTCGAAGCTCATTCTTCGCGGAGTTCTTTTTAATACGTCATAAGCATACTTCCCGCAGAGAAAATCTGCGGCAACAATTCCTTTTTTCGGACATATAACTTCCGTGCCGTCGGGGGTAAGTTTTCCGTGCTTGCATATTGCACAGTGAGGTGCAATATCTTTGTTAAATAATTTCTGTTTCATAATCTCGCTATAATATCAATAATTTCTTCAACACTCGATACAAAAATGAGTTCGTCAAGACTGTCGTCAACCAAAAATCCTTCGGTCATCATCTGGGTATAAAACGCTTTAAGCATATCATAATAACCTGCAACATTTGCCATAATGCAGGGTTTTTTATCAATATCAAGCTGATTCAAGCAATAAACTTCGCTCATTTCGTCCAATGTGCCGGGACCGCCGGGAAGGACGACATAGACATCGCTAAGTTCAATCATCTTGTTTCTGCGTTCACTCATGGTTGCGGTGTAATATGTTTTTGTCAAAGTCTTGTGTTCAACGCTTTTTATATATTCAACATCGGGAACAACGCCGATAACATTTCCGCCGTTATCAAGGACACCGTTTGCAACCGCACCCATAAGTCCGACATGAGAGCCGCCGAAAACAAGTGTATGACCATTTTCGGCAAGTGCTTTTCCAAATTTTGCGGCAAAATCCATATATTCCGGACGAACGCCGGGACGAGAGCCGCAATATGCTGCTACTTTCATAAGTCCTCTTTTCGTAGTATTTTACTTATTATACAATAAATATTTTAGTTTGTCAATATATTAAAAATCAAAACCGGATAGGAATGTGTTGTTTTCAGCAAGTTTGCATTTTGCTTTTTCATGCTTGATTTGCTGAAATTCATCAGAAAAAGGAGCCGAATTAACCGAAATCGACTCCTTTTTTGTTTGCGGTTCAAAGCCATGTATTAACTCTTGTCGGCTTGTTTTTCAAGTTTTCGCATATTGATTGCAGAAGATGTAAAAGACAAGAGTTGTAACGGCTTTTTACCAAAGAATGTACTCTGTCGTTAAAGCAGAGTGTTTCTGTCGTTTCTTACGGGAAAACCGGTTTTTCGATAGGTCTCACTGTCGGCTCTATCAAAGAGGGGATAAGCGGATTTGTTGGCGAAACGATACCGGTTGGCGGGTCAATTATCAGCTTTCTGGTTGTTGTTTCAAAAAGACCGGTAGGAATTTCGATTTGTTTTTTTGTGGTTGTCTCAATCGGGAACAAAGTGGGCTTTTCGAATTTTGTCGGGGGATCAATCAGCCCGGTCGGCGATACCGGCGTTTCCTTTGTGGTTGTTTCGCCCGAACTTGTTGGAACAGCGGTCGCCGGTGCTTCAGTAGCAGGCGTAGGAGCCTCCGTAGCCCCTGTTATGTCTTCAGGAGGAACTCCGGTAGGTTCTGCAATAATATCATCGGAAAGAAGTTCTGTCGGAGTTTCCGTAGATTCGTTTTCTGCCGTGTACCATTCGGGATAGTCATCAAGCCCTAATCCGTATCTCAGAATATTTCTTGCATCTCCCGATTTCACTTTGCCGTCGTTGTCCCAGTCGGCGAGCTTGGCATCAAAACCGTCACAGACGCTTAAACCGAGAGCATATCGTAATGCCCAGCGTGCGTCTATTGAATTGACTCTCCCGTCGTGATTGACGTCTCCCAACTTGTACCCGCTTGTCGCTGATACCGAAATTGTGCTTACGATACATCCTATCGCTACGATGACAGATACAACAAGCATCAATTGTGAACGCATATCAATGACCTTTTTGTTTTTCATAAAAATCACATCCTTTTTTTATTTTTTTCTTGTCTGACTTTTGGTGATTAGGTAAGAAAGCTGACATCAGCGGGTAAGTTTTGGGTATGTTAAATATCTTTCATAAGCTCAGTAAGAGCAGCAAAGAATTCTGAAGCGGCATTTTTGCCGGGAGAGACGAGGAAACACCAGCTTTCGCTTTCATAAATGTCGCCGGCAGCATCATATTGAATGCCTGCAAGAACGTAATAGTTATCGGGTGCGAGATAGCCAACCGCGTCATTCATAAGGTCGAAAAGAATAATATCTTCACCGAAACAATCGCGAAGGCAGTCATATTCAAAACCGCCGTTTACTTGACTTAATTTTTCGTTACCGACAAGAAGTTCGGAATAAAGTTCGCCGGGGTTCATGACGGCACGAATTGCATTGCCGAACTCCACATAACCGATTTCGGTTACAAAGTAATATTTAGATCCGTCTTTTACAAGTTTGTTGGATGCGACACCCGCCTTGGAGAGAAGTTTGGCAACATTGCTCTGTGCGGTAAACATCATCTGTGCGGATCTTATATTGAGATACGGCTCAACTTCAAAAGTTTCAGTAGCAACGAAACCGTCTTCGTACCATGTGGTATATCCTTCAACCTTACCGGCATATTTTGAAACACCCAAAAGGTCGCCGGTTGCCTCGTTTATGGCAATACATTCCTCAATACTCTTGTCCATGCAGAGCATTACATAACCGACTTCATAGCCGTAACGCATTGCAGAGTCATGGAAATTTGCAGTAACATTGTCATTGGAGAAAAACCGATCTGTAACATTTGTGCCGACATTTCCCTGAATGTAGATGAAATTATATCCTGCCTTTTCCATAATCTTATCAATATAATAGATAAAGTCGGCAGAAAGTTTTGTATCTCTTTTAAGACCGACCAACCAGTCGTAAGAAACAATTTCGGGGTGAACGCCGAATGAGGAAATATAGGTGCCGTTTTTGCTTTCTTCGGTAATTTCGTCGGGAGTGAATTTAAGAATATACATATTCTGATCGCAGACTCTGGGGGTTGTACGTGCACGGACATAGTTGGTGGCATCGTATTTGTAGTATGTCAGAGTACCGGACTGAAGATTCTCGTATGCGGTTTTTATTGATAAGGCGGTTGCATCAATGACTTTATTCAGGAAATCTGCATTTACGCCGGAAAAGACGTCTTTGCCAGCCATATTGTTAAAGGCTGCCTTGAAAGGATTGTTCCATGCACCCTGAGAGTCAATTCCCGTATGAGTGTGTGAAGCACTGACATTGATTGAGATAATATTGTTTTCTTCAGCGAAATCGGCGACTGCAGCACGGATTTTTCTTACATCGTAGTTTGAAAGACCTACACAGTCAACTGTTGCGAAAATGGCAGTTCCTCTGTCTGTTCCGTCGTTGATTGCAATAGTGCGGACGTTTAAGTCCTCGTCATTTCCGTCTTCATCCTTGTGAACTTCGGTTGAATACCAATAGGGTATATAACTGCCTCTTGCGTATTTGCCCTGTACGCCGAAGTCGTCGGGAATGATGGATTCTTTGTCATAGCCTAAATACCAACGGGCATCATCTTCAGCAGCATCAAGGAAGGTTTCCGTTCCCTCATAGAAATCGGCATATTCATCAAGATTGAAGTCAGCCAGATTTTCAACATCTTTGTTGTCGGGTATCATTCGGGCAAAAATACCGAAAACAATTTCATTGAGAATGAAATCAAGGACTTTGTTAATGCTTGTGGCGAATTTAAATTTTGATTCCTGTTTTGCAGAGAAAATAAATTCTTCCGGAGTTTCGATATTGTCTTCTGCGGATGATACAAATCCGACGGAAAAGGCAGACATTATCAGAACAAGGGAAAGAATTACGGCAATAATCTTTTTCATTTTAAGCTCCTGTTGTCTATTTTTCAGTATTTTTATTTATTTTTTCGGCTTCTTCCTGAGCTTTTTTCGCATCAAGATATTCCGCCCACATTTCGGGATATTTTTCATAAAGACGCTTGGTGATACGCGGATCGGGGTCAACGATAGAGGAAAGACTGCGGTTTGTATTCAAGTAATTGATGATAAATGAAATATATTTTGACATGCTGACATAGGTAAACCAAGGTTTGTTAAGAAGTTCTTTTGTAACATGAACAAGGTTTGTATTGAATACCTGAGTGATATAACCTGCTTCATAAGCTTCATCAAAATTAGCCAGACCTTCGGTATAAAGACCGAATGCGGAGCAGGCAAAAATTCTGCGGGCACCCATTTCCTTTAATTTCTTTGCTGTTTCAAGAATAGAGCCGCCGGAAGAAATCATATCGTCGACGATAACAATGTCTTTCTGATAAATGTCTTCCTGAGTACCTAAATATTTATGTTCAAGAATCGGGTTTTTGCCGTCAACCGTGCGGCTGTAATCACGACGTTTGTAGAAAGTTCCGAGCGGAACGTGAAGAACGTTTGAATAGCGGATGGCTCTGCTTAAACCGCCTTCGTCGGGGGATATGATAGTGAGTTTCTTAGGATCAATCTTATAGTCAAGGGGATTTTCGGGATGTGCCTGTGCCTCTTTCTTGCCATATTCGTTTAATGCTTTTATCATCTGATGACGGGTGCTGATGTCTTCAAAAGTATGTTTTGTAATTGCATTCTGAACTCTCGGATCGTGTGCATCAAAGGTGATAATGTTCTCAACGCCGAGTGAAGTAAGCTCAATAAGTGCACTTGCACAGTCCTGAGATTCACGCTTTGTTCTGCGGTGCTGTCTGCCTTCATAAAGCATCGGCATAATGACAGTCATTCTTCTTGCTTTGCCGTTGATGGCATCGATAATTCTCTTCAAGTCGCAGAAATGTTCATCGGGACTCATCGGTCTGTCCTCACCGAAAAATCTTGTTGTCGCATTGCGGTTAAATACGTCGCAGATGATGAAAACGTCGGCACCGCGGACGGAATCGTTGAGTACGCACTTGCCTTCACCGGTCTGGAAGCGGACAAGGTCGGGATAAATAATGTAATCTTCCGGTATATCGCGGTGAACATCAATACCTTCTTCGGAGACATTTATCGCAACACCATCATTTTTTCTTTCGGAAACAACCCAATCGTTGATTTCTCTTGCCAGATCTTCACAGCCTCTTGTGGGAATGATAGCCAACCTGCCTACAGGGATACGTATACCGTCAATAATAAAACTTTCACGCATTTTTTTAATAACTCCTCCTCAAAAAACTCTTGCTTTTTTTACAATTATATGATACCATATATCAGGAATATTTGCAAGTCAAAATTTGCATTTTTAAGGAGTTTTCTTATGTCAAAATTAAAAGCAGCAGTTATAGGTGTCGGCGGTATTTCCGAATGTCATATCAAAGGCTATCGTCAGTTGAAAGATGATGTCGAGGTATACGCATTTTGCGACATCAACCCCGACCGTCTTAAATATATGGGCGACACTTTCGGAATTCCCGAAGAACGCCGTTATCTTGACAAGGACGAAATGCTCAAAGCTCATCCTGAAATTGATATTTGTTCCGTATGCACCTGGAACAGTGCTCATGCCGAATGTACCATCGCGGCTCTCAATGCGGGTTGCCACGTTATCTGTGAAAAGCCGATGGCAATGAACGGCGAAGAAGCAAGAGCCATGAAAGAGGCAGCCGACAGGAACGGAAAACTCCTCATGATTGGTTTTGTCCGTCGTCACGGCAGAGATGCAAAGACCTTGATTGACTTTGTCAAGGGCGGATTTTTCGGTGATATGTATTACGCAAAAGCCACCTATGTCCGCAGAAACGGTGCTCCGGGTGGATGGTTCGGCGACAAGTCCCGTTCAGGCGGTGGTCCCGTCATCGACTTGGGTGTTCATGTTATCGACCTTTGTAAATATATTATGGGAAATCACAAGCCCGTATCCGTCTATGCGGCTACTTTTGATAAGATTGGCGACAGACGTCATCTTGAAGAAAGCAAGGCTTGGGTATCAACCGGCAGAGCAAAAAATGATATTTTCGACGTTGAAGATTTTGCGACGGCTCTTATTCGTTTTGATAACGGTGCAATTATCAGCCTTGAAACAAGTTTTTCGCTTAACACGGCAGAGCCTCGTGCCGAGATTGAAATTTACGGTGATAAGGGCGGTGCAAAATTGGGCGATGAGGTTACTATGGCGTCCGACCTTTGCGGTCATCTCGTTGATTTAAGTTTCCCGTCAAACAAGAATTTCGTATTTGAAGAAAGTTTTGACGCAGAAATTAAAAATTTCGTCGATGCGGTCTTGGGCAGAGCCGAATGTCTTGCTCCCGCAGCAGACGGTGTTTCTCTTATGGATATTATTGATGCAATCTACAAGAGTGCCGCAACCGGTTCAGAGGTAAAAATCTAAGTAATGAACAAAGAGTTTATTGACAATTTTATGTCGCATCAGGAATTTCCCGAAGAAGCGATAAAAGAATTTGACAGGCTTATTGACCTTATCAACAACGATTTATATTATTCCGCATATTTCGACGGTGTTGTCGATGCTTTTTATGCCGACAAAAATCAGCATTCCGAAATTTTTATTGCGATTTCCGACAAACTCGCCGAAAAGATGAAAGAGAATACCTATACGCTTCAGATGCTTTTCCTGTTGGCGGCTCTGCCTCGTCTTTTTGAAAAGTATAAGGAGCAGGAAATTGACGAACAGATTTTCTGGGACTCAACTCTCGACCTGCGTGCAAAACTTGTCGAATGTTATAAGTGCAAATCCGTCTGGGGTACTTTCGTCACGGGTTGGTTCGGAAGATTTTATGAACTTGACCGCTTTGCCTTGGGACGTTTCCAGTTTGAAAAGAACACATATGACGGTGCGGTTTATGAAAAAGGCGATATTATCGTAAAACCCGGTGATAAGGTCTACGGTTTTCATATCCCCTCACATCCCGTTTCGCTTACCGACGAGGTGCGTTTTGACAGTTATAGGCGAGCGTACGAGTTTTATAAGGCACGTGACAATTTTGAAGGTCCGATTATTTTTACCTGTTCGTCATGGCTTTTGTTCCCGCCTTATGCAAAAGCATTGGGCGAACAGTCGAATGTTTCCAAATTCCAGAAGGATTTTGACTTAATCTGCGTAAAAGAAAAGGACAAGTTTTACGACGCATGGCGTGTTTATTACGCAAACGGCGATTTACCGGTTGAGGATTGGCAGGAAGACACCTCCATGCAGAGAAAACTTAAAAAGCATTTCCTTGACGGCGGGATGGCTGGCGATGCCTACGGCTTTATCGTCTTTGACGGTGAAAAGATTATTAACTGATGAAAAAGTGGGGCAACCCGCTTTTTTCTTATCTGTTTGTTGTCGTTCAATATTAAAAATAGTCGTTGAGAAAAAACGAGAAAAACATATGAATAAACGAGAAAACAAGAGCAATGCAAGATTATATTAAAAAAGTTGAAAAATTTACTTGACAAAGCGAAAAAAGTATGATAATATGTCAAGGCACTTTACGAAAAGGAGAAAGTTATGTCAACTTATATGCCTAAAGCAGGCGACATCACACGTAATTGGTACGTTATTGATGCTGCCGGCAAAACTCTCGGCACAGTTGCCGTTGAAGCCGCAAACCTTCTTCGCGGCAAGAACAAGCCGACTTTTGCTCCGCATTTTGATTGCGGCGACTGCGTTATCGTTATCAATGCATCTCAGGTTGTTTTAACCGGCAAGAAGCTTGAACAGAAGATGTATTATCATCACACCGGTTATATCGGTAACCTCAAGAAGATTAAGTACAGCACCCTTATGGAAAAGAAGCCCTGCTTCGTAATTGAAAAGGCTGTCAAGGGTATGCTTCCCGACAACAAACTCGGTGCTGCCGCTTTTACTCGTCTTCATGTTTATGAAGGTGAAAATCACAAGCACGAGGCTCAGAAGCCTGTCGCTTGGGAATTTTAAGGAAGGAGAGAGATAAATGTACGAAGGTAATCCTTATTTTTACGGTACAGGCAGAAGAAAAAAGTCTGTCGCTCGTGTCCGTGTTTATTCCGGAACAGGCAAAATCATTATCAATGACAGAGAAATTGATGATTATTTCGGTCTTGAAACATTAAAGCTCATCGTTCGTCAGTCTCTCGCTCTTACCGAAACAGAAGGCAAGTTCGATATTATCTGTCGTGTAAACGGCGGTGGTGTTACAGGTCAGGCCGGTGCAATTCGTCACGGTCTTTCCCGTGCACTTCTTCAGTATGACGAGGAACTTCGTCCCGCACTCAAGAAGGCTGGTTTCCTCACTCGCGATCCGAGAATGAAGGAAAGAAAGAAGTACGGTCTCAAGGGTGCTCGTCGTGCTCCGCAGTTCTCCAAAAGATAATTCCTATNNTCCTATCTGGAACAAATTCTTATCACACACTCTGCATTTTGCAGGGTGTTTTTTCAACTGCGGACATCCTCACAATGCTGCCGCATTGTTGCGGTTACTCCGAAAAACAGTCCACCGGACTGTTTTTTCCCGTCGTAACAGTTTTCAAAGAGATAATCACTCTTACGAGAGATGTTTGCAAAATGCTCTGCTCCAAGCAGGGCTTTTTTCAACTGCGGACATCCTCACAATGCTGCCGCATTGTTGCGGTTACTCCGAAAAACAGTCCACCGGACTGTTTTTTCCGTCGTAACAGTTCTCAAAGAGATAATTTCTATCTGGAACAAATTCTTATCATA
>LSQX01311374.1_pt2 | contig 40700 bp, 33 predicted proteins | sample 654561 | NCBI WGS metagenome assembly LSQX01 (sample SAMN04489861, study PRJNA283612) | anaerobic digester metagenome | isolation source: 4 biogas reactors fed with cattle manure at either 37C or 55C with and... | place: Denmark: Kongens Lyngby | collected 2014 | reverse complement strand
GTAAAACACGCTTCTTTGCCCTATTAAAGGTCTTTCGAGAAGATCCCCAAAATTCCACTATCGCTTATAACCGTAGGACACCGGCCAAATTATCCTCACAAGCAGAAAGCAAGAAAAAAAGCTTTACTGAAAGAGAAAAAGATTGTGGAGGATCCGGATTTGGTGGGAGCAATAATTGGGCCATTCGGTTGGCCTCCCTCTGAATGGTTTTAGAGTTCACTTTTTAACTTTTCCTAACACAAAAACCAAAGACCAAACCCGAAGCAATTAACCGAAAATCTTTAAAATTAAGGTAAAATCAAACCATTCGAATCTCTGGTTTTAATAGCAAAATGACACAGCCAAAATGAAAGGATGGTTGTTTTGAAAAAATCACTTTATGCAAAACTTTGGTTGGCTCTTTTTGCAGTACTGGTCTTTTTGCCCTTAGTACTGCTGATTATCTTCCCCCGTCCACCGGAACGGGAGCTTATGCGAGAGATTTCAGTTGGGATAGGTTTTATTACCATGTCCTTGTTGGGTTTACAAACGATTCCAACATCACGGGTAAAGTTTATCACCAGGCATTTCCCAATGGAGAAGCTGTATACCATCCATCACAAATTATCGATCTTAGCATTTATTTTAGCTGTTATTCATCCAGTATTATTGTTTATCAACAACCCTGAAACTTTAAGTCTATTAAATTTTGCCAGTGCACCCTGGCGGGCACGCGCAGGCTTGATTGCACTGCTGGCGATGATGGTGTTGATCGTCACTTCAGGCTGGCGGGAGGATATCAAAATGAAATATGATATCTGGCGCTGGTTGCATGACGCCATGACCGTGGTTGCGGTAGGGTTGGGTTTGTTTCATATGTTCAGAGTGAATTATTATCTGTCGTTGACTTACCAGCGTGTGCTTTGGTTAATTTTGACGGCAATTTGGGTAGCGGTGATCGTCTACATCCGCGTCGCGCGGCCGATCATCATGGTCAAACATCCGTATGTGGTCGATCATGTTGTCAAGGAGTTGGGCGATTCCTGGTCTTTGTATGTGCGTCCAGATGGGCATGAGGGCTTTAAGTTCCAGGCGGGTCAATTTGGTTGGATTACGGTTGAATCTCCTTTTATATTTCGGGAAAACCCGTTTTCATTTTCATCCAGCTCAGACCGTGATGATCGACTAATCAGCTTTACGATTAAGAAATTGGGCGATTTCACCAGCACTGTCCAGGCGATGAAGCCGGGCGATCGGATCTATGTGGATGGGCCCTATGGCACCTTCAGCCTGGATGAACATGAGGACAATAATTTGGTGTTAATCGCCGGTGGGATTGGTTCAGCGCCTGTGTTGAGCATTTTGAGAACCATGCGCGACCGTGGCCATTGTAATCCGGTGATCTTCTTCTATGGGAGCCCCTCCTGGGACACGGTGATTTTCAGAGACGAACTGGCAGCGTTGGAAAAAGAGTTGGATTGCCTTGAAGTGATACACGTCCTCGAGCGTCCGCCCGAAGGATGGGAAGGGGAAAGCGGGTATATTACCGCGGACATTCTAGCCCGGCATTTGCCCGAGGATTATAAACAATGGCAATATCTTTTCTTCCTGTGCGGGCCAACGCCGATGATTGCGGCTGTGGAAGGTGCTCTGCGTAGCCTGGATGTGGGCAACACCAAAATTTTCTCTGAAAAATATGAGATGGCTTGATTACTAAACCTCTGAACAATAAAAGGCTGCTTGGAAACGCCAGGCAGCCTTTTTTTATGAACTGATTTTTATTACTTATTCTGGTCTGACCAGGTTTGTCATATCGACGTTGACAACGCCTGCCAGGTCTTCAACTGTATCGTAAAGCAACTGGAGGGTGTACTGTGGGTTGTGCACAAAAGCGCCAGCAGAATGAACGATCAGATCGAAATTGTAAGCAGCTTTTACAAGTCGCGGCGTCCAGCTTGTATAAAGGTTACCGTAGTTGATCTCATCCGGGTCAGCAACGCCATTGCCATTCGTATCGACAACCCAGTAAGGATAGCGGAAAGCGTAGACAACCGGTTCGCCGATGATATCAAGGCTGTAAACCTGGATGGCTTCATGTAACAATTCGTGCAGGGTTACAATTTCGTAATGGATGCCTTCGGTGGTATTTCCATCGCCGTCATAATCGGGCCTGCCTGCTTCACGAATATCGTGCAGATTAGAATAATCGGTGACAACAGAGTGACAAGCAGCGCAATCACTGGGCGTGACCTGCAGGGAGTGCGGATCGTGACAGTCGGTACAGTTCTGGTATTTCGAGACATGTTGGAAGAAACCAGCATAGACCTTGCCAGGATACTGGTACCCGATCTTTACGTCATCGCCAAAGCGTAATGCACCATCAACCTTGTAATGGGCACTGATAAATTCCAGGTCGTCATTAACCTCATCTTCTGGAAGGCTCGTAATTGCTGCGGCAACATCATCACCTGCGTTATATCCCTGGTGGCATTCGGCACAATTCGAGCTCATCCCGCGCCCTTCGATTTCAGCGCCTGACGGAAACAGGGTCAGATCTTTCTCGTGAGCGCTCGGGTTGTGACAGACCTGGCAGGTGATTACTGAGCCGATCGGTACAGCAGAATCAACGACATAGGCTGGGCTGCCGTCCTCACCCAGGTAGTCAAGATAGCCGTATGTGCTGTGGCATTTTGCACAAAAGCCCGGGATTTCAGGTGGATCATATTCGTCCCAGTAATGAAAGGCGAACGAATCACTGTCAGCATGTCCGGACTCTGTCCATTTTTCACTGATGGCCTGAACAGTTTCAGGGCGCGACTCTGGCGGTAAAATCACCTTTCCAAGCAGCAGAATCACCAGGCCACCCAGAACAAAGAAAATCAGAAGCAAAGGCCAAATCGATTTTTTCATCAGTATCTCTCCACAAGCCAAGGATAAATTCGAATTATTCTTCTATTTTACCTGAAAACCATGCGTTTTCGCAAACGAGTTTTCAGAATAAATTTCGGTATAATCAAAGCTATATGAAACAGTATTTAAGGGTCCTTTTACAAAAATCGTTTGTCGGTACCCTCCTTTTTATCAGCGTTGCCCTCTTGGGTTGCTCAGGAGCAACCAATGACCCTTCCGTCACACCCGACATGTCAGAAGCCCAGGTGGACTTTGCCCCTGAATTAACCGTCGTTGAGATAGCCACAGTGGAACAACCAACGCCACAATCTACAACGGCGCCAACCCCGCTGACAAACTACACCAATGGCCCCCTTCAGGGAAATGGTGCTCATCATGATTCTGCGCCGTCGTTACCCGAAATATTTTTTCCCGAGTCGATGAAACCAGACGTTTCCCCTGTTACATACTTGAATAACCCTTGTCAGCACCTTGAAAATCGTTTGGGCGAAGAAAAGAGCACACCTGGCACGGTTGTTGTACCTATTATGTTTCACTCGATTGTTCAGCCCGATCGACCGATTAACGATACGACCTCAATTACGACAGCTTATTTTGAGAAATTTATGGAAACCGCAGCAGAACTAGGCTTTTCAACGATAACAACACAAGAACTGGTCGGCTTTCTTGATCACAACCAGGCAATCCCCGAGCGTTCGATGTTGTTAATCCTGGATGATCGTCGCCCTGGCGTGACAGAATTGTTCATGCCTTACCTGGAAGACATGGACTGGACGCTGACCCTGGGCTGGATTGCCGCGGACAGTACTCGCGACAGTGTTTGGGAGACGATGACAGATTTAGCCAGTACGGGGCGTTTGGATGTGCAATCTCATGGATATAACCATATTTATATTCAAGATTACATCTCAACAGCGCAAATTGAGGAAGAACTTTATAAACCGATTGAAGTGATTGAAGCGCGTTTTGGAACCCGGCCGATTGCTCATGTGTGGCCTGGTGGAAATTTTGACGAACGAGCCATCGCTATGGCAACTGAGGCAGGTTATCAGGTTGGTTTCACTGTTTATTCTCGCGGACCGATCATGTACAACTGGATTCCATTGGGTGAACCTGAAATGGCAATGGCGGCGCCTTTGATGGTGCTGCCACGGTTTTGGTCAACTGTGGCGGTGCAGGCGCTTGAAGAAGCGGTAATGGTGAGCGAAGCAGCCAAAAAGTTTTACAGCGCTATTGAAACTGCTGAAAGAGAGTATTATCTTTATTACTGTTTACCTGAGGGGAGTCATTGATTCCATGCGCTTTAGAAATATACTCGTCATTATCGGTATGGTTAGTTTGAGTGTTCTGAACGGGTGTTACAAGCCCGGGCCGGGTTCAACACCGTGGCAGGCTTCCTGGAATGAAGAAAATGCGCCGGAAATAAACCCATTTGCGGATGAAGTCCGTGAATCCGAGGCGCATTTTGTTCCGGTGATCATCGCATCCACACCGACGCCCAACCCACCCATCGTTTTACCCACACCCAGAAGTGAAACGCTTACCTATGTAGTTCAGCAGGGTGACTTTCTGAAGAAGATTGCTCAGATCCACCAGGTTTCGATTAACCAAATCATTGAAACGAATGGTATCACTGACCCTAACCTGATTGATGTGGGGCAGGTGCTTATTATTCCGCCGCCATCCTACGATGCGGTGGCGCCTGCTTTTAAAATTCTGCCAGATTCTGAGTTGATTAACAGCCCCAGCAATGCTGGCTTTGATGTGACAGAGCTTGTGTCCGCCCAAGGAGGATACCTTTCAGAGTATTTTGAAGAAGTTGATGAAGTCAGTTTGAGCGGTGCTGAAATTGTGGAGCATGTGTCTTTGCTCTTCTCTGTAAACTCCCGCTTGTTGCTGGCCGTCTTGGAGTTTCAGAGTCAATGGCTAACAGATCGTAACCCGCGTGAGGAGACGCTGAGTTACCCCATGCTGTATTTTGATGCAGCACAAAGCGGGCTTTATAAGCAATTGGCTTGGGCTGCCGACATGTTAAATGAAGGGTATTACCTGTGGAAAATTGAAGCCATCAGCATATGGACGCTTTCAGATTCCAGCATTGTTGAGGTTGAGCCAACCATCAACCCTGGAACGGCTGGTGTGTTGAATTTGATGCGCTATCTGACCACACGGGCAGATTGGGAATGGGCAGTCTCGGAAGGCGGCGTTTTTGCAACATATTACCGTCTTTTTGGCTATCCTTTCGAGCAGGCAATTGAACCGTTCATTCCTGAAAACCTGGTACAGCCAGAACTGCAGTTGCCTTTTGAAACGGGTGCAGTTTGGTCATATACGGGTGGTCCGCATGGTGGCTGGAGCGGTGGTTCTGCCTGGGCAGCGCTGGATTTTGCGCCGCCAGGCGAAGCCCTGGGGTGCTTTCCCAGTGAAGCCTGGGTGGTGGCTGTGGCGCCGGGTGAAGTTGTCTACTCTGGGCATGGCGCTGTGATCCAGGAACTGGAGGGTGACGGCGCCTGGCAGTCGGGGTGGTCGATTTTGTATATGCATATGGATTCGCGAGAACGGGTCGATGCAGGCACCTATTTGGAAGCAGGGGATCGGGTTGGACATCCCTCCTGTGAGGGCGGCTTTTCTACCGGAACTCACCTTCATATTGCCCGACGGTATAATGGAGAGTGGATCGCCGCGGATGGTGATCTGCCATTTGTGATGGATGGATGGGTTTCTTCAGGTTTTGGTGTGGAATATGACGGTTACCTGACCAAAGGGGATGTGACATTGGAGGCCTGGAATGGGCGCATCGCGCAAAATGCAATCCAGCGCTAGGCATCGCTATTTCAAACGGCGGGTGAGGCGCTTTTTTGGCTTGCTCGCGGCTGGTGTGGTCCTATCCGGGGTTATCGGTGGTGGTTTGGCCTACCCGGTTTTAGCGCCAGATTCATCCCAGTGGACTGCCCCGGTGGTGACGCCCACATTGGCCTTATCAACTGCGCCTGCTGTTGCGGTTTCAGCACCAGAGTTGCATGGATCACTACCAGAAGACACCTTTCCGCCAGTGCTGGATGCAACGCCAGCCGAGCAGGCGCCCTTATTGCCGCTGCCCACCCAGGGACAGATCATCCCGCCCAGTGATGACCCCGATATCCTTTATTATACGAACGCTGGTGACAGCCTTTCCGTGGTTAGTTTACGCTTTGGCGTCAATATTGATGAGATCAGGTCTCCTCTGCCGATTGAACGACACGGTTTAATCCCACCCGGGCAACTGTTAATCATTCCCAACCGGTTAGGAGAAACCAGCTCGCGCAGCAAACTGCTTCCAGACAGTGAGGTTACCTTCTCACCTTCAACGATTGATTTTGATATTCAAGGTTTTGTTGAAGAAGCGGGCGGCTACCTGGCGACTCACTCACAATATCTGGGGACAACCGGGGTCACCTCCGGTGCAGATGTGATTGCGAGGATCGCGATTGAATTTTCGCTCAACCCCAGGTTGCTGCTGGCTTTTTTAGAGTATCAATCCGGCTGGGTGTATGGGTTCCCCCAAAGCCAGCAAGCCATTGACTATCCAATGGGCTATCAGAATGAAGACGTGCAGGATCTTTATCAGCAGGCTGCCTGGTTTGCCAGCCGGGTTATGGATGGTTATTACGGCTGGAAGGAAGGCCGCCGCTTGGTGATTGGCTTTAATGATGGGCGATTTTTACGCCTGGCGCCGGAATTGAACGCGGGCTCCGTTGGGTTGATGAACGCATTTACTTATTTATACAACTATGATAATTGGGCGCAATTAATTTATGCGGAAGACAACTTTTTCACCTTTTATGAGCAAATGTTTGGCAACCCGTGGATTCGGGCGCAGCAGGTTGAACCGCTGATTCCAGCAGATGTGGTGCAACCAACGATGATTTTGCCTTTTGAACCGAACATCAAATGGGCTTTTACCGGCGGACCGCATGCAGCCTGGAGTGCTGCCGATGTATGGGCTGCGCTTGACTTTGCGCCACCCAGTTCTGAAACGGGGTGCCATGAATCTCCTGCCTGGGTGGTTGCCTCTATTTCTGGACTGGTGGTCCGTTCTGGGAATGGTGTGGTGGTGGTTGACATGGATGGGGATGGCTACGAGCAAACAGGCTGGACCCTGCTGTATTTACATATTGCCACCAAGGACAGAGTCCCGGTTGGCACATGGGTTGAGGTCGGCGATCGTATCGGGCACCCTTCGTGCGAAGGAGGTCGTTCGACTGGGACGCATGTTCACATTGCTCGGCGCTATAATGGCGAATGGGTTCCTGCAGATGGGCCCCTGCCATTTGTCCTGAGCGGGTGGACCGCCCGAGCTTCCAGTGAGATTTATAAGGGCTGGCTGACGCGTGGTACCGAGATTATTTATGCAAGTACCTCAGCAACCTATAACACACACATTGCCCGGGATGATTGAGAACCATCGCCAGGCATCTTTTCCATAAGGACTTGGTTTTGGAACCACAGTTAATGAAACTCTTGCTTAACCCGTGTGGTTAGCTTTAAATAAACACCCTTTTGCAATGAAGAACCTGAAGATTTATTTGACCCTGTGCATCATCATATCCATTTTGGCAGCCTGTTCGCCTTCGATGCCGGCAACAATGATTTACCCAACACCAGTTGATGAAGGCGAAACTGAAATTGCTGTAGATATGACGCCCTTTCCAACCCGTCCGGCCTATCAACCCGGGGAGTTGGTCGATTACATTGCCCAAACTGGCGATACGCTGCCTGCGTTGGCGGCGCGTTTCAACACAACTGAAGATGAAATTCGCAAGGCAAACCCGATCATCCCTGAAGATGCCAGCACCATGCCGCCTGGAATGCCCATGCAAATCCCGATTTATTACCAAGCTTTGTGGGGGACTCCGTTTCAGATGATCCCTGATGCTGTGTTTGTGAACGGACCGGATGCAACCGGGTTCGATGCTACCGCCTTTGTTGCTCAATCTGAAGGATGGATTCAATCCTATACAGCCTGGGCTTTTAGTGGCAAACGAACTGCAGGCGAGATTGTGGATTATATTGGCTTGAATTACTCGATCAGCCCGAAAGTGCAACTGGCACTATTGGATTATTTAGGCGGCGCGTTTACCCAGCCAGAACTTGCCCCCGTGGTTGAACGAAACATCCTTGGGCTGGAGACAAACTACTGGACCGGGGTTTACCTGCAACTTTCCCATGCTGCAGACCTGCTCAATGACAGCTATTATCGCTGGCGAAAAGGAGACCTGCTTGAATTTGAACTGGCGGATGGCTCGCTGGTGCGACCAGACCCATGGCAAAACGCAGCGACCGTCGCACTGCAGCACTTTTTTTCGCAAACCATGGAGACGGCGGACTTTTATCGAGCTATCGGTCCGGATGGTTTTAGCCTGACATATCAAACCCTGTTTGGCGACCCGTGGGAGGTGGAGCCGCATATCCCTGGTTCGTTGCAGCAGCCAGAGATGTTCTTACCTTTTGCCTTGGATAAGTCCTGGGCCTTCACTGGCGGGCCGCACACCGGTTGGGGCAGTATGGAGCCCTGGACAGCGCTTGATTTTGCACCGCCATCGACGGTGTCTGGCTGCTCTCCTGCCACAGTGCCGACCACTGCCGTGGCGGATGGTCTGGTGGTGCGGGATGGCAACGGTTTGCTGCTCCTTGATTTGGATAGAGATGGCGATGAGCGTACCGGTTGGGTGGTGCTTTACCTGCATATCGCTAAAGAGGGCCGGGTTCCGGTTGGGACGCAGGTTCGTGCAGGGGATCCGTTGGGCTTTCCTTCCTGCGAGGGGGGCAGAGCGACGGGTACACATATCCATGTTGCTCGAAAATATAATGGGGAGTGGATTGAGGCAGATGGACCTGTACCGTTTGAACTTTCTGGATGGCGTCCAATCCGCGGTGATCAACCCTATCGGGGATGGCTGGTTAAAGGCGAGATGATGGTTTTAGCCAGCGAGAACCCGGATGGCAGAAGCTTAATCCCGATTGATCCGGACGGTTGAATTGGAGGGGACTGATACTCTCAGTACCTTTTTAGAAGGGGTCACGTAAAACTCTGGAAGTAACCTTGTGGTCAGTTAATATCCAGGGGTGCTCATACGGTGTGTTTTTACAGTGATTAGTTGAGGAATTGCCAGGGGTTTACCGGAAGACCGTTCAGTCGCAATTCAAAGTGCAGATGGGGGCCGGTGGACATGCCAGTACTCCCCAATGCAGCGATTAATTGTCCTTTTTGCACATTAGAACCACAGGGCAGCAATGAACCATCCAGAAGGTGGGCATAAAACGTCTGCCAGCCACGGTCGTGATCGATGACGATCAGGTTGCCGTAACCGCGGTCTGACCAGCCGGAATAGACGATCACGCCAGAATCGGATGCGAAGATGGGATTACCAGAATGGCCGGCAAAGTCCAGCCCGTTGTGAACAGGTGGGTTGTATTCATAACCCGAAATCCAGGTTTCTGATGTTGGCCAGGTGAAGGTGCCGGTACCAACATCTCCATAGAGGATGCCGCCGCAGGCGCCCGGGCCAAGGTAGGAACTGCCAGAGGCGGGATTGTCTCGCGGGACAATCCAGGCGACGGTCGGACGCTCGCCGCCCGGGACGACCAGCATTGTTCCGGGTGGAATGTTGGGGTTCGCATAATCGCCCACGCTGTCTCTGTTCAGGTTGTTGCCGGGGTAATCGACAATTGTATCGGGGCTAACGCCGTAAAACGAGGCTACGCCGTTCAATCCCTCTCCTTCAGACCAGCGGTGATAAACACCATCCATGGGCAAAATAAACAATTCAACGCCAACACTTAACCCGTCTGGAATGTCACCAATTACATAGCGATTGGCCCACAGCACGGTTTCAGGCTTTAAACCAAATTTTTCGGCAATTCCAAAGATGGTGTCACCTTTTTGGACCGTATATTGTTCTACCTCGTAGCGCTTTGCCACTTCCACAACCGGGGTAATGTGGAGTTCAAGCAAGCGCAATAAACCACTTAACTGGTTTTCAGCTGAAAAGGCAGGGGTAGCCAGCCCCTCTGGCAGGGCAAGTCGGGTGGTTGTGGGTACCGGGGTTGGCTCTGGTGATGGGAAGGTGGCATGCACAATTAACGCGCCGACCCCCCAAATCAGCAAGAAGGCTACAACCCCTGTGATTGCCAGCAGGGCTGTTTTGATGGTCTTTGGTCGGTTGAAAAAAGAGCGCAACCCAAAACCCGCGGTCTGATGTTCAGCGGCACCAGAGCTTTCAGGTGCAGTTGTTTCAAGCTCAACAGGCTCCGTGAGTGGGTTGTTTTCTTTTGAATTTGGATCTTCGTTCGTCATATTATTAATTAGGCATCATATCATCAAAAACATGCTTGTCAAGCATGGGGCTTATCAATAAATCGGCTTTTTTGGGCCCTTTATATGCAAACCGGGTTATGGCGCACCGGGTGGATTTGTAAAATATTCTTCAATGACGGTCGAATAATCGGCATTTGTATGTTGATTAAGTGTGTTGAAAAAACCTTCTCCTGTGGCAATTTTGTAACGATGCGATTGGGCGTAGTCAAGTAAAAAGCTGAAAAAGATTTCATCACCGATCGCTTCTCGCAGATCACGATAGAATAACGCGCCACGGCGATAGGCGCGGTTGAAGTACTCTGGCACACCGCCCGCGATGTAGATCGACGTATCAATACTGCCAGCAGGTAAATGTGCATGCACGCGTGTATCCCACCACCATTCCAGGTCTTCAGGGAAATAGCGCTCGTAAAAAAGAGCTTCAGCATAGGTGGCGATGGCTTCATCCAGCCAGGGTTCCATGGCCTGGTTATTGCCTACCAGGCTGAAGAACCATTGATGCAAAACCTCGTGGGGGACGATGATATGCAAATCTGAACGGGGTGGATCGCGGTAGAGCCAGTAAAAACTGCTTTGGATCAGGATCAGGCCGTCAAACTCCATGTTGATGCCCATGTCTGCCTGGACGACGCTGAGCACATCCCGCTCGTAGGGCCCGAATAGCTCAGAATACAGGCGCAAGGCTTTTTCAGCCAGATCGACAGCAACCTCAGAGGATTCGACCACTTCGGGCAATGAAAACCCCCTGATTTGAACGCCGTCAACCTCGCGGGTGATGATTTTGTAAGAGTCGCTGATCGCCAGAACAAAGGTGCGCCCCAGGGGGAGTGAGATGCGGTAACTGTCATCTTCAAAAACGGGCATAGCCCCAGCAGCGATGACCATATTTTCCGCCCGATCGGTAAATTTAATGGTTACGTCATAATCAGCCGATTCGAATACCTGATGTTCGCCCACGAACATACTGTTGACCAGCGAAACATCATAGGCCAGCCAACCCTGCTGCTCATCAAAAGGTGGGATGGTGGGGTACCAGTAAGAGAGGAGCAATTGGCGACCGGTTTGCCCGAAGACGCCCGTCCGGTCGGGCATATAGAGCTCGAAGTCGTGCGTTATGGTGATTTGCTCACCGGGTTGCAGAGGCGTTTCGAGGGGGATGACCATGTGGTGACCCTCCCAACGGTAATCGTCGACAGGTGTACCGTCACCGAGTTTAACAGAGCGCATGAATATCGATTGGAAGATGGTGGGATAGACAATGAACACCATTTCATCGATAGGCACATTGGTTTTATTGGTGAAGATTGACTGACTGGTGACCGAGATAAAACGGTTGTAATAATTGATGGTGGCATCAATGCGGTACTGCGTCTGTTTGCCGTCAAGCGGCAGGGGTGTGGGCGTCGGTGATGGTACTGGTGTCGGTGTTAAGGTGGCCGTTGCTGTTGCCGTCGGGGTTATGCTTGGTGTGGGCGTTGGAATCTCCTCTTGGGGGGGAGAACAAGCCGCCAGCAGGCAAACAGCACACAGGAGCAATACAAGCTTTCGTGTAGGTTTATAATTCGTCATATTGACCTCAATCAACCTAATTTTACCCGTTAATAACGCCTGTTGAACGCATTCTGGCGAAGGTAGCCGTAAGATGGGTTGGTGAGGAAGCCAGCGGAGTTTGATCGATTTAAATTGGTCTTAGTTTATTAACCTTTCGCCAACCCACCCTAATGATCGGATGTTGAACTTACGAAAGTTTTCAATTTATTCGTGGTTTATAATACATGACGATCTGTCTTTGCACAAGACGTTAACTGACATGAAAACCTCCAATGACTTAAATCTCCTGAGGGCGGGGATGAAGGGTTTGTGAGCATAATTATCGTTTGATGCGAAAATAGAAATTAAATCAGAAAGTGTGTGCTTATGGCATCAAAACTAGACAGTTTACGCGGTTTTATCCTGGTTTGGGTCGGACAATTGTTTTCCATGATTGGCTCGCAGATGACCCATTTTGCCATGGGTATCTGGGCCTGGGGAAAGACCGGCCAGGCGACACCGCTGGCGATGATCGGTTTTTTCTCCTTTGCACCATTGATCGTTTTTTCCCCGTTTGCCGGCGTGCTGGTGGATCGCTGGAACCGGAAACTGGTAATGGCGCTGAGCGATATCGGCGCGGGCGTGGTAACGGTGGTCATCCTGGTTTTATTGCTTTCCGACCGCCTGCAAATCTGGCACCTGTACTTGACGGGTCTTGTGGGGGGGCTCTTTGGCGCCTTTCAATGGCCGGCTTATTCAGCCGCAATCAGCCTGATGGTGCCCAAAAAGCATTATGCCCGCACCAGTGGGATGATCTCTATGGCAGAATCGGGTGTTGGGATCTTCGCGCCCATATTGGCGGGCTTTTTGTTGCCGCTGATCAGCATCAGCGGCATTATCATCATCGACCTAGTGACTCTGGCAGTCGCTTTGTTATTGCTGATGGTTGTCATCATTCCTGAGCCGAAAAAGAAGCACAGGGGCCACACCAAAGGCGCCTTCATAGGGGAGCTTGTCTATGGATTTCGCTATCTGTTTGATCGACCCAGCCTGCTGTACCTGCAATTGATGTTCTTTATGGGGAACCTGTTTTTCACGGTGGGTTATACATTGCTGACGCCCATGGTGCTGGCAAGCACCAGTGGCAATGCTACTATCCTTGGTTCTGTGCAATCCGCCGGTGCAATCGGTGGGCTGCTGGGCGGATTGGTTCTGACAGCCTGGGGCGGCGCAAAAAAGAAGATCAACGGGGTGATTGTTGGGTGGATGGTGAGCGGATTGTTCGGATTGGGGATGGTTGGGCTGGGCAGGGCAGTGCCTTACTGGCTGGCCGGGCATTTTGTGATGTTGTTTATGTTGCCTATCATCAATGGATCCAACCAGGCTATCTGGCAATTGAAGGTCGCGCCTGAAGTTCAGGGCCGGGTATTCTCGGTGCGGCGCTTCATTGCCCAGATCACAGCGCCAATATCTATGGCTATCGCAGGCCCCCTGGCAGACCAGGTTTTTGAGCCAGCCTTGCAGGCACCGAAAAGCTGGCTGACCCTCCTGTTGAGTTCGATATTTGGCTCAGAACCTGGCGGAGGGATGTCCCTGATCATGCTATTGAGCGGGATTTTGATTGCGGTTGTAAGTCTGGTTGCATACCGGATTACACCCTTACGGGAGGTTGAAAAGCTCATTCCCGACCACGATGAATCAGGCTAGGTTGAAAAAGCGGTTCGATTTATTATAGCGGCACCGAAGAGTGACGTTCTAATCTTCTGCTGCGATGAGGGTGATTTTACTGCTGATTTCGGCTGTTTTTTCGAGCATGGCCTGAGCAGGGCAATAGCGGGTTTCGGAAAGCTCTACCGCACGTTCAATGGCTTTGAGATCCAAATTTTTTCCCGTCACTTTATACTCAAGAAGGATTTTTGTGAAGACTTTGGGGTGATCTTCAGCTCTTTGAATTTGTGCACTGACTTCGAAAGCGGTGACCTCCTGACGCTTTTTTTGCAGGATCGAAATCACGTCCATACCGGTGCAGCCAACCAGCCCAATTGCAAATAACTGCAGTGGTCGTAGACTCTCTTCTGACCCGCCAAGCGCAGGAATGGTATCCAGAGGAATCTGGATGCCTGAATCCGAACTACCGGTGAAAGTCAGACCCCCATTCCAAACGACTTTACTTTCCATAGCTTAAGTACCTTTCTAACCTCCACCGGAGGTTATTGTGTTATCAGGTAAACGCCCCGGTTTCAACGATGCCGCACCGGGGACAGACGCGCTGTAACATGCTGTTGTAATCCAGTTTTTCAGATTGGCAGCGTGGGCAGATCATATCGGTGCGAAACCGGAGTGCATAAGTTTTGCAATGCGTGTCTTTGTTTTCTTTCTGCTGGCCGGGTTGTGAGCCAGTTGGATGTCCATTATTGTGCATCTTTGTCGTCATTTTCATCACCTAAGCCCAAACTGTCCAGGAGGCGCTGACGGACCTCCGGCGGCAGGGAGATCTGCTCGCGATCACCCTGGCAGAGCTGAATAGTTTTTTTCAAAGTGTTAAATACAATCTGGCAATCTGTACAGGCGTCGATATGAGCTTCAAGCTGTGCGCACTGCGATGAATCTAATTCGCCGTCGATATAGGCGTTGATGTGTTTTATTATTTCCTGACAGTCGCTGAGCGGGTGCTTGTTCATCGGGCGGTCTCCGGTATTTTGCCAGCGAAATACTCGGTGAGGGCCTCACGCAGCGTCAGGCGGGCGCGCATCAAGCGGATCTTGAGCGCCGATTCGCTGATCTGAAGCACTTCGGCAGCTTCCCGGGTTGAGAGCCCTTCGATATCTCGCAGGAGGAAAGCCGCCCGGTTAGCATCCGATAGGGATTGGATGCCTTTATTGATGATCCGGTAGGTTTCCTTGCTCATGAGTTCTTGCTCCGGCAAACAGCACCAATCGACAATCTGTTTGGGTATGACCTCACCCTCGACGGTTTCAATCCCGTCAGCCAGATTGACGTGTGTGGGCTTGCGCTTTCTAATCAACATGAGGGATTCATTAACAGCAATGCGATAAAGCCACGTTGATACCTTTGAGCGACCTTCAAAGGTTTCAATATGATGGTAGGCTTTTAGAAAGGTCTCTTGCAGCACGTCTTCAGCATCCTGTTCATTAGCGAGCATCTTCAGTCCCAGCCGGTAGATTTTATCTGAATATGCAGCCACCAATTGGGCAAAGGCGCGTTTGTCCTTGCGTTGTAAAGCAGCCAGATCAATAGCTTCGGCGTTGTTAGAATTACTCATTGGATGATTGAACAGTTAATTGGTTACATCTTGCGATGTTAAGAAAGCGGCCAGGTCGGCAGGGCATCGATATCAAAGGGACTGAAGTCGTCTTTGACATAATGAAAATAGCCTGCGCCGGCAATCATGGCGGCGTTGTCTGTGCATAAAAAGAGGGGTGGAATGTGCACCGGATGCTTGCTTTCGGCCAGGAATTTTTCACGCAGGCGCTGATTGGCAGAAACACCCCCGGCGACGATGATTTCTCGCACCTTGTGTTCCTGGGCGGCCAGAAGAGTTTTTTCCACCAAAACATCGATTACCGCCGCCTGGAAGCTGGCGGCTAAATCCTCAACAGGCAGCGGACGTCCCTCTTCCTGCAGGGCTTCAACGGTTCGGAGGACGGCTGTTTTTACGCCGCTGAACGAGAAATCCCAGCTATCTTCCAGCATGGCTTTAGGAAAAGCAAAGGCTGTATCTTTCCCTGCAGCGCTGGCTTCCTGGACGGAAGGCCCGCCAGGATAGGGTAAATCGAGCAAGCGAGCGATTTTGTCAAAAGCCTCACCAGCGGCGTCATCCAGTGTGCCGCCCAAACGTTGATAGGTGAGGTGGTCTGTCATCAGAATTAGTTCGCTATGCCCGCCGGAAACCAGCAACGCCAGCAATGGAAACCGGGGCGGTTGATGGGTTGCAGTGTTGGTTGGATTCAGCCAGGCAGAATAAATGTGACCTTCCAGGTGATTGATGCCGATCAGGGGCTTACCGGAAGCGAGCGCCAGGCCTTTGGCAAAGTTGAGACCCACTACCAGCGATCCAGCCAACCCCGGTCCCTGCGTGACGGCGATGGCATCAATTTCCTGGGGGTTAACATGCGCCTGACGTAATGCCTCGCTGACGACGACATCGATGACTTTGACGTGTTCACGCGAGGCCAGTTCGGGGAACACGCCACCATATTGTGCGTGCAGGTCGATTTGGCTGGCGACCACATTGGATTTAACGACACGACCGTCACTGACGACGGCAGCGGCGGTTTCATCGCAGGAGGTTTCGATACCAAGGATACGTGCTGGTGGCAGAGACATAAGCGCTTACCTTTTCTTTTTACCCATCGATAAGCATAACTCCATGGGGTAGTCGATAAACTTCTCAAATTTTCCCGAGGGCGTGACATAATAGGAATCTTCCAACCGAACACCCAAACCTTTTTCAGGATAATACAGCCCGGGCTCAATGGTGAAAACCGAACCCGGCGCCAGGATGTTGGTGGGGTCGTTCTTTTGGCTGAACCAGGGTTTTTCATGAATATGCAGGCCCAGCCCGTGCCCCAATGAGTGAACATAGCCCGATTCAATCGTCGGGTCTTGCCGGATCGTGCTGTGGCCCATTGCTTCAAACAGATCACAAGCGCGATCTTGATAATGAGCTGCATTCACATCGGTTTTCAGTTCTGAGGTCACTTGGTCGTAAACAGATTTGACCTGGTCGTATAGGGCCTGGGCTTCATCCGGGGCATATCCCAGGCACCAGGTGCGGGTGAAATCGTAGAAGTACCCTCCGCCCTTCTCACAAGGGAAGATATCAAAAACGATGGTCTGCCCAAGGGCCATGGGATCCGTAGGATTGCCGCTGCTGTGGGGTACACCGGCATCGCGGCCGATGGCAAATATGGTGTCGTTGGGGTTTTCAGCGCCCAGTTCCGCCAGCCAGAGATTAATATTAGCTTTGACCTCACCAAGCAACAAAGGCTCGCCAATCTCTTTCATTAGCAAATTGTTGCTCACCTGGTGACTGGTGAGGAATTCTGCCACACGTGAGACAACCTCGATGACCACACCTGCCATTTTTCGGATGCGCTCAATCTCATCGGCGTCTTTGGTCGCCATGGCTTGTAAAAGGATGGCGTCATTGTGGTCGCCATGGAAAGATAAACCAGGCAATAGATCCTGGAGTTTGTTGACGGTGGAGAGCATTTTCCCGGCATCAGTCAACCCATAGAGGATAACTTTGCCGGCGGTCAGCCCGACCTCTTCAAAAATGGACTTGTAGAGCAAAGCATGGGCAGTTAGGCGATCGCCTTCAGCTTGTGCCAGCCGTTCTTTAATGGGGTATTTGCTGTAGCTGAGGGTGTTCAGGCCTGTTTTTGCAGCCTCATCACGTTCCATCGGGGCATGGCAAAGCAAGGGTTCGCCTCCAACGGGGAGGATGAGATCCGCCTGCGTTATATGTCCCCCGCCGGTTAGATACATCATAAAAGGATTGTGCTGCGCCGGGCCAGTGACCCATAGGGCATCAGCTTGTTGTTGTGCAAGATAGTTTTGAAGATCTGATTTCATAATATGCCTGTCTTTTCTATAGTGATCTTTTCAAGCGCAACAGCCGTTAATCTGATGTCTGGACAGCCGCCCAGCATTTTGAGAGGTTGCGCAACAAGGTGGTTTTCTGTTTGGGTAAGACGGTACGCGGGTCAAACAAAACCCGGTTGTTTTCAATGCGGGCGATGATGGCTGGATGGGCATTTCGCAGCGTGTTCAGGAAGGCATCCGGGTTAGGAGGGTCTAAAGCCAGCAAGAAAGTTGGCATTTCTTCAGTTGGCAGACTGCCGCCCCCAACGGTTGAGCGCCCTGAGATCACTTCACCAGCGCCCAGGGATTGGCGCCAGTTTTCTGCAGTGGCTCGGAGGTTGTCGAGAGGTTGTGCAATCATGCACCAGATGGGCACCTCGCGTTCCGCCTCATCTTTAAGGTAGTGAATGAGGGTGGCAGTGATTCCTGCCAGGGTCAGTTTTCCAGAGCGCAAGGCTCGCGCCAGAGGGTGTTTTTGAATACGTTGGATCAGGTCGATTTTCCCGATGATGATCCCTGCCTGGGGGCCGCCGAGGAGTTTATCCCCGGAAAAGCAAACCAGATCGCAGCCTGCTGCGATAGATTCCTGCACCGTGGGTTCGTGAGAGAGGCCATATTTTGCGGTATCCAGCAAGGCGCCAGAGCCCAGATCGTGTACAACGGGTACGTCATACTGATGGGCAAGGGTAACGATTGCATCCAGTGCGGGCTCGCTATGAAATCCAATTAGTTTGAAATTCGAATGGTGAGCCACCATTACCAGCGCGACCGCTTCGTTTTGGAGCGCACGCTCGTAATCGTGCAAATGGACCCGATTGGTCGTCCCAATTTCCAGCAATTCAGCACCGGATTGTTGCATTACATCCGGGATGCGAAATCCACCGCCGATCTCGACCAATTGCGAGCGTGAGACGATCACTTTGCGACCGCTTGCCAGGGCAGACAAAGTCAGCAGGACGGCGCCGGCGTTGTTGTTGACCACAAAGCCCGCCTCGACACCGGTGAGCTGGACCAGGACCTGGCTGGCATGAACCGACCGGGAGCCGCGTTTGCCGGTCTCCAGGTTGAATTCCAGGTTGGTGAAATCTTCGGCTGCCTGTGCAATAGCGCTGCGTGTGGCCTGGCTGAGGGGTGCCCGGCCGAGGTTGGTATGTAAAACGACACCGGTGGCGTTAATCACGGGCAGCAATGAAGGTGTGAGCCAAGCTTCCAATTGCTGTGCTACCCGGGCAACGATTGTCGCTTGCTCAGGGAGGGGGCTGCGGTGCTTGATGAATTCTGTACGGATATCATCAAGCACTGCCCGGACTGCCTCTAGGCACAGCGGGCGACCAAAGTCTTCCAAAAGGCTTTGCATCATGGACGACTTTAGAAACTGGTCAATTGAGGGGAGCTGGCTTAAATCGGACATATTTTTGCAAGGTTAAGCATCGTCTTTGGGCCGCCAACGACTGCGTTCAAATAAACGCAAGAGATATTCAATCAGGATGAAAACCCCGGCCATGACTACTGCCAGAGCAGGTGTTAACACCCTTCCGAGCTGCATCCAGGTTAACGTGCTGCCGAAAACCCCAAACCATAGGGCTTGGCGGATGATGACCAATCCTTCTGCCGGGGGGTTGCTGGGAAAACGCAGGTTAAGGTAATAAGTTAGTGGGATGGCCGGGCCAGTCAAGGCAGCTACGATCAGGAAAAAAAACAGCCAGCGCGGGCCCAGTGTGGGCAAAGTATGTCGGACGACGAGGATTAAACTCACCCATCCGACCAAGGTTAGCACCACTGAGAGCGGTAAAAAGCTATTTATAAAAGCTGATTTCTCATCGAATTTCATGGTCGTCTCCTGCTGTTAATTATTGTAACGCATAACACCAAGGAATGATCGATTAAATTTTAGTGATCCCTGTAAAAACTGCCCAAGAGAAATAGAACGCGGTAAAATCTAGCCAGATTAACGATTTTTCTGGAGCGGTTCATGAAAGCAAATTATATCGCAGTGGATATGGGGACGACAAACATTGACCTGGTTTGGCAAGACGACTCTGGGTTTCATTTGCGTAAACTGGAAAAGATTTACCCGCTGGCTGTGGACCAGATTCGGAAGGCGTTAGATGTGGTTGGCGATGCTCTGTATCAAAAGTCGGTGATCGGCGTAACGGGCGGTCATTATCGTGCTTTGCCCGGTGTTCTCGACGGATACCCCCTTTATAAGGTGGACGAGATGTGCGCACTGGGGTTGGGAGGCCTGGCTGCAGCCGGACTAGAAGCAGGACTGGTGGTGAGCGCTGGTACAGGAACTGCCATGGTCGCGGCGCACGGCGATTCAGCCCAGCATGTGACCGGGTCTGCTGTGGGGGGTGGCACCCTGATCGGGCTTTCAAATTTAATCCTTGGAACGAGCGATGTCGATGCGATTAACCGATTGGCGCTTTCAGGCGATGCCAATAAAGTTGATATTATGATCAGCGAAGCCGTTGGTGGCGAAATCGGTAAATTGCCAGAAAATGCCAACGCGGTCAACCTGGGAAAATTGATTCAGGGGAAGGATTTTGACCGCGAAGACCTGGCTGCCGGGCTTGTGCGCCTGGTGGCGCAGGTGATTGCTGTGATTGCTATCAACGCTGCGGATGCCGCCGGACTGAGCGACATCATCCTGATTGGGCATACGATGGATTTAACCGCAATTCAAAAAGAAATTTCATTGGTAGGGGAGTTTTATAAGCGCAATTTCATTATGCCGGTTGACCCCGGATTTGTGACAGCCAGGGGCGTGATCGATGTGATAAAACGGGAAACGGCGGATGGGAAGCTTAACCTGATTGACTCATAAAATCAATTGTGATAAGATTTGTCACATTAGCGACTCATCCAGAGAGGTGAAGGGACCGGCCTGATGATACCTCGGCAACCGCGAAAACTATCGCAGGTGCCAATTCCGGCAGACATCAACTTGAGATGTTCTGAAAGATGAGGTGAAATGAAGCACACTGATCATCGCCTCTCACCTTCAATGAGAGGCTGTTGTTTTTTTGGGTAAATTTTAACAGCTTCGGCATCGGGAGGACCAGGTATGACACTGGAACAAAAATCTATTAAAAAAAATGACGGTTATTTGGATGCTCTGGACCAACGTGTGCTCTTGTTTGATGGCGCCATGGGTACCAACCTTGATCGGCAAAACCTGACCGTCGAAGATTTCGGCGGTGAGCGCACCGCAGGTTGTAATGATTACCTGGTTATCACCTGTCCCCAGGTCGTTGAAAAAGTTCACCGAGCCTTTTTAGAAGCCGGCGCTGATGTGATCGAAACAGATACCTTTCGCTCGAATCGTCTGACGCTGGGTGAGTTTGGATTGGGCGAGCGCGTATTGGAGATCAATCGCGCTGCTGCGGGGTTGGCGCGCAAATTGGCCGACGAATACGCCACGTTGGAAAAACCGCGCTTTGTAGCGGGTTCGATTGGTCCCAGCGGTAAGTTGATCTCGAGTGAGGACCCGACCATGGCGGATATCAGCTTTGATGACCTGGTCGACGTGTTTTGTGAACAAGCTGTGGGTTTGATTGAAGGCGGCGTTGACCTGCTTTTGATTGAAACCTCACAGGACATTTTGGAAGCCAAAGCTGTCATCCTCGGCCTTCAGGCGGCTTTTTCAAAAACTGGGCAGGCGCTGCCCATTCAGGCGCAAATCACGCTGGATACCACCGGTCGAATGCTGATGGGTACGGATATTGCCGCGGCTTTGGCGATATTGGAGGGGATGGGAATCGATGTGATCGGGCTGAACTGCTCCACCGGTCCGGACTATATGCGCGAGCCGATTCGTTACCTGGCGGAAAACTCTAAGCTTCCTGTTTCCTGCATTCCTAATGCTGGTTTGCCTCTGAACGTGGATGGGGTCGCCGTTTACCCCATGGAGCCAGAACCCTTTGCTGATTTGTTATTGGAATTTGTTAACCAATATGGCGTGCGGGTGATTGGCGGTTGTTGTGGCACACGGGAGGATCATATTGCATTAATCGATGCCAGGTTAGATCGCAACCAACCTAAGCCCGTTGTACCTGCGCCAAGTGCTGAACTGGCCTCACCGGTTCAAGCGGTAAGCATGATACAGGTGCCGGCGCCCTTCCTGATTGGTGAACAATTGAATACCCAGGGATCGCGTAAATTCAAGCGGTTGCTGATGGACGGCGAATTTGACGCGGTCATCGAGATCGCGCGCGAGCAGGTGGATCGTGGCGCTCATGGACTGGATCTGTGCGTTGCGTTGACCGAGAGGGCTGACGAAGCCGAATTGATGCAAACGTTGGTTAAAAAACTCTCCAATGCAGTACCGGTACCGCTGGTGATCGATTCAACAGAGCAAGAGGTGATCGAAGCGGCGCTAAAAACCAACCCGGGGCGCAGCTTGATTAACTCAACGAACCTTGAAGCGGGGGTGGAAAAAGCGGGCAGAATCTTTTCCTTGGCCAAACGGTTTAACAGCGCTGTGATTGTACTAACCATTGATGAAGAGGGCATGGCCAAAACTGCGCAGCGAAAACTGGAGATTGCAAAACGGATTTACGATCTAGCTGTTGGCGAATATGGTTTACGCCCTGAGGACCTGGTGTACGACGCGTTGACCTTTACGCTGGCGACGGGCGACCCAGAGTTGAGAGATTCAGCGGTCGAAACGCTGGAAGGTATTCAGCGTGTCAAGGAAGCTCTGCCAGGCGTGCTGACTGTATTGGGTGTGAGCAATGTTTCGTTTGGCCTTTCACGACCCGCCCGCGCGGTTTTGAACAGTGTGATGCTCTATCATGCTGTTGAAGCAGGCTTGGATATGGCGATCGTTAACCCAGCGCCCATTAAACCCTATGCTGAAATTCCAACCCGGGAACGGCAGCTGGCTGAGGATTTGATCTTCAATCGACATGAAGAAGCCCTGACACGGTTGATTGCGTATTTTGAGACGGTTGAGGATACGGGCGTTGACGAAAATCAGGGGGGAGTTGACCTGGAGACATTGACACCGGAAGAGCGGTTACACTGGCGCATCCTGCACCGTTACAAGTCGCAAGTTGAGACAGATATTGATGAAATCCTGGAGCGAGACCCCAAAACGCCAAAAGCTGTGACGGCTGTGACCGTCTTAAATGACGTACTCTTGCCGGCGATGAAAGATGTGGGCGATAAATTTGGCGCCGGCGAACTGATTTTGCCCTTTGTGCTGCAAAGTGCCGAGGTCATGAAGATTGCGGTGACCTATTTAGAGAACTTCCTGGAAAAGAAAGCAGGGGTTGCCAAGGGCAAGCTGGTCTTAGCAACGGTTTACGGCGATGTGCACGACATCGGCAAGAACTTAGCCAAAACTATCCTCGTTAATAACGGTTATAACGTCATTGACCTGGGAAAACAGGTGCCTGCTGAGTCGATCATCTCCCGGGCGGTGGAAGAAAAGGCAGATGCTATCGGGTTGAGCGCCTTACTGGTCAGCACCAGCAAACAGATGCCTCTGATCGTCAATGAGCTGGATCGGCGCGGGCTGGAAATACCGGTATTAATTGGTGGTGCAGCCATTAACCCCCGATTTGGCAAGCGGATTTTGTTAACAGAACAGGGCCGTTATTATCCGCCTGGGGTTTACTATTGCAAGGATGCTTTTGATGGCCTGGCGACGATGGATACTTTGATGAACGCTGATAAGCGGGCAGAATTGGTGGAAAAAACCCATAAAGCAGCGGATTTTGAGCATGGTAGAGAATTGGGGAATAAAAAGGCGCCATCGCAAGTGAATCGGGATCGGCGTGTGGCAGTATTGGAGAACTTACCCTCACCCCCGCATTGGGGACCACGTGCGGTTCTGGATATGCCCCTGGCGATGGTGGGTGAACACCTTTCAATTAATGAGCTCTACCGGCTTTCATGGGGCGCAAAAAACGCTCATGGCGAAGCCTGGGAGCGGCTTAAGGCTGAATTTGATCGACGTTTGATACGGATGAGAAAATCTGCTCAGCAAGAGGGTTGGTTGAAACCCCAGGGCGTCTATGGCTATTGGCCCTGTCAGGCGGAAGGCGATGCTTTGTTGATTTTTGACCCGCAAAGCATAGCGCAAGGAGAACGACAAGAGCTGACCCGCTTTGTCTTTCCCCGACAAGTGGGCGATCAGGCGTTGTGCCTGGCAGATTATTTTACTCCGCGTGAAACGGGGAAAATTGATGTGGTTGCACTGCAGGTGGTCACGGTTGGGCACGAGGCGACCCGGCGTTTCGCTGCGATGGAAGCTGAAGGTGAATATGCTGAGGCTTATTTCCTGCACGGCTTGGCTGTACAGATGGCGGAGGCGACCGCAGATTACCTGCATACACATATTCGGCGAGAACTTGGTCTGGAGCCCGAGCGGGGTAAGCGCTACTCCTGGGGCTATCCTGCCATTCCCGAGCTTGAGGATCATCGCAAGGTGTTTGACCTCTTGCCAGTGGAATCGGTCCTGGGGATGGACCTGACCTCGGCCTACCAATTGGTGCCTGAGCAGTCTACAGCGGCGATTATTGTCCATCACCCAGATGCAAAGTACTTTAATGTGGGCACCAGCCGGGTAGAACAATTGATGCGGGCATAAACTCAGGAGAGGTTGCAATGGCAGAAACCAAAAACAAATTTGCAAGCCGATTGGCAAACGCAGACCGTCCACTGGTTACTGACGGTGCGATGGGAACCCTTTTGCATGATCGCGGTGTGAAAATTGACGCTTGTTTTGACGCGTTGAATCTGACCCACCCTGCTATTGTGGCAGAGATTCATCGCGATTATATTCAAGCGGGTGCAGAGATCATCAAAACGAACACTTACGGCGCAAATCGCACCAAATTGGACCGCCATGGGCTGGTTGACCGGGTTGAAGAAATCAACACCGCCGCAGTTAATTTATTAAAACGTGTTGTCATGGCGTCCTTCAAAGAAGTGTTGATTGCAGGCGATGTAGGGCCGTTAAGGGTGCCCCTGGCGCCTTTTGGACGCATTCAGCCTGAGGAAGCCTTTGATGTCTACGTGGAACAAATTTCTGTCCTGGTTAATGCTGGCGTAGATTTGATTCTTATTGAGACGATGGTAGACCTTTACGCGGTTAGAGAGGCCGTTAATGCAGCCCGGCATGTGGACCCCAGCATGGCGGTGATTGCTTCGATGACCTTCACCCGCGATCGACGAACATTGTTGGGAAACACACCTCAGGAAGTGGCTCAGAAACTGAATGAGTACGGGGTTGATGTGATCGGAGTGAATTGTTCGGGCGGTCCGGTGCAGTTATTACGTATTTTGCGCATGATGAAGAGTGCAGTACCCTCCGGGCGTTTTTCTGTGATGCCGAATGCGGGTTTCCCTGAGAAGGTGGGTGGTCGGATTATGTACCCTGCGGGGCCGGAATACTTCCATGACTATGCACTTTCTTTGTGGCGTGCTGGCGCTGATGTCATCGGTGGTTGCTGTGGGACAACCCCAGCCCATATCGCGATGATTGCAGAGACCGTGGAAAACACACCCAGGGACGCGGTCGTGAGCGTTGTCTCAGACTTTGAAGCGGTTGTTGAGGTTGAGCAGGAACCCGCGGAAAGTTGTTCGCAAATGGCACAAAAATTGGAAGCAGGAAAATTCGTGATTGCAGTTGAGATGGATCCGCCCAGGGGACTTTCCACGCATAAACTTTTGGCTGGGGCTTCCTTACTGGCAGATGCAGGCGCCGATGTTATCGAGGTTGCGGACAGCCCGATGGCGCGCATGCGCATGAGCGCCTGGGCTGTGTGTCATTTGATCCAATCAGAATTTGGGATTGAGACCACATTACATTTCCCAACCCGAGGCCGCAATTTGCTGCGTGTGCAGGGCGATTTGCTGGCTGCCCATGCCATGAACGTGCGCAATGTATTCGTGATTATGGGCGACCCAACCGCGATTGGAGATTATCCGGATGCCAGTGATTCTTATGACCTGGTGCCCACAGGCTTAATTGGCTTAATCAAGCAGCAGTTTAATGCCGGCGTGGATCATTCAGGCTACCTGATTGGGCAACCGACAACCTTTTTTGTTGGTGCGGCGCTGGATCTGGCGCCGAATGACCCGGTTCGAGAAATCCGAATTATCAAGAAAAAGATTGATGCTGGTGTGGATTTTTTCCTGACCCAACCGGTGTTTGATGTACAAAGAGCACGCAATTTTGTAAATCGGTATGAACAAGAAGTTGGCCCACTAGATATCCCTATTCTGGTGGGTATTTTACCCCTGGTTACCGAGCGGCATGCACGTTTTTTGCACAATGAAGTGCCTGGCATTTTGATCCCTGAGCAGATTCAGAAACGTATGGCGATGGCTGGTGAGGATGCAGCTAAGGAGGGCGCCCATATTGCTGTTGAACTGATTGATGAATTGCGTTCCGATTATCAGGGTGTATATTTCATGCCTCCTTTCAGCCGTTATGACATGGTGGCTGAAATTATTGACCGTGTCAGGCTGTAGACGAAAGCAATTTTCTTTCTGTTAGACGTATTTGCGTATTTGTATTCACAGAATATAATTGATTATTGTTTTAAAAATACGATAAAGTGTAAACCTGAGGTAAAAAGAATGTTGAAAACCAAATCACACTTAAAAATGATCCTCTTAGGAAGCATGCTGATCTTGATGGCTGCCTGCAGTGGAAAACCTTCAGTTGACCTTGAATTGGCGGCGACCTATGCGGCTCAAACCCTGGCTGCGATGCCAAAAGATGTAGAGGAACAATTGCCAACTGCCACGCAAACTGAGGCTGCGCCCACTGCTACGGCAACTTTCACAGCAACACCCCTGCCCGTGGTACAACCCTCAGGGCCGGTGGATTTCCCGGAAAATGTGAACCCATTAACGGGCCTGGTTGTAGATGATCCCTCTATTCTGGATCGCCGCCCGATCCTTGTTAAGGTTGCAAATTACCCAATTTCTGGCAGGCCTCACTCCGGGCTTTCCTTTGCAGATATGGTATTCGAATATTATATCGGTACGGGGGGCAACCGTTTTATTGCTCTTTATTATGGGCAGGACGCGGATACAATCGGGCCGGTGCGATCAGGACGAATGATTGACCCTTACCTGACAAGCCTTTACGAGGGCATCTTGGGAATGGAAGGTGCTTATGTCACCGTGCGAGATCACATTGCTGAAATCCTTGAAAACCGGATGATTAGCAGCAAAGAATTGTGTCCTGGTCTGTGCGATGATGGGCGCATGCAGGTCATCAGTGTTTTTGGTGATTCTGCAGCGCTGACAGAAATTGCTGCCAGGCGGGGTGTTGTTCAACAACGTTACCTTTTAGAAGGGATGGCTTTTGACCCGGAGGTGCCAGGGGGTGGTGAGACTGCGGTGGAAATAAAGACCATGTTCTCTACTGTAAACCCTGAAGAATGGCGTTACGATAAAGAAAGTGGTTATTACCTGCGTTGGACTGATAATGAAACCGGCCAGGCGATTGACATGATACCGTTGGTAGACCGAATTACCGATGAGCAGCTGGCTTTTGCAAATGTGGTAGTGATCTTTGCTAACTACGATGAAATTGCTCCCACCCTGCACGATATGGCTATTTGGGACAACTATGATGGAAAACGGGCGGTTGTCTTCCGTGACGGTTTGGCTTACGACATTACCTGGAAAACCCCCAACCGGAACCAGCCCATTCAATTTTTCGATACCTCAGGTGAAGTTTTCAGGCTGAAGCCGGGCAATACCTGGGTGGTGGTTATGGGATCTTACTCAGCAGTAACCGCAGATGATGGTAACTGGGCTTTCACCTTCTTTATGCCCTAAGGCATGCGAACCCTGATTATCGCTGATGTGCACGCTAATTTACCCGCGTTACAAGCGGTGCTGGCAGATGCAGGTGAAATTTCGCAGGTTTGGTGTTTGGGTGATATTGTTGGTTACGGCCCTGACCCTAATGAATGTATTGAGATAATCGATTGTTTACCCGGGCTGGTTTGTATTAAGGGCAACCATGATGCAGCAATTTTAGATGAAATCCCGGTAGAGACATTTAATGATGCAGCGCGTGCTTCATTGGAATGGTTGCGAACACAATTAACGGATGAGAAAAAGCAGTGGTTATCAGCATTGCCCGAGCGTGTGGAAGTTGATGAATTTACGCTTGTGCATGGCAGCCCGCGCAACCCGGTATGGGAATACCTTCTGAATCGGGAGACTGCCCGTCAGAACATGCTTTACTTTGAGACGAAATTTTGCCTGGTTGGGCATACCCATGTGCCAGGTATTTTTTCATTAATTGATGTGGACCTGGCTTCCATTCGATATCGCTCGATGGTTGAAGGTGAACCATTTTCTCTGACGAATAAATGTATCATCAATCCCGGGTCGGTTGGGCAACCGCGTGATCGAGACCCTCGTCCTGCCTATATGATCTATGATGATAGCGATGTGAGCTGGACATTCCAGCGAGTTGCCTATGATATTAAGCGGGTTCAAACGCGGATAAGGTCGGCAGGTTTACCAGCTTTGCATGCTGAACGTTTGGCAAAGGGTTGGTAAAACCTTTGCTCTGCAACACCACTTATGACTTGGGAACTATTTTTCCAACTTGGACGTTAATAAAATATATGTATAATGATAATGAATCAAGAGAGTGAGGAGAATCTGATGCATACAAAACGAGTATGGTTAATAATTGTCTTTCTTGGGGTCAGCTTATTGGCTGGAGCCTGCGCTCCTAAATCGGCCGCGAGCGATGAAATGTGGAGGGTGCCGGATGCACCAATGGCTGAAAGTTATGAAATGGGAGTTCAAGCGGACTTTGCTTTTGAAGAAGAGAGCAGCCTTGTTTCGGGGCTGGGCGAATCAGCAAAAGCAATCGAGCGTATGGTGATCTATAACGCCGATATGCGAATTTCGGTTGAAGACCCGGAAATAACAATGCAGAAAATTATTGATATAGCCGAGCAATCCGGTGGCTTTGTGGTCTCTTCCAACCTGTATAAAACGAACACAGATCGGGGTAGCTTGCCGACAGCCAGTATTATGGTACGGGTACCCGCAGGCCGTTTGAATTCGATTATGGATTCAATCAAAGACCTAACACCTAACCCACGTGAAGACATTATTTCAGAGAATATCTCCGGCCAGGATGTGACCGCTGAATTCACAGACCTCGAATCCCGGTTGCGTAATCTGGAGGCGGCTGAAAAAGCGCTGGCTGAGTTAATGGAAGAGGCTAAGGATCCGCAGGACGTGTTGGATATCTTCGGCGAGCTCACCTATTACCGGGGAGAAATTGAAATTGTCAAAGGTCGGATGCGCTACCTAGAAGAATCTGCGGCCCTTTCGGCACTTTCAGTGGACATCATTGCCAAACGCTCATTACAACCGATTGAGATCGTCGGTTGGGAGCCCAAAGGGACAGTCAAAGCTGCTGTTGAAGCGCTGATTGAAGTTGGGCAAAGCGTTGTGGATTCATTAATCTGGTTTGGCATTTTTTGCTTGCCCTTCCTGATCCCGCTGGGTATTGTGGTGTACTTCCTGGTGCGGTATTTCCTCAAACGCAGAGCACAAAAGAAGGCTGCCAAAGCTGAGCTGGAAACACTCACGCAGCCCGAAGATGTACCCGGTCAGGATAAATAGGCTGTTCATCCTGGTAAGAATCTTACATAAAAACACTCCTTTCACAAAGGAGTGTTTTTAATTCCAGCGATCGCTCAAATTGTTTGACAGGCGTGCCAGGCGATATTAAACTTGATGCGTTGTATCAAATAATTTAATCGGTAATGGCTGACTGCTGAACTTTTGGAAATCCAAATAATTGCCCGGCGTGTGATCGACATGAATGAGTTTTGGTTGAGTTCCCTCCCACAAGCTCTTTGTGGGAAGGTCATTGCGGACACAATGTAAAGGAAAACGATGCACAAATCTACACAGGGGATGAAAACTTTTTTTATCATCTGGCTGGGACAGCTCGGTTCGATGATCGGCTCGGGATTGATCGGCTTTGCGCTGGCGGTATGGATCTTTGAACAAACTGGACAGGCCACACCCTTTGCGCTTACAGGTTTGTTTGCAATTTTGCCACGGGTGATTTTATCGCCTGTGGCAGGTGCGCTTTCAGACCGATGGAATCGCAAAAAGATCATGCTGATTTCAGATTCACTTTCGGGTGTCATCACCTTTGCAACCGCCATTCTTTTGCTGTCAGGGCGGATGGAAGTTTGGACGGTTTACCTGATCAGCTTTCTGGGTTCGATTTTTGCTGCATTTCAACAGCCGGCGTATTCGGCGTCAATTGTGATGCTGGTGCCAAAAGACCAGCTTTCGCGGGCTAACAGCATGGTGCAGATGGGCAGCGCTATCGAATCGATTCTGACCCCGCTCCTAGCTGGCATCCTGGTTACAAGTGTCGGTATGAAAGCGATCATCTTAATTGATGTGGTGACCTACCTGTTTGCGATTTTGACCCTGGTGATTGTGAAGATCCCCCAGCCTGAAAGAAAAGACTTTGACCCTGACGATAAGCATGCGATCATCAAAGACGTGATTTTTGGCTGGGAATACCTGGCCGAACGAAAAGGGTTGCTGGGGTTGTTGTTTTATTTTGCGGTCGTGAACTTTACAGCCAACTTATCCAGCGCAATGATTGGCCCATTGGTGCTTTCATTTGGCACTGCAACTCAATTTGGCACCGCTCAAACTGTGGCAGGGGTTGGTATGCTGGCCGGGAGCCTTCTGATGAGCATCTGGGGCGGACCGAAAAAGAATTTAATCGGAGCCGTGATTGGGTTCATCGCCCTGGCCTCGGTTGGCTTTTGTGTGGCGGGATGGCAACCCTCACTGATTTTCGTTAGCGCTGGACTCTTTATATTGATGTTTTTCATCCCCTTTTCCACGGGGCCCAGCTCCGCGATCTTTGCTAAAAAGGTTGCCCCAGAGGTTCAGGGGCGAGTTTTTGCCACACGCAATATGATCTCGCTTTCGATGATGCCCCTGGCATATATTCTCAGCGGTGTTCTGGCCGATCAGGCTTTTAACCCCTGGCTGGTTGAGGGCGGTGCGCTGGCAGACACCTTCATCGGTCGATGGATTGGGGTTGGAAGTGGACGCGGCATTGGGTTGATGATGATTTGCAGTGGTTTCGTCTTGATGGCCGCCAGTGCGGCAGCGTATCTCAACCCGCGGGTTCGCCAGATTGAAACGGAAATCCCGGATGTACTGCTGGAATCGCCTCCGGACCCATCTAAGGAGGAGCTACCACAGGAGGGTGAATTGCCAGACCTACCGGGATCGTCAATTCCCCGTGAACCGGTTGAATGACAATAAATTGATGAAGATCAAGAACGACCGGGGTGCAGGTAAAAAGAAGGCCTAGCCTGGATCAGCGATGGACTGTAATTCGGCAAGAGAGATTGGCCCAGCGCGTAAGATTTGAATAACCGGACCGGTGAGGTCTGCGACTGTCGACGCAGTTGGACCGGGTGTGGACCCGCCATCCAGGAGCAAGTCAATATGCTCGCCCAATTGGCTGATGACACTGGCAGCATCAACTGGATTGGGGCCCCTGGAAAGGTTTGCTGAGGTGGTAGCCAGTGGGCCAGTTTCTCGCAGCAAGGCCAGGGTAAATACCAGGTTTGGCATACGGACACCGATGGTAGGGTAAGGCGAAAGTTCGGCGGGAACCCCGATTTTTTTGGGGAGGATTAGGGTTAATGGACCGGGCCAGAATGCAGCGGCAATGCGGTGCAGGCGTTGATCGGTATGCTGTATAAGCTGTGTTAGCTGGTGAGCATCACCGATTAAAACGGGCAGGGCTTTTTCATCTGGTCGCTGTTTGGCAGCATAAAGCGCTTTGATGGCTTGCGAGTTGAAGGCGTCAACCGCCACACCGTAGATGGTGTCAGTGGGAAAAGCGATGACACCGCCCTGGTCAATGGTCTGTTTTGCGGCGGCTATGGCCTGGGGGTCATCAACGGTGAGGATGCGAGTATCAACCATTGTTTAGTGCCCCATCTTGTGGGTTGCCTGCATCGGCTGTGTGGATTTCTAAAATGCGGTTGTGTCCGGCCAGATCGCGCACCAAACGATGGCGTGCGTGGGGAAAAAACTCCTGGGCGGCATCTAGGGCGTCAGTGCCGTGGGTGGATTCAATTTCAAGCAGGATCACACTGTTTGGGCTTAACCGGGATTGGGCTTGTGCCAATAGGCGGTGAATGCTTTCTAAACCGGTAGCCCCGCCATCCAGGGCTAACTGCGGTTCCCAGCGGGATACGGACAAGCCAGCCAGGGCCTGGGTGGGGATGTAGGGCAGGTTGGCACAAATTAAATCAAATTTGACCGGCGACGGCGACAGCAAATCGGCCTGGAGAAAGTGCACCCGGGACTGATCCCAGCGCTGGGCATTCCGTCGGGCAATTTGCAGAGCCCGCAAGGAAAGGTCCACCCCCAAAACGGTTGCCGTATCCTGCGCTGCGGCCAGGCTGATGGCGATACAGCCAGAGCCGGTACCGACGTCGACGACGAGCGGCGATTGCAAGGCGCGAGTATGCTCCAGAGCCAGCTCGACCAGGATTTCGGTTTCAGGTCGGGGGATGAGGACGTCGGGTGTGACGATAAAGCTGCGCCCGAAGAATTCCCAAGTACCCAGGATATAGGGCAGCGGGGTACCCTGGAGATAGTGTTGTGTGCTTTCTTGTAAGGCGTTTCGTTGCTGGGGTGTGAGTTTGTACTCGGAATGACTGAGCAGCCAGCTCTTGGGCTGCTGGAGGGTATGCTCCAGTAAAACCAGGCTGACCAGACCGGGAGAATCGCAACCGGCCAATGCCAGTTTTTCCTTGAGAAATTTCCGAGTCTCCAGCAGGTTGATGGGGTTACTCCTCCACCAGGGTCAGTTTTTCAGCCTCGTCTACGAGCGTGAGCTCGTTGATAAACGCGTCGATATCGCCATCTAAAACGCCGCCCAGATCGTAGGATGACAGGTTGATGCGATGATCCGTGACACGGCTCTGCGGGAAGTTGTAAGTGCGGATTTTCTCAGAACGTTCACCGGTGCCGATTTGCGAGCGACGGGTGGCGGCTTCTTGCGCTTGCTTTTTTTGTTCTTCGATTTCAAATAAGCGTGCTTTGAGGATACTCATTGCCCGAGTTTTATTTTGAAGCTGCGAGCGTTCATCCTGGCAGGCGACAACCATACCCGTGGGCAGGTGGGTGATGCGGACTGCTGTGGCATTTTTCTGTACGTTTTGACCACCAGCGCCTGCGGATTTGAAAACGTCGATGTTGATATCTGAATCTGGAATGTTGATTTCGACGTCGTCGACTTCGGCCAATACAGCAACGGTAACTGTAGAGGTGTGTATCCGCCCCTGAGACTCGGTTTCAGGAACCCGTTGGACGCGGTGAACGCCCGACTCGAATTTCAAGCGCGAAAAAACGCCCTTGCCTTTGATTATAAAACTGACCTCTTTGATCCCGCCGATGCCGGTTTCATGCAGGGAAAGGATCTCGCTGTGCCAGTTCTGTCGTTCAGCATAGCGGGAATACATCCGGAAGAGGTCCGCGGCAAATAGGCCGGCCTCGTCACCGCCAGCGCCGGCACGAATTTCCATGATAACGTTGCGCTGATCGCGTGGGTCTTTAGGAACGAGCAAGCTTTTTAGCCTGGCTTCAAGCTGGTTGCACTTCTCCCTGAGCGTATCGAGTTCTAATTCTGCCAGGCTGCGCAATTCTTCATCGTCAGCTTCCAGCAGGGTTTTGGTTTCATCGATGCGCGCCAAGGTTTGTTGATAATCGCGTGCCTGCGTGACCAGCGGCTCCAGATCAGACCGTTCTTTAGAGAGCTCTATTGCAGTGGTATAGTCATCGCCCACTACAGCCAACTGTTTTTCAATGTCTTCAAAGCGTTGAAGGATTCCTGTAAGTTTTTCTAACATTTTAATAAACTTCTCAAAATCAATTCGATATTTTTAGCCATCGGATTATACCCCTTATGGTGAAGATAGGCTGTAACGGGGGTAAGTTGAGCATATATTCCATACAACGGGTGATAGCTGGAACGCCCACACATGGCTATTACACGGGTATTTAGTACAAATATCGCCCGTCTCTGCTTGATATTTTCGATTCTTTATGATGGTTTTATCGTGTAATGATTAGCTTAAAGATGTTATGATTTTCAATCCCTCCATTTAAACCACCAAATTGTCATTATAAAAAGCATATATTGTGAGAATCAACCACAATATATGCTAATCATTAAGTGTCAATTACTATATGATGCGAGAGTCTAGTGACCACCCTCTAATTTGGGCTATTTAGTCTCAACAAAGAATAGAGAGGCTTTCCTTTCTTTGTCTATCTTTACAAATTATCGGTTATCCCATCCATCAAGGTTGACTGTAATCATATAGCCAAGCCGACTCAGGTCATCACTTTCGTCAGCCGACCATCCAAGATGTACTGTTTCCGTTGTGTCATGAAGAAAAACCTCGAAGTCGTCTGCAAATGTTTCCTCAATTTCAAAGCCCAACTTTTCAAATTCAGCTTGAAAAAACTCAAGAATCTCCTTCGCACTACCAGCCCCCTCATACATCCACATCCAAGCTGTTCCCTCGGCCGACCATACTTCTGTATCAAAGGTCAAAACCGCACCTGGATAAACAGGTAAGCCTTCTGGTATAGCTCTTCCGGGTTCATATACATAGCCAGGATCAGGGTTTTCAGGTTCTACTGGTGCTTTTGCTGATCGGTTTTCCCATGCTTCAAGATTTAATGTTATCATATAGCCACGCCCAGGAGTATCAGGGGTAGGGTCAGATATTCCGTCATCTAAAAAGCCGACAGCCACAATAAAATCTACATCAGAAACACCAAACTCTTCTTGTGTCGCATGTGCTGTGCCAATTTCAAATCCCATGGCTTCCAGTTCGGTCTTGAAAAACTCAACAATCTCGTTTCCGCTTCCCTCTGAATTGTAAAGCCACATCCAATTTCCACTATCTGCACCTTCCCAAGCTCCCTCCACCTCACTCCAAAGAACAGCTCCTGGGTAGACTGGTAGGTCTTTTGGTACTGGCATTTTAGGCTCATAGACAAAGCCGTTACCACCCGAGTTGTCTTTTGTCTCTTTGGGTTCACTAGCCTCTGTTTTACTACTACAAGCAGTTAGTGTGAAAATTAACAAAAAGGCCATAACTAATGCTACTTTTTTCATAATGTTTTCTCCTTAAAATAAAGTTTGGCTTAAAATGGTTCTCTTTCTTTCACTTTTGGTTAAGCTGAATGAAAGTATGCTTAGTTTACCTGTTAAAACTACTTCTTTGTACTGCTTTGAACTTTAATTCCTTAGAGTCTTGCTTATAATATCATAAGATCAAATTGTGGTTGTATGTTTTGATGTTAAGGAAAACTACGTATCAGACAATAATTGTACTTATGGGCATCTTGTTTGACTGGTGGAATTGAGTTGGTTTTCTCCTCTTGGCAGGCGAATAAAAGACTTGAAAAAGCACATACTAATGGAGTTGACCACAATATGTATTAAAGCAGTAGCAATAAGGTCTGTACCTTGTAAAAACTCATTCATCACCCTCTAATTGGAATATATAGTAAGTTGAGCGATGAATTCTTCATGTTGGCAGCTTGAAGCTGTGTGGTGAAAACTGAACCGTGAATGGAGACCGATAACAAAGGGAAAGGTGGTTCAGCATGGATGGACGCCATCTGCCAACCACAGACAGTGACCTTAACCTATTTCTTAATTACCCCGTATCACTTAATTGAGCCCGCACATAAGCTTTCAGGCGCTCGTAATCTTCGGGAAGGTCGATGTCCATGCCAAAACCGGCATCTGCGACGATCACACCCCGGGTTTGAGCATCAAAGGTCTTTGAGAAAACCCGTTCTGCATCGGACATCGTCGCCAGTCCGAGCAGGTATTTAATGATAATCCCCCACATGAGCGGTTTTTTAGCCAGCAAGCGAATCACCGGCATGGCGTTGATGTTGTGTGCCCGGCGGTTGATCTGTCGGCGACGGGTGCTGATCCCGGCAATAATTTCTTGCCCTGTTCGAATCGCGCGTGGGCTTAATGCGTACAGCTCGCCGGGGACAAGCTGGTGGTCGCTAAAACGCAGCACTACCCGGCGTGAACCGGGAAAGACAGCCTCAATCACATCTTCAGGAACCACCGAGAGCACGAATTCACTGCCTGGCAACGCCTGAAGACCCTTGAAAAATTGGTTGATGTGGGCTGTTTGGATGCCAGGAGCATCGGATGAGCTGATGATTACCAGCTCTGGGCTCTTGCCAATTGCGTTGAGATAATCAATGCCGGCGGTGAGCTTGTCAGCAAATGCTGCTGTCGTTTTAACCGGGACATAGTGAACAGGAAAGTCAAAGCTGATATCCAGTTCAGATAATCCAATCAAGTAAAGCCCCTCAATAAACGGAGACTGTTGCAGGGCTTCTAACTGCCAATCGATCAAACGTTTGCCAAGAAACGGCAGTAAAGCCTTGGATTTATACTTCTCTTTGGGGTCGATCGTCTGCAATAATTCCCGCCTCTGCAGATCCCTCCCGCACATAACAAAAACGGGATATTTCGGTTGATTTTGTGCATGCATCGTGACCTCTTAATCAACTTCCTGACAAAAACCACCCCTGGTTGCTCAAAAAAACTTGAGCATGTAAAAAACTTATCTTAATTATAAGGCTGGTACAGGCTTCTGGCAAATTCTTGTAAACGACTGAACCTGAGTAAAAAAGAATGTGAGTTATGCTTTTTTTGCTGAAAGCAATTGGGCGACTTGCAAGGAAAGGATGGAAAATATGCCCCACAACTATTGTTTAATCACCATAACGACAGGCAGCCGGGAAGAGGCTGAACGTTTAGCACAGATGCTGGTGGACGCGAGGTTGGCTGCCTGCGTGCAAATAATGCCCACTGAAAGTTTTTTCAACTGGCAGGACAGCCTCCACAAAGAAAAGGAATGGCTATTGCATGTAAAAACCAGGCTGCCTCTTTACAAACAGGTTGAATCAGCCGTGCTTGAACAGCACACCTATGAAAACTCTGAAATTCTTTGCCTGCCGATCGTGTTAGGGTCTGCAGCTTATTTAGACTGGATTGATGAAAGCACAAAGAGCAGGTAAGCCCCTTCTCGTGAGCATAACTTGAACTGTCATTCGCGTCCGAATAAGTGCCTTGTTAAATCTTGCCCTGCAATGGAAATTATTCCAAACCGGCCGGCATAAAGCCGATGATGATGCGAGATTGCGTCCAGTAATCGAGCTCAGAATTGTAGGCTTCAGCGGTGAGCTGACGTCCGCAAAAGTAAAATATCAACCCGGGAGCTTGCATTTGATCAAACCCACTATCCGGGAAATTCTCAGCCAGATAGGGGACCAGGTCCATAGGATGGCGACTTACTTCATCAACTGCAGTTGGGGGGATACGGACTGCTGCGACAACTTCGTTGATAGAAATTGTACCTTCCTGGCGAAGACGAAGTTCAGCGCCAAGCAAACAAGCCTGGAGATGTTGTTGAAAATCATCTTGGGTTCTTCGGTAACCGCGCGCATCGTTTTCGAGATAGAGTTGAAGCGGGTAAGCCGGCAAGCTTTCTAAAGTTTGGGTTTGTCCTGAGTGGACCCACAATCCGTAAAAGCCCAAATGCTCCCAGGCGATAGAGAAATTTAAAACGCTGTAAAAGATGCCGCTATCGATAAGTTCTGGTGAATATGGGACGACATTAAATGGAGGCAGATAGACTTGGTCATCATTACAGCGCATAGTGAGCAAAGCGTCAATGGGTTGATCGCGAAGATCAATTGCCTCATAGACCATCCATTCTGGTGTTTGAGATGGGGTCGGTAGGTCGGAAGGGGTTGCTGAAGGTGAAATTGGCGTTGAATTTGAAATGTGTTGAAGCGCCTGTGTTGCTGTGTGGGAAGGTGTTGTCTGAAATAACTCAATTAGCTCTTCGGAGACTGTTGCTGGCGATCTTTTTGGCCCATACTGGATAATCAACAGGGCGGTCAGAATTACACCAATAACAGCCAGGACGATGCCAAGAACCAGGAAAAGTATTGAGTTATCCTTTTTGTTTAACATAAAAGTGCACTTTTAACATTATTTGTGAGTTATGTAAAGATGCTGGTAGAAATTTTATCGGTCTTTACGAGAAACAGGAGGCGTTTTCACATAACGCCTCCTGTTTTATTTATTGTTTAAGTCATTTAATCTAAATTTCGTTTATTATTTGCGTCGTTTTAACCAGATACCGAGTGAGAGACCCGAAAGGCCAAACATAGACACTGCTGAGAGGATCAAACCTGTGGGTGATGACGCGGGCCCGGTGACTGGGGCGATAACCGGTGCAGGAACTGATTGAGCTAACACAGGCGCCGATCCTTGCACTGGATCTGGTTCCGAGGCTGGGTCTGGCTCCTCAAGCGGATCTGGGTCACCCTTTGGATCGGGATCAGGGTCTAGGTCTCCATGTGGATCTGGGTCACCCTTTGGATCGGGATCAGGATCTGGGTCTCCATGTGGATCTGGATCACCCTTTGGATCGGGATCAGGGTCTAGGTCTCCATGTGGATCTGGGTCACCCTTTGGATCGGGATCAGGATCTGGATCAGGTGTGATTTGATTCACACTATAGTTATCCTTTTTATTGCCAAACGTAGCCTTATATACACCACCATCTTCCTGCCCAATTATATAAGCAAGAAAACAAAAAGAGCCTGACTCATCTACAGTAAAGCTGCCACTGGCAACAATGATGCCAGGATGGTTGGATGCACCTCCAGGCTGCCCGGTAATGGTCCAGTTATATTTGCCGGATTTAAAGCCTGCCCCATTAATATACACAGCATCCCCTGTTGAATAATGGTTGACATTTTGTGGGTTACCACAAGTTTCGTTGGTAGTCCAGATCGCTCCGGACCCTTGTGCAGCCACGTTTTGTCGAAATACAAACAGAGCACCTAACACCAACAACAATGATATTAATATTTGGATATTTCTAGCAGATTTTTTAATCATAATTTTCTCCTAACTCTAAATGTTTCTGCTAATATATTTGTACTGAAATTATAACAAATATGATCAAGTTTGTCAAATTAATAAACATCTACAAGATTTATTTTTACACTGATGAGCAATGGAAATATCTAACAATTAAAATCCAACCATAAGGAGAAGGGGAAACATTTGCTGCCGATGCTTAAGTGTTACTCCAGTTAGCTTGTTTTTCTTTATAAAAAGCGTTCATGGGGAAACAGGCTAAAATTACTTTTTCAGCCTTTTCACTAATTTTGCATAGGTTGAGTAAAAATGTACATGGGCTGGGGAAAGGCGAGTTTGGGGTTGGGCATGTTTTAGGGCTAAAAGAAATTCGGCTGCACCTTCAAAAGGGGGCATCAGCAACGTTGCGCGCCCAACTTCAACCAAACTGTGCGCGTCGGAGCCGACTGTGCCAGGTAAACCATGGGCCTGGGCAAAGGCGGCAGCCTGCTGATTGGGATGATTGGACAGGCAGCGAGCGTTGAAAATTTCAATTGCATCCACATGGGGTGTGATGGCTAAAAGCTGTGCTTCGGTCCATTGAGCGCTGCGGATACGGTCAAAAGGATGAGAAACGCTGATCAGCGCGCCTTGATCGCGCAGGCGCTGGATAACTTGCATGGGTTCAAGCCCCGGGGGGATAGGCTCGGTCATAAAATAACCGAGAAGCTCGCCCTGAGTGGTTTCGATTTCTTCCCCGACAATAACCAATTCTGGCGCCAGTGCATGGGCGGCCAACGCACCCTTAATACAATTATGGTCTGTGATGGCCACTCGATTGATGCCAACCTGTTGACAATGTTTAACCAGGTTTTGAGGCGTGACCAGGCTGTCTGCCGAGGCAGCGGTGTGCAGGTGCAGTTCAACTCGCAGCCAATTCGCATTAAATGTGTTCATCAGAATTAGTATAGCCGGCTCTTAAAGGTCGGGCAAGTGGCTATTTAGCCGAAGGTTGCCGAAACTGAATGACCCCACGAGCCATAGAGATCCTAAGGTATAATCATCAATCAAGATTAAGTTTAAGACCGAAACCAATGCAAACACCCGAAATAAAACCAGCCCTTTTCACCTTCGAACTGCTGGCCCAGGATGGGGGGGCCCGTGCAGGTGTGTTTCATACCCCGCATGGTGACATTCCCACGCCGATTTTTGCGCCAGTGGGCACCCAGGGCACCGTCAAATCGTTGACGCAACGCCATCTGGTCGAACTGGACGCAAAACTCATCCTGGCCAATACGTATCATCTTTACTTGCGGCCAGGCGATGCGCTGGTTGCTGGAATGGGCGGATTGCACAAGTTCATGGCCTGGGACGGCCCGATTTTAACGGATTCAGGGGGCTTTCAGGTGTTTTCACTGGCGAATACACGTCAGGTTGATGAGGATGGGGTGATCTTTAAAAGCCATATCGATGGTTCAACGCATCGTTTCACACCGGAGACATCTATTGCGGTCCAGGAGAACCTCGGAGCGGACGTGATTATGGCCTTTGATGAATGTGCGGAACCTTACGATCGCGCTTACAATCTGCGCGCCATGGAACGCACCCATCGCTGGGCGGAGCGTTGCCTGGCAGCCAAGACGCGAGAAGATCAGGCCTTATTTGGAATTGTCCAGGGCGGCGTTTTCCCTGATTTGCGCGCTGCATCAGCAGCGTTTATTGCAGATTTGAACCTGCCGGGCAATGCCATCGGTGGACTTTCGGTGGGTGAAACCAAACCTGAGATGCACGCAATGATTGACGTGGTTAATGCGATTTTGCCACAGGACAAACCTCGCTATTTGATGGGGGTGGGAACGCCGCAGGATTTGGTGGAATGCGTGGATCTGGGAATTGATATTTTCGATTGTGTACTGCCAACCCGGCTGGCCCGGCACCATGCCGCTATGACCGATACCGGACGCGTGAACGTGATGAATGCTCAATATGCCCGCGATGAGCGCCCGATCAGCGAAACCTGTACCTGCTACACTTGCCAAACGCATTCACGAGCATATATTCGCCACCTGATTCAGGCCCGCGAAATGCTCTCGGGCACACTGCTTTCAATTCACAACATTCACACGTTGTTGAATCTGACAGCCCGATTGCGAGAGGCGATCATTGCGGGAAACTTTACCAGCTTTGCCAGGGCTTATCTATCGAATTTGAAGTCATAGAACGGGAGCAGCCTATGTCTATCATCCAGGCCATTATCTTAGGGATCATCCAAGGTATCACCGAATTTCTGCCCATCTCGAGCTCCGGTCACCTGGT
>LSQX01197232.1_pt1 | contig 40717 bp, 24 predicted proteins | sample 654561 | NCBI WGS metagenome assembly LSQX01 (sample SAMN04489861, study PRJNA283612) | anaerobic digester metagenome | isolation source: 4 biogas reactors fed with cattle manure at either 37C or 55C with and... | place: Denmark: Kongens Lyngby | collected 2014 | reverse complement strand
AGAGCCTGTGCTGACCGAGTAAACCCCGTAAAGTAGCGGCAGTGAGTGCCAGATGCCCGGCATCCCACTGCCGCTGAGCTTTCTGCAACTGCGCTTGTGTCCCATCGGTACGCACGGCCGCCACCATGTGCGCCAGCATCAACTCGACGGTCACGTCCTGGTAGTAGCGACGTGCCTCATCGCTGGCGCGCAGTTGCTCCATGTCCGCCCGCCCCTGCCCGGTACCATGATGATAGTAATCCATGGGCGAAGACGGCAAAGTCAACTGCAGCACACCTGCAACTTCCGTCAGCAATTCCATGACAGTCTCACCTTCAGACAGTCGCTTCTGGAGTGCTTGCGGCCAAAACTCAGCCAGTTCCGGGTAGCTGAAGGTGAGCAAAACGGGCTCGGCAGGTCGCTGTTGGCCAGGATTTGGCGGACGGTAAATCAACGGCCCCTGTACTCGTCTGCGCGGCAGCTTCGGATCCGCATAGGTGATAGTGCGCCGGTCGAAAAAGCCATCACCGGTGGTGTCTTCATACTCGATGACCATATCCACCCGGCCATCGTAATCGTAATCTACTTCCATGGTGCCGTGTTCGGCCCCATGCAGATGCAGACGACCATCGCCCTGCCAGTAGTACAGCTTCATGGCACCTGAGAAGTCGCGGTCAAGTTCATAGCGCTTGTTCAGCCTACCGCATGGAGGGCCGCCTTCCTGCGGGAAATCCCGGTAGCGAGAATTGAGAATGCCTTCCCAACGCTCGCGACCCGGGTCAGATGAAGCCACGTTGTGGTCGTTTTCGTCCCATACCAGCAGAGCTCTCGCCCAGTCCGCTTCCCGCACCACCTCTCTGGCGTGATCCGGATCCAAAAACGCACCAGTTTCCTCCCCACTGCGATGGACAAAGCTGGTCAGTGCATCCTCCGGCGCCTCCACCCGGCCCAGGCAGGTGATGCCCACATCGTAGCCGTAAAGCTGCCCTGGCGGGCGGGTGTCGGTGACGTTGATGCTATACCGAGCTGTGCGAAGTGTGGTATCGTTGGCCACAATGCGCACGGTCTCTTCAGGGAAGCCATCATCATCGTGATCATAGAAGCAGAACGGGTTCTCGAACGCTGCCACCCAACGCTTCTGCGCCTCGTCACGGCGAAACATGGCGAAATACCCGTTGCCCGCGAAATCACAATGCCACTGGCATTCGTGCTGCCAGTAACCGTAGTCATGCAGATGCCACAGACGCAGAGGATGACTGTGCAGCGCGCGGACGAGCACCATGAAAGGCCTGTTGCCCCAGGTACTGCTGTGCAGATAAGTCTGCACCATGGTATCTACCAGACCGTCACCGGTGGTATCCTTGTAGTCAAGAGTTCGGTCGAGAAAGCCGTCACCATCGCTGTCCAGAGCCATGATATCGTTTGGCCCGCGACTTCCACCATCAGCGACAATGCCTCTGTTGCCTATGTTGCCTTTGTCGTCCCCTTCGTGGCCCACAACCACCGTATAGCGACCATCCCGGTAGAGGGTGGCTTGAGTGCCGTCAGCTAACCGGTGTGATATGGTCTCCTTTTCTGGCGCATCTTGCAGTTGGCGCATGATGTCGGAGACACCAAGCAGTGCCTGCAGATGAGGTACGCCCAGTAGTGCGGTTTGTGATGCGGCAGTAGGACGCAGCTTCGCCCACTGCATGCCAAGAGGCCCCTGGCGGCGGGCGCCCAACTGGAACGCCCCCACTTCCACCAGATGATAGCCTTCTCCTACCGCCGAACTGTGCGTGAACCGAAGCTGCAAGTGGGACGCCTCAACAGGCGCAAAGCGATGTATCTGCCAGCCCGACACTCTGTTGCGCGCCGCATCAGCCACTGGTTGCCATGTCTGCCCGTCCAGAGACACGCTGAGATGGTACGAGTACTTGACCGGAGGGAAATCTGTCGTGATGACTTCCACTGTGTCTATCGTAACCGGACGCGCGAAGCTGATGATGGTCGGAGTCGCCAGATCAGCCCAGGCATAGCCGTGATTGGGGCCATAATCGCCAACTTGCCCGTCGATTGCACAATTGACTGGGCCTCGACTCATAGAGGCATTTGTCGGCCCGCTTATCGTGGCACCGTTAGTAGCTGCTGCATAATCCACCGGCGAGGGACTGCAGGTGCAAGAAGTCAGAGCGCATAGTAGTACCCACACCAGGAGCTGACAGCGCGACCAGAGTGCCACCGGTTGCATCCGAAACTGCTCTCCCTCCGATTTGCCTTGCAGGCATCGGCTTGATGTAAGCAGCATCTACCACGGGTTAATCGCTTGTGATTATAACTCAAAAGCATACCTGCCCAAAGCAGTTTCCCCAACTGGTTCGGCTGAGGGTCATACGGTAAACGGCATACTTCATACTTGCTGCTCCTGCAAATGTGTGCCTGATGTAGGATTGTGCTGGTGTGACAGCGAATATATCTCCCGACGATTTGGGTTGCAGGCACAGGAGACAAAGCTAACGTGTGCCACAAAGGGAAAGCCAGAGAGAGGGGTCCACAGATGAAGTACGAGATAAGAGGAACAGTGATGCAGTCGGTGGAAGTGTGGTTGGAAGCCGGGGAGACAGTCTACACCGAATCGGGCGGCATGGCGTGGATGAGTGACGGCATCAGCATGGACACCAACATGAAGGGCGGACTGCTGAGTGGCCTGAAACGAATGGCCAGCGGTGAGTCGTTGTTCTTGACCGACTACACATGCACTGCCGCGACAGGGTTTGTGGTCTTCACCCCCGGCGTCATGGGAAAGGTCATCGCCCTGGAACTGGTCGAAGACCAGAGTGTCATCATGCAGCGAAACGCTTTCATGTGCGCCCAGAGCACTGTTACGCTTGAAATGCACACTCACAAACGCCTAGGAACCATGTTTTTTGGAGGCGAGGGACTTTTCCTGCAGAAAGTGACCGGTCCAGGTGTGGCGTTCTGTGAAATTGACGGAGAAGTCGTCGAATATCAATTGCAAGAGGGGCAGACGCTGAAAGTTGACCCCGGGCATGTCGCCATGTTTGAGCCAAGCGTAAATTTTGACATCACGCGGGTACAGGGGGTCAAAAACATGTTTCTGAGCGGAGAAGGCATTTTTCTCACCACCCTAACAGGCCCTGGCCGAGTGTGGCTCCAAAGTATGCCACTGCCCAATCTGGCAACACGTCTGATACCGTTTCTGCCCAAGTCCAAGGACTGACAGGAGCACCCGTAGACCGTGCGGGCGAAATGCCTGACAGGCCCTGGAAAAGGAGAGCTGTCATGAAAGTAGGTCTGTGCAGCATCATCTGGAAAGCGCGAATGGATATCTTTGAGGTGATAGAGATGGCTGCGCGGGTCGGTGCCGAAGGTATCGAGGTGTGGGGCCAACCCCCACACATGCCGGACGAGGATCACCTGCGTCATGCCACGGAAATCAGACAGGCCATGCAAACACGCGGCCTCAGTGCGCCTCAATATGGCGCATATGCATGTGCCGGAAAGCCTGACTTCGCTGATGACATATCCCGATCTCTGGACATCACCGAGGCCCTCGAGGCGCCGGCCTGCCGCATCTGGGCCGGGCCTGGAGATGCTGAAAAGCTTACTGCTGAGCAGTGGAGCCTGACCATAGCTGACCTCAAGAGCGCCTGCACGCAAGCCGCTGAGCGTGGCCTGCTAGTCACTCTGGAGCGCCACAACGGCAATGCCACTAACAGCCTCTGGGGATGCTTCCGAGTTCTGGAGGAAGTGAACAGTCCAGCCCTGCGCATCAATTTCCAGACGATGCGGCGAGACAGCGAGGTGATCGCTGAGGAAATCCGCGCCCTGGGGCCCCACATCCTCAACTCCCACGCAACTAACGCTAACTACACCGAAGAGGGGCGTTTCCCAACGCGGTTGAGCGAAGGTGAAGTAGACTGGGCCAGCCTGATCTCTGCACTGAAAAGAAGCGACAACCAGGGCTTCATCGAAATAGAGTTCGTGCAGCGTGGCAAGCAGGAGCTGTCGCTTGAGGAAACCGAAAGCGAACTGGCTGCTGACGTGGCATTTCTGAAGAGCTGTATCGCCGGCTAAGCTCACCTCTTGATGTCGTACTGAAGAGAACACATAGCACAGCGACAAACAGGCCTGCCCGGAAGCCCGGGCAGGCCTGCTGACTACTACTCGGAGAGCGATTAGCTTTCGCTGCTACAGCCTGGCGATTATCGCGTCAGCCATCTCCGATGTGCCGACCGCCGTGGGATCATCACGGTCCGGCTTCAAGTCATAGGTGACTGACTGACCCTCAGCGATGACCGCTGCAACAGCATCCTCCAGGCGCCGGCCTGCGTCGGCTTCGCCCAGATGGTGCAGCATCATGACGCCTGACAGGATGGTGGCCACTGGATTGACCTTGTTTTGGCCCGCATACCTGGGAGCACTGCCATGAGTGGGCTCAAACAGTGCACATCCTTCGCCGATGTTAGCCCCTGGAGCCAGCCCCAGGCCGCCCACCAGCCCTGAACATACATCGCTGACGATGTCTCCGTACAGATTTGGCAGCACAAGTACATCGTAGAGCTCCGGCTTTTGCACAAGCTGCATACACATGTTGTCCACGATCCGGTCTTCGAACTCTATTCCGCTGTCGACATACTCTTCTGCCACCTGGCGAGCGCAGTCCAGAAACAGCCCATCTGTATGCTTCATGATGTTGGCCTTGTGCACAGCGGTGACTTTCCTGCGCCCGTTGGCCACAGCATAGTCAAATGCAAAACGCACTATCCGTTTGGAGCCGGTCTCTGAAATCGGCTTGATGGATAGCCCCGAATCCGGACGTATGGTCTCTCCCGACAGCTCTGATATGGCCTCGATGGCGCGGCTGCACTCGTCGGTGCCGCGCTCGAACTCGATGCCGGCATATAGATCTTCGGTATTCTCGCGCACGACGACAAGATCGGCCTCCGGATAGCGCGATTTGACGCCAGGATAGTACCTGGCCGGGCGCAGGCATGCATACAGATCCAGTGCCTTGCGCAACGTCACGTTCACACTGCGAAAACCGGTACCGACAGGCGTGGTGACCGGGCCCTTGATCGCTATCTTATTCTTTCTGATGGACTCTATCACCTGGTCCGGCAAGGGGGTACCATACTGCTCCATGACGTCAATTCCCGCCTGCTGGACGTCCCATTCGATTTCGACACCGGTTGCCTCGACGCAGCGGCGCATAGCCTCCGCTACCTCAGGGCCGGTGCCATCACCAGGTATCAGTGTGATGGTATAACTCATATAGTCTGTCCTCCTAGACCGGTCTCTTGCTTCACATCGCACACTCGTACCACAGTGACCAGACACAGTACATCAAGCCACTGAGAGAGCCCTACGGATGCGATTGATGCCTTCTTCGATTTGCTCCATGCTGCAGGCAAAACTGATGCGGAAATAGCCCTCTGCACCGAAACCGCTACCCGGCACGGCACTAACCCATGCCTCGTCCAGCAGGTAATCGGTCAGGTCCTTCGAAGACTGTATATCGCGTCCACCAAGCTTCTTCCCGAAATAGGCCGATATATCAGGGAAGACGTAAAAGGCTCCTCCGGGCATAGTACATTTGACGCCCTCGATATCGCACAGAGCCGCTACTATGTAGTCACGACGCTGTTCGAATGCCTGACACATATGCCGGACGGCATCCTGTGGTCCGGTCAGTGCCTCCAGAGCCGCCCACTGAGCGATGGAGTTCGGGTTGGCCGTCATCTGGCTTTGCAGGTTGCTCATGTTCCTGATGAAATCGACAGGACCAAGCGCCCACCCGATACGCCAACCAGTCATCGAGTAGCTTTTGGACACTCCATCTATAATTATGGTGCGCTCTCTCATGTCAGGAAGCGTTGCCGGGCTCGTGTGGCTGCGGCCATCAAAAAGTATGTCCTTGTAGACTTCATCGGTGAGTAGCACCAGGTCTTTTTCGACGACCAGCGCGGCCAGATCGGTGAGTACATCACTACTGATCACTCCACCGGTAGGGTTGTTCGGGCTGTTGACGACAATCGCCACAGTTCTGTCGGTGATGGCACGGGAAATGTCCTCCACACATGGCTGAAAATCATCCGCGCCCGTGGTGGCCACCTCTACCGGCACGCCATCAAACAGACGGATCAGGTCTGGATAGCTGACCCAGTACGGGGCGATGACGATGACTTCGTCACCGGGGTCGAGCATCGTGCCAAATATATTCGCCAACGAGTGTTTGGCTCCACTGCTGACACACACCTCGGACGGCTCGTAGCTAAGTCCCAGTGTGTGCTGAGTCATATCGCATATCGCACGCTTGAGTTCGTCAATCCCCGAGGCGTTGGTGTACTTGGTTTTCTGCTCATCCATCGCACGTCTGGCAGCTTGAATGATATTTTCCGGAGTTGGAAAATCTGGCTCGCCGACGGCAAATGACAGTACATTCTTGCCTTCAGCACACATGGCACGTGCTTTACGATCGCTTTCCATGGTTGCCGACGGTGGGATACTTACGACTCGCTGCGCTACCTTGATCATACACAGTCACCTTTCGACAGTCGCAAGCCAGCGCCCGTTAGGGGGTCGGCTTTCACACACGAATCGGTTGGGGCAATTCCCATCCTAACCGCTGTAACTCCTCAACGGCAGGCTGGTACTGGGGGTCGTATTCCAGTGCGTTGGCCAGTGCCTTCGCGGCCCGGCGAGTGTAACCCATCCTGGCGTAGACTGCACCGAGATGATAGTACGTCTCATGATTGTTCTGTGCACCGGCCAGGCGGACAGCTCGCTCCAAATAAAACATGGCCTGCCAGTACTGGCCCATGCGGTAGTAGGCCCAACCCAGGCTGTCTATGAAGGCAGGCTCCAGCGGCTGAAGCTGCACTGCTTCCTGCAGCAGAGTAATCGCTCGGTCAAGCTCGGCACCTGCGACAGCATAGGAGTAGCCTATCTCGTTCAGGTAGATCGCTCGCCGATACCGTCCCTGAGCATCTGCAGGAGTACCGGAACCGAGTCTCTGGTAGGCATCGTGCAACAGCTCCAGCCCCTCTACATGCTGCCCTGCAAGCACCAGGCAGTGGCCCAGATGTATGTCCTCACCCAGATCACGTCCGGGCTGATGGCTGAGATGCTGTACGGCCTTCTCATATGCTTCGGCGTACAGGTACACGAGCCCCGCCTGGCTGGTAAGTGGCTTGTTTTCGGGCGCCAATTCAAGAGCCCGGTCAACCATAGCCACAGCTCTGGCCCGGTTCACGGGCTTTTGCTGCAAGGCTTCGGTGGCGCGCTTGAAGTAGCGCATGGCGACGAAATTCCGCCGCATACCGTCAATGCCGCGCCCCAGGCCGAGAGGCTGCCATAGTAGCGCTGCCAGCACCAAAGCAGCGAGTACGATCCATATGCTCTTGCTCTGCCGCGTCCCACGCACTTTTACCGGTCCCGGGCCGGGCACTCGCACCCGAGCCGGCCTGAACCTAATCGCTCGCATCGGCGTCCGCCCTGAAAGCCACCAGGAAATAGTGCTCAATGCCAACGTATAGCGTGTCACCCACCACCGCTGGGGTGGAGTACACTCCGTACAGAGTTTTGTGGCTCCACACAATCTGACCACTCTCGAGATCCAGTGCGTACAGCAACCCGTCTATGGAGCCCAGATAGACGTAGCGCCCGGCGATGGCCGCCGAAGCCAGTATTTCGTCTTCGGTTTCGGTCTGCCACCGTATCTGCCCGGTGTCATGCTCCAGAGCATACACCCGTCCATCCAGACAGCCGATGACAAAAAGGCTCTCGGTGGCAGCAGCCGAAGAGCGGGCGAACCCCCCGACAGGACGTCGCCACACCAGATCTCCGGTCGCCAGGTCGATAGCGTAGACGTTGGCATCGTCAGATCCGCCACAGACCAGCCCACCCTGTATGGTCAGGCTTGAAGCGACAGGTCCCTGCGTGGAGAATCTCCAGCGCAACTCTCCATCAGCCGTATCGAGGGCGTAGATCTCGCCATCCCAGGAGCCTACAACCACCGTATCACCCGCCACAGCCGGGCTTGCGGTGATCTCATCATGAGTCCGGAACTGCCACACCACCTTGCCCGTGTCAGCAGCCAGGGCATTTACCCGTCCGGCCCGGTCACCAATCAGCACGTTCCCACCGGCCACGACCGGTGATGAACGGATACTGTGCCCCAGTCGGGTTTTCCACTGAAGCTTTCCAGTGTTGGCCTCAGCAGCGTACACGAAGCCATCATGTGAGCCGACGAAGATCAGGTCACCACATATGGCCGGGGTGACCTCAATCTGATCTTTAGTGGCCAGCTTCCACTGCTGAGTTCCGCGAATAGTATCGACTGCATACAGGTTGCCATCTCGAGAGCCGATGTACACTAACCCTCGGCTTACAGCCGGTGAGCTGAAGATCGGCCCTTCGGTTTCGAATCGCCAGATTGTCTTCAGCGGAGGCCGCAGTTCGGTTTCGGCAAGGCCAGTGTGAGCCGTGTTACCCTGGAAGCAAAGCCATGTTTCAGTGCTGTCACTGAGCCGCGTCTCTTGCATCTGCAGCTCAGAAAGCGCGGCCGCAATCTGCCGGCTACCCTGCGAATCGCTCTCAGCAAGTACGGCCGCTTTCTGCAGTTGCTCCTGGGCCAGCCCCAGTTGGTGAGCGTACATGTTGGCCATCCCCACCGCATAGAGTGCCCTGGGATCGCGTTCAAGACGCTCCGCCTGCCGCCTGAGCTTGATCAGTACTTCCTCATCGTGGGCAGCCAGTGCAGCCAGAACATGCGCTCCGGGCCATGAGATCCCTTCGCGACTGACCATACGCCGCAGGAACATCTCGTGAGCAGCCGGTTCTTTCAGTGCTATCAGAGCGTCGGTGATGGCGTCTCGCAGCACATCGTCAGCGGTAGCAACTACCTCCATCAAGCGAGCGATGGCGCGTTGACTTTTGATGGCCCCCAGTGCCCGAACCGCCAGGACACGCACACGATTGTCGGCACGACCCAGCAGGTCAATAAGAGGCCGTTCCAGCTCATCGAGTATATTGATGGCAGTATCGGCCAGATGGATGTCGCCCGAATCGAGCATGCGGACCAGATCAGGAAGATAATAAATTTGTGGCGAACGGCCCAGAGCTTCAGCGGCAATCAATCTCACCTTGTTGTCGTTGCTTCTGAGCAGCGACTTCATGAGCGGCCGCTGTCTGTCACCGAGCTCCTCCAGCCGTCCGAACCAGAACTCTACCTCCTCGCCGGCCTGCGCGCTGCTGCGGAGCACCAGCTCCAATTCCTCAAGTGACAGGGCGAGGTCCTCGTGTTTGTCGTGGATAATACGTAGCTCTTCAACGCCAATCAACACACCGAATTTGTGGTAGTTGTTCAGCTCGCGGGCCACTAGATCCTGGACATCCTTGACCTCAATTTCGCTTTCCGACATCCACCCTTCTATTTCGTCAGCCAGGTACTCATGAACCAGCTCATAGTGCTGGCGCCGCTCTTCTTCCACGGCACGAAGCAAGCGCAAGTCCAGGAGCTTGGCCATAACGCGCTCCACTTCATCCTGTTCGTACCCCAGCTGCTCGGCTATCCGTTCGATGGGGCTGGTGACCACCACTTCGGAGGATGATGCCATGTACTTGAGTATGTCGCGACCCACCCGGCGATCCTGATATGGGAGCTGGGACAGGGCGTGATCGAGATACTCACTTAGGATTTTTTGCACTCGCCCCAGGCGTAGGTATGCGTGCAGGCTGATCATATGTTGGCCCATCGGCTTGGCCTCAAACAGCCGGTCACAAACGATCTGTAGGTGTGCTGGTTCGACGCCTTCACGGCTCAGATCGTCGAGCAGCTCTTCCACCAACTCGGTTTCCAGGTGGACATCGAAGCTTAGCGCCGGCTTGACTATGGCATCTCTTGCCTGCTGACGCGTCAGCTTTTTTAGCCGGTACATGTTGTGCATGATGGCCGGAATGCGAGTATGGAGGTCGTACAGATCACCGAGATAGTCTTCTCGGATACCCACTATCCAGCGCAGATAGTCCGGAGCCGCATCCAGGCATGCTGTCCACTCATCGAGAAACTCGGCCTTGACCCGGTCACCAAGACGCACGAAATACTCTTCGAACTGGTCCATCAATATCAGTATCCTGCGATTAGTTAGCTCATGAATCTGCTGCAGGAACTTCAGCAAACGGTCTTCCTCGGATAGCTTGTCGGTCTCATGGCCCAGTTCACTTACGGCGACAAGCGCCGCTTCCTTGATACTGGCCAGCGGATCGTCCAGGCAACGACTGTAGACGGTCAGCCAGGGCGCGTCTTTTGGCTCATCGCTAGCGGCTTCTTCGCTTTCTCTGGCCAGCGCGCCCATCACGCCAGCCCGCAAAAGTGAGGTCTTTCCTATGCCAGAGCGGCCAAAAAGTACCGCCGGCGACGTATCTGCGATCATCTCGACGAGGGCATTCGTATCGTCTTCACGGCCAAAAAAGAGATCGGCATCCTCGACATCAAAATGCTCAAGAAAACGATACGGCCCACCACTCAGGATGGTCAGAGTTTTCCGTGCTCGGTCAGCTCGGTGCCTTCTGCGCCGACTGATACGCATGTGGAGTTTGGCCATGAAGTCGTTGAAGTTGCCCGCTTCCCGGCATATCAGGTGCCGCGAGGAGCTGCGGGCGGTCAATAGATCCACGACTTCGGGCTGGTAGCTGTGATAACGTACACTTGCGGGGCTTGCCATCTTCAGTTCATCGAAATGGCGCTGGTCACTGACCGGAATGACCGGATTGATCCAGAACATGCGCCGCCCGTCACGGCTTACGTGCTCCAGGAAGGGGCGGTCACGCTCGGTGTAGGCGAGGATTAAAGTGAAGGTGCGGAATATCTCCTGGATGACATCGTGGATCCCCGCGTAGTTGGCGGCCATCTCATCGGCCACCAGTGGCAGGTTTTTGCTCTGAACATCCCCACCACACTTGACGATGGATAGACGGCTGGACTCAAGAACTCCCAGTGCTATCGCGTCAGCATCATCTACACCTGCGACAAAGTGGTGGTAGTCCTTTTCTGGGACGAGGTGATGAACTTGCAGGGCCTCTTCCAGGAGACGATCCGGTTCGGCGAGAAATATCGTGGAGAAGTAGCCGTCTTTTATCATCCGTGCCAGCCGAATATGTCCCTCAGCTGGACGAAATTCCTGGAGTTGTTCCGCCAACATGCGACAGCGTTGGCCCTGGTCGGGCATCTCTTCAGCTATCATAGCAAGAGCGCGTTCGGCACGCAACTCCTGTATGACAGGCTCGAGTCTGTCCCCCGCCCAATCTATGGCCATTTCGGCCAGGACCTGTTCAGCAGCGAGGTCATTTGGGGGTATCACTACTCCGCTACCGATGAACACAGCATGTTGTCTGACCTGGTGGCGGTGTGCTTTGATGTGGTCGGCTATGACTGGCAGCATGGCATTGAGTCATCTCACTGGCCGGGTCAACTGTGTGCGGATTTGGCCGTAGCAGCAAGTACCGGCCTTCTCAATTTTCGCCGCAGTTGACAACGGCTTGCATAAGATAAGTCGCCACTCCGCCCAGACTGCTTGGCCCGGTGCAGGAGTGGCGTGTAGTGTGCAATTGGTGGGCCCGGCCGGATTCGAACCAGCGACCGATCGGTTATGAGCCGACTGCTCTACCGCTGAGCTACGGGCCCGATATACTCGGTTGTGCTTGACTGTGATTATACCCGACGACAATGTCGGCTGCAACTCCACTTATCTGCCTGTATTCTACCCACCCTGGGCTTAATTCATACCGGCTCTGAGGCACATCGTTGGCAACTGCGCCCTAAAACCCCGGGTGTGCGGGAGGAAAACCAGTTATGGCGATACTACTCCAGGTAGTCTCGAAGCTCCTTGTTGCGCGAAGGGTGTCGTAATTTCTGAAGGGCCTTGGCTTCAATCTGTCGGATACGTTCTCGGGTGACTTCGAAGATGTGGCCGACTTCCTCCAGGGTGCGCGAATAGCCATCTTCCAGCCCGAAACGTAGCTTGAGCACCTCTCGCTCACGTTCGTTGAGAGTATCGAGTACCTTTTCTAACTGTTCTCGCAGCACGACATTCGAGGCGACCTCGACAGGAGTGTCAGCATCATCATCGGGAACAAAATCCCCAAGATGGCTGTTTTCTTCCTCTCCCACTGGCGCTTCGAGCGAGCGTGGTTCAGGTGCTATGCGTTTGATCTCGGCCACTCTCGAAAGCGGCATGTCCATCTCCGCGGCCACTTCCTCCAGCGTCGGCTCACGGCCGAGTTGCTGGAGCAGTTGACGCGAAGTCTTGGCCAACTGGTTGATAGTCTCCACCATGTGCACAGGGATGCGTACTATGCGCCCCTGATCCGCTATCGCGCGAGTGATGGCCTGACGTATCCACCACGTGGCATATGTGCTGAACTTGTAGCCCTTGCGGTAATCGAACTTTTCTACCGCCCGCATAAGCCCCATATTGCCCTCTTGCACGAGGTCAAGAAAGCTCATACTCGACCGACCTGTATAGCGGCGTGCAATGCTCACCACCAGACGCAGGTTGGCTTCAGTCAATGCCTTCGTCGCCTGTTCGTCCTTCAGGCGCATGGAGACCGGATCAATGCTGCCAGGCTCCAATCTATGCGATAGGTAAACCTTGATGATTGGAGTTGAAGTGACCTCCTTCACGCCTGCCTCGGGCCACTGGGACACTATCCGCGGTGGGGTACAGACGGCTGCAGTTCGGAACTCAACTTCCCAACTGTCAAGAAGATGCATTCCGTTGATGCCTTTGAGCCCTCGACTGCCACCCTTAAGACGAATGACGAACTCTGCATCCCTGGCAAATTGTTCATCGGGCACGATATAGATGGTGCGTTGAGTGTCATCGTACTCCACCATCCCCGGCAACTGCTTGTTCTCTTCATCACGAATCTGCACCGTAGACTTGTTCACCGACGAGGCAAGCAGACGTCGATCAAAAGCTATCTTCACGGTAGCGGCTGGCGACACCTGGTCGTCGCCAGCTTCCGGACTACAGTCTACCACACGCGGTGCGCGCTTGCTATGTGCAGTTGTGAACTCAAATGAGACACTGCGGGTAAACTGTCTGCCTGAGTCTCCCAGTATCCCCCTGGCGCCACCTTTGAGCTTCACACGATACGTATTGCGATGGAGTAGAGGCTGCTGAGGGAAGATCTCTAACTGCCACTCACCAGCATTGACTGTCCATTCAATCGGCACCCGCCGACCTTTGTTGTCTTCGAGAGTTAGGCTGTCATCAGTGACACTGGGAGCCGCCAGAAAAGCATTAATCTTAATCCGAATAGTACAATCTACTTCGACATCTGTATGTCCATCAGCCGGATCGCTAGCAAGCAGGCGCAAACGAGCATCTGGGGAAGCAGTCCGAAATCGCCAGCTAGTATCCTTTTCCAGGTACTGTCCGGAGACGTCATGAATCCCGCCCGGACCGCCACGGACACTGACCAGGTACATGCAGTCGGCATCCAGACGCTGATGCGGAGTGAACACCAGACAGTTGCGGACACGATCGAAGGCAACATCACCCTCGCCCTTTTTTATCCGCCTGGCCAGCGTGACCTCCTCGTCGGCCGATAGCAGCGCCACTCGTCCGATATCCTGCAGGTACATGCGTACCGAGTCGTCTATCGGGACCTCGTCGAAACTGGCCGTATCTTCCAGGTCGCTGTCGTCGGAATCCTCGCTTGCGTCACGCTCGTCGTCATCAACAACGCGAATGCCGGCCTTGGCAATCAGATAGTAGATTTCTTCGATTTCTTCGGTTCCTAGATCCTCAGCGTCTCCCAAAACTTCCTGGATATCGCTGTAAGAAAGCATCCCTTGATCGCGCCCTTGTGCGATGAGGGCCTGCACTTCTTCCATTTGCTGAGGATCGAGGTCCTTGCCCTCTACCAAAAGCCTCAGCTCCCTTCGTTATCTTCGGGCAACTGTTCGCCCGCTGCCCCACCACTGCTGTCATCGGCGCCACGGCCGACAGCGCCCCAGGGGCTCTCATGGCGGTAAAAGCCCGATCGGCCCGGGCCAAACAGCTCTGCAGTGCGCTGCTTATGATCCTGATATTCGGAGCTGTCCGGAGACAGCTCTCCACGCTCCAGTGCCTCGATTATCATTTTTTGTTGCTGTTCCCACTCCTGCAGCGCCCGATGTCTCTTGAAGTTCGCTATGTTGGCCTCCAACACCTTCCGCTCCAGCGAGCAATCTACCTCGCACATCCATAATTCCAGTGCCCGGTCCCCGATATCGGGCTCGTCTTGCATCTGATTCACCAGTTCCTGGGGGCCAAAAGGCTCTCCGGAAGCCAGATGCTCCAGCAGCCGACTGTATATGGCACGGTCGCAAACATCTACCAGATCGGCCGGCTCCAAAGCTTCGGAGAGTTGCCGAGCAATCTGCTCGTCCGCCAGAGCCGCCGCCAGCATGCTCGTCTCCATCTTCAGGCAGCCGACCGGCACACCCTCGGCCACCCGCATCACCGCTTCAGTGATGTAGTCACGATCTGAAGAGCTGCCTCGGAGGCGGCCTGCACCATAGCGATGCCGGCCACGGCGGGCAGGCACCAACTTGGCTAGCTGTTCAGTTAGCACCCGCTCCATGGCCTCGGTTCGCCCAGGGTTGCCCTGACCCCACCAATCTGCCACCATAGCTACAAAAGCTTCGCGGCGGGCGACGTCAGTAACCTTCACTAAAATTTTCACGATTTCGCGAGCCGCCGCTGCCCGATCAGCACCACTGTGGTTCTGGTATTGCTGATGGATGGCACGCAACTGATACTCAATTAGGCTGAGACGGTCGGCCAACACCCGCTGGAAGCCTTCCACTCCCATGCTTCGAACCGCCTCGTCAGGATCCAAACCAGTGGGCAGAAGAGCGATTTTCACGTCGGCAGGTGCTTTTTCAAACGTCTCCACATGCCGTAGCGCTGCCGCCATTCCCGCAGCGTCTGCATCGTAGACAAACACTATCTCATCGGCGTACCGGCTCAACAACTGAAGATGATCGGCGGTAGTGGCAGTCCCCAGACAAGCCACTACGTTTCTAATCCCTGCCTGATGGAGAGAGATCACATCCGTATAGCCTTCGACCACTATGACCAGGTTGGCACGAGAGACGGCCTGACGGGCTATGTCCAGGCCGTACACCGTCCGGCTTTTTTTGAACAGCACCGTCTCCGGAGAGTTGATATACTTGGCCTGCTCCTCCGGATCCATAGTGCGTCCGCCAAAGCCGATGACCTGACCACTCACATCACGTATCGGGAACATGATCCGATTGCGAAACGTGTCATAAAAGCCGCCCGCATCCCGCGGCTTGACCAGGCCACAGCGACTTGCCACTTCGCCGCTGATACCCTTTCCGGCAAGTGTTCGCAGCAAAGCATCCCAACTGTTCGGGGCGTAACCGACACCAAACTGCTCCACCGACTGCTCCGTGATGCCGCGTTCAGCCAGATACTGGCGTGCCGCATATCCTGCTTTACCACGCAGACTACGAAGAAAAAAGTCGGCGGCATACTGGTTTGCCCTGCGCACAACATCGCGTTGGCTACTGACTTTCTTCGCTGCAGGGTCAGGCCGCCAGCTCAGGCCCACCATTTCGGCTAGCCGTTCCGCTGCTTCGGGAAAGCTCAAACCTTCGATCTGCATCAGGAAGGAAAATACATCTCCTCCCGCTCCGCAGCCGAAACACTTGTAAAAGCCTGCTGCCGGGTCCACATAAAAAGAGGGCTGCGACTCTTCGTGAAATGGACAGCGAGCACGCATCCGATGACCAGCCCGCTGCAAAGTCACATAGCGGGAGACCAGGGCCACTATGTCAGCCCGGTGTTTGATCTCATCTCGGATGCTGTTTGTATCCATGTCACAATCCACAGTACATACGGGGCAGGTTCGTCATCATGCTTAGTTCGACACTAGCAGGGGCAATCCTTCTCAACACCGAAGCCAATGCCGGGGGAGACATCAAACAGCGGCCCCCCTGTATGGGAGGCCGCCATCGCTGATAAGCCTATTTCCGGGTTAGTCTACTCCCAGATATGGATGCGAGTAACTCGGAAATTGTGCAGTGTGAAAGCGATATTGCTGCTTTCATGATACCGCAGGATGGCATCCCGCGTGAAGGTGCGACTGGTCTGGCCAAAGCTGACACTGATCGTGCCGCCACCTACACTGGCAGAACCGGGGCTGTTCCAGGTGAAGGACAACTGTTCGTCGGGGAATCCGTACCGATACAACACTCGCTGGTACGAATCGCCCAGCTTCACATATCTGTGCGGTTTCCACAGTGCGGTGCGTGCGTAGTTGCACTCCTCGGCCGCCACTGCAATCACCTTAACGAAGCCATCGCGGTCCAGGACAAAGCCCAGGACTACAGGCCCCTTCTGGTAAATCCACTCTACATCATGTGCTTCCAGGGTGACCCATACCGGGAGCGCCCAGATGGGGAAAGGCTGTGTGCCGGCACCAGTTCCGACACCTGCCTCCGCACCAGGCATTCCGATCTCTTCAGGGAACTCACCGGGCCCCATGCCCTCGATCGGACCGGCGATATCTGGTCCCATCGGGCCTGCTGGCGGCATACCACCCATGCCACCGAGCATGTCCATGATCCCCAACCCCGGATCAGGCGGTCCCATCATGGCAGGGCCCATACCCTCCATCATCATCGGGGCCTGGGCAGCGGCCAACTCTTCGCCCGCACCTGTGACAATCCCATCCGGTTGACCGTAAATGTCAAGTAGATTGATTGCATGGTCGCCCAGGCGGATGCCCGCCAGCTGCACTTCGCGGGCACTAGCAACGGCACACATCAATAACGCTATCCCTACTACCGCAACGGCTACTATGGCACTGCCGCGACTATGCCGCATGGTGCAATGCTCCTCTCAGTAACAAGGACGCTGTCTTAGATCGTTTCTGGCGGTCGAACACGCCACCAAGTCTGCACTGTAGCAGTGACATGCCGCACCCGGGGCATGGCTACAATAGTATAGCAAATCATGCGCCAGTGTGCAACCTGTACTCGCAAGTTCGTAATTGTTGGCGTCAGAAGCCATCCCGATGCCTGCCAGTGTCATCGCAGATCGTAATCCAACAACTCTGCTCCCACCTCGATCTGCCCGTCGTAATAATCCGTCGTAGACACTAATCCTACGTTGGGGGCAAACCAGCTTTCCGTCCGATATGGCGCGCTCTCCCAGGTACCAGTCTCATCTACCCGCAGGCAATTCTCGAAGCTACCGGCCACCGTCTCCACTGTCTCGCCAAGCGCCATAATCTGGAGCCTACAATCGGTAGCGAAAGGCACGGTCCAACTCTGCCCGACTTCAAGTGGTCTGCGGATAAGGTAATACGAATCGTCTTCATCAGTCGCTCGTACTAACAGCCCGTTAGCATCATGCCGGTAGTATATGGTCTCTGTGTCCAGGCCTGGCTGCAAGGTCACCGCTTCGAACCAGTTTGCTCCCGCAATCGGCTTCAGACCGCTCAAGTACACGGTCAGGACACTAACTCCAGGAGTGTCATCCTGAGCTGTTCTCACTGGCGCCGAGCGGATCAGTAGACCACCCGCCAGGTGACGTGGTCGAGCTGGGTGGCTCGAAAGCCCTGCGCTGTCCACAGTATAATCCGTCACCTGGTAGCGCCACTGATTGCTCTGGGCCAGTGGGAAATACTGCGCGGCAGGCAACACCGTGTTGCCCGAGCCTCCTCCACACCCTGCCAGCATCATCGGCACCAAGCTGATACAGACCAGCAAAGAAAGTGCAATTCTCATAGACTATACCTTTCGCAACGTCAGTCAGGCTACAAAAGCCCCTCCATAGTGACAGCAGAGACATCCTATTGTGCAGGACGAATCGGACCCACACATACTGCCGTGTCTTCTCTGTACAGCTCTCCCGCTGTTCCCATCACAGCAGTCTGTACACGCCCTCGCTCCACTTCCGTCACCATTAGCACGCCAACCAGACGGGGTCCAGTAGGCTCACCACTCATCCGATATAGCAGGAGCCGATCCCCCACGGCGGCTGCGGCTGGTTGTACAGTGTCAAGACTTATGGCGCCGCCGGAAATGCTCGTCACTACGGCGCTGTAAAGAGGCATTGTACTGGCAATCTCAGCCGCCTCAAGACATGCGGCCTGCAGTGCCTTACTGACGATCACATCAGTGGGGCTGGGGTTCGTCTTTGTCCGGCGCGCAGACCCCTGTGCTTGCAGCGATGCCACAGGCTGTCCGCAAATGCGATCCACGATATCTAACGCTAGGTGGACAGCCACAGTGCCGTCACCAGAACTAATTCGAACCTGCTCGACATATCCCGTGAGCAGCATGTCCGCTCTCAGCTTATGCCCCAAGGCCTGCTGATAACCCACCGCAAATGGTGGTTGCAGGTCCATCTCACGACACTCTCGACGCACTTGCCCCCGCTCTATCAATTCCCAGCGGCCGATAGACCCAAGGGCTGCCTGCAAGCCCTCCGCTGCCCGCCTGCCCATCATATGCCCCCGATAGTCACTGCGATTGTGCAGCTCCAACACCGCGAGCCGTGGTAGCACTGGCGAAACTACGACGTCATCGCACAGGGCTACTGTGGTGCAACTCGCTACAACTATCATGCCCCATAACATCATCATAAGGCCAAGTTGATTACATGATCTGGCGCTCATACTGTCACCACTCTGCCGCTTATGCTGATCCTATCGCACCCGGAAAACAGATTCTGCATACAACGCCCGCGCAGTACCTCGACATAACTGTTATCCCGGCCGCTATCCGGCCACCCTCCCCACATATCCTTCACATATCCGAGCTATGCGCGCGGGCACGCACATGATAGGTGTCATCCATGAGCTCCACATCAAAGCCATATGTTTCGGCCAAAATGCGAACGACGGAGCCAGCCGGAACGTCAGCACACGAGTAGTTCACCCTATGCCCGCCCACACCGGCACCCAACACCAGACTCACGCGCCCCTGACGGGCAATCTGCAGCAACGCCTGACGTATAGGCGTGTCTCGAAACACAGTAGTGATCGGGGCGCCAAGTGGATTGGCAGGCACCTGTTTCTTCGCTACCTCAAAGCCGGGAAGCACCACTTCCAACTGCGCCTGGAGGCCGGAGACCGGCGTCTCCACGCTTACTCGCATCCGCTGTGTGCCCTCGTCTTCGCTTACCATCCTGAACTCGATCTGTTTGGCCTGGCCCGCAGCAAGTGGCCCCTGATACAGTTTGCCACCGGTCAAACCGGGAAGCCGAAGCCCGTGACGTGGCTCAACCCGCACTGACACCTCCGACATGTTGTGCTCTGCCGTGAGAACTACCGCGCAGACTTCGGCAACACCGACGCGGCGCATAGGAGGGGGAATAAAACGGACAGACAGGCTACTCTCATCTGGCACCGGTGACGCCGGCAGCATCATCCTGGGTGGGCTGGCAGCGTTTTGAGGCACGTCAAAATACCGAACTGAAGCGGTATCATTCTGCATACTGCCTCCGCTAACGGAGGCTGCTTCTTGCTCCGGCGGGCTCATCATTCGTGGTGCAGATGCCAGCACTGTCTCTGCGTGAGCGGCTACACCTGGGATGTCGTCTGACGCTTCCCCAGGCTTTGGCCGGGAACCGGTCTCATGTCCTGGTGGCGATACGGCGGGCAACCGGCTACGCATGGCTTCTCTATCCCCTGCCGAACGCGCACCCGGGGCGGCAGCTGCCACTTTCCTGTGTACGCTCGGAGTGGTATCTGCCCCAACTCGCCTATCGTCTGCAGCGCGGGTGGGTGCCGCGACACTCGGCTCGGCGGCTGCGGAGGCCGTCTCGGCTATCGGCTCAGTGCTGCCTACCCCGTTAGCGGAACCACGTGCCATCGTTGTCGACTGCTCGCTGGGGACAGTGGTAGCTTCACGCATACTTTGCTGCATGAACACACCACTTACCAGAATGACCAGGCACGCAGCAGCAGCGATCGCGGGCCCGAGTTTCATCAGTCGGCTTGCTGGAGAGGGCAGTTGTTCGGTCGCGTCTATCGCGCTCCGGATTTGCCCCAGTAGCTGCCCGGGTGGCTCGACCGGCTCAAGCTCCCTAAACGCACTCATAACGGCCGAAAACTGTCGGTATTCGTCCGCGCATTGAGCGCACGAAACTAGGTGGCTCTCAATCCGTTGAGTCTCATCGGCACTCAACGTATCTTCATATAGTTCGCTGAATCTATCACGATGCTCGTCACAGGGCATGCCTAGCCTCGACCTGAATGGTAATCATACGTCTGACTGCCCCACTATTCAAAAAGTTCCATATCCGGGGCCAGGGCCTTTTTCAACGCCAACCGGGCCCTGTTTAAGCGACTCTTAACTGTGCCCAGGGGAATCTGCACGATCTGTGCTATCTCGTCGTAGGAAAAACCCTGCAAGTCACAAAGCACAAGCACTACGCGGTAATCTTCGTGTAGTAGCCCAAGCGCTTTGTGCACAGCACGCTGGCGTTCTGATTGCTCGACATGAAAACTGGGCTCGTGAGAGTGGTCTCGGAGTTGCCGATGGTGGCTGCCGATAGCCTCTTCATCTGTCGCGTCCAGACTGACGACATTGCCACGCGTACTGCGAAGGACGTCGAGGCAGACGTTGCATACGATGCGGTAAAGCCAGGTGGAGAATGCAGAAGTGCCGCGAAACCGCCCAAGAGACCGATAAGCACGGACAAATGCGGTCTGCGTGGCGTCTGCGGCACTGTCAACGTCGCCCAGGATCCGATAAGCTGTGTTATACACCAGGCTGTAGTGCTGCTCGACCAGCAAATCAAAACTGCGGCGGTCGCCTTTAGTTGCTCGACTTACAAGCTCAGCGTCAGAGTGTTGCACTTAGCCCCTCTACCGTAACTGCAACCGTCAGATTTTCTGATTGAACAGTGCTTCGTTGTCCATCAGCACCTGCAGTCTCGCACCCTGGGGGGCGTAAAAGTCCGCCGTCACCTCGTCGCCAGGCCGGTGCACACGCCCATAGAACACTTTCTCAAACTCTGGCTTGGTAGACACGACCTTTATCACAACGCGCTGCAGCGCTTCACCTTGCGGCACAACCAGTCTGGCTGTACGGAAAACAACAGTGCGCTCTCCAGCAAACTTGTGTCGACCGTACTCGGGCCCTCCGCTGAGAACTAAATTGACCTGTTGACTGCGTGATACAACAGCATCTGCGCCCGGAGACTGCTCCAATACGTGGCCACGAGGATTGCTGTCGGCTTTGTATTTCACGGTGCCTACGCTTAGTTTGGCATCCCGAATGCGTTGCTGGGCAGATTCCGAATTGTGCCCTACGACTTTTGGCACTTTCACATCCTGTGCTCCCAGGCTGACTACCGCGTATATCTTGCGGCCTGCACGCGTTACTTTGCCAGCTGCCGGTCGGGTTAGGATGACATGACCATCCTCAACATCAACATTGTATACTTCACGACTTATATCCAACCGCAACCCTGCATCTATCATCGTCTGCAGCGCCTGATCGCGCTGCATGTTGACCACGTTTGGTACTGCCACCTCTGCCGGGCCGCGCCCGAGGGCTACTAACACCAGCGCCGAAACCACGCCGACAAACAGCACCACAGTCAAGATGGTTGCCAGTAGCCCTTTGACGGTGGCCAACAGCATCTGCAAGAGCCATGATGGCCAGCTAACTTTCTCGTCCTGCCGTTTCCCGCTTCTATTCTGCATAGGTTATCTTGCCTACAACAGCCGCGCGTCATCACGCAGTGTTTCGCACAAAACAGCATCCAACTGTTCGACAGTGACATCATCAACCATACGCGCATCCCCTACATCGAACATGAGCGGCAGCCGCAGCACTCCGTCAGCGATCTTCTTGTCACGCCTTAACGCCGCCCGTGCCTGCTCCAAGTCTACGCTGTCAACGTCGGCCTCAAACCCCAGTCGTTGCAGCAAACGCCGCAGCCGCTCTAGTGCGCTCTCCGCACAGATGCCCCGTTGTACTGCCAACCGACCTTCAACCAGCATTCCAAAGGCCACTGCCTCGCCATGGTGGATTTCCCACTCTTCAGTGGCGGCTTCCACTGCGTGGCCGATGGTGTGGCCCAGATTGAGCAGACTCCGAACACCCTTGTCGAGGGGGTCCTGTGTTACGATATCCACTTTTATTTGACAATTCCGGGCCAACAGATGTTTTAGCGCTTCAGCATCGACAGCCAGGATATCGTCCAGCTGTGATTCGATGTACGAAAACAAGTCAATGTCGGCGATAACCGCATGCTTGACTACTTCTGCCATGCCCGCACGCAAGTGCCTAACTGGCAGTGTTCTAAGCGCATGGGTGTCCATGAACACCGCAGATGGTTGATGAAATGCTCCTACCAAATTCTTGCCTTCTGGCAAGTCGACGGCTACCTTACCACCTACACTGGCATCTGCTTGAGCTAGCAGGGTAGTTGGCAACTGAACAAAATCAATCCCCCGCATATAGATAGACGCCACAAAGCCAACCAAATCCCCCACGGCCCCTCCACCAAGAGCGAAAAGGACTGCGCCACGGTCCAGGCCACTTTGAGCCAATTGCCTGCATAGTGTGCCTGCGATCTCGATGGTCTTAGCAGATTCGCCGTCAGGCACGGTCAGCAGGTCAACATCCCAGCCTGCTAATCTGAGGCTGTGTAGCACGGGCGCGCCGAACAGTTCGGCCAAGTTGTCAGAAGCAATTACATAACCGCGTTGGCTCGCTCTCGCAGGGTATAGCTCATGCAGTCGTTGATGTAACCCTTGCCCAATTGCAATGCTATAAGACTGCTGGCCGAGCGGCACGCTTATCGTGGTCAGAGTCTCCACAAGCGCTCTACCTTTCAAATTCTATAGCACATATGTAAACAAACGGCACCACCGAAATAGTGCCGTTTGCAGGTAGTCCAATTAGCTTGCAGTTCAACTATTGCGGCGGCACCTCGCGAATGATGCGTGGTGTGACGAAGATCAACAATTCCGAGTTAGAACTTCGTGCTCGTTTTGACCGGAATAGCTTTCCTATCACTGGGAGCTTGCTCAGTAGAGGCGTATTCTGGAACGTGTACGCCTCATTTTTACGTATGAGCCCTCCTAACACGATTGTATCCCCATCAGCTACAGTCACAGTGGTCGAAACCTCCTGGGACACGATGATAGGCATGGTCTCACCGTTGGGGCCGACTACTTCGCCCACCTGGTCCTCCAGTATGGGATATAGCTCGATCGTGATTGTGTCGTCAGCGTTGATCCGAGGCAATACCGCAAGACTATTCTCGACGACTGACGTCTCCCAATCAACAGAAGTAGCTATTCGTTGCCCAAACTGGTTGTACTCAGTGGTGGCGACGTAGTACGGGATCTCCGTGGAGAAACTAACTTCTGCATATTGGTTGTTAGGACAAGTGACATGCGGAGCATTGACGACGGTGGCTCTGCCAGTCGTCTCCAAAGCGGCGAGGGTGGACGTGAAGCGCCCTCTGGCATACTTAACAACGTTACTGACTGCTTCACCAGGGGCAAAACCTAGGTTCCAAAACTCCAGTGCCCCAGTCGCAACTGTCCAGTCAATCCCCAACGCTTCTTGCTCGGAGGTGATGACATCCACAAACTTAGTGGATATTTCTATCTGCCGCGCAGGCAGGTCGAGCATTTCTACTAATTCAGAAAACTGGTCTATTTCAGCTTGCGTGCCTCGAACAATCAGGGCGTTTTCAGGCATGAAAGCAATCGGTGGTTCCATTTCGCCCGGTAGCATAGCACCAAGACCCCCCCCGCCTCCAGCAGTACCGCGCGTGCCGCCGAGACCACCAGCACCACCCGGAAATCCGCCTGTGCCGATACCTCCGCGAGCACCACCAAAGCCCCCTGGCGCCTGTCCCCAACGAGAGGATGTGGAGGAAGCTCCGCCGAAGATATCGGGACCAGTAAATGGCTCCGGACTGCGCGCGGCGACGTGACGGCGACCTGATAGCCGACTATCAGGTAGATTGCTGGCGGCAACCCGGCTACCGACAACCGTGCCGCCAAATGCCCATGCCAACTCCTCTGCATCCCGGAACTTCAGGGGGAACATCTTAGTAACCAGGCCTGGTTCTCCAGCAATGGCAGCGGGTGTGACGATAGTTGACGGCTCGATGCTATGAAGAGGAGGCGACATCGGTCCTGGGACAACCGCAGCCGGCTCCAATGGTAGCACCTCGGGTGTCGTCAGGGCAGTTGGATCAGCAACGCCTGCGGCGTCGGGCATGGAAATGTCGCCAGAGCCCGCGGCTCTGGGTTCGATTTCCGCGCCGGGAAGTGGCTTAGCTGTCACCACATATACGTTCCCCTGCCGGGTCCAATGGTAACCATGAGTTACCGTTATAAGTTGAAGGGCCGTCTCAACAGTCACATCGCGCAATGAAACGGCCTCAACACGCCCCGTGACATTCTCCCCAATGACTATATTGACGTCAGCGGCCTTGGCCAACATCCGCAGGACTGCATCAATGGCGCCGTCCTTAACGTCAATATTGATGAGCCGCTGCTCGCTCGATGCATCCGCATCGGCATCAGCGAAGGACCCTGCAACCAAGCCGACGGACAGCACTATCACCATGGCGGCGATCAAGCTATGTCTCGTCTTTTGCTGCCAGATACTGGAGCCTAACATGGCTACCCTCCCTGGGCTCTTTCCCGGGGCTACGGAAAATCTCTTCCTATTTCCCCATATACTGCTTCTATTCTCGCAGATTACGCGCCGTAGGTAGACCTGGTATCGCGATCGGGCTACTACAGGTGCCCGCGCCACATCCAGTAAATGAATTTCTTAGGTGTTTTGGTGCGGAACGGATCCGCCATACAATCATTCATTCAGGACACTCAACAAGGTGGCATCAATGCACCAAAGGTTGGCGAATTGGCTACAGTAGAGCTATCTCCGGCTGCGGCTAGTGCTGGAACTACGGCTGCTGCTGCGGCTGCTGCCGATGTTACCCCGGCTGCCGTAGCTGCTGTCTCGCCCTCCGATGCCACTTCGGCTGCCACCTATACCGCCTCTGCTGCCGCGATCTCCGTAGCCGCCTCCGTAACCACCACCATATCCGCCGCCACGCCCGCCGCCAATACCGCCACTGCTACCACCCATTTGACTGGTCTCGTCACCATAGATCGTATAGCCACCAAATAACTCTGCAATCAGGGACGGGTTAGCATATTTAACGCGTAGCAACCGAATTGGCAGGTTAGCTCGCGGGTCTACTCCGGCGGTACCATCCTCACCAGTCATTCCAGCGGCTGGTACTGCAGGACCTGACGCTGGTGCTGCAGCAGGTGCAGATGGCCGCGTAGTGAAAATCGGGGCGCCATACTGAGGCATCGGGCGCTCTGCGCGTCCACCAGCCGCAGCACCTCGCTCGCGGATTACATATACATTGTTGTCCCGAACAGCCCGCAAATCGGCTTGCTCGAGCACGATTGCCAGAGCTTCCCCGACACTCACGTCCACAAGCGCCGCAGTGATTTTCCTGTTTTCAGCCGCTGCGGGCAAAGTGTACGAGAACGAGGGGTCAAAGCGCTTTAGTGCCTCCATAACTTTGGATAGAGGTGTGCCTTCAAATTGCACCGAGAACTTGGCTTCTCCCTGCGCGAACGCGGCCGTGGTCGCCAGGATAGTTAGTATAACCAAGGGCCAAACGTAAACATGCCATTTGCCTGTCAGTGTTCTCATCTCATTGGCCTCCTATTGGGACAAGTCCTCCCTACGTCTCCCTCTTTAACTTCGACCGACGTCGGTATAGATGCGGCAACCGAGCGGGTCTATCGCACTGGCCGCGCTCTCCCCGACTGAGTGCCTCGGCGGCGTGGTTGCTGCGGTTCGGGCTTGGCAGGAGCAGGTGCTTTTTCGGTCAAAAACACCTCAGTTCTAGTACCGCTTGGCCGATCTTCGACAATAATGTGGTCGCCACGAATCTCAACCACCTTCCAGTTCTCAACGACGTCGCCAGGGCGCACAACCCCATCCATCTTATCAGGGCCTTCGCCGAACTCGTATACGGCGAGAGCCTGGCCATCCTGAGTCCACATAATGCTGGTGATATACAAGGGCTTCTCCGGACCGAATACAGACGGCGGTGGAGTCGGTGGCTTGCGTGACGGAACTTCCGGTGACGGAAAGCCGAGCTGCTGGGTAATCGGTATTTTGCTCCAGTCGGATCCATAGTTCGTTACCCGCATGTCTTCCAAGGCAAGCTGGCCTTGCGCTCCGGGAGCTAATGCGGCTGCAGAGAACGGATTTGAGCTACTAGGTTCGATTGGGTCACCTTTTGCCGATGGGTCGGGTGCTGCAGGTGTCTCTTCTGCTGGACCAAACTCAGCGGGGCCTCCGGGAGGCATTCCTGGCATGTCCATGGGGAAATCCAACCCCTCCTCAGGAGGTGGAGGCACCAGGTCGTCGGGCTGTGCCAGGGAAGCGGGCGCCCCTCCTCGCATCGCCGGAAGCACGATAAGGAGAAAGATGACGCCTGCTAATGCCATGAGGCATAGGGCGCTGACCATCATCAGTTTGGCATTTCGCGGACTTCTCAAAGCGGCCTCCTACTTGCTTACTGGGTGCCCTGATGGACCGAGAACCAGGAACGGTTACAAATACAGATAGATACAATATAAGGACGGGTCAAAAACACCATGTATTCCAAAAATCACCGGTACCCCTTGAGCAGTACTCCTCATAGCAACATGACGCGGGTCAAACACGCAAGTTCAAACAAAGCGGCGCTAAATAGGAAATTCTAGAAGTCACCCGGGTCCGCTGGTGGAGGAGGCGGTACCATTCCGGGGTCCATCCCCGGGTCCATTCCAGGCTCCATCCCAGGCTCCATCCCAGGATCCATTCCTGGGCCCATGGGCGGCGGACCAGGTCCGAATTCGTCAAACATTCCGGGGTCACCTGCAGCTGCCGGGGCAGGTGCTGATGCCGGAGCTTCCACTAGAAGATATATGCTTACCGGAACCGTTGCTGTGAGAGTGTCAGCTTCTCCTGCCAACTGCAACCCGCCCACAGTGATAATCCTCTTATAGTTCGCCAATGAGTTGTAGAACCCTTCAATCTCATTTAGCGTTCCGCTAATGTTGAGGCTGATAGGCCCTGGGAGGGAGATAAAACCTCCCGCTGGAACAGCCGGTGGCCCCATCTCAGGTGTTGGGAATGTGATGGCAGAATTGAGTGTTATGCCTGTAGAGTCTATCCATTCCTTCGTAACCCTGGGAAGGTCCTCCCGATACTCGTACCACATCGCAATCATAGCACCGATCGGTTGGTACATAGAGATTGGGAAGCTGCGATACTTCTGTAGCTCTTCAACATGAACCTGAGCTTGGAGCCAGTCCGCCTGGACTTCAGCGAGTTCAGCTTCGGCCTGGGGCCGCTGAGCTGCTACTTGCTCTTCAGCAGCCAATTGCTCTTGAAGTTGAGCCAACTCTTCCTTTTGCGGTCTGATCAGTTTCCATTCCATCAGCACTACTATGGCCGCAATTAATACGACGGCCCCGATTAGGAGTGCGTAGGTTGGAACCTTGCCCAGAATTTTGCGCATGCCGCTCGTTGCTCCCTGATTTCATGCTGAAGGCCTGCAATGCCCTACCGGTCTCGACACCGGCGCTAGTCGCCCATCATGCAGCCTCGCCGGGATCCGGCAAATCTTCGGGTGGTGGAGGTACCCCCATATCATCAAAGCCGCCCATCATCATATCTTCCGGGCCGCCCATTGCCGGACCGCCTCCATCGCCTCCTGCATCGCTCGGTGGTTGCGGAACGGCGACAGCTTCGGTTAAGGTGGCAGAGACGCTGAAAACGATACTCGACTCCTGTGCAGTGGCCACGGTAGAGCCACTAGGCTGTACCGTGTCCCCGGCGGGCATGCCGCCAATCTGGATGCCAGTGATATGTGGGCATCGGATTAAGTTGAGCACAAAGCGCCCTGCCTCAGTCGTATCTCCGACTGTCACAGTAAAACTGACAGAGGTCGGTGGCGTGATCTGGAAATCAGTCATCTGCGCGCCACTATAGATATACTCGCTAATCTTCCAGAATCGATCAAAAAACTGTTCACCGCTTTGATCGGCCGCTTCCACGAAGTCTATCTTAGCCTGGATGGGCGCCAGCTCGGCTTTCTTGCTGGAGGCTTCGCCTTGAAGCTTTCTCACCTCATCAGCTCTGAGCTTGGCGTCGGCCAGGGCTTCCTCGGTTTTGGCAATGTTGGCCTTCGTCTGTTGGAGCATCAGAAACATCACAACCGCCGAGAGTAGTACCGCGACCACGCAGATCGCCGCTACTCTGACATTGCGTCGCCCCAGAATGATTGCTTTTGGCAGCAGGTCAATGCGTAGCACCCTGGCTCCTCCTGCGTTGCGGCATATGCGTCGAAGCTAGCTTTACTCTACCTATCGGTCAAGAATATCGCGCAGAGCCAAACCGACCGCAATACTGACAGCGGGGCCGACGTCGCGCAGATATGCATCAGAGACATGAGTTGGATTGGTGCGAATGTTGCTGAACGGGTTGGCCACTTGAGTGGGTACCCCCGTCTCGGCAGTGATGAATTCGGGAAGGCCGCGCATCGAGGCCGTCCCGCCAGACAGGATAATCGTGCTGATATTTTCTCGGCGATGCTGCCGACGATAGTGTTGAATGGACCTTTGTAGTTCGGTGGCCAGTTCAGTTATCGAGTCTACAAGCGCATCCGAGACATGCTCAGATGCGAGGCGCTCATCTTCGGTCAGTGGATCGGCTGCATCTGCCGGGCCGTCTGCCTGGTCATCAGCTGTGGGCGCGTGCACGGCCGTCTCATCGGGAGTGGGGGTCTCAGGAGGTAGCTCATAAGCTTGAGTATCTACATCCACGTGGGTGGCTATGTCGTCAGTGCTATCGAGGCTCATGTCCGCGTCCACACTGGAATCCGCATCCGACACCTCGAAAATTGAGTCATCCCCGGCTGCGAGCATCCCTCCGCTGTCATCGTCGTCCAGGCCATGGTCATCATAGTCATCGTAAGGGATTACATCGCTAACGTCTGCAAAATGGCGCTTGGCACGGTCTGCATCAAGTTCTGAGAGCCCCAGGCGTTGCCGTATTGCTGCGGTAAATGCTTCGCCTGCGGTTGGTATTGTACGAGTGAATACGGGCACTCCCTGGCAGAAGATGCAGATGAGTGCATGTGTGTGGCCTATGTGGACTACTACGGCGGTGGACTGCATGACCGCGTCGCCACCGAGCTCGACTAGAGCGCGCCCCAGTGCAAGGGGCTCAACATCAATGGCGATGGGGATCATCTTGGAGGTCATCATGGTCTCGGCATGAGCGTTGACCATATCCTCCTGCGCGACAGCGAGAAATACTTCCATGTTTGGTGAGGCTGGGTCGGCTCCCGGATGCTCCACCGGCTGGAAGTCATAGATAACCTGGTCGATGGGAAAAGGCGTCTGGCGGTCGAGTTCCCACTGCACCGCTTCGTCCAATTCGCGGGCTTCCATACGGGGCATCTCTGCTATTCGGACCACCACATCGGTATCGCCGCCCACGGAAGCCACCACTTTCTTAACGCCAAAGCGGTGCTCTGAGACTGCCTGCATCAGCGCCTGGCTGACCGCTTCCTCATCTACTACGCGCCCACCCACGACACTGCCGGTGGGGGTCGGTACTATTGCCGGCTGTCCCACCAACACAACGTCCTGACCGCTAAGACGCAATTCGACGACTTTAATGGTTTGCGTGCCAATGTCCAGGCCCAGCACGTGGGTTGCGCCCCGAGCCATAAGCAAAATCTCCCTGGCGCTGAGGTTGCGATCGTTGCTATTGGGTCTACGATAGATTTCGGTTCAGTCTAAACTAAAGCCATGCGGTTGTCAAGAAGAGCCGTCTGTTACCTTTGACATTTTCACACTTAGTGCTCTCTCGGAAAGTTGCCTCACACACCCGACTGCTCTTGCCCGTACATCATTCGCAGAGCAGTCTAGTTCGGATCAAACGATACGCTAGACAGCGGCCGCTCCCGTATTACTGCCCCCGGATCCGGTGAGACTACCGCAGAATAGATATCGGCGGACTGCATGACTAACGGATCCCCGTCCGCACGAGCACTCCCCGCATCCAGCGCTCGGAGGTCGTACACACTGCCCAGGCCGGTCCAAAACAGCCAATACCGAACAGTGTTCATACGTGCCCCCGAACCGTTTGGCACCGTGTAGATTTCGGGCTTGACTACCAGCCTACCTTCAGCCCCTCCTGTGCGTATCGGTACCGCAGTTTCCACTGACCATCCCGGCACTTGATGCGCCTCAGTGTATGTGCCACCGTTCGAACTGGTGTACGTCACCTGCACAGTGTAACCGAGATACTCTTCTGGAACAGCAAGAATACCGGCTGCTAACGCTTCTGAATCGGCAACAAAGGGAATGGTCTGGGCCGAATTGTATGCATTGACTACGCTTGCTGGCGATACCGCAGCGATAGACGGACGATTGACGCGCACCGAACTGGAATAGCTCTTGTGCATGAAGCCGGTCCGCCCGAAATGTGGCGAACTGGTCGCAGGAAAACGGCGCCGCCAGAACACGTTTATCGAGCTGGCATCCACATCAGCGTTGTAGAACGCCGAGGGGCAGTCATCGTCTGCACCATTGCGTGTGACACGGTACACGTATGGGTAGTAAGAGCCGTACATGACCACGTCAGTTAGAGTAGCACTCCCGTTCACTGACATGCTGTCGTTGAATACTGCCAGAGGATCGGCAGGGTTGTCTACGTTGAAAAGCGGCGTGCTGAAGCCTACCGCGCCAGTGGCGGGATTTATCTCCATCATCACATCGCGCCCCGCCTGATCCTGGATGGTGTAACCGCCAGCAGATACTGATACCAAGCTGTCGGGTAGATCGCCACCAGAAAGCGGATACAGGCGCGGCAAGACACGATATACACCGCGTGACCGGAAGTACTGGCCACTGCTCCATGTCACATAGAACATCTGTGCCTGCGGACGATGCCCGTCACCGACAGTATCGTATATCAGCGCCAGGCAAAGCACCGGATCGCGGTATTCGCTGCTCCATATGTAGCCTGCCGCGGTTGGATTCAGGGTTGCACTGCTGCCCGACGGGGCATGAGGGCTAACTGCAAAGTTATCATCATCAGCAGCGTGGTGAGTAAGCCAATCCAGATGGCGACTGGTGAACAGTTGTCGCAGCCCGTTGGAATTGAACTGCTCAGGGACGTGCGTCCACCGACTGGTCACCGGATCCACCGAGCTACTGGCATACACGTAGGGTCCAACCTCGGGCCGAAGCTTGCCAAAAGTCAGCTTACCGTAGTTCGGAATAGTCGGATCAGTTCCAGACATGCCGTTGGGTTCAAAGCGCGTCCAACAGATGTCGGCTTCACCTTCAGAGCGCACATAGCCGGAGAAAAACAGATTGACGCGCCCCGCCGGATCTAGAAATACCGATGGATCCTTGGTATAGGTGAACGGGCTCTGTGAGGGCTTCTGTATCCGCACCGTAGCCGCGTTGTCAAGAGGGTCAATAGTGGGGAAGGTATCGGCTCGCCAATCCGAACGCGCAGCGTTGGTAACCGGCACCGGCCCTTCGTTGGTGCTGACAGTACCCAGTTCATAATCCCAACGGTACATCAAGTACTGCTTACCCTCTGAGCCGGTGTGCCAAAAGAGCCAGTGATCGCCATCAGGATCTACGAAACTCCTGATGTTTTCCTGTGGCAGGCCGCCGGCATAGATCCATTCCCCCGCACCCGAACCGCTCCAGCTCCACGCATCTCCAGTGGAAGTGTCGAAACGCAGCGTCGCCTCGACACCACCCGGATGGCTCAAACGTCGGTGCCAAAAGGCCCACCGGTCAGTGTTGTTGTCGTCTCCAATCGCCCAAGGGCTGGAGTTGATCGTGCCTGCGATCGCATCGTTGGTCAGGTTCCGCGGGCCAGCAAGACGTCCTCCGCTGATCGGCCAACGATAGTCTCTATAGAGCGGGTCGTGAGAGCCACCATCTACGAAATCCGCGGTTGCATACAGCAGGTTCACTGGTGCAGTTGCACCCGGGATATCGGCGCTGGTGCTGCCGGGTGCGCATTCGCTGCCTACTGAAGATTGGGCACTCGTACGATTGCTCATCCAGATGACCTGCAGTCGATTGTCCGCGTCCACTATTGGCACCGGAGACGAATCTGCAGAGAAGTAGTCGCTATGTGGCAAACGGCTGGCGAATACGCGGATGTCGCCAAGCACAGTATCGTAGACTGGCTCCAGAGGGAAGTCCACCAGAGGGTCGTACTCAGTTGCGTTGGTGTCAGTCGCCGTTCCTGCCGGCCCTCCAACTCGGAAATCCAGTGCGCGGTTGCCGTTGACATCCAGGAAGTACAGCGTTTGTCCCACATATGTGCCTGCAGGTTGCCCCAGAGGCACGGGATACGGCACAGGGTCGCTCACTGTACCCGCCTGCAAGCGTCCGAACATCTCAACGCCACTGGCTGAGAACGGTAGAGGCGAAAGGACATTCCATCCCACAGCCAGATCCCCCTGTGGATCGTAACTGTGCATCAACCGGCGGGTGATCGGAGTACTCTGGGCGATGCGCCCATATGAGTAGTCGTAGGGCGGCACCTGGATCCGGCTGTAGTGCGGTGGTCTCATCTCTCCACTACCTGCAAGGACGTCGAAGACATTTGCCATAGTCACCGGAGAGGTGATATTGCCCTCATTTACGACCGACAGCGCGGCCCTGGGTGAGACTGCAGCGGGGAAAGCGTACTCCCCACCGGTATCGCCTTGCACGTTGGTATCAGGCAGGTTCGCTATGACGCCGGGCTGCACTCGACCGATCTGCACTGCCGACATGCCAGCTCGCATAGCCGGCTTGCGCGCCACTGAGACCTGTATGTCACCGACATCATATTCTTCCGCTGATATGTGTTGAGCCTGGATCGTATCGTCGCCGCCAATTTGTACGAGCGTCCCCAGTGAGAAGCCACACTGGTTGTCGGTCTGGTCGGGGTCTCCGTCATAGCCAGCCGGGTATTCGACGCCTGACCACGGACAGATCTGATGGCCCGGACACGAACCACTGGGGTGCACGTTGTCTGGGTCGTTGTATCCTCGCACAAGCTGCCCACAGTCGGGACAGCGGTAAAAGGCGTCCCAGCCGGAACTGAGGGCTCCTGTACTGCCTCCGGGGTAGTTGAGTTGGTCACCGTGCATGATTAGGCCGCCACGGTAACCCTGGTCGAGTGCCAGGTCGTTCTCGTATCTGGCACCACTGGTGTGTGGTACTGAGGGAGGCTGATAGGGAGGTATCTCTATGTGTACTGATTGTTCGCGGCTGGTAGCTGGGTTTATCCACGCAGGATAGACAATACGATAGTATTCATGGAACTTGAGCGCACCATCGGGCAGTACCTGACGTATGCGCGAGGTGCCGCCTGTTGCTTCGATAACGCCCGCCACCATCATTTTCCGCCACAAGTCAGCATTTGCGCGGAAGTAAGCCGTTATGGCAGTGGTGCTGTCTCGATCAGAGTGATATGGACATCTGTCGCTACCGCCTGTTTTCATGTAGCCACAGAAATCGCAACGTCGCACCGCATCGCCATCGCGAAATCGATTGAACAGATAGAAGTAGCGGGTCGGAGTGCTAGTGCCGGGACCGTATTCGCCCAACACAGTGTTGTTGTCTTCGTCCACCTCACCGACCACTACCCGTGCGTAATCGGGATTGGGCCAGACTGTGGGGATTGAACCGTCGGAGTGCACCCAGTCCTCTGCGGGAGGGGGAAACTCCACGCGCGAAGAGAAGAAGCGGCACTCGGCCAGATACTGCACCCACGTTCGGTGAGTGTCAGAGCTGTCGCTGGGAGGCCGGAAGCAGCGGTCATCGCTCTGTTTACGCGCAATCTTTTGGTTGGTCACTTCTTCCTTGAAGTCGTACTGCCACTCCCAGCCCTTGTAGAAGCGCCAGTTGCTCTCACTGGTATGGGTCGCGGTCAGGTCATCAGCACCGGCAGAGTTGGCGTACTGGACAGCCGCCACCCCGACGCCGACCGAATTTCTGGGGATGTGGTACGGTTGTACCGGATTGCCTGTCTCAGCGACATTACTGTCGTCTGTGATCCCGCCAGTCAACGCTCCGGTGCCGGTCCCTGCCACCAGCCAGCACTTCTTGGGCGCAGTGGGGAAAACTTTATCCCAGGCCCAGTCTGTCAAGTCGTTGTTCCCGGCGGTCAGAGCCGGTTCACCAACACCGCTCAGCTCCGAACTGCGGGGCATCAGCCTGGTATTGCTCTGGACTGTGAAGTGAAACAGCCAGGTGGTGTCAGTATCCGCTGTACCGGCGAACTGATCATGACGGAAACGAACCGTTAGTGCACCTGAGTTGCTCACATAGAGGTTGCCCTCGGTATCCGCCGAAGGTGAGCTATCGGTGATATCCATGTCCAGGCCATAGAGCAAGCTCGCTGCCTGCACCCGCACCTGACTGGCGGTACCCCCGGTGTCTGTGCGTGTGTAGCGGATAAGCCACTGGTCACCATCGTCCAACCGGTACGGGTTGAGGCCCACACTGATAAACTGTGCCTTCGCAGTGGCGTCTGCATTGGCGTCGAACAGCAATACCGTCGGTGTCGCACTCATGTCTATGTTCGATAGGTTGGTCTGAGTTGCGACAGGGCGCGTCACACCAGGGTGAGTGACGAAGAACCGGAGACGAGTGGCCTCATCTGAACCGCTTGCAGCGTTCAACTTGTCGGCACCGTCTGCGGCATACAGATTGACCGTCCGCAGATATACTCGTGACCTGAAATCAATGGGGATGTTATCAGGCGTGCGATCAAGCGGGTGAAATGGCTTACCAACGATGGCACGGCCCGCCAGATTGCCGGCAGTATCTCGATACTCGTAATCTCGCGCTCCTAAAGGCATGTTCTGGAGCGTACTGGTCAACACTCGATCGCGTGTTGGTACTGGCACAAGATTGACATTCGGATGACCGCTCAGCCCCCATGGGTTGGGGCATGTCTGGCCGTTGCCGTAGTACGACGAGTAGCCGCAGTGCAGACACACGTAGGACGCGCGAATGCTACTCATGTTGAACATGCGCGTGTCATCCGTAGTCGGGTCCACATAAGCCCGCATCTCGTAGGGCGATGGCGGGGGGGCCTGCGCAAGTGCCGATCCCACCGTCCAGGCCAATGCCGCCACAATCAGCAGTGCGCTGAGGAAGGCCTGCACAAGTGCTGAGCTTCGCTTGATGGCTGTCACTTTCGCTGTTCTTATGTCATATCTCATAATTATCGCCTGATTAGCAGTATTCAGTGTGGCCTACCTGCCCTCCATGTGGCAGCCTGGCGCTACTGGGCTGCGCTGGTCGGCTGTGCCAGCGGATCCGGCCAGTCGAAGTCGTACGGATTGGGTATCACGTGGCGAACATCTATATCCAGCGTATCATTGCCCGGATAGTTATCGTCAGCATCGTTGGTCTGTACCACCATGACACTGGGGCCCAGTACTGCGGGCGGAGTGATATCGTCTACAGTGGCACGGGTCATGTTGGCAGTCATCCCGGCATGGTTGACGATAAGGTGCCGATGATACCGCTCGATATTGCCATCACCATTGGCATCCATCGGCCGGTTGTCAGTCGGAAGCCGCCTTGCAGCCACCGGGAACCACGGCATGGTTTGCCAGTAGCTGTTGCCGCCAACATCCATATAGCGGATGTTAGTCAGATCGCGGCGCTGGCTTGTGCCCGGATATGAGTACAGGAAATCCTCCCGCGTCATGTACCATACAGGTGTATCGGCCAGAGCGTTGCCACCGTCATCAGTGGCCGAAACCAATCGCCACGAACCGGGCGCACCGCCGATATCTACCACGAATTCGAACACCCCATCCCCACGAGCCGCTAGTGGGCTGGGCTCGTTGGCCTGCACCTGCGACATGCGACCTGCGAACTGACCACAGGTGACCGTCAAGTAGAAATCTCCGCCCTCGTATGAGGTCTGCACATCACGGATGTTGCGGAAGATCAGTGGGTTGGGGGCGGCAACTCCACCATCGTCAACATCCTCGTCCCACAGCCATGCCAGCCACTTCCAGTCAGTGCCAGCAGCGCCGCCGCGCGGAGTGCTGGTGGAGAACGGGTTGATGGCTTTGCTGCCTTCTTCCACCACCACAAGCTGATGCAAGTCCGACGCAGCGCACAGATAGCCGATGACCGGGTAGATCACTCCGTCATCATTCGACGTCTGCGATGGATCGAAGATCGGACGAGCAGTAGTATAGGCTATCCGCTGCAACGGTGCGGTGCTACCGGATGGCTTCACGTGGCTGGGCGTCTTGACGTGGACTTCATGCGTTTGGAAGCGCACTCCATTGCCATCTTGCTGCACTCGTGTGACGACATCTATCACTCGACCGTTGCCAGAGTCGGCGATGACTGTGTGAGCAACTGTACCGGGCAGCAAGTCTCCGTTGACCGAGTTGTACACATAGTCTCGATCCTGGTCTTCCACCGTGTAGTAACGGAAGACATCAGACGGCGAATCGAGGCGCAAGTCAGTCGTGCTGCCAGCAGCCAGAAGCTCCTCATCTGGCACCGTGTAGTAGTCATACTGGTGGTCAGGGTCGGCACGGCCATCGCGATCGAGGTCCAGGTTTACAAGTGGCCACTTGACCACTCCATCGCGATCTATCTCTACCACCCGGTTGTTGCCAGTGTCCACTACCAGCAGATTACCATTGGACAGCGGCAGCACCTTGCCCGGGCGGTTGAACGGTATCGCTGTGCGTTCATCCTTCCGCCGATAGATATCAGCCCGCTCATGCGAGGTCGGCGACAGAGTACCATGAGCCACCCAGACGGGACGCTGGCCAACCACCTGGAGTATCCGGGTGTCATCACAGATGTAGGTGGATTCGGACTTGAGCGAACTGACAAAACCGACACCTTCGGATTCGTATCCCGCTGCGGCCTGGGTTATCCCAGCGACCATATTGGAACCGATGAAGACGCGGTCGCGACCGATAACCGGCGATGACGACACAGCCGGTATGACCGGAGACCCCATGGCCGCGTAAGACACGTTAGGCAGTGCCGGCTGGGTCATGCTGCCCGACAGCACTCCGCTGATGGGATCCCACAACAGTGACAGCAGAGTGCGGCGGATCCGGTCGCCAGTCAGGAACGGCTTCCGAGGATGGTTATCGTTGTGTACCTCGGGATAAGCCAGAGAGTTGTCACGATGCGGGTTGTAGCCTTCTGTGCCCACATGCATAACGGCTCCACCAAGAGCCGGTGATGAAATTGACTCGCCGATGTTATAGGGAATCTGATGCAGCTCTGCTGCTTCCTGAACGCCCCCGAAAGTCTGGTTGAAGTAGTGGTATCTCACAACCACTTCGGAACCGGGCTGTAGGGGCATCGAGGCGGTGCCATCATCAGAGGGCACTGCCAAAGCGCGCACGTCCAGAATTCCCCGTGGTAAGACGCCAGGAAAGCCCGGAGGCAAGAAGGTAGCATCTGTGAACTCTCTCTCAGCAGGCGCCAGGCCTTCGACCGGGACGCCATTTGGCAGGCTGATACGTACATTTCTCAGATCGGCCAGGTTACCCGAATTGTGATAGATGAACCTGTTTTGCAGCCGGATGAAGCCTGGCAGATACTGGAACCGCAGCACATCCGGCAACAGGTGCATTTCGCCATCAATCGTCACCGCACGATCTGGCTCCGTGGGATGCGCAGGGTCATACACATCGTAGCTGACCCACACCGGTTTGCCGTACAGCGCACCGACGGCAGATGATATCCAGCCGGCAGTGGCACGATTGACCGTGATGCGCGCGTTCTCGTAGTCAACTTCATAACTGCTCGAAGGCAGCACAACAACATCCGTGTAGTTGGCATCAAGTGTCTCGATCAGCACCGAACCGGGGACCAAGTGTGCATCGGGCTGTACTGCACTGCCCACAATCGGCCGCAATGAAATACCCAGATCCGCCTCGGTGGCCACTCCAAGAATTGACGCTATCCCTTCGAGTGTGGTGTCGTTAGATGGGTCCGGCCGAGCGTGATTCATCGCCACATAAGCAGTGTTCGTATTAGTGTCCACCGCTGGCGCTGACTTGCCCAACGCGGCATATGAGTACTGGCTGTAAAAGCTGTCATCGTTTGGCAGAGTCGTGCGAGTGTGGAAATCCCATTGCTGACCGCCAGTCATTCGATTGCGCGAGCGAATAGCACCTCCGCTAAGACCTGACAGGGTGCGGTCGGCTTCCTCCGCTGCATCAGATACGACAATCATGCTGTCGGGGCCGCTTATCGCCGGCGGGGTGACTCTTCGCCGGTTAACGCCTTCAATCTGCCGGTAGCGCATAGGTCCGCGGAGAGTGCCCACATACTGAGTGTAAGTCTGAGTGGGCTGCGTACCACCCGGGCCATCAGGATCGGCTTCATACACCACCACGATGCGCGCGCCGCTAAGTGCCAGCGATTGCGGATCACGGCCATTCCTGCGGGCCGGCAGCAACAGCTGTCGCGCCTGGCCACTGCTTCTCAGGTATATGTAAACGTTGCTGCCGACGTTGCGCACTTCAACATCGTCGGGGTTGAGCGTGACATCTTCAGCATCCTCGCGGCGAATCTCCAGCACGCGAGTATAGTCCGGGTCAGTGAGGCCTGAGGTAGCATCTGCCGAACCATTGGGAAGCAGAAACCGCAGGTTGGTGTAGTACGAACGGTTGAGACCAGACTGATCCTCGGGAGGATTGTGAGCCCCCGGTGACGGTATAGCAGGCGTCGGGATGAGCTGTATATCCCAGCCGCCGTTGCGCTGGAGCAGCTCACTCCAACCAGTGATGGCACCATCCCACCTGCTGGCACCGGCGTTCCAGGTGAAGTTCGTGCCCACCGGAGTGGCCACATTCAGATGCACATCCCACTCGCTGCCTGCAATGACATCCTGACCCGAGTGCGGTACAGGTATCGCCCCCGGCACCGGTGGCAGTGTGGGGCGCGGCCCGGGTGTGTTGTAGGGCGCCAAACCCGCCACCCATTGCGGCTCATGGAACGGAGGTAGCGTACCCTGGCTTTCAGGGAAAGCCTGCAGACCCGAATCCCCCACGCTCTGACCGTCCGCAGCCGGGCTTGGGTTGGGGTCCGGATACTCCCAGCGCGGCCCGTTGTGATTTACATTCCACTCATAGCTGAGCTTGAAAGCATGTGCACGCCCATAGGTGCTGTTTACCGAACTGCCGTCCAGGCTTGAATCGAACTCACTGGCCAGTACGAACACATAATCGTTGTGCACCACAGGCGTGGATAGAGCCACAACACGGGCACTACTGCTGTAAGCGGGGATATCGTATGCCCACATCAGCGCACCGGTCTCTTCATAGCTGGCGGCATAGCCTTCACTAGCTGCCCACGCAAGCGCAGTCTGTGCCGTGGTGGCGTTGTAACAGCGCACCTGGGCCGCTCCGCTGGAAGGGTCCACCAGACTAACCAGTACCACCTGCAACGCCCGTGCACCCGGTAGTGTCGCAGGACTTGCTACCACTGGAGAGGTGTCACGCGGGGTGAATCTCCCGAAGTCCGCGCTCCACACCATGTCGTATGGCTTGCCAAGCGAGTAGTCGCGGTAGTGATTGAACAGGGCTGCATCCGGGTCATCAATCCAGGCGTCCGGAATCCAGTCGTCCGCGATGCCATTTTCCGTGAGATCCTGGGCCGGATCGGCGTCAAAACACAACAGCTTACCGTTTACGGCTCCTTCGCCGCCAATATTAGGCGAGCCAAGTGTGGCTACGAATACCATACCACCGCCATATACCGGGCTGCTGACCACCGGCCCTATCTTCGTTGCTGTCAGTGGGTCAAACTGGCCGGGAAATTGCCAATCTATCTGCAGCGGAGGCCTGACCTCAACCAGGCTTCGCCCATCTGCACTCGGACTGCGCCGACTCTGTGACCAACCGCTTGCAGCGGCCACAATGTTGTAGGCAAACTTAAAGCTGGGCGCCTGATACCGTGAAGGGCGTCGCAGTTGGTCTGCTGACCACCAGAGCCCCGAAATCTGCCACCAGCTTTCCAGGTCCCAACCCAGCTCACCAGCGGTGATGACGATGGCGCCAGCACCGTAGGGAGTGTAGGTGACATTGCGGTAGCTGCTGCTGCCATCGCTGGAGCGCAGTATCGGCTGGCACTGGAAGCCACCCCCTATACTGTCACAGGTGGGCCCGGCTCCAGGGGCATCCGGCTCCGGATAGTGCCCGATGTAGCGGACATCTTCAGGCGTGATCTCGAACGGATAGCGCAGCAGCCAGTTGTTGTAGTCAAGCGCTGTGCGCCTGTTGCTGGCGCTTGGGCTGGTAGTGTCGAAATTGAAGGGCACGATGAAGCTACTGACCTCAGTGCCTGCACCCCCCGCGTCACTCTGGTCCACCCAGATAACGGCCCCCTGCCGAGCCGCCTTCATAAGCGCATCGCGCTGGTTGGCGTTGGAAATCCGGATTTGCGGGGCAGAGATGTAGATGATATCCATCCCCACCAGTTGGCTTGCCGTCACGTTGTCGAGCTCTACCCACCAGTACGACGCATCCGACTTGGTGACAGTAGCCTGGCCTCTGACCACCTGAGGCGGAGCCAGGGGGTTTTCGAAATCCCAGCCGGC
>LSQX01347423.1_pt1 | contig 40734 bp, 35 predicted proteins | sample 654561 | NCBI WGS metagenome assembly LSQX01 (sample SAMN04489861, study PRJNA283612) | anaerobic digester metagenome | isolation source: 4 biogas reactors fed with cattle manure at either 37C or 55C with and... | place: Denmark: Kongens Lyngby | collected 2014 | reverse complement strand
GCAGGGGGTCGTCGGTTCGAATCCGTCTACCTCCACGGCAGTTTCATACCCTTCTCCAATCCCCAGCACGCCGCCTGATGGCGGCAGTTTTTTCCGACGGCATCAGGATCGGCACACTGTACCTGACGGGTTTTTACTATCTTTGCGGCATGGTTTCATTGTGGAGCATATTCGCTGCGTTCGCCAAGATCGGAAGTTTCACGATCGGCGGAGGGTACGCCATGATTCCCCTCATCCGGGACGAAATGATAAAACGGAAATGGATCCGTGAAGAAGAACTGCCGGACATCATCGCGCTGGCACAGTCTGCCCCGGGCGTTCTGGCCATCAACATGTCCATCTTTACAGGCTACAAGCTGCGCGGCAACAAGGGCAGCATTGTAGCCTCTCTGGGTACGGCCCTTCCCTCTTTCCTTGCCATCCTGCTGGTCGCCATAGTGTTTACGGGCTACCAGGACAACCCCCTTGTGATCCGGATCTTCAAGGGAATCCGTCCGGTGGTGGTCTCGCTGATCGCCGTCCCGATGATCAAGATGGCGCGGAAGAACAACAAGACCTGGTGGGCTTGGCTGATCTCAGCGGTGACGCTATTTATGGTTGCCTTCCTGAATTATTCACCGATCTACATCCTGCTGGCACTGATCGTCCTGGCCTTGGCCATCACCCTGTACCGAGAAAAAAGGAGGAAGGCAAATGGCTGACGCAATGCTGTTCCTGGAGCTTTTCCGGGTCTTCTTCGTGATCGGCATGTTCACCTTCGGAGGCGGCTATGCCATGCTCTCCCTCATCCAAGCGGAAGTCGTGGTGGCACACAACTGGATGACCGAGAGCGCGTTCACGGACATCGTGGCGATCTCGCAGATGACTCCGGGGCCGATCGGCATCAACTCCGCCACCTATGTCGGCTACACAGTGCTGAAAAACGCAGGCGCAAACTATCTGGTTTCAATTCTGGGTTCCTTTACCGCCACTGTCGCCGTTGTCCTCCCCTCCTTCATCATCGTACTGATGATCGTGAAATTCTACACGAAGTTCAACCGCAACCGCATTTTTGAAGGGGTCATGGCCGCATTGCGACCTGCCGTCGTCGGGCTGATCGGGGCAGCGGCCGTCATCCTGATGCTGAACACGTCCTGGAGCGGCACTCCCCTCTTTTCCGACTGCACCATCTCCGTCGTCAAGGAGAATTTCGTTGATTGGAAGAGTTGGATCCTCTTCGCCGCTGCGATGGCAGTCGCGCTCCGGGACAAGATCAATCCCATCTTGATCATTGTCGGCGGGGGGATCGCCGGCTTTCTTTTGTACTGATTTCTGAATATTTTTTCGTACATTTCCACACTAAATAATAACCAAAATGAAAAAAGCGATCCTAACCCTTCTCGCCATGGTGCTGTTGATGCCTGCGACGGCCAATGCCAAGGTCGTAATGAAACCGTTGGACGTGATTCCGTATCCGCAACAAGTCACTATCAAAAAAGGCTCCTTCAAGGCCGCCGGCGCAGTATTTAACTGCGACGAAACCATCGATGCGAAAAGCCTGAAAAAGATTCAGGAATTCGCCAACAGGATCACTTTCGTGTCCGGCAGGACCTGCTCTTTCGCGACACCGGTGGGACTTGCTGAAGTTTCCGCGACCGGCCGCATGAAAGGATTCCTGTTCCTGAAGGATGCAGCCATGGGGCCGGAGGAATATTCCATCGAAATCACCAAACGCAATTGCACCGTCAAAGCATCGGCGTTCAACGGGTTCTTGTATTCCCTGCAGACGCTCCGGCAACTCCTGAGCCCGGACATATTCAGTGAAAAACCGATCCCTTCGCAATATTTCCGGCTTCCCTGCCTCTCGATCCGGGACAAGCCCCGCTTCGGCTATCGCGGCATGCACCTGGATTGCGTTCGTCATTTCTTCTCCGTCGCGCAGGTCAAGAAATACTTGGACATTATGGCGCTTTACAAGATGAACCGACTGCACTGGCATCTTACCGATGATCAAGGTTGGCGGATCGAGATCAAAAAATATCCCCGGTTGACCGAAGTCGGAGCCTTCCGCAACGGAACCATGATCGGCAAAGACTTTTCCTCCAACGACGGAATCCGCTACGGCGGCTATTACACGCAGGATCAGTTGAAGGAAGTTGTCGCCTACGCCGAGGATCTCGGGATCACGATCATTCCCGAAATCGACCTGCCCGGCCACATGCTGGCTGCCCTCGCTGCCTATCCGGAACTGGGCTGCACCGGGGGTCCTTATGAAGTCTGGACGAGGTGGGGAATTTCCGATCAGGTGCTCTGCCCCGGGAAGGAAGTGACCTTCACTTTCCTGCAGGATGTGTTCACGGAACTGATGGAACTCTTTCCTTCCGAATACATCCACATCGGCGGGGACGAATGTCCGAAAACGGAATGGGAGAAGTGCCCCGCCTGCCAGGCGCGGATCCAAGCCTTGGGCATCAAGGCGGACGAACAGCACACCGCCGAGCAGTACCTGCAGAGCTATGTGACCGCGCGGATGCAGAAATTCCTTGCAGAGCACGGCCGGAAAATCATCGGCTGGGATGAAATCCTGGAAGGAAAACTGGAACCCGGGGCGACCGTCATGTCCTGGCGGGGCGTGGACGGCGGAATCGCTGCCTCCAAGATGGGCTACGACGTGATCATGACCCCCAACTCCTACCTGTATTTCGACTATCTGCAGGGTCCGCAGGAAAACGAACCGCTTTCAATCGGCGGGAACCTCCCGATCGAAAAGGTCTACAGTTTCGATCCGTATGAAGGACTGGACGAAACAGCCCAACAGCACATCATCGGGGTACAGGCCAATCTTTGGACGGAATACATCGCTACCCCCGAGCATCTGGAATACATGCTGCTGCCGCGCATGGCCGCCCTCAGCGAGCTCCAATGGTGCAAGCCGTCCGACAAGAACTTCGATCGGTTCGCCACCGCCGTCCAAGAGCGGTCCTTCAAGATCTTCGACATCCTGGGATACAACTACCGCAAATTTTAATCAGCAATCCTCAATAGTATGAAGAACAAGATTTTCAAATCCTTCTGCGCCGTCGCCATGGTGACGTTGATCTTCGGGTGCAACCAGGCCTCGAAGAAAGCCAAGGCGCAAGCCGCCCTCGAACAAGCCCGAAAAGACTCGATCGAGAAAGTTGAACAAGCCGAAAGAGAAGCGAAAGCCATGGAAATCCTAACAAACCTGCCGGAAGAGCCCATATTCGACATCCTCACCGATCTGGGCATGATCCAGGTGAAACTGTACAGCAAGACGCCCAAACACCGGGACAATTTTGCCAAGCTCGCCCTTTCAGGGTATTATAATAATCTGATCTTCCACCGCGTGATCAACGGATTCATGATCCAGGGCGGAGACCCCTACACCCGGGATACTTCGGCAGCCGCCGTCGCAAAGTACGGACAGGGAGGCCCCGGTTACACGATTCCCGCGGAGTTCGTACCGGAATACACCCACAAGAAGGGGGCTCTCGCGGCCGCCCGCCGGGGAGATGCCGCCAATCCGATGAAAGAATCGTCGGGGTCGCAGTTCTATCTGGTCCAGGATGCCGCCGCCTGCGCGCAACTGGACGGGGAATATACCGTCTTCGGGGAGACAATCGGCGGGCTGGATGTCATTGACCGGATCGCCATGGTGGAAACCGACCCCGCCGACCGGCCGATCAAGAACATCACGATCAGGGCGATCAAATTGGACCAGGCTTCAAAACCGAATACGACGGAATGAACTTACAAATTGTAACTGACCTATTTTCCAAGAACAAACCGTCCTTTAGGACAGAAATCGTGGCTTTTTGGCCAAAATGTCGTGCAACGTGTTGGGATTTACTTGATTTCTTCCTATCTTTGAACGAATAGTTTTTTCATAGGTTAAGTTTTAGGTTAGAATTGCGTACGCCCCTTGTCGAGAGATACGGGGCGTATCTCTTGCGAGTAATGATGAAATGTCGGTTTTTTTGAAGTTCTTGCGTCGGGGTCGCGGGAAATTGCTAAATTTGCGGAAAGTCCCTGCACGATGGCGAATCCTCTGAAACAGCTTGCCGGCGAGACCGCGATCTACGGACTCAGCACGATTCTCGCCCGGATCATCAACTTCCTGTTCGTGCCGATCTACACCCGGATCCTCAGCACGTCCAGCTACGGAGTCGTGACCGAGTTTCTGGCCTACATCGCTGTGCTGCAGGTCATACTGGTCCTGGGCCTTGAAACCGGCTGCTTCCGCTTCGCCAACAAGGAAGGCACTGACCCCCGGTCGGTTTATTCCAATGCTTTCGCCACTGTTTTCGGGCTGAACGCCCTGTTCCTGGCAACCCTGATTCTGTTCATCCGCCCGATCGCCTCCGGCCTCGGCTATGCCGGGTACGAAAACGTAATCCTCTATGTCGGCGGGATCCTGATGTTGGACTCCCTCACGGCGATTCTGTTCGCCAGGCTGCGTCAGGAACACAAGGCCTTGAAGTTCGCCATCATCAAGACGGCGAAAATTCTGACTGAAACCGTCGCCAATCTCTATCTGTTTCTGGTTTTCCCGAAGCATCCGGTTGCCTTCCTCGAGCGCTTCGTCTCTGCCGCGCCGGATTTTTCTTACCCGATCTTCGCGATCTTCGTGAGCAGCGTGGTATGCGCCGTCCTGCTGCTCCCCGACTTCTTCCGTCTGACGATGCGGCTGGACGGAAAACTGCTCCGGAAAATGCTGGGCTACTCCATTCCGCTGATGATCTCCACCCTGCCGGGCATCGTGAACGACTTCCTCGACCGGGTGCTCTTCCGCTTCTTCGACACCAGCTCGGAAGCCTGGCGATCCAGCCTGGGCATCTACCAAGCCGCCATCAAGATCGCGACCATCATGAACCTTTTCATTCAGATGTTCCGCTATGCCGCCGAGCCCTTCTTTTTTCAGCGAGCCAAGGACAAGGGATCGAAACAGCTCTACGCGATCGTGATGGAATATTTCACCGCCTTCTGCAGCCTCATATTCCTAGGCGTCATTCTGTACATTGACGTCCTTTCCCTGATCCTGGGCCGGGACTTCCGGGTCGGCATCGGCATCGTGCCGATCATGCTGATGTCCTACATCCTGCTGGGTATGCTGTTCAACGTTTCGATGTGGTATAAGTTATCGGATAAAACCAAGATCGCGATCTGGATCACCCTGGCCGGGCTGGTCGTCACGACAGTGATCAATGTCCTCTTCATGCCGCGCTTTTCCTACTGGGCGGCCGCATGGGGACACCTGGCCAGCTACGTGACGATGTTCGTGATCAGCGCCGCGCTCGGGGCCAAATACTATCCCATCCCCTACAACTGGAAGCGTATCCTCGGACTGCTGGTTCTGATGCTGGCCATCTATGGCCTTTCCGCCGCGCTGGACACCCTCTTCTTCCAAGACGCCTTGATCGGTCAGCCCTCCGCGGGACCGATCCTCCTCAAGCTCCTCGTCCACACGGCTCTCATCGCGGTGTATCTGGGAATATGCTGGCGTTTGCTCCGGGGCAGATACCAACTTGCCATCCATTCCGCAGATCCGGAATGATGCAAACAATAGACGAGGCCGGCCAAAATTTCTTTTTGGTCGGCCTCGCTATTCAATGATCCGGCAGGATCAGTCGTTCAGGGAGAATCTGCGGAACGCGACGACTTTCGCGTCCTTGTCCGCTGCATGGATGTACTCCTTCACAGACACCTTGTTGTCCCAGATAAATTCCTGCTCCTCGAGGGTCTGCTCTTTGAAGAATTTTTTGAGCTTGCCCTTCGCGATGTTTTCGAGCATCGCCTCCGGCTTGCCGGCCATCTTGGGATCCTCAAGCATCTGCTGCTTATACAAGGCCATTTCCTTCTCGATGGTTTCTTTCGGGCAATCTGCTTCGGAAATGGAAATCGGGTTCATCGCAGTCACCTGCTGAGCCACGTTCTTTCCGATTTCTTCGGCAACTTCCTTGTTGAAGGCAATAATGGAGGCCAACTTCAAGTTGTTGTGGACATATTGGGCGATGAAAGGAGCCTCAAGTTTGGAATAATAAGCGAGAAGGTGTTTTTCACCCGTTCTTCCGGTCTGCGCTGAGATCTCCTCTTCGACCGTGTGGCCGTTGGAACACTTGCAGGCCTTCAAGGCCTCCAGATCTTCGGGGAAATTCGCGATCGCGACGTCGGCGATCTCTTCGGCCAAAGCCTTGAAGTCAGGAGTCGCGGACACGAAGTCCGTCTCACAGCCAAGGCATACAAGGATGGCCTTCCGGTCGTCGACCCGGACCAGGACAGCTCCTTCGGTGGTTTCACGGTCGGCACGCTTCGCCGCTATGAGTTTTCCTTTCTCACGGATTATTTCCACTGCCTTCTCGAAATCGCCGTTTGCCTCGATAAGGGCATTCTTGCAATCCATCATTCCGGCACTGGTCATCTTGCGTAATTTCATTACGTCTTGTGCAGTAATTGCCATATCTAATTCTGTTTTGAATATTATTCAGCTTCGGCAGCCTCAGACTCGTCTTTCAACGCTTCTTTCTTGCGGGCGGCTTTCTTCGGAGCGCTTCTCCGGGCGGGCTTCTCCTCTTCCTCCTCGAAATCCTCTTCGGCCGGTATCTCGGCCTCGGGCTCTTCTTCTTCAGATTCTTCAGACTCTGCATCCTCCGCCTCTATGTCAACAGGTTTGGCACCCCTACGAGAGCGGAGCCGCTTGCCGGTCGGTCTGGGGAGCATGTCGCCTTCGGCGCCTTCTTCGTCCACTTCTTTCTCTTTCTCAAGCTTCCGTTCGCTGAGGCCTTCTTCAATGGCCTTGCAAAGGATGCTCACGATGAGCTCGATCGATTTCCGTTCGTCGTCGTTGGCCGGTATCACATAATCAATCGGAGAGGGATCGCAACATGTATCAACCATTGCGAATACCGGGATGTTGAGGCGGTTGGCCTCTTTGACGGCGTTGACTTCCTTATGGATGTCAACTACGAAAATCGCGGAAGGAAGACGGCTCATGTCCTTGATGGAGCCGAGGTTCTTCTCAAGCTTTTCTCTCTGGCGGCTCACCTGAAGACGCTCGCGTTTGGCGAGTTTCTCGAAGGTTCCGTCCTCTTTCATCTTGTCGATGGTGTTCATTTTCTTGATCGCCTTGCGGATGGTCGGGAAGTTGGTGAGCATACCGCCTGCCCAACGCTCAGTGATCGATGGCATGTTGACTGCCGTAGCCTTTTCCGAAACAATGTCTTTCGCTTGTTTTTTGGTGGCTACGAAAAGAATCTTGCGACCTGAACGCGCGAGTTCTTTCATCGCTTCGGCAGCCTCGTCTATCTTGACGATGGTCTTGTGCAAGTCGATGATGTGAATCCCGTGTTTCTGGTCGAAAATGTAAGGAGCCATTTTGGGATTCCATTTCCTGGCCAAATGGCCGAAGTGGACACCTGCATCAAGAAGTTCTTGGAAATTTGTACGTGGCATTTTTCAATTGTAATTATCTGTTGATATTTTCCTTTCAGGCTGTTTGCCTACTGCCTGTCGGGCTCTTTTCTTCAATCCGGAGTAGTGACCCTGGGTCAGTCTCCTGGATTTTCCGCAGTCTCGGCAATCGCGCGGTAGTCTTGAGGGAATTCTCATCCGCTACAGGTCCACGGGATTTATCACACCGGACTGTGCTTTACCATAAATCGGTCGCGTAAGACTAACGCTTACTGAACTGGAAGCGTTTGCGCGCGCCAGGCTGACCAGGTTTTTTCCGCTCGACTTCACGCGGATCGCGGGTGAGGAAGCCTTCGGCTTTCAGCGCAGGACGATAAGCCTCTCTATCCAGATCGCTCAGGGCGCGGGATATTCCGAGTCTGATGGCCTCTGCCTGGCCTTTGGTGCCTCCACCGACGATGTTCACCTTTACGTCAAACTGACCTTCTGTCTTCGTGACTGCAAAGGGCTGGTTCACGATGTAACGAAGGGACTCGTCCTTGAAGTAATCTTCGAAGGCGCGTTCGTTGATCGTAATGTTGCCTTTTCCAGCTGAAAGATAGACACGAGCGACGGCCGATTTACGTCTTCCAAGGGCGTTTTTCTGTTCCATTTGCTCTGTTAAATTTCGTTCAACTTAATAACTTTGGGTTTTTGCGCCTGGTGAGGATGCTCGGGACCTGCGTAAACGAACAGGTTGCCGATGAGCTTGTTACCAAGACGGGTCTTCGGGAGCATACCTTTGACGGATCTCCGGACCAGTTCTGCGGGTCTCTTCGCGAGAATCTCCTTCGGCGTGGTGAAACGCTGGCCACTCGGATAACCCGTGTAGCGAACGTACACGCGATCGGTCATCTTCTTGCCCTTGAGCGCGACCTTCTCAGCGTTCACCACGATGACGTTGTCACCGCAATCCACGTGAGGGGTATAGCCCGGCTTGGTCTTGCCCCGGAGGACAAGCGCAATCCTGGAAGCAAGACGTCCGAGCGCCAGATCTGTCGCATCGATAACGACCCACTCTTTCTTCACAGTTGCCTTGTTCAAGGAAACCGTTTTGTAGCTAAGTGTGTCCACTGTCTTGATCTTTAATGGTTTAAAACAAAAACTTTGCGATCCCTACACATTATAGGGGTCGCAAAGGTAAACATTTTTCCGATTTTTTACAAATCTAAATGGAAAGAGCCCCCAGCACGTTCATAAGTTCCCGATCGATCGGCTTGTCCATCTTGATCGCCTTGTTGATCGGCACATAAACGATCTTATCGTCGTTGATCCCCACCATGATGTTGCGCTGGCCTTCCTGCAGCGCTTCGATGCTGGCGTAGCCGAGCCGGCTGGCCAGAATGCGGTCGTAGGCGGACGGCCGTCCGCCCCGCTGCAGATGTCCGAGGATGCTCACGCGCACGTCGTATTGGGGATATTCCTTATGAACCCGATCCACGTAATGCATCACGCCTCCCTCTTTTTGGTTCTCGGAAACGATCACGATGGAACTGCTCTTGCTCTTGCGGAAGCCATGTCCGATGAACTTTTCGAGCTGGTCGATGTCGGTCTTGTCTTCCGGAATGATGGCGGCTTCGGCACCGGCGGCTATGGCGCTGTTCTGCGCAAGGAAACCGGCGTCACGTCCCATGACTTCGACGAAGAAGATCCGTTCGTGCGAGGTGGCGGTGTCGCGAATCTTGTCCACACACTCTACGATCGTGTTCAACGCCGTGTCGTAACCGATGGTTGAATCCGTTCCGTAAAGATCGTTGTCGATGGTGCCGGGCAGGCCGACAACCGGAATGTCATATTCCCGGGCGAATTCCTGCGCCCCGGCCAAGGAACCGTTGCCTCCGATCACGATGAGGGCGTCCACTCGATGCTTGACCAGATTGGTGTAGGCGACCTTGCGTCCTTCCGGCGTACGAAACGCTTCGCTCCGCGCGGTCTTGAGGAAGGTTCCGCCCCGCTGAACCGTGTTGCTGACGCTTTCCGTGGTCAGTTCCTTGAATTCACCGTTGATTAAGCCTTCGAAACCCCGGTAGATTCCGTAGACCCTCCACCCGTTGTAGATGGCCGTACGGGTCACGGCACGAATGGCAGCATTCATCCCGGGCGCATCCCCGCCGCTCGTCAAGATTCCGATTGTTTTGATCTCTTTCATGTTCGTTTCCATATTATCCTTGCAAAAATAGTAAATTTGCCGGGAATATGAAGATCGGAAACATAGACTTGGGAGAAAAACCGGTGCTGCTGGCGCCGATGGAGGACGTGACGGACGCGTCCTTCCGGGTGCTCTGCCGCGAGCAGGGGGCGGATCTGGTTTATACGGAATTCATCCCTGCCGAGGGACTGATCCGCGACGCGAGAAAGGCCTACGCCAAACTGGTGACTTCCGACGAAGAGGCTCCCGTCGGCATCCAAATCTACGGCAGCGATGAGGACGCGATGGTTGAGGCCGCCAAAATGGCAGACCAGGCCTGCGAGCTCGTCGGGGGACACGGGGCGGATCTGATCGATATCAACTTCGGCTGTCCGGTGAGCAAGATCGCGATCCGGGGGGCGGGATCCGGTATGATGCGGGATCCGGACAAGATGGCCCGGATCACCCGCCGTATCGTAGAAGCGGTGGGAAAACCGGTCACCGTCAAGACCCGGCTCGGCTGGGACGACAAGTCCAAGATCATCGTGGAACTGGCCGAACGTCTGCAGGACTGCGGCATCCGGGCCATCACGATCCATGGCCGGACCCGCTGCCAGCTCTACAAGGGAGAAGCCGACTGGACACTAATCGGGGAAGTGAAGAACAACCCACGCATGCATATTCCTATCATCGGGAACGGGGATATCACTTCTCCGCAACTGGCAAAAGAAGCCTTCGACCGCTACGGCGTTGACGGTATCATGGTGGCGCGGGCGTCCTTCGGGCATCCATGGATCTTCAAGGAAATCAAACACTATCTCGCGACAGGCGAACTGCTTCCGCCGCTGGGCGTGCGAGAGCGGGTCACGCTTGCGAAAAGGCAGCTCCGGCTTTCGCTAGCGCTGAAAGGAGCTCCGCGCGGCATCTTCGAGATGCGCCGACACCTGTCATGCTACTTCAAAGGACTTCCTGATTTCAAGGACACGCGCATCCGGCTGGTTACCTCCATCGATCCCGACGAGGTGCTTTCCCTTCTGGACTCCATAGCCGACCGCTGGGGAGACGCCCCCCTTGACTCGGACAGCGTCTATTCCGTCTGACAGGCATGCGTGGCGACAAGTCCGCGCGCTGACAGGCCCGCGTGGCGACAGGCCTGCGTGGGGCTCAGTACACTGATGCTGAATATATTATAAGAAACAACCCGGGCGATTTTGCCCGGGCTATATTCAGGAAACTCCTCATCCTCAATTCTTTGCGCCTCACGCTATTTTACAGTGGTGGAAATGTCTTTCTTGGCAGCCCGCACCTCCTTGTCTTTCAAGTATTGGGGACTGTATTTCCCTCTCGGGACATCGCTGAAAATGTAAGCGTTGCATTTCCTGGCAGCGACAATGTGGTCGGTGGCTGCCGTCGCAATCGCTGAAGCGGCAAGGTCGACCAGCACCCCAAGAGCTCCGCCCGAGCCGGAATTCTGCTGCAGGTCGAGGTAGAGGTCACAACTCCGGTCAAACAGGATTTCACTGGTCAGGACCGATTTGATCAGATAACGGATCTTGGTCTGTATGCCGAACCCCTTCTTCGTCCAAGAATCGATCTGCGAAAAGATGACGGCGTCGCAGCCGAAAAAGTTCGCAAACGGAGCGAGATCGGCTTCGATGAACAATTCCGCATCGTAGGCGCTTTCCGCTTTCAGGACATCCATTGCAAGAAGGGGAGAAATGACATAGTAGCCTGCCTCAGCCAAGGGTTTGCTGATCGAAGTATAGAGCAAATCTTTCGCTTCTACGTTCGAAGTGTTGTTGATGGGAGGCATCACGAGCAGCGTAACGGGTTTCTCATCATACATCTTCGCATATTGGTCTCCCCGGGTCAGGGAACTCGTCATCCCGCACGATACGGAAAAAGCCGCGAGCGCGACCAGTGTGAATATCTTCTTCATGGCAATCATTTTCCGCTGAGTTTCTTCAAGAGAGGCCGGATGAACACGACAGACTCCGGATAAAGCGCAATTTCTTTTTCCAACATTTCCGTTCCCCGCCCATGGAAATAGGATGCGATGTCTCTGTCCTTGAATTGCGCCCGCTGAGCGGAAGAGGCATGATTCAAGAAGGTTTCCGCAGCCTGGGGCAGCAACAACATGTAGCCATATTCAGCACAGATTCCTGGAGGCGGCATTTTCCTTGAGCCGCCGGGGCGGGTCACCATCTTCTCGTACAAGCACAGCAAACTACAAAAACTTTCCGGTGTCTGCTTGTCGTAATGATTGTAGGTCAACTGCTCATAGGCAGAAGCACTTCGCATACCCGTTCCGCCCCAATCGTACAGCGTCATCGTCGCGCAAGAAGAAAAGAGAGCGCTGACGACCAGGGTCAAAAGAATTTTCTTCATGGCACTATAGTGGAATTACCTTGGACTCTCCTGTGGACAGGAACAAATTTTTCTCGAACAGGACCGAATCGCCCCGTTTGACGACCACGTGATGACTTCCGGGCGTAAGTTTCAGGCTGTTCAAAGCTGTCTGCTTGATGCGCATGCCCGGCTTGTAAGCCTTCTGCCGGACGGTCTCGACCTGGAAGGCCTGTTCATCGACAACAACCTCGACCGCATATTTTTCTGTGGCCGTGAAACTGAGTTTCGCGACATCCTCGCGTCCGGAAGCAACGGAATAGGAACCGACCCCACAGCCGGAAAGAAGTGTCATGAAGATGACTGCTGATAAAATGAGAATGACTTTTTTCATGTTCTAGTCCTCCGAAACATAGTAATTCGCGAGATTGGAGACTTCCAAGGCTTCGCCGGCATATTCACAGAAAGAGATTTCCGTCTCCGGCGTGTCCCCGAAAGAAGATTGAACCGTGACCGTACCAAGCTTGGTGCCCGGCAGTTCGATGGTCATTCCGGTCTGCGGGTTGACGACATTCTTTCCTTTCCTATAGACGGTGAACTTGTCTCCGGGGGCTAATCCTTGGGACGCGCCGCCGCCGATGACGTAGGTACCGTCTTCGACAGTAAGAATGTAGGATCTCCAAGGCTTGTCCATGCACTTGTTGATGATGTTCTCAACCAATTGGGAAAGAGCGGCGGAAATCGCTTTATCACTGAGGGTGGCATCAAACCCGGCTTTTCCGCCGATTCCGAGTGCCTCTTTTGTCGTTGTCTCAGCAAACCCTTTCGCCTCGTCTGAATAAATAATCAAACCAGTGGAAGCATCCACGAGCCGGATGCTCACCCCCGCTTCAACAGTCTGCGTCTTGGTCGAGGAAAAGACTTTCTGCTCTCCTTCATTCTTTCGGCCATATTCCGTAATGGAGCCGAGAATGATGTAGTCCGCTCCGATTTTCTGGAGATTCTCCCCTTTCTCGGCCACGAGGACATCCAGATCTTCTCTTTCAAGGAGAATGAATTTCCCGCTGGATGCCAGTTTCGAGGACAGGATGTCCAAAGCCTGCTTCCGCATGGGATCGTTGTCCTTGTCGTAAAAAAGTCCTTTGGCGTACTGGGTCTCATTCGTGAACCGGCCGATCGCCACCTTTCTCTTGATTGTCCTTTCATTCTGGGCCGACATCGGGAGGGTAATCAGAATGGACAGGAACAAGAGCAATAAATTCTTGAACTTCATATAGATAGATTGATTAAGGATTGTTAAAATATTTTAGGCGTTTTCTACAATTTCAAAAATAAATATTTTTCTTAAATAGAAAAAGAATTGAAGCCTCATTTTCTAAAGAAAATGAATTATCGCGTCTTACTGATTTTTTGTATATTTGTTTTATGAAAAAATTTAAAAAGAAATCGTTATGAAATTTTACTTTTGCCGCCATTGCGGGAACATCATTACCCATTTCAAGGATTCCGGCGTACGCGTCGTATGTTGTGGAGAGAAAATGCAAGAGCTGGTGCCGGGAACGACCGACGGAGCGACTGAGAAACATGTACCGGTCGTCAAGATTGAAGGAAACAAGGTGACGGTCACGATCAGTTCGGTGGAGCATCCGATGGTCGAAGCGCATTACATCGAATGGATCGTGCTTGAAACCCGGCGCGGCTTCCAGAAGAAAGAGTTGAAACCCCGGGAAAAACCCGAGGCTGAATTCCTGCTTCCGGAAGGAGAAGCTGCGGTCGCCGCTTACGAGTACTGCAACCTCCACGGACTCTGGAAGGCTGAAATCTAGGATTTTTCCGTTCTCTGCCTATCTCCCGGGAAGAGAGAGGGTGTCCCCGGCGCGTACTGTCGCCGGGGATTTTTACATATTCAACAGGACAGTGAGAGCAAAACGCGTTTTTTTGATTACCTTTGTATCCTATGCTTAGAAAGATCCTTCTGGCCCCATACTATCTCACCCTGAAACTGAGACATGCCTTATACGACAAGGGCATCTGGAAGGTCCGCACATGCAAGGTCCCGACCATCTGCGTCGGCAACATCACGGCAGGAGGAACCGGCAAGACCCCCCACACGGAAATGATTCTTCGCACCTTGCTGTCCAGCCATGAGTGGGGCAAGAGGGACATCGCAGTTCTCTCCCGGGGACACAAGCGAAGCAGTTGGGGTTTCCAACAGGTCACCCGAGACGGACGGGCCGCGATCTTCGGCGACGAACCGCTTCAAATGAAAAAACGTTTCCCGGTCGTGACCGTGGCCGTGGACCGGAACCGTGTCGAGGGTTGTGATCTGCTGTGTCACCCCGAGAAACTCAAGACTTCCCGACGCGCCCGCAAGTGCATCGACAAGGATTTCAAGCCGGCCGATCTCATCGTCCTGGACGATGCGTTCCAATACCGTTCGTTGAAGGCTTATTTTAATATTATACTGGTGGACTACAGCCGCCCGACTTACAAGGACAACTTGCTTCCCTTCGGCCGGCTGCGCGACCTTCCGGAGCGACTGCACTACGCCGACATCATCGTGATCACCAAATGTCCGCACTACCTGGAGGACGAGCAGAAGATCCGGTGGGCGGAAGCCTTCGGCCTCAAAGGATACAGCACCGAGACATGCCGGGGAACGGACCGGAAGGGCGCGGAAAAGACGCTGCTCTTCTCCTCCATCAACCACTGCCCGCTGAAACCGGTCTTCGAGAAAGCGGATCCGCGCTACTCTTATTCCAAGAAAATCATTCTGTTCTCGGGTATCGCAAAAGATACACCGTTGCGCATGCACCTCAGCGACACATACAAGATCGTCCGACATTTCAAATTCCCCGACCACCACAAATACAACCGCTGGGACATCGCCAAGATCTGCCGGGCAAGCCGGGAACATCCGACGGCCGTGATCGCGACGACCGAAAAAGACAGCCAGCGTCTGCTGGATCTGAAAAATGTCCCGGACACGCTGCAGGAACGGCTGTTCCAGGTTCCGATCGAAGTCTGCTTTCTCTCCGATCACGAAAAAGAAGTCTTCGAGACGACGTTGTTGACCGCCCTCCGGAATTTTCGCGCCTGAAACTCCACCGGACTTCTCCCGCCCCGCTCAACGCGCTCAAAATAATCCGATTACTGTTTGATAGACACTTAACTATCTTATGTTTCAAATGTATTTAAACCTACTTATAAATAAGTATAAAGGCGAATTTCGTTAGCATTTTTTTTCATTTGATAACGAATTTAACTTTTTCCCAAGCATTTGCTTCTACATTGAAGCCGATACAAGGTTTTTTCAATCAAAAAAACGATTTAAAACATTTTAAAATGTTGATACACGATAGTTTTGAGGAGGTTATGAATATTGCATAATTGAAAAATAATTCTTTCCTTTGTGGGAATAGTCAAATAACCGGAATCCTATTGTACCTGTTAAACTGGCTACTATTATTATTCAATATTATATTAAGTTTAACTAAGTTTTAAGCTTATGGGTAAAAAAATTTTCTCTCTGACGCTATGCCTGTTCATTAGCATCGGCATAGCATTTGCGCAGAACATCACCGTGAGCGGTGTCGTAACTGACGCATCCAACGGAGAACCCGTGCCGTTCGCAGCCATTCAGCTGCAGGGCACCATGACAGGAGGAAGTACGGATGCGGACGGAAACTACAGCCTTTCCGTTCCTTCGAACGGAGTCTTGGTTTTCTCCTCCGTAGGTTATCTCACCATCGAAGTTTCCGTGAACGGAAGAAGCGAGATCAACGTCACGCTCACTCCCGACACGCAGATGCTTGACGAGACCATCGTTGTCGCCTACGGTACCTCCACCAGAAGATCCTTCACCGGATCCGCCGCCGAAATCGACTCGAAGATCATCGAGAAAAAGATTACGACCAACGTAACCAATGCGTTGGCGGGCACCACCCCCGGTGTACAGGTCATCTCTTCCAGCGGTGACCCCGCCTCCAACGCCGGAGCCATCCGCATCCGCGGTATCGGTTCCATGAGCGCCAGCAACAGCCCGCTCATCGTGCTTGACGGCGTACCCTACAACGGAACGATCTCCGACATCAACCCGAACGACGTCGCCAACATTTCCGTCCTCAAGGATGCTTCCGCATCCGCCATCTACGGCCACCGCGGCGCCAACGGCGTCGTGCTGATCACGACCAAGCGGGGACAGCGCGGAGAGGCCCAGGTCCGTCTGGATGCCAAGTGGGGCTCGAACTCGCGGCTCATCCCGCAGTACGACGTCATCACAGACCCGGCCCAGTACTACGAGACCTATTACAAGCTGCTCTATAACCAGTGGTACTATTCCGGCCACGGCGTAGCGGATAGTTACGCCCAGGCGGACAAGAGCATTCTCGACGTGAACAACGGCGGTCTGGGCTACCAGGTGTTCACCGTGCCTGAGGGACAGCGGTTCATCGGTACCAACTTCCGGGTGAACCCCAACGCCACCCTCGGCTACTCCGACGGCACCTACACCTACCTGCCGGACGACTGGTACAAGGAAGCGTTCCACAACGGCTTCCGCCAGGAATACAACATGTCCATCAGCGGGGCCAGCGACAGATTCAACTACTACGCCAGCGGCGCCTACCTGAACGACGGCGGTATGGTGGAGAATTCCGGCTATCAGCGCTACATCGGCCGCATCAACGCCGAGTACCAGGCCAAGCCTTGGATGAAGTTCCTCACCAACATGAGCTTCTCTCATTCCCAGTCGAACAGCCCCTCCTACTCTCCCGGCACCTTCGGATCGTCCGGCAACATCTTCTACCTCGCCAACACGATGGGTCCGATCTATCCGTTGTATGTACGTGACGCCGAAGGCAATATCATGCAGGAGAGCGGACGTACCATCTACGATGCCAACCAGACGAACTTCAAGCGTCCGGATGCCGTGGGCAACGCCATCCGCGACAATGTTTACAACAAGGATCTCACCTACGCGGATGTGCTCACCGGAAAATGGGGTGCCGTCCTGACCCCGGTCAAGGGATTGACCCTCACTGCGAACATCGGTCTGACGAGTGACAACACCCGCCGGAACTATCTCGGGAGCGTCTACGGCTCCAGCGCCGGCACGGACGGCTACGCCTATGCCTCCCATGGCAGGCTGTTCACCGTCAATACCCAATACCTGGCCCAATACCAGACCGATTTCGGGGGAACCCAGCACAGCGTCGACATCCTCGCCGGTTACGAGCAATACAAGCTCAAGAGCCAGAGTATTTCGGGAGAGAACGACCATCTGTTCGACCCGAACATCGGGGAACTGAACAATGCGGACGGACACAAGTCCGAAAACGCGTATTCTTCAACGAACTCGTACATGACGGAAGGTTTCCTTTCCAGAATCCAGTACGACTACGCCGGCAAATACTTCGTGAGCGCTTCCTACCGCCGCGACGCCTCTTCGCGCTTCGCGAAGGGACACCGCTGGGGCGACTTCGGTTCCCTCGGAGCGGCGTGGCTGATGAGCGAGGAGCCTTTCCTTAACAGCATTGATCAAATCGACATGCTGAAACTGAAGGTCAGCTACGGCGTGCAGGGCAACGACAACCTCGGAAGTTACTATCCGTACTCCGACCAGTACACGCACTCCTACAACGAGGAGACAGGCCAATACAGCATCACTTTGAGTTACAAGGGCAACGAGGACTTGACCTGGGAGACCTCGAAGTCTTTCAACGTCGGCGTGGACTTCGGCTTCTTCAACGGACTCCTGAACGGTACGTTCGAGGTGTTCGCCCGCAAAACCGAAGACCTGCTCTACTCCAAGGATGTTCCGCTTTCTTCCGGAAACCCGACCGGACGCGTTCCGATCAACGTCGGTTCCATCATGAACAAGGGCTTCGAACTCTCCTTGGACGGGAACATTCTGAATACCCAGAAAGTAAACTGGACCTGGAACCTGAACATCAGCCATTACAAGAACGAAATTCTTGAACTCGATTCCAGCGTCAGCGAAAAGGGCATCCGGGGCTCCAACTACATCTACAAGATCGGCGGTTCCCTCTACGAAGCCTACATGTACCGGTACGCAGGAGTGGACAAGGAGACCGGCCAGGGTCTCTACTATTACAAGGAAAAGGATGAAGACGGAAACGAGACCGGAAATGATCTGACCACGACCGTCTTCACAAACGCGGAGCGGTACGAAATCGGCACCGTGCTCCCGAAACTTTACGGCGGCTTCGGCACCACGCTCAACGCCTATGGTTTCGATCTTTCCGCCCAATTCCAGTTCCAGCTCGGCGGACGGTACTACGACGGCAGCTATCAAGCATTGATGCACACCCAGAAGAACGCCGGCCAGGCGATGCACAAAGATATGCTCAAATCTTGGACACCCGAGAATCCCGATTCCAACTTTCCGAGACTCGACGGTGACACCCAGGTGGCACAGAGCGCGGTGGATCGTTTCTTGATCAGCTCGAACTATCTCAGCGTCAACAACGTGACCCTTGGCTACACCTTCCCGACCGACCTTGTGAAGAAGATAAAGATCTCGTCGCTCCGACTCTACGTGGCTGCCGAGAATCTGGCCGTCTTCACCAAGCGCAAGGGAATCGATCCCCGTTACTCCTTCGGACTCGGCTCCTACACGTCCGGCTCCGGTCTGAACACCGGCGGCTATTCCGCGATGCGGAACATCACGGGCGGCGTGACCATTTCGTTCTAAACTTTTAAAGACTCTAGAATATGAAAATCTATAAATTCGCTTCATTGATCGCCTTGGGATTGGGTCTGGCTGCATGCTCGCAGATGGACGAGATGCTCCCGCAAAGCGGAACGCTTCTCAAGTCCCAAGTTCAGCAAATCAACCAGGAACTTCCTGAAAGAGCCGAGGCCACGTTCGCGGGAATCTTCTCCGATCTGGGTTATCCCGCCAAGCTTGCCTCGCGCCCCGATGACTTCGGCTTCATCATGATGAACCTGAGCAACGACCTGGAAGGTCCGGATGCCGTGTTCCCGAACTCCAATTACAACTGGTTCTCCGTCTGCGGAGAGTATTCTTCCCGCAACGCCAACTACGCGAACCCGAGACAGCGTTACAGATACCCGTACAATACAATCGGGGCCGTGAATGATTTTCTCGGAGGCTTCGCGGAAGATGTTTCGGATCAGAACTTTATCTATATGATGGCGCAGGCCCGGGCCGTTCGCGCCTATGCCTACTTCATGCTCGCGCAGGGTTTCCAGTTCAACTACCAGATCGCCGCGGACAAGCCCTGCGTTCCGATCACGACTCCCGAAACGCCGGACGTGACCAACAACCCCCGCGCGACCGTCCAGGAAGTCTATGACTACATTATGGCAGACCTCAACTATGCCGTTGAGAATCTGGAGGGCTACGAGCGGGTTTCCAAGATGTACATCGACAAGAGCGTCGCGTTGGGCCTCCGCGCCCGCGTGCAACTGGTGATGGGCAAATGGGCAGAAGCGGCCGCCGACGCTCAGAAGGCCATGGAAGGCTACACCCCCGCCAGCATCGAGGAGGTCTCCAAGCCCGCCTTCATGGACATCAACGAGCACAACTGGATGTGGGGCTACGATATGACCGAAAGCATGGCCGGCAATTCCAGGTATTCGACCGTATCCTCCTGGCTGAGTTCGTTCTCAGGCTGGTCCTATTCCGCAGGCACCGGCTGCTATGCGATGATCAACTCCCTGCTCTGGAACAAGATCCCCGCCACCGACGTCCGCAAGGGCTGGTGGGTGGACGGCGACCTCAAGTCTCCCCTGCTCGACGGATTGACCTGGGACGGAAAAGGCGATATCGCCAACCTCAAGATCGACGACGTGAAAGAGGTGTTCCTCCCGTATACCAACGTGAAGTTCGGCTGCAACCCGATCGGCACGAACACGAATTCGGAAGACTATCCTTTCATGCGCGTAGAGGAAATGATCCTGATCCAAGCGGAAGGCTTGGCCAGAAGCGGGAACGCCGCGCAGGCCCAGCAGATCCTTACCGCCTTCGTGACCAAATACCGCGATCCTTCCTACGACGTGGCCGGCAGAGGCCTCTCGTTGGAAAATGAGATCTGGTTCCAGCGCCGCGTCGAACTCTGGGGCGAAGGCTTCGGTATCTTCGACGTGAAACGCCTGAACCGGCCGCTCGTCCGCACCCACGGTTCCGGTACGTCCAACTGGCCGGATGCGTTTGCCTTCAATCTGCCCGCGGACGATCCGTACCTGCTGCTCAGATTCCCGCAGGGAGAGTTAAACACCAACTTCGGCATCGTGGACAACTCCGGCGGAAAACAGCCGGTCGCCGACCAGAACAACACCCTCAGAGATGGGGTTACGGACTAACATTAAATGCTACAGAATATGAAAACAATCTTCAAGATTCTATACGTCGCCGCGGCGGTTTCCTTCCTTGCGACAGCCTGCAAGACTGTGGAGGAACTCGAACCCGCCCCGCAGGAAGCGGATGGCTGCTACGGGGTCTATTTCCCGACCCAGGACGCTTCCGGACACCATGTCTTCAGCCCGACCGACGAGCTGAAACAGACCTTCACGATCGCCCGTACCAATTCCAAGGACGCGATCACGGTACCTGTCAAAACTGAATATTCGGAAGACGGGATTTTCACCCTCTCCCAGATCGCGTTCGCGGACGGACAATCCGAGGCGTCCTTCACCCTGAATTTCCCGCAAGTGAAAGAAGGCCAACTCTATACTGCAAGCCTGGCGATCGACGATCCGCAGTATGCCCTTCAGTACGGGCCGAACCCCATCGCAATGGATTTCTCGCTGCTCAAAGTGCTGCTGCTGACCTTTGAAAAAGAAGACAAGACACCCAGAAAAGTCTTGTTTATAAGTTCATTCTGGGGAGAACAGCATCGCAACTCCATCTCGTATTATGATGTCGACGGAATCCGTTACTGCTCCATCAGCGGGAGCGAAAAATGCGAAGAAGTGAATATGACACCAAGCGGCCCAATCGAGTGTAAAGGCGGAGTCTACGGCACCGGCGCGGATTTCAACTTCGAGTGGGACCTCGAGACCAACTTCGTGACGGTGAACCAGCAGTACATCGGCTGGGATTATCAAGGCGCGTACCCGGTGTATGCTTACGACCAGTATCATTATAAGCTGACCCGCGGACAGATTTCCAAGGATGACTACCCGACCGCGAATGACTACTTCGCGGAAAATCCCGCGGATGCCAGCACATTCGACCCGAAGACGGGCATTTTCAATTTGTATCTTGCCTACTTCATTCCGGGACTGGGCGGTTTCGGTTCCTACAACGAGACGATGATCTTCGAGAACGATGACCTTTTCTATACGCGTACCGACTACAGCATCAAACTCTATGCAGGCGATGCCGTGGAAGGCAAATTGCCCGTGGAAATGAATCTCGGAAAGGACGTTGCCCGCATCAAGTATGCCGTCTACGCCGGTGAACTGACCTCCAACGGCGTGGGCCGCGCGGCGGAAGCCATCGCCGGCGACAAGGAAGAAAACGTCTTCACCTACGACCCTGCCTCCAGCCATGAAATCCTGGAAATCACCTTGGATTCCACCAGCGTCTACACCCTCGTGGCCGTGACCTACGGCAAGGATGAAGAGGGTGAATACACCGCTCAGAACAACGGAAGCGTCTCCTTCGGCTACGTAAAAGCCGGAGAGAACAAGCCCGTCGTGCTGACCGCCGGTCTCATCAATTCCGACAAGTACCTTCCGGAGGGTCATCCCGCCGAGGAAACGCTGGAATACTATGTGTTCGGCAAGGACATCAAGAGCTACATCTACAACCTGGAGGAGACGGCGGATTTCCTCGCGGACTCCGCTGCCATCGTCCGTGCGATGATCGAGGACTACACATCCACGATCCGCGGCGAAGAGGAAGAGCCCGATGAAGAAGCAGCCGAAAGAAGGGATTCCATCCTGAACCTGATCAACACGACCGGCGACGGCGGGTTGTTCACGAATCTCAAACCGGGTGTCAGTTACACCTTCATCGTGGTGGGCAACAACGGTTTCGAGACGAAGGTCGTAACCACCACCTTGACAACCGCCGGTAAGGCGAAGGCGGTGTACGGAACCTACACGGCGGATGACTTCATCGCGGATGTCACCATGGCCGACCTCCTCGGAGAGTGGAACTACTACGCCCTCAACTACGGCGCCGATGAATTCTACAAGCGGACCTACAAGGGCACGGTGAAGATCAAAGAAGTAAACGACACGATCGTGAGCGTTTCCAACCTCTTCCCGACCCTTGCCGGCTACAAAATCGAGGTTCCGGACATCCGGTTCCAAATCAAAGGCGGCGCGCTCAGAAGTCTCGGTCAGGGAACGGCGCCGGTTACGCTAAGCAAAAAGACCTACTATCCGTACATCGAGTACTATTGGGAGGAGATGAGCGACGAGGACATGCCATATTACAAGGCCAACGCCTTCTACGGCGCCTATGTCAAGGACGGGCACATCGCCTTCGTTCCGAATCCGGGCGCCGCTGGGATTGGCATGACCTTCTACGCCATGGGCTTCGACCTGTATACGGATAGTGAGTACAATTCTTTGGCCGGCTGGCTCCAATTGTACGGAGGCATGATGTTCGTGAGGGCAGACGTGGACGATTCCGGAATCATCCCCGAGAAGGAGCCGGAGGGCGCCCCCGCCGCAATGCCTCTGCGCAAGGGGACCCTCGACCTGAAGCACTTCCACGAAATCAAACACGTGACCCCTTCGATTCCGCTGAAAACCGTTTCCAGCCGCATCGAAGTGAAGGCCACTCCCAAGTTTGACCGCAGCAATCCGGTCTTGTCGACGCGCTAATCCGCGCTTGACAATCTGACAAGAATTGCTATATTTGTCCTTCGGGCCGGTCCTTGCGGGCCGGCCCGATTTCTGTTAATCTGAAAAAATATGAGACTCGGAAAAACCCTGCCTTCTCTCTTTCTCTTCTTGTGCCTCGCCTGCTCGAAGGAAATGCGGATCGAGGAGGGGAATGCAATGGAAGCCGTTCCCGCATATGCGGCTGCGAAGATTTCCAATTCGCCGGAATATTCCAGTTCCAACATTTTGCTGCTGAAGTTGGGGCAGGCTCCGGACACTGAGATGCTGGCAGCCTTCCGGATGAAGGGAATCGTGAAAATCGAAAGACTGTTCTCTTCCACCCCCGGAAAAGAGGAGATAGAACGCAAGTTCAACCTCGACAAGTGGTACAAGGCCACATTGGAAGAAGGGGCCGAGCACACGAATGTGGCTATCCGGGTCGCTGCCGTTGAGGAAGTGATGGCGGTTCAGTATAACAATCTGCTCGAGAAAGCCTCCGACGGCATCGCTTATCCCTATACCCCGGACGGTCTGTCCACCCGAGCGGCCGAAACGGCGCGTTTCAACGATCCCGCCCGCCCGGATCAGTGGAATTACAAGAACTACGGCAGTTTCGCCGTTTCGAAGAACGCCTACGCCGGCGGGGACATCAATGTCGAGGATGTCTGGGCAGAATTGACCGCGGGCGACAATTCCATCATCGTCGCCGTGCTGGACGAGGGGGTCAAGTACAACCATCCGGATCTGGCCGCGAACATGTGGACGGACGAAGACGGGTCGCACGGACACAATTTCGTGTCCGACGGCCCCATCACCTGGGATCGGGCGCGGTACGAGAACAACCGCAACGTGGGGGATACCGGCCACGGCACGCACTGCGCCGGGACGATCGCCGCCGTCAACAACAACAAGCTCGGGGTCTGCGGGATCGCGGGCGGAACGGGCAACAATGACGGCGTCAAGATCATGTCCTGCCAGATCTTCGACAGCGGACGGAGCGGCGGCCTTGCCGCCACTGCCGCGGCCATCAAGTACGCGGCGGACAACGGGGCTTCCATCATCTCCTGTTCCTTCGGATACCCAGGCGGAACCTTCCGTGGAGACAAGCCGTACATCGACTATGCCCGGGCGGAATATGACGCGCTGTGTTATTTCGAGTCGACAAAGAACAATCCCGTGCTGGACGGCAGCATCGCCATCTTCGCCTCCGGAAACGACGGGGATCCGTATGCCACCTATCCCGGCGCGCTCAGTAACGTGATCAGTGTTTCCGCTTTCGGACCCGATTTCCTTCCGGCCTACTATACCAATTACGGGCCGGGATGCAACATCGTCGCACCCGGAGGAGAGAACGGACACCTGAACGGGGCCGGCGAACTCACCGATAAATGCATGATTCTCTCGACCCTGCCCAAGGAACTGTACGGGGCTGACTACGGGTATATGCAAGGCACTTCCATGGCCTGCCCCCATGTTTCCGGTATCGCGGCCCTGGCCCTATCCTATGCCAAAAAGCTCGGCAAGACCTACACAACCCAGGAGTTCAAGGATATGATCGTGACTTCCGCCAACGATTTCGACTCCCGGATCAACGGACAGAAGATCCGCGGCAATTCGACGATGGATCTGACCAAATACCGCAAACAGATGGGCACCGGCTCCATCGACGCATGGAAACTGATGATGAAGATCGAAGGCGTGCCCAGCAAACTTGTGGCGTGCGGCCAGGAGCAGTGGGTCGATCTTTCCGATCAGTTCGGAACTTCCTCACCCAATCTCACCTACCTGAAGGTGGAGGTGCTGGGGAACGGCAAGGAATCCCTGGGGCTCGCGAAGGATCCCGACATCCGGTATGGCCGGCTCTTCATCCATCCCACCAAGATCGGCGCAGCCAAGATCAAGATCACCGCGGTCGGCGGCGGCGCGGCCGTCGGAACCGACAAGAAGACGGGCGGTATGCAAGTGTCCCAGGTGATCTCGGTCATCTCCCGGAATTTTAAAAGCGATAACGGAGGCTGGCTATGATGAGAAAATTCTTGCTTGGAATCCTGTTCGTTCCTTTCCTGCTGACTTCCTGCTGCAAGGACAAGACCCTGAACATCACCGGGGAATGGTCGCTGATATCGGTGGAAACAAGGGCGGTTACCATCGGAGGCGAAGAAGTGGATGTGTACATCGCTTTTAATGCCGACAAGAGCTTCCAGATCTATCAGATGCTCGGAACGGGCCGCTATCGCCTGTACACCGGAACCTGGAGTCTGCTGGACGGAGTGCTCTCCGGAAAATATTCCGACGGAACCTTCTGGGGATCCTCCTACGACGTGGAGCTCGAGTCTTCTAATACGATTCTCAAACTGACCAGTAAAAGCGCGGTCGCGGAAGTGGACACCTACAAGAAGACACCCATCCCCGATTCGGTCAAATCGAACGCGCTTCTGCCGAAATAGCTATTTCTCCATAATTTCGTTCTGGACAGCTTCGAAAATGACTGTCAAATCCCGTCCCTTAGGAATTTCCGCAAAGAAAGGTGGAGAATCCCTTCATAGTCGCGGTCTTCCAGAAGCGGGCTTAATGAGATGACGAATTTCGGATAGTTGTCACCGATCCGGGCGAGATTGCCGAATTCCCGGTCACGCGTCGCATCACTGCCGATAAGATAGGAAGCCTGCACGTACACCCTCTTTCCCGGCTTTTCGCAGACAAAATCGACTTCGCACGCCCGCAACTGTCCGACGGATACCTTGAAGCCGATCCTGAGAAGATGCTGGTACACGATATTTTCAATAATTTTTTCGATGTCTTGTTCCCGGTTGTTTCCCGCTATCAAGTTCCGCAAACCGATGTCCCCGAAATAGACCTTGTCATTGGATTCCAGCAATTTCTTCCCGTGAATATCATAGCGATGCACGATGTCCAAAAGAAAGGCCTCTTCGTAATAAGCCGCATAAGAGAGGACAACATTCGTGGACACTTCTTCCCCTTGGTGTTTCATGAATTTGCTGATGCTACTCGCCGAATTAAGTCTGCCGATGTTGTCAGCATAGAATCGGAGCAAATTATTCAGGAAGGGGAGATTCCGAATGTCGTGTCGCTCGATGATATCTTTCAGTACGACCGTGTTCAGAATCGCTTGCAGATATTGCCAGACATGCTCTTCATTTTCCAGTCCGACGTCGCGAAGTCCCGGCAAGCCTCCGTATTCCAAATATTTCCGTAAGGTTTCATCTGAATCTTCCAGCCCGTGAAACACCCTGAATTCCGAATAGCTGAGACCCTGCACGTGGATTCCTTTGTACCGTCCCGCAAGCAGCGTCGCCAGATCTCCGGAAAGCATGCCTGCATTACTTCCGGTCACGATGATGTCGGTTCGTTCTTCTGTCCGCCAACTTCTCAGGCTTTTCTCAAAGGCCTGTATTTCTTGCACTTCATCAACGAGAATATAATTGTGACAGTCCGCTTTGAAACGCTCCCCGATGAACGCATCCAGATCCTTATACGTCTTGATGCTGTCATATTCCCGCTTCTCCTTGTCCAGAAAGATGATATTGGCTGCGCTATCAAGGGAATGACGCTCTATAAAATCCCGCATGATATAGCTCTTTCCGACACGTCTTTGGCCAGTAAGGGCAATAATAACTCCCTTTCCCAGCCAGGAATCCACCTGCGATGCGTACTGTGCTCTTGAAATGATTTCCATAATCCCATTGCTTATCTCGAGACAAATATATAAATTTTGTTGTCTATAAGCAATAAAGTTTAAAAAAATGAAATTTTATTGTGTAATGACAACATTACTCTTCCAGTATTTCGTTCTGGACAGCAATGGAGGCTTCGTGGATGGCGGTGAAGACCGCTTTTACGAAGTCTTCGGGAAGATTGTAAGCCTTGCCTTTCTCGATCATCCCGGACAGGACCGACTCCCATCGGAGGGCCTGTACGATGGCGATGTTGTGGGCCTTTTTGAAAGTGCCGATCTTGCGGGAGATCTCCATCCGGGCACCCAACTCCGCAATCAGATTCTCGTCAATGACGTCGATCTGCGTCCGGAGCTGATGGATGTTGTCGTTGTATTCCCGATCGTTCGTGACTTTCTGCCGGACGGTGAGCGCTTTCAGCAAGGTCCCCAGATCTTCCGGGGTGAGTTGTTGACCGGCGTCGCTCAGGGCGCAGGAAGGATCGCAGTGAGATTCGACCATCAGGCCGTCCAGCCCCAGATCCATGGCCCGTTGGGAGAGTTCCTGAATATGCTGACGGGAACCGCCCATATGGCTGGGATCAGCGAAGAACGGGAGTTCGGGATACCGGGTCCGGAGTTCGACGGCGATCTGCCATCCGGGTTCGTTCCGATAGGGAATCTTTCCGGTGGTCGTGAACCCGCGGTGGATAACCCCGAGTTTGCGGACGCCGACCCGATTGAGCCGTTCCAAAGCGCCGATCCATAAATCGATGTCGGGATTGACCGGATTCTTCACCAACACAGGGATTTCGGTGTCGCGGAGGGCATCGGCGATTTCCTGCACCAGGAACGGATTGACGGAGGTCCGAGCTCCGATCCAGACCATGTCAATCCCGTATTTCAGACATTCGTAGACATGTTTTTCGCTGGCCACTTCGGTACAGACCTTCAGTCCGTATCCTTGCTTGACCTTCCGCAGCCATTCGAGACCCTGGGTACCGACCCCTTCAAAGGAGCCGGGGTGGGTACGGGGCTTCCAAATTCCCGCGCGGAAGACGTGGATGCCGAGGGCCTGCAGCCCTTTGGCAGTCATCATGACCTGCAGCTCGGACTCCGCGCTACAGGGGCCCGCAATAACGAGCGGAGGAATGCTCTCATCAAAGAATCCCCAATCGGATACGGGGATCGTGTCCAGATTTCGTACCATATTTCAGACAATCAATTTTTCCATTTCATTCAAAATAGCAGAGGCGTTTTCGAAGGCAATTTCCTTTTCACCGAAGGATTTTTTTGATTCTATTGGCCTCGAGAATCAGTTCGGAGATGCGGTCGGAATCGTAATCGGCGATGGCATCCCGAAAAGCTTTCATCTTGTCCAGGTAGGTGTCGATGACTCGGAGGACATTGTCTCGGTTCTGGGTCAGGATCGGAGTCCACATGTCGGCGGAACTCTTCGCCAGCCGCACGGTGGAGGAAAATCCGCCCGAGGCAAGATCGAAGATATGCTTTTCGTCCTGTTCCTTTTCGAGAACCGTAAGAGCCAGGGCGAAGGAGGAAACATGCGAAATATGAGACACATAGGCGGCGTGGACGTCGTGGGCGTCGGCGTTCATGTAGATGGGCCGCATGTTCAGGGTGTCGTACAGGATCTCGACCAGCTTGACGGCCTTCGGATCCGATTCTTCGGTGTCGGCAAAGATGCAGGCGCGGCCGTCAAAGAGGTTGGGTTCCGCTGCCCAGGGTCCGGAATATTCGGTTCCGGCCATGGGGTGGGTGGCGACATACTGGCGGCGGCAGGGGTGATAGCGAGCCGCGCGGACGATCTGACTCTTGGTGGAGCAGGTGTCGATGACGATTTTGCCGGTTTCGCCCAGTTCCCGGAAGCGGTCCAGTATCTGCGTCAGCATCGGGACGGCGGCTCCGACCGGGATGGCGATCACGACAAGATCGCTCCGGCGAATACAGTCTTCGAGGGGCAGCAGCTCATCAATGAGTTCCATCCGCTGCGCGGCGGTGGCGTTCACCGGATCCTTCTCAACGCCCAGGATCCGGTCCGCGAATCCCCTGCGCTTAAGGTCGATCGCCATCGATCCCCCGATGAGGCCGAGACCGACGATGCCGATTGTTTTTTTATCTTCCGTGACCATATTCCATTCATTCACTGTATTTTCCTTGTTTTCACCCCCTGCGTTTTGACGGGGGTGAGATCGTTCTATTCGTTGCAGATCAAGCAATTGCGGTCACGCAGGTATCGCAAGATCCGGTCGCGCGCTTGATCGAGGATTTCGACGGGGGCGCAAAGGGAGACGCGAAGGTAATCGCGGCCGTTTTTTCCGAATATGGAGCCGGGAGTCATGAAGACACCGGCTTCGTGCAGCAGCAAGTCTGACAGCCGATCGGCGGGTGTCGGCTCGGGAGATTCCTCGCCGGCAAGGGCTTTCGTGGCGCGGGTGATATTTCCCCAAAGGAAGAGTCCGGCGGAGTCGGGATCGTAGGGAGCGCCGAGGAGGTCGAAGATACGGCCGGCGGCGACACGCCTGCGGGCATATTCCGTGTTCAGCGTCTCAAACCATTCCGGGCCGGACCGCAGCGCGGCGATGGCTGCGAGCTGCAGCGGCTTGAACATGCCGGAGTCCATCTGGCTCTTCACCTTCAGCACCTCTGCGACCAACTCGGCCGATCCGCCGACCATACCGATCCGCCACCCGCTCATGTTGTGCGCCTTGCTCAGCGAGTTCAGTTCCAGACAGACGTCCTTGGCCCCTTCCGATACCAATATCGAAAGCGGCCGGTCGCACAGCACGAAGGAATAGGGGTTGTCGTTGACCACGAGAATGCCGTGGCGCCGGCCGAAGTCCACCAACTTCCGGAACAGTTCCGGGGTCGCTTTCGCTCCGGTCGGCATATGCGGATAGTTCGTCCACAGGATCTTCACCCCGGAGAGATCCATCCGCTCCAAGGCATCGAAGTCGGGCAGCCAATGGTTCTTCTCCTGAAGATCGTAGGTAATAATCTCCGCTTCCGCCAGCTTCGAAGCGGAGGTGTAGGTCGGATAGCCGGGATCCGGAACCAGCACCTTGTCGCCCGGATTGAGATAGGCCAAGGAGATCAGCAGGATCCCCTCTTTTGAGCCGACGAGGGGCTGGACTTCGTTGCGGGGATCCAGTTCGACCCCGTACCAGCGGCGGTACCAGTCCGAAAAGGCCTCACGCAGCTGTGGAATCCCGGTGTAGTTCTGGTAGGCATGGTTGCCGGGACGCCGCGCGGATTCGACGAGAGCGTCGATGGCGTCGGCAGGCGGCATGCGATCCGGTGCCCCGATTCCGAGGCTGATGATCTTGTCTTCCCCGCGGGCGAGACGCTCAGCGTTCATCGCATCGATTTCCCTCAGTTTTCGGGAGAAGTAATATTCCCGGACCGTAGCGGTCCTGCGTGCAGGCGTAATGATCATGAGATGGATGTATTTGAAACGAAGGATTCGTATTCTCCGAGAATATCCAGGCCTTCCATCAAGGGTTTGACAGCTTTGAGAGCCTGTTTGTAGCGGTTATAGGACGCAAAGGTGATGTCCGCATAGAAAAAGTACTGCCATTCGCGTCCCGGGATCGGCAGGGACTGGATGCGGGTGAGGTTCATGTCATAGAAGGAAAGGATCGTCAAGATCTGGGCAAGCGATCCGGGCTTGTGTGGCAGGGTGAAGCAGAGGGACGCTTTGTTGATCCGAGTACGAGGCACGATGATGGCATCGTCTAAAATCAGAAAGCGGGTGAAATTCTGTTTATAGGTCTCGATACCCCGGGCTAAGATTTCGAGTCCGTTCTGCTGGGCAGCCAGTTCGGAGGCTACGGCAGCGACACCCCGAAGACCGCCTTCTGCAATGTCTGTCGCGCTCTTTGCCGTGTCCTCGGATTCGCGCAGGACGATCCAAGGACAGTTGCGTTCGAAGAACCGACGAGTCTGGCTGATCGCCATGTAGTGCGTCCGTACTTCGGTTATGTCCTGCAGCGACTGGCCCGGAAGGGCCATGAGATGATGGTGAATGGGAATGTAGACCTCTCCCCGGATCTGCCAGGAATGGTTGCGAAGCAGTTCGAAGTTGGGAAGCAACCCGCCGGAGGTGGTGTTCTCGATCGCCATGACCGCCGCGTCGGCGCGGCCTTCCGACAAAGCCTGGAAGAGACTCTCGAAAGTCGGACACTCCACGACACCCAACTTGCTGGCGCGGACTTCGTAGAATAACCGCGCCGCCTCCTCGTGAAAGCAGCCCCGGTAACCTTGGATCGCAATTCTTTTCATGTCCTTCGATGCATAAAAAAGCTGTCCGGCCAAAGACCGGACAGCCAAAATATTCATTCATTCAGCTATGAATCAGAATGCACACGCGTCCAGTCTACTACCTGATCGGATAATAGAAATAAAAACCGAACGCAAAAAAACGTGTCTTCATCATAACTTCCGCAAATATAACAAAAATTTTGTAAATAGTTCTGTATTCCGCGGGAATTTTTCTACACGGTCATGATTTCCTTTTCTTTGGCGGCGACGAGTTCGTCAATCGCTTTCGTGTTGGAGTCCGTCACTTTCTGAACTTCCGTTTCGCCCTCCCTCTGGACATCCTCCGAAAAATCACCGTTCTTCTCGCCTTTCTTCAAGGAATCGACCGCATCCCGCCGGATGTTCCGGACGGCGACTTTGGAATTCTCTCCGGCCGCCCTTGCTCGCTTGATAAGATCCCTTCTCCGTTCCTCGGTGAGGGCAGGAATCGGGCAACGGATGATTTCACCGTTGTTCTGCGGTGTAAATCCAAGATTGGCGTCCATGATCGCTTTTTCAATGAGCGGAATCATGTGTCTGTCCCAAGGCTGAATGGCAATGGTCCGAGCGTCCGGCGTGCTGACGGAAGCCACCTGCGGAATCGGAGTCGAAGAGCCGTAGTAATCAACCATGACATTGTTCAGGACGGAAGGATTGGCCTTGCCGACCCGGTAGGTCTTGAGATCTTCTTCTAGAAACGCGACGGCATCCTGCATCTTCTCATCGGCCTCGTTCACGATTTCTTTTGCTTTGTCTGTCAACATGGTATCTTGATTATAATGTTTCCGTTATTTATGGACGAAGGTGCCGACCTTCTCGCCTCGCACGATCCGCGCCAGATTGCCTTTGCGGTTCATGTCGAAGACGATGACGGGCATGTCGCCGTCACTGCAGAGCGTGAAGGCAGTCTGGTCCATCACCTTGAGATTTTTCCGAATCGCTTCCTCAAAAGTCAGCTCCTCGTACTTGGTCGCCGTCGGATCCTTCTCGGGATCGGCTGTGTAGACACCGTCCACCCGCGTGCCCTTCAACACGGCATCCGCGCCGATCTCAAGGGCTCTGAGCGCGGCTCCGGAATCCGTCGTGAAGAAAGGATTTCCTGTCCCGCCCGCAATCAGGGCCACTCCCCCAGCTTCCAATACCCGCACTGCGTTGTCGCGGTTGTAGTACTGGGCGATGGGCTGCATGGGCGTTGCGGTAAAGACCTCGGCATGGACCCCTTCATCCTCGATAAATTGGCTGAGGGCAAGCGAATTGATGACGGTTGCCAGCATCCCCATCCGGTCTCCGGTCACCCGGTCGAATCCTTTGGACGTGCCTTGAAGTCCTCTGAATATGTTGCCGCCACCGTTCACAAGGGCGATCTGAAGGCCGGCCTTCGCCGCCTCAGCCACCTCGCGGGCATATTCCTTGAGACTGTCCGTGTCCAGGCCCTTGCCTTCCGGTCCGCCCAGACTTTCGCCGCTCAACTTCAACAGTACGCGTTTGTACATAATCACAATCGTTTAAATCTGCGTCCAGACGGATCTTCTTCGAAGAGAAAACCTGGTTTTGAACGTCACGATTATACAAAAATAGTGAAAATCTCGGAAACTCAAAAGTGAATGATTTCAAGCGCGCATCTGGGATCCGAGTTGTCGGCCGCGGTCCCGAGAAACAGATCACCTACGACGGTCGCGAAACAGTGCTTTGATGACTATCAGCGGCTCCATGCGGCGGAGGGGCTGCTGTTGTAGGCATAGACACCCACTACAGCCCCCTCGAAGCCTCCGGCTTCCTCCGTGCTCAGCAAATAGCCGTCCAGCGCTTCCCCAACGGGAATATATTCGGAGACCTTCTTGCCTGAAACAGTAGCATAACTGAACACGTAATCGACAGGAGTCACGGCTTCGACCTTCAAGGAAAGCGGAAACTTGGCGGCCCTGCCTTCAAGCGTCACCTCGAAATGGCGGGTGTTTTCGGGCAAGGCGAAGCGGAAGGCCTCTAGCGTCGAGCGATCGGAAGATCTGAACCGGTATTCATCCAGAGCCAGATAGACCCGACCCGTCGAATCCATCTTCTTCATGAAGGTCATGAACTGTTTTTCGTTCTGCAAGCATACGATGCCGGCCTCAGTCGTGTCCGAAGGCTGGAAGTCCAGAGTGGTCGAGGCAGAGAAGAGCTTGGCGGTGATACGCTCCCCGATGAAAGCGGGATTGGCATAGTCGGAAAGCTTCACTCCTTTGCAGGCGAGCCTAAGGAGGCCCTTGTCGTCGATGTCGTAAAAAGGTCCTTTCTTCAAACTCTGCCGCAGGTCGAACGCATCGGTGGACTTGCCGCCCTGCGCAACCGGATTGCGCAGGAAGAGCACGAAGTCCTTCAGCCCGTCCCCGTCCCAGAGCGGGCCGGGACGGTAGCCGTCGAATCCTTCAATTGTGTTCTTCGCGACCAAAGACTTCATGTCATCGGTCATGTCGACCACGAGCGGAACGGGTTTTCCCTGTTCCAGGATGACCGGCTGCTGAGCGTCCGTCCAGGTGACGGGAAGCAGGAAGGTCTGGCGTCCTGTGTTGAAGGCATAATCCCCGTCGTACGGCATCGTCCCCAGAAAAACGGCATACCAGGAGCCGGCCGCCGACTGAACCAGGTCCGCATGTCCTGTGCAGGCTACCATGTTTTCACGTCCGTTCGGCAGATCGCGCTGCGTGAGGATCGGGTTGATCAAGCAAGGCGTATAGGGTCCATCCACCCGCTTGGACTGGAAGATCACTTCCGAGTGGCCGCGTTCGGTACCGCCTTCGGCGCACATCAGGAAATAAGTGTCCCCGATGTGGTAGAGATGCGGTCCTTCAAGGTTTAGCGGCTTGTCCTCCGGACGAACCCCGTGGCGGACGAGAATTTTCGGTTCTCCGACGACTTTGTCGTTCCGCCAATCAAATTCATAGAACGGGATCACGTTATCTCCCTCTTCATACAGGGGCTTTTCCCCCATCTCGGTCGCGGAAGTAGCGCTGACGATCCAAGCCTTCCCGTCCGTGTCGAACAAGATGCTTGGATCGATTCCTCTCACTTGGGGCAAGAGGATGGGCTCGCTCCAGTTTCCAGTCTTGGGATCATCGCTGGTCACGAAAAAGTTGCCGTGTCCATCCACGATCGTGTTGATGATGTAGTACTTGCCGTTGCCGGGGTTGTAGCTGATCTGCGGAGCGAAGACGCCGAGCGCCAGCGGCTTGTTCCCCAGCGGGAGCTGCGAATTCCGGCTCAGCGCGCTGCCGCAGGACTCCCAGTGGACGAGGTCGGTGCTGTGCCAGACAGGAATCCCCGGGAAATGGCCGAAGGTGGAAGTGACCAGATAATAATCTTCTCCGTTCCGGCAGATGCTCGGATCGGGGTAGTAGCCCGGGAGGATCGGGTTGCGGTACTGGGTAGCGGGATCATAGTCCGCCTCCGGCTCGCCTGCATATTCAAGCGGTGTGAATACGGCGACCGCGCTGTCCGGGTTCCGAGGGGCGGAGCACCCGAACCAAAGGATGGATGCAAGGGCAGCCATCGACAGAATGGTATAAGTTTTCATCATCGAATAAGGGATTGAAAGCGTTGTGACAAGAAGCACTTGATGGTGTTTTCCATGAGGCAGCAGATGGTCATGGGACCGACGCCGCCGGGAACCGGGGTGATGAGGGATGCCTTCGGCTCGACGGAAGCGAAGTCCACGTCCCCGCAGAGATTGCCCGCTTCATCACGATCTATGCCGACATCGATGACGGCCGCGCCTTCCTTGACCATATCTCCGGTCACGAACTTCGGGCGGCCGACAGCGGCCACCAAGATGTCCGCCTGGCGGGTGATCGCGGGCAGATTTTGCGTCCGGCTGTGACAGATCGTCACGGTGGCATTCCGGTCCAGCAACAGCTTCGAGATCGGAAGTCCCACGATCTGGCTGCGACCGATCACGACGGCATGCTTGCCGGCGATTTCCACCTGACCTGCTTCGAGAAGGCGGATGATGCCTTCAGGCGTACAGGGAACCGTGTAGGCGCTGCTGGGACGTTTCTGCCACATGGCCGCTGTGTTGAGCGGATGGAAGCCGTCCACATCCTTTTCCCGGGCGATGGCTTCGATGACTTTCGCTTCGCTGATCTGCTTCGGAAGCGGCAGTTGAATCAGAATGCCGTCAACCGCCTCGTCGGCGTTCAGTTCCGCGATTTTGTCCAGGAGTTCCTGTTCGGGCGTATCCTCCGGCAGCCGGAGGGTCGTATTCCGGATTCCCACAACCTCGCAGGCCTTGGACTTGTTCCGGACATACGTCCGGCTGGCCGGATCCTCGCCGACCAAGATCACCACCAAATGCGGGACGCGTCCATATTTCGCAGGAAATGTGGCGACCTGCTCCGCCATTTCGGCCTTCAGTTTGGCCGCCAGTTCTTTACCGGAAATGATCATATTCGCGATTCTTTAAATGATAGATCTTGACAAAGGTGGCACCTTGGTGCCACCTTTGTGCGCGCGGTATGCTACAGCACGCGATAACCGATGTCACGGCGGAAGAAGAGGTTCTCGCAGCGGATCTTTTCCGAGGCGGCGAGGGCGCGATCATGGGCCTCCTGCAGGTTTGCGCCGGAAGCGAGAACCATCATGACCCGGCCGCCGGCCGTATAGCAGCGGCCTTCGGCAAGATCCGAAGACTTCTTCACCGAGGTGCCCATGTGATAGATCTTCACGTCGGGATTGTCCAGGGCTTCGTTGAGCCCGGTGATCTCGAACCCTTTCTTGTAGGAGCCGGGATAACCCTTCGAGGCCAAGACAAAGCCCATCACCGCCTCGTCCGACCAGACCAGTTCGGGCATCAAGGCGCTCGCCGGTACAGTCAGGCCTTCCAGGGCGACTGTGCCTTCCGGCTGCACGGGAGGCATGCCCCCTTCCGCAACGGCGCAGAAGATTTCGAAGAGATCGGTCTTCAGGCGGGGCAACACGACTTCCGTTTCGGGGTCGCCGAATCGGCAGTTGAATTCGATGACCTTAATTCCCTGCGGAGTTTTCATCAGTCCGCCGTAGAGCACGCCCTTGAAGGGGCACCCTTCCGCAACCATTGCTGCGGCGACCGGCTTCATGATCTTTTCCAAAGCATATTCCTCATCCTCTTTCGTGATGAAGGGAAGCGGGGAATAGGCTCCCATGCCGCCTGTGTTGGGACCCCGGTCGCCTTCATAAGCGCGCTTGTGATCCTGCGAGAGAGCCATCGGGAACACTTCGGGGCCGCAGACAAAGCAGAGGAAGGAAAACTCGGGACCGGTCAGGAACTCTTCGATCACCACCTTGCCTTTGCCGAACTTGTCGTCCACCAGCATGTCCCTGAGAGCCGCTTCCGCCTCAGCCAAATTGTCGGGAATCACGACTCCCTTTCCCGCCGCGAGCCCGTCGTACTTCAGCACAACGGGGAAGGAGCCGCCACGGACATATTCAAGGGCTTCCGTGTAGTCTTCGAAGGTTCGGTAGGCGGCCGTAGGGACTCCATATCGAGCCATGATGTCCTTCGCGAAGTCCTTGCTGGATTCGATGCGGGCGGCCGCTGCAGACGGCCCGAAGATGCGCTGCCCGGCCTGGGTGAAGGCGTCCACGATCCCCGCCGAGAGCGGGATTTCGGGGCCGACAACGGTCAAGTCGATCTGCTCGCTCCGCGCGAATGCCAGCAATTCATCGACCTGCGTGTCTTCCAACGGAAGACAGATCGCCAGCTGCGCGATTCCCGGATTCCCGGGAGCGCAGTAGATCTTCCCCACATGGCTGGATCGGGACAGGGCATCCACAATCGCATGCTCGCGGCCGCCGCCCCCGACCACCAGGACCTTGGCCTGGCGGAGGGCGGACATCCGCCGTTTAAACTCATCATAGGCCTGCTTGTCGGTCTCGATATTGCTGTTCTTCCACGGAAGCAATGAATTGATGCCCATATCCTAATGCTTGAAATGTCTTTCTCCGGCAAGCAACATGGCGATGCCGGTCTCGTCGGCTTTCTTGATGGAATCTTCGTCGCGAACGGATCCGCCCGGCTGGACGATGGCCTTGACCCCATAGTCCGCAGCCAAGGCAACGCAGTCATCGAACGGGAAGAAACCGTCGGAGGCGAGCACCAGCCCGGCCTTGCGGGCGATTTCCTTTTCATCAAGCGTTTCCACCGGAATTCCGGTCGCGGACGCTTCCGCTTCGGAGAGGGTATGCGCGGCTTCCCTGAGGGCGATTTCCGCCGAGCCGATGCGGTTCATCTGGCCGGCACCGACTCCATAGGTCATCCCGTTCTTCACCACGACGATCGCATTGGACTTCACATGCTTCACAATCCTCCAGCCGAAATCCAAATCGGCCAGCAGATCCGCGGAAGGACGGGCCTTCGTCACGCACAGATCCTCCGTCACCCGCTTCGTAGCCAGATCCTGATCCTGGGCCAGCAAGCCTCCGTTGATGCTGACGAATTGCGTACACGCTTCGGAATCTTCTTCCATATTCACCCGTAAAATCCGCAGATTCTTCTTGGTACGGAGCAGTTCCAGCGCATCCGGCGCAAAGGAAGGCGCCATCACGATTTCCAGGAATATGGGCTTGAGGAGCCGCGCGGTTTCAAGATTGACTTCACGGTTGAAGGCCACGATGCCGCCGAATATGGAGGTCTTGTCGGCTTCATAAGCCTTTTTCCAAGCTTCCACAATATCCTGCCCGACGGCTGCCCCGCACGGATTCATGTGCTTCAGCCCGACAGCGAAGGGCTTGTCGAATTCCCGAACGATGTTCAAAGCGGCATTGGCATCCTGGATGTTGTTGTAGGACAGTTCTTTGCCGTTTAGTTGTTCGGCCGCAGCCAGGGAATACGGCACGGGCTTGAGGGTCTTGTAGAACTTGGCTTCCTGGTGGGGATTCTCTCCATAACGGAGCGGCTGGCAGATGTCATATTCCAGAAACAACTTCTCCGGGAGACCGGCCTGGGCGCGCATGTAGGTCGCGATCGCGGCATCGTACTGCGCCGTGTGGGTGTAGGCTTTCGCAGAGAGCCGCAAGCGGGTTTCAGGGGAGGTTTCTCCGGTCGCGCGGATCTCATCCAACACAGCCGGGTAATCTTCGGGATGCACCACGACGGTCACCGAAGCCCAATTCTTCGCGGCGCTCCGGAGCATCGACGGCCCGCCGATGTCGATGTGCTCCACGGCATCTTCCATGGTGACGCCCGGCTTGGCGATCGTCTCACGAAAAGGATAGAGGTTCACGCAGACCAAGTCGATGGTCTGGATCCCGTTGTCCGCCAACTGACGCAGATGATCGGGCATATCCCGCCGCGCCAGCAACGCCCCATGAATCTTCGGATGGAGCGTCTTCACCCGCCCGTCGCAGATTTCCGGAAAGCCGGTCACTTCGCTGACACTCGTGACGGGCAATCCCGCCTCCTTCAACAACTTCATCGTGCCGCTGGTGGAAAGAAGTTCCCAACCCAGCGACACCAACGCTTCGGCGAATGCCACCACGCCGGTCTTATCACTGACACTGATTAATGCTCGCATGTTGTTTTGAATAAGAATACGAGCGCAAATTTACGAAAATTGCCGGAGAAATCCGAAGGGCAAAGGGGCTGGAGGCTGGCTTAGGAATATTTTACCGATTTCCGTGGAGGTTAAGTGCTTGACCTTGTTCGGAAAACTGTATTTTGCCTCCGGTGTTTTTCCCCGAGGGGATGGGGGTCAATCAGCTGTTGGTCAGTATTTTACCCTCCACGAAGACTTTGGTATTGCATCTCTCGAGGCATTTCCCTACTTTCGCATATTGAACCGAGCAAACTATGACAAAACGGAAGGGATACGAACGGGGAGCATTGGGACATATCTATCAGAGGACTTTTTCCCGATATGTCATTTTCTACACAGTCCGAGATTTTCTGGAATTCTTCATGATCTTCTCATTGTATGCGAAGAAGTACCGACTTCGGATTGTCGGGATCTGCTTGATGTTCGACCATATTCACTTTCTGGTCGAAGCCGACTCTCAGGCGGCGATCACGGCCTTCATCAGAGACTACACCTCTGCCTTCTCCCTCGTCTACAATGCCCGTTACGGACTGAAAGGGAGGCTTTTCGAACCATACGGAATGGCGAACAAGCATGGGGATAAGGCCAAAAGGACAGCCATTGCCTATGTCTACAACAATCCTGTTGAAGGGAAATTGACCGCAAGCGCGGAAAAATGGCCATGGAACTTTCTCGCTTATGCCGAGTCAAAACATCCTTTCTCCGAAAAACTATCGCTTGCAAAGGCCTCTGCCAAGCTTAGGCGCGGGGTACAGTTCGTCAAGTTCGCATACTCCCGAAACAGGCCGCTGACCTACGAGCAGTTGGATGCCTTGTTCGAGAAGTTGGATACAAAGGAAGCCTTGCAGTTGACCGATTTCATCGTCGCAACCTATTCCTGCATCGACCATGGCAGAGCTATCCGTCTATATGATTCGTACGAGAAGATGCTGCTCGCTTTCCGCTCAAACACAGGAAGCGAGTATGCGATTTCTGAAGAATACGACCCTTCTTCTGCCCGCGCCTACATCCGAATGTCCAACTACATTGCAAAAGAAGGCCGACTCAAGAACATGGGTGCTTTGTTTGCTCTGCCGCCGGAGAATAAAATCGAATATGCCAACCGGATGTTGGCGGCCTGCCGCGCCACACCCCGCCAAGTGAAAAAGTTTCTGCATATCCCCATGGAGGCTAAAGCTTTGATTCACAGACGATAATACACCTCAAACTCCGGTTTTTTTACCGCGAATTCAAAATCCAAATGCAACTCTTGGGCAAGCGATTGACAGTCAGTTTGATTCGCCGTAGGAGGGCTGGTCGCGGGAGCGAGGAGAGCCCATTGCGGAGCTCCCCGCAGCTCCCGGGCCCAGGCCTCCGAATGCGGAAGGGAGCCCGGATCACTCCGGACTCCCTTGGAAAGCGAGTCAAAGCGGCTATCTTCGCATCAATCGCCAAATATCAGTAAAGATGAAGCATTTGACTCTGGAGCAAAGGTATGAAATTTATGGATATCTCCGCGCCGGCTTCAACAAGACGCAGATCGCCTCCGCGATCGGTGTCCACAAGTCGACGGTGACGCGCGAGCTGCGGCGGAACAGCTACCTGGGCACTCGGAACTACTTCCCCCGGCACGCCCACGAGCAGGCCGCTCAGCGACGCCGTGTCGCCGGTTCCCGGTTCAGACGGAGCGTCCCCGAGCGTGTGTACCGGACCGCCCGTGAACTGCTCTGCGGCCAGCAGCTGAGCCCGGAGCAGATCGTCGGGCACTGCCGCCGGAACGGGATCCGGATGTGCTCCCACGAGACCCTGTACAAGTGGATATGGAAGGACAAGCGCCGGGGCGGCGACCTGTACAGGCATCTGCGCCACAGCGGGAGGAGGTACCGGAAGCGGGGGTCCGCCAACAACAGCCGCGCCTCCATCCGGGACGCGGTCGACATCTCCCTGAGGCCGGCGGAGGTCGACGGGAGGGGGCGCTTCGGCGACTTCGAGGCGGACACGATCGTGGGGAAGACCCAGAGGCAGCACATCCTCACGGTCGTCGAGAGGAAGACGCGCAGGGTATGGCTCAGGAGGCTCGCGGAACCGTCGGCGGGGGAAGCGGCGAAGAGGATGACGGAGGCGCTGCGTCCGCTCTCGCGCAGGCGCCTGGTCAAGACCATCACCTCCGACAACGGGAACCAGTTCGCCCAACACAGGAAGATCGCCAAGGATTTGAAGGCGAAGTTCTTCTTCGCGCGGCCGTATCACCCGTGGGAAAGGGGGACGAACGAGAACACCAACGGGCTGGTGAGGCAGTATATCCCAAAATCATCCGACTTCGACGACTACTCCGACGAGGATCTCAGGACAATCGAGGACAAACTCAACAACAGGCCGAGAAAAATACTTAATTTTGCAACACCGAACGAGGTGTTAAAGTTACTAACCAAGATTGATCCGGAAGTTGCGTTTCGCGATTGAATTCACCT
>LSQX01002462.1_pt1 | contig 40741 bp, 37 predicted proteins | sample 654561 | NCBI WGS metagenome assembly LSQX01 (sample SAMN04489861, study PRJNA283612) | anaerobic digester metagenome | isolation source: 4 biogas reactors fed with cattle manure at either 37C or 55C with and... | place: Denmark: Kongens Lyngby | collected 2014 | reverse complement strand
CGCCCCTTTGCAGAAAACCGGCACATCATTGACGATCAGGCTGAAACGGCGGCGGGTCGCGTCGATACGGCAAAATCGATTTCAGCCAGATCGGCATCGCAGACTTTTTCAAGCCCGCTGGTCAGGCGTACCAGCAGTTCGTTGTCACCGTCTTTCAGCCACGGTTTAATGTCTTTTCTGAACGGGTAATAAGCGCTGCTCTGATGGCCGATCCAGACGCCATTGCAGAAAATATCAGCGTGGACATCCAGTGATTCCAGAACCAATTCAACCGTGGCGCAGCCATGCCAGCCGGATTCCACTTCGATCAGGCGCTTGAACCACCAGGAGCGTTGTTCGATCCATTCGGCGGCAAAACAAGCGTCCGCCTCCACAGGGTCTTTAATGATGCCTGCTGCGATCAGCGGCTGGTGCACGTCGCATGGCAGGAAAAGACCGGTGTGCCAGCCATCCCTGCGGTTGCTGATCCATCCGGCCATATCCCCGGTGTAAGCCAGGGGTGCTTCACACAGCATCCAGTTGTCTTTCAGCCATTGTCTGTTCATTGCGCTATCCTCCGTGCTTCTCAGTCCGGGCCAATACCCATGGACCGGCAGACTTGGGTCAAGGCGTCTTCCTGTCCAACATTACCGGGAAAAATGATCAAAGGAAGGCCAGGCCATTTGGTCTGGTCCCCGCAACGGATCGCCGGAACGCCCGGCAGGACCTGGCCAAGGGCCAGGCTGCGACGGATGCCCAAAGCGCGCGTGGCGATATCGCTCGACGTGATACCGCCCTTGGTGATCACCAGTGACGGTTGGGATTCCAGGCGGCGCACAATCGCGACCAGCGTCGCTGAAACACACCCGGCATCGGCCAGCGCGACAGATTCATTTCCAGCAGCTGACGCTTGATCCTGACCGGCGCGCGTCACAAACCCTTCTAATGTCGATGAGGTATACAGAACGACTGAACGGCCGCTTTTAAGGATGGATTCCGCCTGATCCGTTATTGCTCTGATTTCCCGTTCTGCTGAAGTTTCGCCGGCCAGAACGGCTGCCACCTGCAGGGAGACCGGCGCGTAAGCTGTGTGCGCCAGCAGGTGCATCAACTGCCGACGGGTCTTGGGCACATGAGAACCAATGATGATCAGGGCGTTGCGGGCTGTCTCGGTTGCTAACGGCGGCCGGAAAAGATCATCAGCCTGCAGCAGGGGCCGGTCAGGCACCTGCAGATAAGCTTTGACAAACGAAGCGGCAGTCCGGTACAAAAACCGTTTACCCTGCCGTTCGGCCGAATACAGGGCTGCCATCAAGATCCGGAGGTCTTCGTAACAGGTCGCATTCACAATAACCCGGCGGTTAGTGCAGCAAGCCATGAGCAGCTGGTTGACCGCTTCCCAATCACCTTTTCTCAGTAAATCCAGGCCGACAGACCAGACTTCGGCAGCGGGTGTTGACCCGCCGCTTTTTTCCGCGATATACTGCTTTAAGTCCGAATGATGATAGGGGAAAGCGCTGTCATGGGCATATTCTGTTTCGGATACCGGAATCCAGTGCTGATCGTGACTCAGGTAATGGATGTCTTCGGCAGTGATGCGTCCGCCTTCAAGGAAAAAGGGAATGAACAGCTCGCCATCGACAGACTGCCCGGTCTCTTTTTCCCAGGCTGTCCGGATCGCATCCATTTCAGCTGGATAATGGCCGCGTAAAGTTGAGTCGCTGCGGCTGATCACCGTAAACGGCCGGCCGGTCGCCTGACTGGCCTGGCATAAATTCCCGATGATCATCTCATTCAGCCGCACTGCCTGTTCCCGGTCCAGGGAACGGGTATTATGCTGGATAAAAAAAGCCTGCTCCTGCCGCAAGGCCTGAATCAAGATGTCAGGATCCCAGGTCATATAAACGGCAATCCCGTGAATGGTCTGAATGCCGGTCGGGTCATCGTCAAGAATGACGGTGACGCGGTCCGGACGTCCGACGGCGGCGATCTGCCGGTCAATCGCCTGCAGGATTTCTGGTTTATACGCGCGGCCAAGCCATTTTTCGACAGTCATGAACCGATCCTCCGGATTATGGTTTGTCTGACCTGACTGCTCAACAGACTTTAGGCCAGGAACAGCGTGATGCCGAACAGCATCGAGTTTCCATTAGCTTACCATGGACGATGGCTGTCTGGCAGCTGATCCCGGAGCCCAGAGGTTAGATTGTCCGATGACGCGTTCCCTGTGATAGAGCGGCTTACGCTTATTTCAGGATCTTTCGCGCTCTTTCGACACCCAGGCGAGGGCTTGTCAAAACCGGTTTGGGAATATCGCTCAGATAAGGCAGTAAAGCAGTCATGCTGCCCTGGGCCAGAACGACGACATCGGCACTTTCCGCATTTTCGCGGATGGCATCCAGAATTAGGCGATTGTGTTTTCCCTTATCAGCTTCTTGCGTGAGCGCTGCAAAAGCGCCTTTTACCAGACAAGGCTGCAGTTCGATGGATTTCCCCTTTTCCCGGGCGACCGATTCAATCAGCCGGCAACTGGGTCCCAGCGTCGTCTCGACAGTGGCGACAGTAAGGATCCGCTGCCCGATGTCAACGGCTTTTTCAGCCATCGCCTGATCGATTTTCAACGTGGGCACATGCACCAGCCGGGAAGCGATGTCAAAGGCTTCTCCCACGGATGAACACTGGTTGAAAATCAGATCGGCGCCCATCGCTTCAGCCTCGACTGCGTAGGCGCAGATGCGCCGCACAACAGACGGTGTAACACCACCGTGCTCCATTACCTCGGGCAAGAGGCTGTCATCGATGATGTTGACCATACGGACTTCCGGCATCATTTCCGCAAAAAGCGCTTTGAGATCAAGAATTGAAACAAGGCTGGTATGAATCAAAACAACTTTTTTCATGGTGACACTCCTCGTATCATATCTTTGCAGACTTGTCCGGCTGCATCGCGTACTTCAGTGATGATATCGTCTGCCCATTTCGTGACGGCATTCAGGCTGATCGTATTTCCCCCCGTGCATGATAGCTGTTGTTGAGAATGCGCCTGCTTCATTGGCCTCCAGGCCCATCAGCCTGCCTCTATTGTATCATTGACAACATCAGCTGTGTTTGTCAAAACAGCCCTGTCTGATCATCAATGTCCGGCAGCCATTTATTCCGGATTAGGCTGTCATGCTTCCCCCGCTCGGCGATTCAGCCGTCCTGGAGACGATCATTTCATCCGCAGCAAGGACTGTGGAAATTCAAGAACCGTTTCACCTTTTATACGACACGGGAAAGGCGGTTTGTATAGCTTCCAAGCCGTCTATTTTTTCCTAATTTTGAGCCGTACCAGAACGCTTGAGGGGGCTGTCAGGGAATCAGGTGGTATTTCCCCTAAAGAACAACTTAAAGGTCAATCTTTCAAGGAATTTTTACAGGAAACTATTGATGAGCTGCCCGTGAATCACGATTGTAATATAATGTACAATAAGTCAATTTGTGGTGAAAGGGCAGCAAAGGAGACCAAGACTATGCACAATCGTATATCCGGGAAAGCAGCTTTTCTCTTCCTTCTGATCACCATTCTGGTGTTGTCTGTGACGGCCTGCAACAAGGGAATTTCATCTGACACAACAACCGGACAGGTCATGTCTGAAGCCACGACGACACGACCACCCGCAACGCCAACCACAGCACCGACGTCATCTCCTGCCCCAACGTTGACGTCTTGCCCTTCTCTCACACCGGAACCGACACCAGTCCTTGAACTGAGATCACGCACGACTGGCTTGATCATCGATGAGCAGGTTCCTTTCATGCCGGTCGGTGTCATGATCGAAAACAGCACAGCCGCGCGGCCGCAAACAGGACTTCAGGTGGCTGATATCGTTTATGAAGCACCTGTCGAAGGCTGCACCCGCTTTTTTTGCATATACAACGACGATATGCCTCAAAATGTTGGGCCCGTACGCTCGACGCGACTTTACTTTGTCCGAATGCAGCAAGAATGGGACAGCGCCTTTGTACATGCCGGCGGTCCTCAAAGCGGCTTATCCAATGTCTATACAGATGCTGCGGCTCACATCGACACGCGCATTGATATCACCAAGGGGACTTATGCCAGGTATTACTGGCGCATCGATGAAAGAGCCGCCCCGCATAACGCCTATGTCAGTCCTGCCAAGTGCCAGCAGTTAATGCAAAGCGAATCACAGAGCCGCACCTTTACTTTTGCAGAAGATGTTGAATATGCCGGCAAGACTGTCAGCACAGTTGTCCTGCCATTTTATATAGGTGAAGTGATTTACCGGTATGACGCTGCAAGTGACCAGCTGTTGAGATATTCAGGCAGCAAACCGTTTATTGATGCAGACACACAAAAGGCAATATCTGTGCAGAATCTGATTGTTCAGTACAATTATTTCTATCACGGCAACGAAACGCTGGGGCGCTGGCTGTGTGACCTGCTGGGCCAGGGTACGGCTGATTTTTTCATTGGCGGCAAACACATCACGGGCTCCTGGGAACGGTCAAGCTACGATAAACCGACCATCTATCGCGATCAGAATGGCATAGAGATCGTGCTCTTGCCTGGCAACACCTGGATTGCCCTGCACCCTGATAATCGAAAAATATCAATCAGCTATGCTGAATAAATGCCTGTTAGTCTGAAAAAGAACTGCGCAGCCAATGACGATTACTGATCAACCATAATCAATACCCATGCTATGATTAATCAGCAAAAAACAACCTCAGAGAAGATGGCTTTGCATATATAAAATCTTGAGCAAGCCTCAAATAAAACCCATTCATGATAACCCGCATAAAATAATGCAAAGAAAAACCGCCGGAAGCTTAGAGTCTCAGCGGTTTCTTTATGGCTGCCGGACTAGGATTTGAACCCAGACAGACTGATCCAGAGTCAGTAGTGCTACCATTACACAATCCGGCAATTGAGCAGACCATTTTCTGTCAGCAAGAAAGATATTAACACAGAAAAAGGTCTAATGCAAGGTCTTTGCTGCATGGTGCTCCGGTGGTTTTACAATAGCCATTGCCTGACCTGGAGGTACGGGAAGCATGTCTCTTCTGTACCTTCAACCTCCGTCTGTCTGATCAAGCCACCTGATAAAGGTCTCTGCCACTGGATCAATCTGGTACTCATAGAACGAATCCGTTTTACGCACTTCCCTGGCCTTAAGCCTGCGCGTGCTTTGCAGGATAAGATCGCGGTCCGTCACACAGTCCTGGCTATCAAAACTGATCCGTACACCTTCAGGAGCAACAGACAGGTGCGCGTATTTTTCATAATAGGCTTGCTGATGGCCTTCATCTTCATCTTGAGCCAGAATTATGCCGAAAATTTGCCGGTACCGGTTGAAATGATCAACCCAGCGTTGGATTGTCACATTGTTTTCTGCGGGATTGATGTGCAGAAGATTAGGCCAATGCAAACCAAAAAAGCCCTTGTTAATTTCCTGTGGCGGCATGGCATTGACTTCATACCATTTGATCGGGTTAACCACCCGGTCACAGTTGATGACACCCTCTTCAACAATACAGCGATCCGCCGGCTGCTCAGTCTGCATGTTGGTGAAGGTGGTCGACATATAACGGGCACCATATTGCTTCATCAATCCCGTCTCCCAGCCCACTTTATGACGGAAGCCAGGTGGCACATAGGCTTGTATCCGCCCTTTATAACCATTGTCTTCAAGAATGGCAAAGTAGGCATCAAGATGCTGCCGGATGATCGCCAGGTCGCGTTCATAGCCAAATTCACAGCGGGAAGGTTGACCCGGCTCATCCCAGTACTCATGGCATAGGCCATGAATGGCCAGGCAAAGGTTCCCGGCGTTGATAACCTCCATCGCTTCATCCAGATGTTTGCCCATATTTTTGCTGTTATCCCATGCCGAAAGCTGCCAGTTGCTGTTGGGGACCTGGCGCAACAGGTTGCGGCGATCCCACTCACCGGCAACAAAAGCCACCTGCGGCCGGATATCCAGTTTGCGGGCCAACTGGTCCAAAGCCGCATAATCGGCCACGCAGTGCCTGCGCTTTAGTCCAGTGCGGTAGGGCTCTCCCCAGGCACTGCCGTCTGTTCCCTGCCACCAGCCGACATCATCAATGACGATATAAGTCGGTCGCGGTATGATGACCTTTTCCATGTTTTCCCCCTCTGGATCACGATGTTCCTTAATGGCGCATCCTACGCATCTTTTGTCGCTGGACTGGATGATACGCCGGTCAATGTGTATTGGCCGGTTTTACAGGCGCAAGTCCTCTTCCCGCCTCACTTCCAGATCCTGGCGCAAATAGCGCAGCGTCGATACCAGTTGATAAAGCACAATACCCATAACAAGTCCGGCCAAGCTGATCAGGTAAGGGTACCAGTGACCTTCCCGCCCGGGAATGAAGGCTTTATGCAGCTCATCTGAGGCAGCGTAAAGCGCACAAACGATGAAGCTGAGCAAGGCGTTGCTGAGAATGGCTATGCCGCTCTCACTGAAAGCCCAACTCACCAGCAGGCTGAGAATCAAATAAAGGATACCATCTGTCAGAGACCGCAAAACCTGGTCAAGCTGATTGATCATCCCGCTTTCAGCCTGTATTTTCAGCGATCGCATGAGCATGTCTGCCAGCTGCTGGCTGAGTAAGGCAGACTGTTCTGCGGGCTGATGGGAAAAAGCAAAAATAAAACCCATCCAGACAACGACCGTTGACCAGGCGAGGATCATCCTTACAGGGTATTTTTTTACCTGATTATTCTCCAGATACATGGGATCAATGTTCCCCCTGGTGGTTCATACGTCCAATGACTGCCGTCAAGGCAGATCCGGTATGCCGTTGACATGCAGGGACCCGTTTGGTAATCCAGCCGTGTATTGGTCCTATCCTGGTCAGTTTAATGCCTGCCCTGGGGCATGTCTGGCTGATGGACAAGCGGTTCCAGGCATCCAAGCGCTTCCAGCTTTTGGCGGGCCAAACCGATATCATCCCACAACCTGACACGTTCATTGTTGTTACGCAGAATGTAGGCCGGGTGATAAGTCGGCAGGATGAAGTAGCCGTTTTTTTCGATCCACTGGCCGCGTATTTTGCTGATGCCTTCGCTGCCGCCGGTAAAATACTTATAAGCCGTAGCGCCAAGCAGTATAATGGCTTTGGGCTGGACAAACTGGAACTGCCTGGCCAGGAGGGGTCTGCAGGCCTTTGCCTCATCAGGCGTGGGCACCCTGTTCTGTGGTGGCCGACATTTGACAATATTACATATATGGTAAATATCAGGTTTGATATCATATGCTGTCAGCAGCAGGTCCAGAAGTTTTCCTGCTGCACCCACAAAGGGAATGCCGCTGGCATCTTCATCAGCCCCGGGTCCTTCGCCAATAATCATCAGCGGCGCGCTGACAGCTCCGCGCCAGATGACGGTGTGGTGCCGGCTCTGGCTCAACACACAACGCCGGCAGGTTTTGCATGCATTGACAAACTGCTCCCAATCCTGAGTTTCCTGTTTCAGATCCGAGTGGTCCACGGTCATAGAGCCTCCTGGCAATAGGTGCGTCGCTTTTATTGATGACGATCATTACATCCCGACGCAGACCTATTGTACCACAGGAACAGACTGAACTGAACGGCCTGGCACGCACCCAGTCCGGGACCGCCTGCCTGAGCCATGTTGATGCTCTATATTTTCAGAAAGACCTCAAAAACCGATCCTACTCCCGGCTTGCTGTTTACTTTGGCATAACCGCTGTAGAGCTGGGCGATGTGTTTGACGATCGAAAGGCCAAGTCCGGTTCCGCCCAACTCACGCGACCTGCTTTTGTCAATGCGGTAAAACCGTTCAAAGACACGTTCGAGATGCTCTGCGGCAATACCATCGCCGGTGTCCTGCACAGCGATCCGGACCATATCATCTGCTTGGCGTTCTGCCTGGATGTGCACCGATCCGCCAGGATGGTTGTATTTGATGGCGTTATCCACAAGGTTGATCAACAACTGCTTGATCCGGTCGGGGTCCGCCTTGACCATCAGCGGAGCATCTGGTTCATCGGCACGCAAGGCAACTTGAGCATTAGCCGCCGCGTCATCCAACAAGACAAGAACGGCGTCGACTTGCGTGAACAGGTCAAAATCCTGATAATTCTGTTCCTGCTGATTGCGTTCAATCTCTGACAGAACAAGAATGTCATGGATCAACTGATGAAGTCTTTCCGCTTCAAGATCAATAAATTCAAGAAAACGGTCGGCGACCTCAGGCTTCTGGACAGCACCAGCCCGCAGAGTCTCGACAAAACCGCGGATCGATGTCAGCGGGGTTTTCAATTCGTGCGTCACGTTTGCGACAAACTCGCTGCGCATCTGCTGGACTTTATCCAGCTCTGTCACATCATGCAGGGTGATCATGGCACTATCAGCGTTCGAGGCACGAATCGGTGTGGCAATGGCCTGAAAGGTCGCTTTTCCGGTGACCGTATTCAAGCGCAGCTCAGCATGGACACTGCGGTTATCGCGGATTGCCTCTTCAACCAGATCTTCTGAAGCCTGGTTGTGTGTGATGAATACCAGGGGGTAAACAGCTTTATCTGGATCCAGGTCGCGACCAAACAATTCTCTCGCCCGCCGGTTCATAAATGTCACGCTGCTGGAGGGGCCGATAACCAACAGGGGGTCGGTTATGGTATTGAAGATAACATCAAGCCGCTCATTGCGGTCTGCCAAATCGTTGATGGTCTGTTCAAGTTGTTCAGCCATGCGGTTGAAGGCAGCGCCAAGCACGGCAACTTCACTGTTATCTTGTGCCAGAAGATGGATGCGGCTGCTGTACTGGCCTGCAGCCATTTCTCTCGCCGCAACCGTCAGCTGCTTGAGCGGACGGGCCAGGTGTCGGGTCACCAGTGAAGAAAGGAGTATCAGGACGGCGAAAGTGATCAACATGACCAGCAAAATGGTTAAAGCCATGCTGTTCAGAGCTTGACGGCTGTGATAGACCTGCATGGATGTACGCACGACCATATCCAGGTCCGGGATATATCGGGCAACATAAATCATTTCTAAATCCAGTGTATCACTTCGTCTTATCGCAAACCCGCTGTCCCGGCTACGCAGAGCCAGGGCGATTTCCTCTCTGAAGAGGTGGTTGTCCATCGTGGCACTGTCAGCTTCATTATCATAGAGAACCTGACCATCTCCGGTTATAATGGTCACACGAACGGGGATGCTCTCCTGACTGAAAATAGTCTGCGTCCGAATCGCAGCAGCTTCCGGCTCGTGTCCATCAAGAATCAGCTGCTGAATCGTTTTGCCGGCCGTCTGTAAATAAAGCTGATCACTTTCCCTGCTGTAACGGCTGATCGTCTGGAAAGCGGCCAGACCTGTGATCAGGACAGCAATCAGGAGCACGGCTACTGTTACGGTGTTGATTTTCTTGATCATCCTGCACCTCTGACTAAGCCTTATCGGTAAAACGATAACCGTGACCACGCACGGTCTCAATCAGCACCGGCTCCCCGGGATCATCCTCCAGTTTCCGGCGCAACTGGCGGATATGAACATCCACAGTCCGCGTCTCGCCTCCGTAAGCAAAGCCCCATACCTGGTCAAGCAGGTCATCCCGGCTGAAGGCGATGCCCCGGTTGATCATGAGAAATTTCAGCAACTCATATTCACGATGGGTCATGTCAATCTCCCGGCCTGTTTTGTACACCCGGTGCCGGATATCATCAAGCAGCAAGTCCCGGCAGCGATGAAGGCCGCTCTGATCCTCAGCCGATGCACCGGTTGAGCCCGGCAGGACGTGGGAAGTAGCGTTGTCAACCGGCTGACCGGGCTCTGCTGAAACGGACACTTGCCCTACCGGTGTAAAAACGGATGGTTCGGCAGGTGCTGCCTGCTTCATGACCTCCAGTGTTTTGTAATAGCGGCGCAGCAAGGCCTGGACCCTTGCCTGCAGTTCCCGCATGCCAAACGGTTTGGTCAGATAATCATCAGCTCCGCTTTCAAGTCCGCGCACTTTGTCGGCTTCTGAACTGCGTGCTGTCAACATCAGGACAGGGATCAAATCAAACCGGTTCGCCTGCTTAAGGGTTTTACAGATAGCAAAGCCATCCATGCCGGGGAGCATCAGGTCCAGGATAAAAAGATCCGGCAGCAAAGCCGGCTGTTGCTCCAGGGTTTGAAACAGCTCGTTGCCTTCATTGAAGATGCGGATGGTGTAACCAGCCTCTTTCAAATTATAAGCGAGCAGTTCAGCAATCATCTGATCGTCTTCCACAATAAAAATCAGCGGTTGTTTTGTCATAACCTCTAGCCCATCCATTTCCGGCCTGAAGCGGCACCGTGCGCCGAGCGCTATTCATGCCGGTGGCGGCCTTGAATATAATAGACGACCCACTCAGCGACATTCTGAGCATGATCGGCTATACGCTCAACATATTTACAGATTAACAGCAGCTCAACAAGCTGGTCAACATTGGCTGTATCAACCTTCATCAGATGCACTAAATATTTTTTCAGATTTTCATAGCGTTCGTCAACTTGCTCGTCCATGCCGATGATCGCTTCTGCTTTGGCCTGGTCGCGCATGACATAGGCGTCCAGAGCGCCATGCAGCATGTTGCTGGCCATATTGGCTATGGTGACGATGTCATGAGGAACAGCGACTTTGGTTTCGTGCTGGCAGAGCGCCAGGATGCGTTCACTGATATCGCTGGCGTGGTCTGCGATGCGTTCCAGATCCGTGATCAGTTTGAGCGTCGATGTGACATCGCGCAAATCACTGGCCACCGGTTGCTGTCTGGCGATAATCTCAACACAATGATGGTCAATCACGCGCTCCATATCATCTATTTCATCATCACGGGCGATAACCACCTCTGCTTTTTTTGCATCCAGATCAACCAGGGCTTCGATCGTCTCATGAATCGACTGTTCGACCGTTGCACCCATGCGGATGATTGATTGGTGCAAGTCATTGATTTCCCGTTGAAATTCTATTCTGGCTACCATTTGGAACCTTCTTTCTCATACTGGCCAGCTGATCAGCCGAATCGGCCGGTCAGATAGTTTTCTGTCTCTTCATGTTTGGGGTTGTTGAACAACGTGCCCGTCCGGTCATATTCAATGACTTCACCCAACAGGAAAAAGGCTGTCCGGTCACTAATCCTTGCCGCTTGCTGCATGTTGTGCGTCACCATGATGATGGTATAATGCTGTTTCAGCTCTGTGACCAGATCCTCTATTTTCAGGGTGGACGCAGGATCCAGCGCGCTCGTTGATTCGTCCAGCAACAGGATCTCAGGTTCAACCGCCAGGGCGCGCGCGATACACAGACGCTGCTGTTGTCCGCCTGACAAAGAAACGGCGTTCTGTTTCAGGCGATCTTTCACTTCAGGCCACAAAGCCGCGTCAACCAGACTGCGCTCAACAATCTCATCCAGCGAAGAACGCCGTTTTATACCGTGAATGCGCGGCCCATAAGCAATGTTATCGTATATCGACATGGGAAACGGATTAGGTTTCTGAAAGACCATACCAACTTTTTTACGCAGCAGGGGCACATCTACAGAAGGGCTGTATATATCCATGTCGCCAACCAGGACGCGACCTTCAACACGTACATTCTCAATCAGGTCATTCATCCTGTTCAACGTTTTTAGGAATGTTGATTTCCCACAGCCTGAAGGGCCGATCAAAGCAGTCACTTCATTGGCCAGGATGGTTATTGAAACAGACTTTAGTGCCTGCAGCGATCCGTAGAATAGGTTCAGCTCTTCGGTCGTTATGCTTGTTTGTTCAGCTTTTGTCAGCGTCAACGCCTGCTTATCCGGCCATACGGTTTCGGTGTTCAGCGGACGGGCCAGACTTTGTACGTTCATGGTTTTTCCTTCTTTCCTCACTCAGGCTTTGCCATTCGCTTATCTATCTGAGTCCAGTCTAGCAAGACATGATTTTCAACAGATAAGAAAGAGGTTATGGCTATGTAAAATATCAGCAAGAGAAGACTTTAGTACCGCCTAACCCGGCGTTTGTTCCGTGCAAAGTGGTCTTTGCATAACAGAAAGCAGGACGCGATCTTTTATTGATCGCGGCCTGCTTATATAAATCATGAACGATATTCAGGACAGACGCATTGGTCTGACGTCGAAAAGTTGTATCAGGCGTCAGCGCCGGTTCGCCTGAAGGACAGCTGGACAGCTAGATCAATGCTCTATTTCCTGAAGTTTCTTGAATAAGTCGGGGTCGCTGGCCCCCTCAAGGGAGGTCAGACAGCGGATTATGTTTTTGTAGCCGGTTTCCACGGCAAAAAACGCGTACTCGCTGCCTTCGAACTCAAGAGACACATACCCGTCATAGTTGGCTTCCTGAAGAATCCTGAAGGTCTGCGGCATATTCAAGATACCCTGTCCGAAGATTGTTCCCCTGAAAAAATTACCGTGCTTGGTGCGGCCCCAGCCGTCTCCCGGATTTGGGTAATGACCCGGTCGGGTGAAAAAGTCTTTCGCATGGACATGCATGCAATAGGGGGCCATGATGGCGACGCCTTCCAGCGGATCTGCGTCGACGGTCACGTTGTTGCCGATATCCAGCAGGATGCCATAATTATCGTGATTGACCGCCCGGACAAGCTCTTCCATGACCTTGCCGTTCTGAAACATGCGCCCATGGTTTTCGCTCATGGTGCGAATACCTTTGGCCGCACCGTATTCCGCGACAGATCGGATCGGATCCACAATCACGTTCAGGGCATCTGTATAATTCTGTCTTCTGGGATCCTCAAAACGCCAGGCATGGTCGTGACGCACACCAAACGCGCCCAGCACCTCCGCCACATCAATCTGTTTTTTTATACGCTCGGCCTCAGCCCAGGGATCCTTGTTGCTGCCCAGCAGGAAATCAGCATGAGGGGAGTACTGGACGATCTTGATGTCGGACGCTGCACAGCGTTCAGCGACCTTGCGCGCAAACGCCATGATATCTTCGCCCTCGGGAACGGGTAGATCGATGAACTCCATGGCTTCAAAACCAATCTCTTTCGCCTTGGGGATGATGTCCATGAATTGAATTTCCTGTCTGCGGTATGCGGGATAAAAGCTATAGACGCTAACACAAGGTTTCATCTTGATACGCTCCTTTGTCTGATTCGCTAAGCCTGTTTCGCTAAGCAAAGTATAGCACATTTTCAGAGCGGTCAACAGCAAGCTCCGGTCTGAAAACTTGCTCCGCGGGCGCGTATCCCGCATGACAGGGGAAAGCGAGTTGAAGCCTGGGCAAAGTTATGCAAAAAATGCAGAAAGGTGAATCAGCGTAAAACAACGACTGTGATTCCGTCGTTCTGGCGACCCCAGTCGGGGTCTTTATGCAGTGCCGGTGCCAACTCCACGATCTGACGGCCTTCATTTTCGAAGGGGCCAAAGCGCTCACCAGGGCAAAATGCCTTGATGGTTTTGTTCTTGAGCTGGTCGCAAAGCAACTGGCGGGAAGCATGGCGTATCGCGCCACCACTGCCAGACGATCCATAGCCATGAATGATCTTGATCGTTTGCACACCGATTCTGCGTAGCGTCGATAATTCCAGACGCAGTTTTGTCATGGCAGCTTCTACTTTCGGCATGCCTTTTTCCAGATTAATCACGACTGTCGCCATAGGTCAGATGGTAGCCTCCCCTTATATAGTACCTTTCATTCTAGCACGAAGGGGACGACAGACGCAAATGAAATCATAGCGGAAAAGCCCGAACGTTGCTTAATGTGGTGATACAGGCGCCTCGACGACTACAGGGAGGGTGTCAGATGTTAACCTGATGTGTCCCGCTCAATAACGCCGGGCAAACTTGCGCCGGATGACAATGGCTGCGGCATTGAGGGTAAACAAGAGCACCAGCAGGACCACGATGGTTGCGGCGGCCAGGTTGGCATATTCAGGTGTCAGTACAGTATCCAGCGTCCAGTAATAGATCTGTATAGGCAAAGTCGTGAAATCGTCCATCAGGCTGCCAGGCGTTTTGAGGATCAGGGCGGGTATGCCCAGGACCACCAGGGGTGCCGTTTCACCGATAGCACGTGACAAGGCCAGGATATTGCCAGTCAGGATGCCGGGCATGGCGGTTGGCAGAACAACGCGCCAGATGGTGGTCCAGCGCGTAGCGCCCAGGGCATACGAAGCATCACGCAAATAACCCGGTACGGCTTTGATGGCTTCCACACCCGCGACAACCACGATCGGCAGAACCAGCAGGGACAGTGTCAGGCCGCCGGCGAGTATACTGGATCCAAGACCCAGGAAGCGGCTGAAAACAGTCAGTCCCAAAAGGCCGAAAATAACAGAAGGCACGCCAGCCAGATTGGAGATATTGGTTCGGATCAGCTGATGAAACCATCCTTTCCCGGCGTATTCTTCCAGATAAACAGCGGTTGTGACCCCTAGAAACAGGGTAATCGGAATGACCACAAGCATGAGCAGTAAAGAACCGACGATCACGCTTGATATACCCGCTTTTTCCGGAAAAATTGACAATTTTCCGGTCAGAAAGCGTAGATTCAACCATCCTATGCTTTGTGAAACCACCCTATAGAGGATGACCGCCAAAAAAAGCAGCGCGAAAAAAGCTGACAGAAAACCCAGGACATGCATCAGCCGATCAACCCGGTTTCGGCTTCTCAGGTGAGCCTTCAGTTCAGCTTCAGTTTGTTCAAAATGCTTATCCAACATCGTACATACCCCCTTCCGGCAAGCCATCGTCGCTCTGGATCAATACTTGATGCGCCAGCGGCGCGTGACCGCCTGTGCAAGCATATTGAGCAGCAGTGTAAAAACAAACAGCAGCAGGCCAACCGCATAGAGGCTGTAGTAGCCTGTCGTGCCGCTGGCTGCGTCACCGCTGGTGAACTCGACGATGTAGCCGGTCATGGTCTGCATGGACTGTGTGATATCAAAGGAAAAACGTTTGGTGCTGCCACTGGCAATAGCCACAATCATGGTTTCACCGATTGCCCGGGAAATGCCCAGGACAAATGATGCGATAATACCGGACATGGCTGCCGGCATAACCACCTTGCCCGCTACTTCAAAACGGGTGCTGCCCAGGGCAAAAGCACCTTCGCGCAACGCGTCAGGCACGGCGTTCATGGCATCTTCGGACAGGGACGCGACAATGGGTACAATCATGATGCCCATGACAAGGCCCGGACTGAGCACATTTTTCGCGCCCAGACCGGGTATGAGGTGCATCAACAGAGGTGTGACAAAAGAATAGGCAAAATATCCATAGACAATCGTCGGAATACCGGCGATTACCTCAATAACAGGTTTGATGACTTTGCGTGCCCTGGGCGATGTGTATTCGCTCAGATAAAGGGCGGTTCCCAGACCCAGTGGAATCGCGACCAGCATGGCTATCAAGGTTGTCATCAGTGTTCCGTTGATCAAAGGCAGAAAACCAAAAGACGGTTCAGCACGCAAAGGAGCCAGATTGGTGCTGAAAACTTCACGCAGGGAAACGACCTGAAAGAAACGTGCCGCATCGACGATCAATGTGGCCACAATGCCAATGGTCGTCAGAATCGGAATCAGCGCCATGAGAACAAACAGCCAGGGCATCAGGCGGTCGATGATCCGGCCGCGTTTTTCATAAGCGGCCATGGTTGTGTCATGTTTTTTTGTTGATGGTTTTTGCTGTCGCATGTTTTATCCTCTGTTTGCCGTGATGTTTCTTTCGTTTTTTACGCTTGTAGCGCCAGAACGCTCCTGTTCGCTGCCATGCGGTCAAAAGCCGCGCCTTTGTGACGGCTGCGGCTACTTAAAGCGGGAAAGTTCATTCAAGCGCTTCCAGCTGCTCCATATAGGCATCGTACTCACGCTGGGGCAGTGGCGCGAAACCATTCTCGCCTGCCAGCTTTATCGCGCCTTCACTGCTGACAATATACTTGGCAAAATCCAGAACCTGAGGCTTTTCTTTGGCATACCGTACATTGAGATAGGTGAACACGGGACGTGTGAAGCCAGCATATGGCAGTGTTTCTCCGATGGTTTCAAGCGTCGGCTCGACCGGTCCATCGCCAAAGTCGACAGCAATAGCGGACAGCTTGTCTTTATTGTTCACATAGTAGCCAAAGCCGAAGAAGGCAATCGCGTACTTGTTCTGGGAAACAAGGTCGACCAGGGTGGCGTACTCTTGTTCCAGATTTACCGTTTTGACCATATCAGCCTTTTTCAGGATATTCTCATAGAAGAACTCGTAGGTCCCGTGATTTTCGTTCGGTCCGTAAAAACTGACCTTCTCTGCCGGCCATTCTGCCCGGACATCAGACCAGAGCACCGCATCATTTTCCCGGTACGTACCGGCCAGAAACAGATCAACCAGTTCATCTTTACTCATGGAAGCAGCCCAGTCATTTTCTTTGTTAATGACAAAGGTCAGTCCATCCAGTGCCAGTTTGAATTCATAGACATCATCGCCGAAGGCCAGGCCTTTTTCTGTCAGCTGATCAATTTCTTCCTGCTTGATTTGCCTGGAGGCATCCGAAAAATCAGTCTCGCCAGGAATGAATTTCTTGAACCCGGCACTGCTGCCGGCTCTTCCGACCTGAACGTCGACATTGCTCTGTTCTTTGGTCATATAGTTTTCCGCGATATGAGCCATCAGGGGAAAGACTGTCCCTGAACCGTCAATGACAACTTTGCCGCTCAACCCTGTTTCCTGGCTTGCGGATGAGCCTGTCTGACCGGCACAGGCGGCGGAACCCGCCAGCAGGGCTAAGGCCAGTATGATGACTGCTAATTTCTTCAACATAATATTCCCTCCGTTTTTTTCATCACATTTTGTTGATCTCATTGTATCGCGGCACGCGAAAGACTGTGTTATGGGCAAATCAGCCTTATGTAAAAACAATGTAAGAACGATTCAGCAGCCATATGACGCTCTGCCAGCCATGATGTATAATGCAAAAAGACTATAGAACAAGCTCAGGAGGGATTCTTTCAATGCGTCTGGATCGTATACTGGCTAACTCAGGCTATGGATCGCGTTCCACCGTCCGCAGCCTGATCCGCAGCGGCCGAATCAGTGTTGCCGGCCAAACCGTGCGTGACCCTGGCCTGGCGGTTCAGGATGAAGCGATGGATAGAATTGTCCTGGACGGACAGCCCATAACGGTTAGGCGCTATATTCACCTCATGTTGTATAAACCGGCCGGTCTGGTGACTGCGCTCACCGATCCGCGCCTGCCGACGATTGCGGATCTGATTCCGGACGCTTTCAACAACAGCGGCCTGGTACCGGTCGGACGCCTGGACAGGGATGCGACCGGCCTGCTTCTGCTGACCAATGATGGCACGTTAAACCATCGCCTGGCCAGTCCGCGCTGGGGCATCTGGAAATCGTACCGTCTGACCTATCTGGGCGATACGTTTCATGAAGATTTATGCTGTTTGTTTGCTGCGGGTTTGCTGCTGCCGAATGGTGAAAGATGCTTGCCTGCGATCCTGGGGCTGCGTGGCAACCATGAGGCAGACCTGCAGATCCATGAAGGCAAATTTCATCAAGTCAAACGCATGGTCGCTGCTGTTGGCAGGGAAGTCCAGACCCTGCACCGGTACGCCCTGGGGCCGTTGGTATTGGACCCTCAGCTGTGCGCCGGTCAATCTCGCCTGTTGACAGACAAAGAAGCGGCCGCCCTGTACCGGTCAGTACAGTTGCAGTCGCCTTAAATCAGCATCTATAAACGTGGTTTATTGATTCAACTCATCGCTCAGAGAATCCAGATAGGCATCGCGCTCAGCATGCATATACTCATAGTCACGGATCCAGTACTCCAGAAAATCAGTGACTTGCCCGACATCTTCCGCCTTGAACCCAATGGTTAAAATCTGACTCCTGCCAAAAAGGCCCAGGCCTTCCATCAGTTGCAGTTCTGTGACATCCAGCCCGCTGATCGGCAAAGACTCATCAGCGTTCATCGCCTCTTCATCAGGCCAGATCTCAGCGGCACGCTCTTCTTGCTCATAGTCTTCAAACAAGACACGGCGCACGGGTTTTATCTTGGCCAGCACATCCGCAGGCAGATCCTGCAGCCGGTCATAGAGGCTGCTCAGATCTAAAAAGACATCCTGCGGGGCATACTGGTCATAAACGCTTTGCTCGCAAACGAACATTTCGATGCTCTCTCCGGTCATGATGGCCATCATTTTCATCAGGTAGGCATAATCGCTTTCCGGATTTGAACCCATGGACAAACCCTGGCCGGTCTGTGTGGCTTCAGGGGTATCCTGCTGGAAGGAGAGCGGCAGATACTGGTATTCCACAATTTCCACACCGTCAATACTGTCCTTGATGTACTTCTTTACGCGTTCATCAACATCATCGGCTGTGGCAAATTGTCCGGCGACAACCGCCTGGAAGTCCGGGTCCTCTCTGGACGCGATGGTATAAATCAGCGAACCAAGAAAAACAGCTGTAATGATGATCAGCAGCAGCGGCAGTCGGCCATAATGCCAAATATTGCTCCATTCACGGCGTTTTTTGCCGAAAATCACTTTTTCCATGCGGGGATCAATTGGCAAAGGCTCAACATAACGTCCGGTCAGGATGTCATAGGCTAAAGTGATTTCTTCGGTTTTCTTGATTGTTTCCGGGTCATTCCGGCCGCGATACCTTTTGAGCAGCATTGTATAACGCGTCTCAATTTCGGACGAATTCGCTTTGGGGTTTAATTCCAGAATGCGGTAACACTCTGCTTTTGATAACATTTCATCACCACCAATGCTATTCTAGCGTCATGATGTGGCAGGAGTTTGTGCGTTTGTTAATTTCCTGAAAACTCACAAAGACATGCTTGTTGCCCTTTTTTAGCCAGCATTTGGTCAGCGCAGCGGTTTCATGGTCGGGAAAAGCAGGACATCCCGAATGGACGGTGCGTCGGTCAAGAGCATGACCAGTCGGTCGACACCCATGCCCAGGCCACCGGTCGGCGGCATGCCGTATTCCAGTGCCAGGCAAAAATCCTCATCCAGCAGGTTGGCTTCTTCATCCCCTGCCTCACGCTTCTTAAGTTGAGCCGCGAAGCGCTCCCGCTGATCCAGCGGATCATTCAATTCTGAATAGGCATTGGCATATTCCCTGCCGCCGATAAACAACTCAAAACGTTCAGTTAGTTCCGGATGACCTTGTTTTTTCTTGGTCAGCGGAGACACTTCAATGGGATAGTCCATGATGAAGGTCGGCTGAACCAGCTCGTCCTCACAATAGGCTTCAAAAAAGAGGTTCATGATATCACCGCGATGCATTCCCTTGGTGACGCCATCCAGATGGCGTGAAACAGCCAGTTCGTGCGCAGTCTTGTCGTCCGGGACTGTATCAAAATCCAAGCCGGCATATGTGCGGATGGCCTCAGTCATGGTTAAACGCCGGTAGGGTGGTGTCAGATCGATGGTCTGCCCCTGCCAGGTGATGACCGTCTTGCCGTGAACAGCCGTGGCTGCCGCCGCGATCAGACACTCCGTCAGATCCATCATGCCCTGGTAGTCTGTATAAGCCTGATAGGCTTCCAGCAGGGTGAACTCCGGGTTGTGCTTGATGGACAGTCCCTCGTTGCGAAACTGGCGGCCAATCTCGTAGACCCTCTCGAAACCTCCGACGATCAGCCGTTTCAGATAGAGCTCCGGAGCAATGCGCAGGAACAGGTCAACATCCAGGGCATTGTGATGGGTCACAAAAGGCCGGGCCGACGCGCCACCAGGGATCAGGTTCAGTATGGGCGTTTCCACTTCAATAAATGACTGCTGCTCCAGTTCTTGTCGCAGTGTGCGGATGATCAGGCTGCGCCGGGTAAAGGTGTCACGCACCTCCGGATTGACAATCAGATCGAGGTAGCGCTGACGGTAGCGCGTGTCCGTATCTTTCAGTCCATGGTATTTTTCCGGCAACGGGCGCAGCGATTTAGCCAGCAAGCTGTAGGCAGTGGTTTTTATGGATATTTCGCCACGACGGGTGCGAAAGACTTCGCCATTGACGCCGACCAGATCGCCGATATCCAGTTTTTGCCACGCATCATAAGCTTCTTCGCCCAGGGCATCAATTTTTGTAAACAGCTGTATGCGTCCCAGACGGTCTGCCAGATCCGTAAAGCTGACCTTGCCCATACCTCTTTTGCTCATAATGCGGCCTGCCATAGAGACCGTCTGGCCTTCCAACGCGTCAAAGCGCTCCAGAATGTCCGCACTGTGATGGGTTACCGGCCAGGTCACTTCAGCAAACGGATCATTTCCCGCCGAGGCTAACTCACGCAGTTTCTGCAGGCGGATCTGCACTTGCTCCTGTATGTCCAGTTCAGGTGTTTCTGCGTTTACCTGCTGCCTCCCCTGCTCCGGCTGGTTTGTATCCGTCTGGTTGTTTTGCTGCATAGGATCTCCTCTTTCAGGTTAAGGCACCGGTTGGCTCAACTGCCGTCCGGTGCCTGTCATCATACATTGTTCTTCAGCCGGCTTGCGGTCAGGACGGGCGTGAGATTTTGACAATGCGATAGCGCAGGATGCCGGACGGGGTGCGGACATCGACAAGCTGACCTTTCTTTTTGCCTATTATGGCAGCGCCCACCGGAGAGTCACTGGCTATTTTATTGTTGAAAATATCCTGTTCTTTGTTGCCTACCAGCAAGTACTCCATCTCCTCCTGGGTTTCTTCATCACGAAGCTTGACTACGGCACCTAGGGAAACTTTCGTTTTGCTGATCTCATCTTCTTCAATCAAGCGGGCATTCTTGAGGATAGACTCTATCTCCATAATCCGCATTTCGTTTTCCGCCTGGGCAGTCTTGGCATCATCGTATTCAGAGTTTTCGGAAAGATCGCCCAGTGCACGGGCTTCTTTAAGCCGTTCAGAAATTTCCGCGGCATTGACGGTCTTGCGCTGGTCAAGTTCGTCCTGAAGGTTCTTAATTCCCTCATAAGTCATCTCATAGATTTTTTCAGCCATTTGTCTGGCTCCTTTCTGGTTCAAGCGCTTCCTGTATTCCTGACACAGGCTTTACGGTCTTCGTTCGCTTTCTTTCTGGATCACATCATGTGCCCCCCCCTCAACAATGCTTGTTGAAGAAACGACAACAAGGCGGGCTTTCTCTTGTAGTTCCTGTATGGTCAGTGATCCGCAGGCACACATGGTGGAGCAGATCTTGGTCAGGGTCACATCCAGATTGTCTTTCAATTTTCCGGCATAAGGCACATAGGAGTCAACCCCTTCTTCAAAGGTCATCTTATCCTTTTCAGCGCTGCTGCCGTCATCATATCGCTGCCAGTTGCGGGCCCGGTTGGAACCCTCGCCCCAGTACTCCTTTACGTACGTCCCGTTGACCAGCAGCCGGCGGGTCGGACTTTCATCGAAACGGGCGAAATAACGGCCAAGCATGATAAAATCTGCACCCATGGCCAAGGCCAGCGGCATATGGTAATCATACACGATACCGCCATCCGAGCAAATGGGGATATAAACGCCGGTTTCCCGAAACCAGGCATCGCGGGCGGCTGCCACGGCCATAACCGCGGATGCCTGACCGCAGCCAATGCCCTTCTGCTCTCGCGTGATGCAGATCGAACCGCCGCCAATGCCGACCTTGACAAAATCCGCGCCGGCTTTAGCCAGGAAACGGAAGCCTTCAGCATCAACAACATTGCCGGCGCCGACCATGACTTCGTCGCCATATTGATTCCGGATCCAGGTCAGCGTTTCCTGCTGCCATTCAGAAAAGCCGTCTGACGAGTCGATGCAAAGGATGTCTGCTCCGGCGTCAATGAGGGCTGGAACGCGATCGCGGTAATCACGTGTATTGATGCCGGCACCGACTGTCAGGCGTTTATGGGCATCCAGCAGTTCATAGGGGTTTTCTTTGTGTTCGTCGTAGTCCTTGCGGAAAACCATCGCCACCAGCTCGTTTTCATCATTGACAATCGGCAGCTGGTTGATTTTGTGATCCCAGATGATGTCATTGGCTTCACTGAGGTTGATGCCTTCCCGGGCATAAACCAGCTGATCAAAGGGTGTCATGAACGATTTCACTGGTGTTTCCAGTTGTGTGCGGGAAATACGGTAGTCACGGCTGGTGACAATACCCAGCAGCCGTCCGGTTGCGGTTCCATCAGAAGTAACCGCGATGGTCGAATGGCCGGTCCTGGCTTTCACCGCCAGGACATCAGACAGGGTGGCGTCCTGCATGACATTCGCGTCACTGGTGACAAAGCCGGCTTTGTATTTTTTTACCCTGCGAACCATTTCAACCTGGCTGGCTATCGGCTGTGACGCGAAGATAAAAGAAAGTCCGCCGCTGCGGGCCAGGGCGATGGCCATGCCGTCATCTGAAACGGCCTGCATAATTGCTGAAACCAGCGGTATGTTGATGCGCAGGCGGCTCTTCTCTTTACCTTTACGATATCGGACAACAGCTGTGGAAAGATCAACGCGGTGCGGTACACAGTCTTTTGTCGTCAGGTTGGGAACCAGCAGATACTCACTGAAAGTCCTGGATTCCTGCTCAAAGATCATGGCCATGGTGGTTCACCTCCATCTTGTGTTTACTTGCGCGGCCTGCTTGACCTGTTTCATTGACAGCAGCTGTCAGAAAGGCGATAAAAAGCGGATGCGGGCGGATGGGTCGTGAGCTAAACTCAGGATGGAAGATGACGCCGACAAACCACGGATGATCTGCTAACTCAATCGCTTCAACCAGTCGCTCATCAGGAGATAATCCGGAAAAAACCAGGCCGGACTTCTGGAGCAGGTCGGTATAATCATTATTGAATTCCCAGCGATGGTGGTGTCGCTCACGGACTGAAGGCTGCGCATAGGCTGCAGCCAGATGTGTGTCTGCCTGGATCTGGCAGGGATATGCACCGCGCCGCATCGGTAGCTGCAGCGTGTTGAGCAGGCCATTTGATCGCACAAGATCATCACCGTTTCCCGGCATGACAAAGAGCGGTGTACAGGCAGTCTCTGCCTCGGCTGAATGGGCATCATCCAGGCCGGCACAGCGCCGGGCATGGGCGACAACCCCCATCTGCATACCCAGACCAATGCCCAGATAAGGTTTGCTGCTGCGAATCGCGTAATCAGCAGCCTGAATCATGCCTTCCATACCACGTGGGCCATAACCGCCTGGAACCAGAATAGCGGCGACATCACCCAGGTAGCGCTCCGCAGCGGCTGCGTCCACCAGGGCTTCTGCGTCAACCCATTTCACAGCAACTTTGTCGCCATGGGCGATACCGGCATGGCGCAGGGCCTCCAGCACACTAAGATAAGCGTCTCTTAAAGCGTTATATTTGCCGACAAGGGCAACACGCACAGGCCGCATAGCCTGGCGGTCGCGCACAATCAGCTGCCTCCAGGCCTCCAGGTCGGCCGGCTCGTCCGGATCAGTATCAAGCTTGAGTTTACGGATAACTTGAGTGGCCAGGCCTTCCCCGTCAAGGGTCAAAGGCAGATGGTAGACCGTGTCCACATCAATGTTCTGGATCACACAATCCGTAGCGACATTGCAGTATAGCGCTATTTTTTCCTTGACCTCGTCATCCAGCTCATGTTCGCTGCGACAGATCAGGATATCCGGCTGAACACCCAGTGAACGCAGTTTTTGCACACTGTGTTGTGTCGGTTTTGTTTTTGTCTCTCCGGAATTTTTCAGATAGGGAATCAAGGTTACATGGATAAAGAGGACGTTCTCGTGGCCTACTTCATAGCTGACCTGGCGGATTGCTTCAATATAAGGAAGGCTTTCCATGTCTCCCACCGTTCCGCCGACTTCCGCGATCAGCACATCCGGCCGGTCAACGCGGTTTTCCTGGTAGATATGTTTTTTTATTTCATTGATGATGTGCGGCACGACCTGTACGGTTGTGCCGCTGAAGCCACCTTCGCGCTCACGCTGCAGGATATCACGGTAGATCATACCTGTCGTGATGTCACTGGTGCAATCCAAATTGATATCTGTGAAACGTTCGTAATGACCGACATCGAGATCAGTTTCGGCGCCATCATCAGTGATGAATACCTCGCCATGCTGTGTCGGGCTCATCAGGCCGGGATCGATATTGATGTAGGGGTCGAATTTCTGATTGGAAACGCGGATGCCACGCGCCTTGAGAAGACACCCGAGCACCGCCGCGGTGATCCCTTTTCCAATGCCGGAAACAACACCGCCAGTTACAAATACATATTTTGTTGCCATCTGATATCCCCCTGCTGACTTCATTGCGCATGAAACCCGGCATCGCTTGCATTCTGCTGGTATGCCGATGATTACATGATATTGTAAAGATTTACAGGCGGACTGTCAACGCATCCCTGCGGTTCATTTCAAAGGAATTCAATCTGCTTCAACCCTATTTGCCATCATGGGCCCAAAACCGCAGGCGGCTTCATGTACGGCCCTTCCCCTTCATCTGGCGCGGTTTAAAGAGATATACCAGCGGCAGAAGCAGCACACAGGTGATCAGTATCTCCGGAATCATGTAGGTGGCGTTATACCCCAGGGAGTACAGCCATACATTCTGCCCTTCCGGCGTGTAGCTGGCAAAGAAGATGACACCTGACAGGACATGCGCCAGCAGACGTCCCAGCATCGCAACCGTTACGGCCAGCGGAATGCGGTACAGCGGCATGAGGCTGATACGGCGCAGAACATGGCGTTCACTCCGCCGTTGCTGTGCAGGAGCGGCAAAGAGACCCGCCAGGCCAAGCAAGCCGAAGGCGATCGGATAATCGAGAAAAATGGATGCCCAGTGAGCTGCATAGGGGGCAATGATAAACTGCAGGGCGCCATAAACGATGGCAATACCGAAGCCCCAGACCGGTCCAAAGGCCAGGGCACAGAAAATGATCGGCAGCATGGAGCCGATGGTCAGCGAACCACCCTGCGGCATTCTAATCACTGTAAAGATCGACAAAAGCGTACCCAGCGCTATGGCCATACCGCCACTTGCTGTCGCCAGAACCAGTTCTCTTGTTTTCTGCTGCGTCTGTTTGGGATTTTGTGTGTTCTCTTGCGTTTTCATAGGTCCCTCCTTCAGGTCTGCACAATTGATCTCCGGTGGACGGAGATCTTGATCGGCCGGAGGCTTTTTTCGAAACGAAAAAGCTCTCCTTGCGCCGGTTGGACAAGGAAAGCTTCAATCAGCCTGATTGTCCCTCCGCCGGCATTATCCGGTTCAGGTATTAGGGTCGATACCTGCAGGTATCCTCTCAGCCGACTACCGTCAGCTCCCCTCTTGAATGGTTCTATTATACCGCCAGCAAACCTTTCTGTAAACAGGGCAGGGCGAAAACAGGCAGCCTGCTGTATGAAAAAAGCCAGCCCGGCTGCGTCTGGGCTATGATCTCATCAGCGCTTCAATTTCCCAAGCTTCGCGCGGGATCGCCTGGGAAAGAACACGGCATCCGTCTTCTGTGACCATTACATCATCTTCAATGCGCATGCCTATGTTGATGGCCGGCATATAAACACCAGGTTCAACCGTCAGCACCATACCGGGTTCCAGTGCCGCTGACCGATCCGATACATCATGGACATCCAGCCCGAGATGATGGGAAACATTATGCCAGAAATAATCTGTAACAGCTTCATCCTCACGCATGAATCCGGCTTCTGTCAACCCTTGGCGTGCGGTTTCTCGGCAGGCTTCGTTGATGGCTGCCAGTGTGATACCGGGGCGGATCGTGGCAAACGCGGTTTCCTGACAACGGCGAACGATATCATAAACCTGACGCTGACGCGGGGAAAAACGGCCGCTGGCCGGAAAAACACGGGATATATCGGCACATAGGCCGCCCACGATAGCTCCGACATCAACTTGGACAAGATCTCCGGCATTAATGGGCGCATACGGCGTCATATAATGCAGGCAGAAAATATTTTTTCCGCTGGCCACAATTGAAGCAAACGCGGGACTAAGGCAGCCTTCATCTGCCAGAACGCTGGAGAACGCTGACCAGAGGTGATATTCCATCAGGCCGGGCCGAAGGCGTCGCAGCATGGCGGCAATACCTTTGCCAGTCAAATCGATGGCTTTGCCCAGCTGTTCCAACTCGGATTCCTGCTTCACCATGCGTAAGCCGGTCAGCAAGGGTTCAAGGTCATGTACAGCAGCCAGCAGATCAGGATAATCTGTTCCCAGCCAGGTCTGCAGTTCTCTATACTGCTCGTCTTTCGCAGAGCCATCCAGCCATAAAGGCAAAGCGCCGGTTGCCAACAAGGCAGCCACATCAGTCTTCATCTGGCTGGTTAAGCGGATATCTGCTAGCCCGGATAAAGCCGAAGCTTCTTCCCGGCTGGCCAGGTGTCCGCGCCAGCGTTCATGCATCGAATCCTGCTCCGGAACATAAAGCACCTGCTGCGATTCTGCTCCGTCCCGGAGCAGTAGCAAAACCAGGCCATCTTGCTCCAGACCGGCCAGATAATAGAAATTCCGGTTAGCCCAGAAAGGATACGACTCATCGGATGTCCGGTGCGGCGCTTTTCCTGAAGTGAGCAGGGCCATAGCCTGCCCGGGAAGACAGGCCAGCAACCGCGAGCGGTTTTCAGAAAAATAAGAAACAGGCAGTGACGGTTTTTGTTTGTTCGCCAGATCAACATCAGCTGAACTTTGTTTGTCTATCATGTAAATCCCCTGTCCGGACCATAGCCGCTTTCATGGCTGTCCTTGTTTTGTACTAGTTTACCGCGAGCAGGCGGCAGCTGACAAGGTGATGATGCCAACAGGCAAACGTTCCCTGGCCGGGATGTCTACGCCATCGACAAAAGGTTGCGTGCTGACGGGGTTCGGGAGCGATAAACAAAGAAACATCTACCCGCCGGTTTTTTTTTACTTCCCCTGGAAGTTCCTGCTGTTTTTTTGTCAGTACAGGTCATGGCACCGGTCCGACCACCCTGTGGTCTGGGAATGATGTATCTACATCATATGCCTGTTCATCGTGTAAAAAAAGAAGCTTTATGTAAAATGCAGGTAAATTGAACGGTCGGACAAGTTCATGATCCGGGCGGCCAGATGGAGCAAAGCAAGCATAATCCGCCTGCTGACGAGCCATAAACGGCAGGTGCCAGCAGGCGGATAAAGACAGGCAAAAAACCAATCCGGGAAATATGCGGCCTGGCTACTCGTTGAACGTGCCAAAGGCTCGGTATCGCTTGTAACGTCTGGCTGGCAGCTCAGCGACATCCCGTGTCCGCAGGGACCGCAAGGCATCGTTGAGAAACGCCTGGATGGCCGTCGCTGTGGCAGGCAGGTTCGCCTGGGCACCGTCTTGCGGTTCAGCGACCACAGTATCGCAGACACCGAGTTCGCTCAAATCATGAGCTGTGATACGCAGCACATCTGCAGCTTCGCGCTCTCGTGCAGGGTCTTTCCAAAGCAACGAAGCAAACCCGCGTGGCGAAATAACAGAATACAAAGCATTGGACAACATGCCCAGATGATCACAGACACCGATGGCCAGCGCGCCTCCGCTACCCCCTTCTCCTGTAACCAGGCTGATCAGGGGTGTTTTCAGCTGCATCATCTCCATCAGGTTGACGGCTATGGCTTCACCCTGGCCGCGTTCTTCAGCGCCGATGCCGCAGTAGGCCCCTGATGTGTCGATCAGGCTGACGACCGGCCGGCCGAATTTCTCAGCCTGGCGCATCAAGCGCATGGCTTTGCGGTAGCCTTCCGGATGAGGCATGCCAAAACGGCAGTGTGCATTTTCCTCCAGTGTTCGGCCTTTGCGGTGCCCGATAATGGTCACCGGAATATTGTTGAATCGCCCCAGCCCGCACCAGAGCGCCGGATCATCGGCATAACGCCGGTCTCCGTGCAGTTCTGTCAGATCATCGAACAGCAACGGCAGATAGTCCAGCAGGACAGGGCGTTTACGCTGTCGGATGATGTCCAGGCAGGCAGAACCACTGCGTTGCGGTGTATCCTCAGCCGGCAGGGAAGCGATCAGCTGATCCGGCTGCCAGTCACAAGGCTGATGCAGTTCCAGCAGCGTAGCCAGCGTGGTGCGCATACGGGCGCGAGGAACGATCAAGTCGAGAAAACCGTGTTCCAAAAGGAACTCGGCGCGCTGAAAGCCTTCCGGCAGCGCTTCGGCAATGGTTCCTTCAATAACACGACGGCCGGCAAAGCCGATGAGCGTTCCCGGTTCGGAGAGGATAATATCGCCAAGGCTGGCAAAACTGGCGGTGACTCCGCCAGTGGTCGGATCTGTCAGGATGGAGATGTACAACAAGCCGGCTTCCTGAAATTGACCAACAGCAGCGGCTGTCTTGGCCATCTGCATCAGGGAAATGATCCCTTCCTGCATGCGGGCTCCACCAGAAGCGGCAAACAAGACAACGGGCAGCCTTTCCTGCAAGGCACGCTCGAAGAGCCGTGTGATTTTCTCCCCGACAACAGAGCCCATTGACCCCATCATGAAGCGGCTGTCCATGACCCCCAAGGCACAACGGTTGCCATCAATGGATGCCGATCCGGTTATGATGGCTTCCTTCAACCCGGTTTGCTCCTGCAGCTGAAGCAGCTTTTCCGGATAGCCGCTGAAATCAATCGGGTTGCGGCTGGTCAGATCAGCATCCCATTCCTGAAAACAACCTTCATCACAGGTCAGCGCCAAACGGGTGAGGCAGTCGATACGGTAATGATGACCGCAAAGGCGGCAAACACTGCCGGCACGCTCAAATTCATCGCGAAAAATGATCCCTTTGCACTCAGGACACTTGATCCAGAGGTCAACCGGCACCGGACGATGGTAGGTAAAAGGCTGTTCTGCCAGCTGATCAGGCGAAGCAGGCGCCGGTGTGACCAGGCGCAGTTCAGTATCCGTTCTCAGGCGCTCCCGCATTTGACGCAATGTATCGACAACCATGTTCATGCCTCCTTGCCCGGGCCGCTCAATTCGGCCAGCAGGGCTTCATTATGCCTTTTGATGTAGCTGATATCGTACTGGCCGCTGATAAACGCCGCTTGACGTAAAATAGCCAGGTGATAATCAATATTGGTTTCAACACCACTGATCAAAAACTCCATTAAGGCCCGGCGCATACGGGCGATCGCCTGCTCACGGTTCGGGGCATGGACGATCAGCTTGGCGATCAGGGAATCATAGTCCGGCGGTATAACCGCACCGTGATACAAGGCACTGTCGATGCGGACGCCAGGACCGCCCGGCAGATGCAGGCCGGTTATTTTTCCTGGACAGGGTCTGAAACCGGCGCTTGGATCTTCCGCGTTGATGCGGCATTCCAGCGCATGTCCCTGAAAGCGGATATCCTGTTGGCGCCAGGACAAAGTCTCGCCTGCCGCCATGCGGATCTGCTCCTGGATCAGGTTGACCCCCGTTACCGCTTCGGTAACCGGATGTTCAACTTGAATGCGCGTGTTCATCTCCATGAAATAAAAACGTTTGTCCGCGTCAACCAGGAACTCCACGGTACCTGCTCCTTCATAGCCGACACGGGCAGCCAGCCTTACGGCGGCTTCTCCCATGGATCCGCGCAAAGCATCATCACTGAACGGTGAAACCGCTTCTTCGATGATTTTCTGGTTACGCCGCTGCAACGAGCAGTCCCTATCGCCCAGATGGATGACATGACCGTGACGATCAGCCAATATCTGAATTTCAATATGGCGTGGCTGTTCCAGAAACCGCTCCAGATAGAGCCGGTCATCGCCGAAACAGGCCAGCGATTCAGCGCGGGCGGTCTGCCAGGCCTGGGGCAGCGCGTCATGGTCAGGAGCCAGGCGCATACCTCGGCCTCCGCCACCGGATGATGCCTTAACCATGAGCGGATAGCCGATGGACGAAGCGGCCTTCATGGCATCCGCTAAGGTGTTCACCACATCATCAGAGCCGGGAATGACCGGCACGCCAGCTTCCTGAGCGGTTTTCCTGGCTGTTGATTTGTCTCCCATCAGGCTGATGACTTCGGCGGTTGGACCAATGAACCCCACGCCGCAGCGGGCGCACATGCGGGCAAAAGCAGCGTTTTCCGATAAAAACCCGAATCCGGGATGAATGGCTTCGGCACCACTGATCAGGCAGGCTGTGAGGATCGCCTGCGGGTTCAGATAACTGTCCCGTGCTGCGGCCGGGCCGATACAGATGCATTCATCGGCCAGCTGAGTGTGCAGCGCTGTACGGTCAGCTTCTGAACAGACAGCCACTGAACGGATGCCCATCTCCCGGCAAGCCCTGATGATGGTCACGGCGATTTCTCCACGATTGGCGATCAGGATTGTCTTAAACATCATTTAATCTCCAATAGCGAATATGATTTCCGCCGAGGCAGCCAACTCATCAGCGACATAAGCCCGGCTACTGGCAAAGCCGATAGAGCCGCGCATTTTATTAAGATGCACCTCAAGGCGCAGGACATCTCCCGGTACGACTTTTCTTTTGAAGCGGACTTTATCCACGCCGCCGAAAAAGGCAAGCCTGCCCCTGTATGCCTCCTGATTTAAAACACAGACGGCACCGGCCTGGGCCATGGCTTCCAGGATAAGTACACCGGGCATGACCGGCAGCTGGGGAAAATGACCGCGAAAAAAGTCTTCTTCACCTGTCAGTGCTTTCAAAGCAACCGCATGTTGATCACTAAGTTCACAAATGGCATCAATAAGTAAAAAAGGGTGCCTGTGTGGTATGACAGCCTCTATGGCTGCCTTGTCCATCAGAACCGGCATAGCCGTTGCTGATATGGCTCCGGTACACGACACTTCGTTTTTTATACCGGTTCTGTCTTGATGTTTTTTTATCTGCTGCATGTTGCTTACTCCTGTACAATCCGCATGAGCGGCTGACCATACTCTACGCGCTGTCCATCTGTGACATATATTTCCTGGACTTTGCCTGAACTATGGCAGGTGACTTCATTCATCAGTTTCATCGCTTCTATAATGCAGACCGTCGCGCCGGCCTCCACGGCCGCGCCAGGCTTGACATATGGGTCACTGTCCGGGGAAGCTGCGGCATAGAAGACGCCGACAACAGGCGCGCTGACCAATTCGGCGTTCTCGTCAGTTTCGACCGCTTCATCTGGTTCACTGGTCTGTCCAGTTGCCACAGACTGATACTGCCCTGGCTCAGAGCTTTCCGCCGCGACTGCGGCAAGCCGATCCGGTAGGTCAGCGCATTCCATTTTCAGGCGGCTGCCTTCGCAATCCAGCTCGAGCAGGCGTATGCCATTGCGTTTCATCTGTTTCATCATTTCGATAATATCTGCTGTGTTCATGCGTGCTCTACCTTTCTCAGACACAAGGTTCCATTATGACCGCCAAAGCCCAATGAATTGCTGAGTGCGGCCTGCACTGTCAGCGAAACAGCGTTATCAGGCACATAGTCAAGATCACAGTCCGGATCAGGCTGCCTCAGGCCAATCGTCGGGGGAACCATCGCGTCACGCATCGACATCATGACGGCAATGGCTTCCACCGCACCTGCCGCGCCCAGCAAGTGGCCGGTCATGGATTTGGTTGAGCTGACACGGATCTTGCAGGCATGGTCGCCGAAGACTTTTTTTATCGACAAGGTTTCAAACTTGTCATTAAGCGGCGTGCCGGTGCCATGGGCATTGATGTAGTCGATTTGTTCTGTTTCCAGGCCGGCCTCCTGGATGGCCAGCTGCATGGCCATGGCGGCACCGCTGCCCTCAGGGTCAGGACTGGTGATATGGTAGGCATCAGACGTGGCGCCATACCCTGCGATTTCGCAGAGGATGTCGGCATCGCGGGCCAGGGCTGAGTCAAGGGACTCAAGGACAAGAATACCTGCTCCTTCACCAATGACAAATCCTTCGCGTTCCGCGTCAAAGGGAATGGATGCCCTTGCCGGATCGGCTGAACGGCTGAGCGCGGTCATGTTGTCGAATCCGCCCAGGGCGATGGGCGTAATCGGCGCTTCCGCACCTCCGGCGATACAGACATCCAAATGGCCATGCTTAATGGCACGATAGGCTTCGCCGATCGCATGTGTGCCGGACGCACAGGCGGTGGTGACACATAGACTGCTGCCTTTAGCGCCATACAGCATGGAGACCTGGCCTGCTGCCATGTTGGCGATCATCATAGGAATGAAGAAAGGCGAGACACGTGCCGCACCGCCGCCCAGATATAGTTTTCGGTACTCGGCGGCCATCGTCTCCAGTCCGCCAACACCACTGCCAATGATCACCCCGAAACGCCAGGGATCAATCTTTCCGGATGTGAGGCGACTCTGTTTGACGGCCTCAGCTGAGGCGGCAACAGCGAACTGGCAATAGCGGTCCATGCGCCGGGCTTCACGTCTTTCCATGAAATGAAGTGGATCAAAGCCCTGGACCTGGGCTGCGACCTGGACACGGACATCATCGCTGCCCTCGATATGCAAGGGGCTGATACCCAGCCGGCCTTCACAAAGGCTCTGCCAGAAAGATGGCACATCCAGACCAAGAGGTGTGATCGCTCCAGCACCGGTTATCACAACCCGGCGTCCGGAAGCCGGTTTTCTTTCAGCTTCACTTGCCAGCGGCTGCTCATATATACTGCTCTTTCCTATCCTGCTCACAAAACAAGACCTCCTGATATTTCAATAACCTGTCCGGTGATATATCCGGCTGACGGAGACGCCAGAAAAGCAATCAGGTCCGCGACATCCTCCGGCTGGCCAAAACGGCCCAGGGCGATGGATTGACGTGCCTGTTCTTTGACTTTATCCGGCAGCTTAGCGGTCATGTCTGTTTCAATAAAACCTGGCGCTACCGCGTTTACCGTGATCTGCCTGGAAGCGACTTCTTTAGCCAGTGATCGGGTCAGCCCGATGATTCCGGCTTTGGCGGCCGCGTAGTTGACTTGGCCGGCATTTCCGTAAAGCCCGGCGACCGAAGTCAGGTTGATGATACGACCCTGGCGGGTTTTGAGCATATCCGGAAGCACCAGACGGCACATCAGGAAGGTACCTGTCAGATTAGCATCAACAACCGATGTGAACTGCTCTTTATTCATGCGAAGGCATAAGCCATCACGGGTGATCCCGGCATTGTTGACCAGGACATTGACCGGACCGAGTTTTTCGTGTACAGCTTCAAGCAGGCTGACGCAGTCTTCTTCCCGGCTGATATCGGCAGAGAAGGGCGCAGCCTGTACATGATGTTGCTGACAGCGGGTGGCTGTTTCAGTAGCTTTCTCAGTTTCACTGCGATAAACAACGGCAATGTCAAAACCTTGTTCAGCAAGTTTGACAGCTGCAGCCGCGCCGATTCCCCGGGAAGAACCTGTTATAAGGGCTACCATGTTTTTTCTTCCTTTCCTTTTCGTGAATCCAGGCCAGGAACAGCGACAGGCAAATGATCGCCCAGCAGTGTTGCAGCCTGGCCGAAAAGTTCCTGAATAATTTCAGCAGCCGGCTGGCATTTACTAACCATCCCGGCGGATTGCCCGGCCATGAAGGAACCTTCATCTGTATTGCCATCCTTGACAGCCCGGCGCAGTGATCCGACGGTGATGTTTTCCATTTCAGCGAATGTCGCACCCTGCTTTTCCAGTTCCAGCAAATGGCGGGCCAGCTTGTTTTTCAAGGTTCGGACCGGATGACCGCCACTGCGCCCGGTGACCAGCGTATCGATGTCGCGTGCCTTGATGACCATTTGCTTGTAATGCTCATGGATACAGCACTCATCGCTTACCAGAAAACGGGTGCCCACCTGAACGCCATCAGCACCCAGCATCAAGGCCGCCGCCAGGCCGCGACCATCAGCGATGCCACCAGCCGCGATGACAGGAATGGATACAGCGTCTGCCACCTGGGGTACCAGGCACATGGTTGTCAGATCGCCAATATGCCCGCCCGCTTCGGTTCCTTCCGCGACAACGGCGTCAGCGCCCAGCGTCTCCATGCGCCGCGCGTAGGCTACGGAGGCGACAACAGGAATTACCCGGATACCAGCGGCTTTCCAGGATGCTATGTATTTGCCGGGAGATCCGGCTCCGGTGGTTACAACCGGCACTTTTTCCTCTATGACGACACCTGCCAGGTGCTCCGCTTCAGGATTCATCAGCATGATGTTGACACCGAACGGCCGGCTGGTCAGTTCTTTGGCCAGGCGAATTTCTCGGCGCAGAAGCTCAGCATTCATCGATCCGGCCGCGATAAGCCCGAGACCGCCGGCATTCGAAACCGCTGCGGCCAGGCCGGCGTCGGCCACCCAGGCCATGCCACCCTGTATCAGTGGGTAATCAATGTTCAGCAGGGCACACAGGCTTTGTTTTTCCATCTGTTTCTTCCTTCCTCAATTCTTTCGATCGTTGCGTCATGGCATGATCAATAAACAAAAAGTGCCGCGCCATAGGTCAGACCGGCACCAAAGCCGCAGATAGCCACCATATCCCCGCGATCGAGCCTGCCGGAACGGATCAGCTCATCGAGACAAAGTGGAATGCTTGCTGAGGATGTGTTGCCCAGGTCAGCAATGCGGGAAATGATCTGTTCTGGTTCAGCCTTCATACGCCGTGCGGCCGCATCAGAGATCCGTTCGTTGGCCTGGTGCGGGATGATGTACCGCAGCTGTGCCAGATCAACACCGGCCTTGGCAACCGTTTCGAGCACAGAATCTGCCAGTACACGGACAGCAAATTTGAAAACTTCCTGCCCTTCCATGGTGAGTGTATGATCTTCATGGCTGCCAAAGCGGTCTGGCCAGACAGCTCCGTCCGCAAGAAAAGGATGGCTGATTTTAAGGGCCCGGCTAACCAGTACCTGACCATTTTGCCCTTCTGATCCCAGCTGTGTTGCCAGGAGGGCACTATCGTCTTCTTGCCCGGCGCGTGCACAGACAACCGCCCCGGCGCCGTCTCCAAACAGGACACAGATGGAACGGTCACCATAATCGACGAGCTTGCTGACATTCTCACTGGCGATGATAAGCACATGTTCGATCGACAGATCCTGAAGATAACGCGCTGCCATGTCCAACGCATACACAAAGCCACTGCAGGCAGCGTTCAGATCAAAGCAGATCGCCTTGGAAGCACCCAGCTCTGCCTGCACAATGCAGGCCGTTGAAGGCAGATAATAATCTGGGGTGCAGGTGGTTACAATGATGACATCAATGGCCTCAGCCAAAACGCCTGCCGCTTCCATTCCCTTGCGTGCAGCTTCAACGGCCATAAACCAGGTTGGTTCACCTGATGAAAGGTGTCTTTGGGATATACCCGTCCTTGATGTTATCCATTCATCACTGGTTTCAACAACCGATGCCATCATCTGGTTGGTAACGACCAGATCCGGCAGATAGCTGCCTGTACCGATGATTTTCATTCGTTGCATCATTTCCCTCCACCGGCATCGACCGGCACCTTGATTTTCGACTTATCCTGCGTTATCTTATAAGCCGTACTATTTGTTGTTCAAATTATTTGATGATCAAAAGATATAGACAGCATAACGCTTCATACCCGGACTGTCAAGCCGGGTGCCGGCTGGCACTTCCTGAAAACTGCTAAACTTGACAAGTCAGATGCAGTCTGCCGGCAGAAAGGAATCAATGATGATCGCCATACTTTTTTCCGGACAGGGATCGCAGTATCAACATATGGGGTATTCCCTCTGTCAGGAAAGTGAAGCAGCAACCTCTGTCTACGCGACAGCCACCCGCATATTGGGTTATAACCCGATACAGCTTGATGACGGGCAGTTGAAGCAAACGGTTTTTGCCCAACCAGCTATTGTGACACTAAGCCTGGCGTTATGGCACACGCTGCTGGAAGGCTGGATGCCACCCGAAAGCACGGTTCTGGCGGGGTTTTCGCTGGGCGAATACAGTGCGTTGAACGCTGCAGGCATTCTGCAGGCGGACGATCTGCTCCGCCTGGTCCAGAAGCGAGCCGTTCTGATGCAGGAAGCGGCAGAAGAAAACCCTGGCGGCATGGCCGCTGTTATCGGCCTTTCTGAAGCGGTGATCAGCGGGATTCTGGCGGAAAGGAAATTCCACGATCAGGTTTACGCCGTCAATTTCAACGCACCGGGGCAGATTGTCCTGTCTGGCAGACGTACGGCTTTGGAACAATGCCTGCAGGTGTGCCAGGACGCCGGAGCACGTCGCGTCGTGCCGCTGGCGGTCAACGGAGCTTTTCATACACCGCTGATGGGCAAAGCTGCTGAGAAGCTGGTACGGTTTGCCAGCGAACTGTCTTTCGCCCCGGCGCAGCTGCCTTTGTACAGCAATACGGACGCGACCCGCCTGGACGGGCAGACGGACTGGCCTGCCTATCTGGCTCGTCATCTGTGCGGTCCGGTTCGCTGGACCGATGAATTAGGGAAAATCGCTTCAGATGGCGCAACGGCGTTCTGGGAGCTGGGACCCGGCAAAGTGTTGGCCGGCCTGGTCAGAAAAATTCTGCCGGACGCAAAAGTTGCCTCTGCAGCAGACGTCAGTCAGCTGAAGGCGCTCCTGGCCCGGGAATAAGCCATCAGGAACAGATAAGTTTGGTTAGAACGCTGTAGTGTAATCTATTTGTAGGCCGCCGCAAATTATTTGCCTTGCCTGATCTGCTATAATGAAAGACAGCTCTGTTCAGTCAGCGCAATTGTTCAATCGAGGAGGCCAAAACGTGATCTATGATTCCAGATTAAACCAGCTGGCCAGGCTGATGTTGCAGCATTCCATGCGGATCAGGAGAGGTGACGGCTTCAGCCTGTCTGCTGACATGGTCGCCAAACCACTCGTGCAGGCGATACTGGCGGAAACTGCCCGGATCGGTGCTTTTGCCAGAGTGGCGTGGACAGATAATGAGATATCCCGCCAGCAACTTGAGTTGTATCATTCTGATGATGAGGGCTTGTCCGCTGCTTTTCTTGATGACATGGCTCAGGCAAGCATCCGGCGTTTTGAGAAGCTGGTCGGCGAAATCGCCATTAGAGCCTACACCAATGACGCGGAACTCAGTCAGATCGAACCGGCTGTGCTGCAGTTGGTCGCGTCACACAACAAGCCTTTCCGCGATCTGGTGATCAACCAGCGCCGCTGGGTGCTCTTCGAATACCCGACGCCGGCCAGGGCCCAGCGGGCCAACATGCCCTATGCTGCCTATATGGATTATGTGCTGGACACCGTCGCCCTGGATTATGCCGCCATGCTGCGTCAGGCTACGCCCCTGAAAGAACTTATGGAAAAGACTGATCGCGTACGGCTTATCGGCCCTGGAACTGATTTGTCCTTTTCAATTCAAGGTGTTCCTGCCGTGTTGTGCTGCGGTGAATACAACCTGCCTGACGGAGAGTGCTTCACTGCACCAGTCAAGGACTCTGTTCATGGCCAAATCACTTTCAATACACCCAGTCAGTTCTGGGGGTCGCAGTTTCAGAACATCCACCTGGAATGCAGCGGAGGACGCATTGTCCAGGCTGATGCTGAGAAAAACAGCGACAAGCTGCAGCAGATCCTTGATACTGATGAAGGAGCCCGCTTCTTCGGCGAATTTGCCCTGGGCTTCAACCCCCGCATTCATGAGCCGGCTTTAAACACGCTGTTTGATGAGAAGATCGCCGGATCGTTCCATCTGACTCCTGGTGCTTGTTATGACGAAGCACCCAACGGCAATGCATCAGCGATTCACTGGGATCTGGTCAACATTCAGCGAACGGACTACGGCGGCGGCGAAATATGGTTTGATGACCGCCTTGTCCGCAAAGATGGTTTGTTCGTGTTGCCCGAGCTGAAGGCGCTCAATCCCTGACGCAAGGAGGTCACTTTTATGGCCATGGCCATCTCATCTCTGGCCGATCTGAATTTACTGCACTGGCTCGTTTCCGGTGCTGTACCCTTTCTGCTTTTAGTCCTGGGGCTGGTCGACCGGCTCGTGCTCAGCAAAGCCGACAAGACATTAACCGGACTGCTGGCGGAACTTGGCAGCTTCATCAGGCAGCTATCCGGTCGCGGCATGGATAACTGGCCGCCTTTCCTACAGGCAGCCGGAGAACGATGCCCGCAAACCGTGCTGACCGCCTGCGAACAAATGGAAGAAGACAGCAAACAACACTTTCAGGGACGCTGGCTGCCTGATGTCAAAACAGCCCTGCCTCTGTCCTTGTGGCTGACTCCGGCCCAGCGCAGCGCCCTGAGTTACAAGCCGGCCGCCCACATACTGACCAGTGGCATTCTGGCTGCAGTGATCTCCTGGCTGATCCAGCAACCTTTGCCCGTGGCTGATCCTGGTTTTTCACTGCTCCTAATCCTGCTCCCTGTCCTGACGGCACTGGCTGTATCCATTTCACTGCTGGCTGTAACCCACCACAGCATACGCCAGCACAAGGAAACACTTGACCGTTTCTACACGGACTTTTCCCGGCGTCTGCCCGTTTTCAATGATCAGACAGGGATCGCATCACTGGTTAACGCCTATCTGGAATATGACAACCAGATGCAGCATCAACTTCAGGAATTCAGTTCAGTGGCCAGCCGCCTTGCTGAAAGCGATATGGCCGACGGGATCCGCCGAAGCGTCGAGCAGGTACTCACTGAAAGTGTCGCGCCTTCTCTGCAGCAGTCCACGCATGCGCTCTCGGAGCTGGCCGGAGAACTAACCCGCCGGCAGGAAAGCGGCATGCAGGAGCTGGCCGGCCAATTTGCCACAGCCCTATCCAGCCAGCTGGCTGCCCATATGCGCCCAGTCAACCGGGAAATCGCCCAGATGGGTTCATTGATGACGGATGTAAAAAATTATATTGAAGTTGCCATGCGCGCCATGGATACGGTTCAGAAACAGTCAACGAGCATCCAGGAAGATGTTGGACAGTCTCTGCAGCAAATGGCCGGCGCACACGACAGCATGCACACGGACTTTTCCACGGTGCGTGATCAGTTGACGGAACTGAGCGGCACGACCACTCGGCTGGCCGAGATCTTCCAGAACAGCGAGAAAACGATGGATCAGTCGCTTGAACGGCTCACAGCTAAAATGAACGACGGAATCGGCGGTCTGTCAGTCATTACAGACCGTGCTGTGCAGGAAGCCAGGTTTATCCGGGAAACAGCCGACCAGCATCTGCTGGAGGCTCAAGCACACCAGCAGGACCTGCAGGAGCAGTCCACCCGCTTCAGCAGCCAGCTGGCAGACGCTCTGGACCATATGCTGCAGGAGACCCGGCAGGAAACCGCTGCCATTGCTTCCCACTCAGAAGCCATCGGCCAGCAGCTGGGAAAACTGAACAGAGTCCTGCAGGAGACCATGACCGGCTTCACTCAGGAATCCAGCACCTATGTACAACAAACGCTCAAACATTTTGATGAGAACCTGGCCGAAATCACTGAACGGCTCACCCAGACCGCCGGTGAAATCCAGGATGCAGTGGACGCGCTGCCGGCAGCCATTCAGCGCAGCGCACAGTTTGGCTCATGAATGACCGGGCTGATAACACGGAAAAGGCGGACCACGTCAACGGTCAGGTCAGTAAGATCGGTCGACTCGATACCGTACTGGACCGTGTACGCACGCTTTTGCCTTTACCACATGAAATGCTGCAACAGGCCGAAACGGAAGAAAAAGACCGTCTGGCCATCATCATAGAAACAACAGCCGTCGGTCGACCGATCATCGATCTGGCCAGCCGCCTGAGCAGCAGGGACCTGCGCTATATTTTCCCACTGCTGGCAGAGACGGCTGAAACGGGCAGACTTCCAGCCCATTTTCATGAAAAGCTGTATCTTATCATCCGGGAGAGGGCTTCTTATTCGCTCTATCGATATGGCTGGTCAGTTTTTCAGCAAGACTTTCCTTCTTTACCCGTAGGGCGTGGTCTGGCCGTGCTTTGCGGCATCCTGGAAATCAGAGAGAAAAGCGGCCAGCTGCAGGAACGCGCCGGCAAACAAGCCCGCGGAAGACTCCTCCCTCCTGCCCTGATCAGTTATCTGGCTGCTCCGGACAGTCGCCGTTTTGTCGACCATCTCCTCCATGCGCTGAATCGCCGGCAGGTTTCACTTGACCAGTTCTTCAAACAGTACACGATTGCCGCTGACCAGCCTCTGGGCAGTGCACTGATCGGCCAATGCTTTCTTAAAGGCCAAGCTGCTCTTTACGTGGAGAGCCATAGGCTGTTCGATCTGGCACTGCCCCAGGTCCCGGCCGCGCTGCAGCAGGAGATGGTCAGCCGCCTGCTTGCCGTCAGCCTCGATCCTGTAACGAAAACACAATACTTGCAGGTCATTTATCGTCATTTCGGTGACCCGGGAGGGGGGCACCCGATCTGGCACCAGTTGCGCAGAAAAGATGTACTGGCTTACCACAGCTGGGTGATAGCGGCCACCATCGGGCGGCACTGTCAGGGCCGCAAGGCCAAAATTCACTTTTACCAGCGCTATGCAGCCCTGGTCAAGCACGTTGAAGACTGGGACCAGGACACATTGATCATGTCTTTTGGCGCGTTTTTGATTGTTGACGATCGTCGTATGCCGTTGTTCGCGCTTTATTATGATCAGGATACCCTGGGAACACACCAGAGCGGTGATAACGCTCCCGGTGGAACCGCTGTCCCCCATCGCCATGTTGAAGATGCTGTCCGCCGTGGAAGCACACGTGGGCCGGTCGGCCTGGTTTTTGACGAGAAGGGCTTGCGTATCAGCGCATCGTTCCTTGATTTCTGTCTGTACCAGAATAATATCGCCTCGCGCAATGACCTGAAACGCTTGCCGCCGCTTTGACAGCGCTCGATTGACTTAGGTCATACCCTAATTTATAATGACCAGGTGCCTCATGCCCGAGGCCGCTCACGGAGGAGTAGCGAAGAGGCCG
>LSQX01306133.1_pt1 | contig 40746 bp, 36 predicted proteins | sample 654561 | NCBI WGS metagenome assembly LSQX01 (sample SAMN04489861, study PRJNA283612) | anaerobic digester metagenome | isolation source: 4 biogas reactors fed with cattle manure at either 37C or 55C with and... | place: Denmark: Kongens Lyngby | collected 2014 | reverse complement strand
GACGGCCCGGGCATTCGCCTGACGGTTTTCCTGAAGGGCTGCCCGCTACACTGTCTCTGGTGCCACAGCCCGGAATCTCAGGCGTTTCATACGGAGCTCAACTGGATGGAGATTCGGTGCGCGGGGATAAAGCTGTGCGGAAACTGTTTGGATGCCTGTCCGAACGGCGCGATATCGCCGGGTATAATGAAGAAACCCGCTGCCGGCGGGGACGAAATCCAACTGGTCGAGGTAAACCGGTCGATATGCGTAAACTGCGGTAATTGCGCTTCAGCCTGCAGCTCAAAGGCCTTATATATGTGCGGAACGGACTACACGGTTGATGAAGTCATGGACCGCGTCATGAAGGAGCAGCCGTTTTTCAAGCGTTCCGGCGGAGGGGTCACCATCTCGGGCGGCGAGTGTCTGTGCCAGCCCGAGTTTACGAGAGCGCTTTTGAAGCGCTGTAAGGAAAACGGGATACATACGGCGGTGGATACCTCCGGTGCCGTTCCTTTTTCCGTCATCGAGTCTATTTTACTTTACACGGACCTGTTTTTATACGACCTTAAATGCATGGACAGCGACCTGCACAAAAAAGCCATCGGCATACCGAATGAACTGATACTGGAAAACGCAAAAAAAATCGCCGCTAACGCCGGCAGGCTCCAAATCAGAATACCGATTATCCCCCGATTCAACGATTCCGAGGAATCCTTTGACCGATTCGGGGCATTTATCCGCGAGATTAAAGACAGCGTTGATGTCGTTCAGCTTCTGCCGTACCATAACATGGGCACGGTTAAATGGGAACGTCTGCAGAGAAACGCGCCTGTATTGGAAGCCGTTGTACCCTCTGACGCGCTTGTCCGGGAAAGAAAAGCCAGGCTCGAGAGTTACGGGCTAAAGGTCATGATTCACTGAGCGTTCAGGCAAAGCCTAATTGGCTCAAAGCCTATCGGTCTTTGAGCCAATTAGGCTTTGGGCCGATGAGTAAGATAAAGGCTGTATACGATGCCGGTTTTGTCCGGCGCCGTATACAGCCTTTGTTGTTCTCATTTAATGCCTGCTGAACAAACGCGTTTGTTCAACAGGCATTATTTAATCGTCCAGCATATTATCCAAAATCCTGCAGGCAGAGCACACTAAACCCGGACACTTTTGGGGTATGATGCCATCTTCACCGATCTTCGCTTTTTCCTCGGGGATTGATACATCATACCCCAGAAGCTCTTTACAGCGAAGCGCGCCGTTTTCTTCCTTGAATCGTCTGATGAATTCGCCTGTTCTCGCGTTCATGATCTGTTTGCCGATGTCGTCCTTCGGTTCACTAAAGCCGTATTTGAGGCCCAGCGCCATAACAGCGCCCGTAACGCATCCGCAGACCTCGCCGACATGCAGTCCGCCGCCGAACCCGGAACCCAATTTCAGCGCGTCTTCTTCATCCATTCCGAGATCCTCCGCGCAGTAGGACAGTACGGTCTGGCAGCAATCATAACCCAAATCAAAGAGCCTGTAAGCCGCGGTTTCCTCGGTCATTTTTTCACGCATTGCCTGCACCTCCGTTATTAAGACATTGGCGTCGCTTAAAAAGACAATGGGGAGTCTTTTTAAGACATTGGGATGTCTACCACCACTATACCATATTCGGCGTCCAGATCATCATAAAATATTTCGGAAAAACGGTTTTCCTCGTTGAGCTCTTCAATCGATTCCCACGGGACCAGATAGTGCATTTCGCCGCCGTTTTGCGCAATCAGCGCACAGTCTTCCAGTTGTTCGGGAATAGTGCCGCTGATGATCGAAACGCAGTAATAACTCGAGCTGTTGTATGAATTTATTACCCAGATCTCTCTCGCTTTCGCGCTTGCAGCGTACATAACAGCAGCGGGAGACGACACAGCGGAGGGCTGCGGAGCCGGCGCCGCTGTCGGCTCCGGGCTTCTTTCCGGGTCAGACCCGCCGGCCGCGAGGCTATCAGCCGGCGCCGCGCTGCCGAGACTGCCATGCTCGCCGCCGCCTTCTAAATTTTCATCATTTTTATGCTCCGTGTCCGCGGCGATATCCTCAAAGCCATAGCCCGCACCCAAAAGCCCGGAATCCTCTTCCGTTTCTTCGCCCCTCGACATGTATGCCTCGTCATATTTGAGGGATGACTCTGGCTCTTCGCGCTCTTTTTCGCCGCCGGAATCGGCCATCGCCATCGCGTCGGCATATTGCATTTCAGCCGTATTTTGGCCCGTCGGTTTAAATACATCCGCAGCGAACAACACCAGAACGATTACCGCCGCCGCGGCAAAACGCCCGAACAGCGTGAAATATTTCCTTTTATCGCGTTTATCCGCTCGGTTTTTGAGCCTGTCCATGATTTCGGTTACCAGTTTATCCGGCGGTTCGATCAGCATGTCGGAAAATTCATTGGACAGCACACGAAGTGACGAGAAGAGCGATCTGCATTCGCTGCATGCTTCCATATGTAAAATGAGCTCTTTTTCTTCGTCAGGCGTAACCTCGCCGTCAATCGCGGCGCTAATCAGTTCGTTGAACTTATCACAACCTGTCATGCATCTCACTCTCCTTTCTTCTCTTTTGACGATGCTTTGCAAAAAAAGTTTCCTTGCGCTGAAAGATACTTTACAAGATTTGATCTCGCCCTGAATATCCTGGATTTCACCGTTCCGATTTCCAGATTCAGCGTCTCCGCGATCTCCGCATAACTCAGGCCGCCGAGCTCCCGCAAAATTAAAACCTGCCTGTGATCCTCCGGAAGCTTCTCTAACCCATCGCTTATGGCCTGCCTGATTTCCGCTTTTTCATAGAGCGCCTCAGGCTCGTAGCTGACATCCGATATCTCAATCTCCTGTTCGGTGTTCGAGTCATTTATGTAAACCAGCGGGGATGTTTTCCGTTTCTTTTCCCTGCGCAGAAAGTCAATACACAAATTTGAGGTCAGCCGGTAAATCCATACCCCGAAGCTGCTGTCACCCCGGAAATTTTTCAGCGCGTTATAGGCCTTTATGAAAGCTTCCTGCGATATATCATATGCGTCTTCCGTGTTTTTCGTCATTTTCAGCGCAAGATTATAGACCTTTTTCTGATTATCGAGAACAAGCGCTTCAAAGTCGTTTATATGGCCATCCAGAACACGCCGGATGATTTGCATTTCTTTATCCCGGGTCACTTTTTCACCTCAGTTCCCGTTTAATCCCCTCGGTTATGTCCGCTAACTCGCCGAGCGTTTCCGCTTTCGCAATTTTATTTTTGAAGTATGAAGCGTGCGCAACGCCGCGCAAATACCATGCATAGTGTTTCCTGGCTTCCAGGCAGGCAATTTTCTCGCCTTTTCTTTCCGCTGCCAATCTGAACTGCCGCATTGCCGTATCCAATCGGACCGAAAGCGGCGGAAGCGGCAAAATGCCTTCTCCATTAACAGCGGCTTCGGCGCGCCTGAATAACCACGGGTTTCCCATAGCCCCGCGTCCGATCATCACCAGATCGGCGCCGGTATGGCACAGTATCCGGACGGCATCCTCCGGCTCAAACACATCGCCGTTGGCGATGACAGGGATCTTGACGGCCTGTTTTACCTTTGCGATGATATCCCAGTCCGCCTGACCCGAATACAGCTGAGCCCTTGTCCTTCCGTGGACGGTAATGGCCGCGGCGCCCGCTTCCTCGGCAATCACAGCGAGCATGACGGCGTTACTTTCGCTCTTGTCCCAGCCTTTTCGCATTTTGACCGTCACCGGTATGCTGACCGCCCCGCAGACGGCTTCGATGATGCGCCCACATAGCTGCGGGTTTCGCATCAAGGCCGAACCATCCCCGTTTTTTACGATCTTACCCGTCGGGCAACCCATATTGATATCCAGAATTTCGCAGCCGGATATTCCGGCGGCCAATACGGCCGCCTCGGCCATCGTGTCGGGCTCGCTGCCGAAAATCTGCGCGCAAAGCGGCGCGTCATTTTCATCGCGCATCAAAAGCGATTTTGTTTTCGCGTCCTTATACACCAGCGCCTTCGCGCTGACCATTTCGGTATAGGCCAGCGCCGCCCCCTGCTGCCTGCAGACGATCCTGAAAGCAAAATCGGTGACTCCGGCCATCGGTGCAAGGACAAGCCGGCCCCGGATCTTTACCCCGCCGATGCTTACCATGAAATTTCAAGCCCGACAGGACAGTGATCCGAGCCGAAAATATCGGCGTAAATCGTCGCTTCCTTTATCTGCGCGTTCAGCTTGTCGGACGTCAGGAAATAATCGATTCGCCATCCTGCATTGTTTTTTCGGGCATTATTCATATAAGACCACCATGTATATGCCCCGGTCGTATCGGGATACAGATGTCTGAATGTATCGGTAAATCCATGCGCAAGCAGAAGCGAAAACTTTTCGCGCTCTTCGTCGGTAAAACCCGCGTTGCGCCTGTTTGTTTTCGGGTTTTTCAGATCGATTTCATTGTGCGCGACATTCAGATCCCCGCAGATGATAACGGGTTTTTGCTGCTGAAGCCCGGTCACATATTCTCTGAACGCGTCCTCCCATATCATACGGTACGAAAGCCGCTTCAGCGCGTCCTGCGTGTTGGGCGTATAGACATTTACCAGAAAGAAATCACCGTAATCGAGCGTTATGACCCTGCCTTCCTTGTCATGCACCTCAATGCCGAGCCCCAGCGTTACGGCTTCGGGCTGGTATTTTGAAAACACCGCCGTGCCGGAATACCCCTTCTTCTCGGCGGAGTTCCAATACTGCAGATGCTCCGGCGTATAAAGCTCAATCTGGCCTTCCTGAAGCTTTGTTTCCTGAACACAGAATATATCGGCGTCGATCTCATCAAAAAAATCACCGAAGCCTTTTTTCACACAGGCTCTCAGCCCGTTTACGTTCCATGACAGCAGTTTCATTCGGCCGCCTCCCCAATCGTTGTATGTACTTTGCCGGACCCTGCGCCGTTTTGCGCGGTCAGCATATAAATCGGTTTGCCTTCCCGGTGAAACTTCTCCTCGTAATCGGTCATAATGCCGTTAACCTCGTTTTCATGCAGGTTTTCCGATACCATATTGAGCAAAAATCCGTTTTCCTTCATGGTATAAACCGTATAATCAAAAAGCTCACGGTTGTCCGTTTTGAAATGTATTTCTCCGTTTTGCCTGAGCACGGACCGGTAGCGCGTGAGAAACGCCGGCGCCGTCAGCCTTCGCTTTTCATGCCTTTTGCCCGGCCAGGGGTCGCAGAAATTGATGTAGATCCTGTCTATTTCTCCCGGCCCAAACAGTTCTTCTATAAAAAATACGTCCGCGCAGACAAACCGGAGGTTTCGCAATTCGGCTGAAAGCGCGCGTTCCATCGCCATAACCAGCGCGTCTTTGTTCCGTTCGATGGCGATGAGCGCAATGTCCGGCATCGCCTGTGCGGTTTCTGCCGTGAATTTTCCCCTTCCGCACCCCAGCTCGATAAACACCTCACGGCAGCCGGGCAGCGTCCGACGCCAGCACCCCTTATTTGCCTGCGGCTCTTTGACCAGAACGGAGGACGCCCTCTCGATTCTCTGGTTCAGATTTTTCTTTCTTCTCATCCTCATGCTAATAACCTCGCCGGTTTTATTATCGTTTAACCGAACCTGTTGCCGTCTTTTATCGATTCTAGCATAAATGCGTTCGTTTTTCCATAACAAATGAATACAACGCATTTTTGCATAAATTGCTTGTGTAAAAAAGCGTTTTGCGCTTGACAGAGTATGCTATGTGGTGTATAGTATTGCGCAAAGGGAGGTATGCACATGGATCCGCAGCTGAAACGGGGACTATTGGAGGTATGTGTTCTTACCGTACTCAGAAACGAGGAATCTTACGGATACAAGATCATCAAGGATTTAAGCTCTGTGATCGAAATCTCCGAATCGACATTATATCCGATTTTGAAGCGGCTGGAATCCGGAGGATGCCTGATTGTTTTTTCCAAAGAGCACAACGGAAGACTCAGAAAATATTACCGGATAACGAAGGCCGGTGAAGAGCGCATCAAAGCATTTCTAGAGGAATGGAAAACGGTAATGGATGTCTATCACTATATCATTGACGGGGGGTAGCGTGAAAGTGCTTTCACGCTGTGAATGTACTTTCACGCACGGAAGAAATCGATTTGGCCGCCATTTGCAGGCGCGATACTTGTATCGCGTTTCGCACAATCGATTTTTCCTGACTATTTGTGCCGCCGCTTCGCGGCAGAATGGGGGTTTTTATGATGACAAAGGCTGAGTTTCTAAACCAATTGCGCGGCATGATATCCAATCTGCCGCCGGAGGAGGTCGAGCGCACAATCGGCTACTTTTCCGAAATCATTGACGACCGCATAGAGGACGGCATGAGTGAAAAGGAAGCGGTCGCCGGTATGGAGAGCGTTGAATCGATTGCAAACTCGCTGGTACCCATGCAAACAGAACTTAAAGACATGAGGCAGAACAGTTATTTAGCGTCCCGGGTTCGCGCCATTTTTCTCAAGGATGTCAATTCTCCGGTAAGGCTTGTCTGCTCTGACAGCGATTTGATCACACTGGACTATTATGAAAGCAGCTACAAGGCCTATCATATCGATCTCAGCCAATCGGAAGAACTGGTCATCCGCTGCGAGATTCTCAGGAAGTGGTCCGGGCTGTTCGGCTTTAACTACGCGTTCAGGCCGTTTACGCTCGGCATTCCGAAGACATACTTTGGGAGCCTGACGCTGGAGACAACAAACGGGTCGATTTCATCCGGCGGCGTTGATGTTTCAGGAAGTCTTGCCCTGAAGACCTCCAACGGCCGGATAACCGTCGAAAACATGACCATCGGCAAACTGCTTTCTTTGAAAAGCGCCAACGGACGCCTGGCTCTTACCGGTTTGAAGGCAGGCGAGATATCCGCCCGGACCTCCAACGGCAAAATTGAAGCTATAAATGTCAGAGCCGAGCAAAATGTTGCGCTGGAGAGCAGCAACAGCGGCATTCATGTCGAGCATCTGTTTTCAGGTTCATCAATCAGGCTGGTTTCCTCCAACGGTAAAATCAGCGGGCAGATTGACGACAGCCTGAGGACCTTCAACGTCAAGTCCCGAACCAGCAACGGGAGCAGCACATTGCCGTCTAATATGGGCGGCGGCACGAAGGATCTGAATGTCTTTACCAGCAATGGCCGCATCGACCTTGGCTTTCTTATGTAAGCAGCTCAAAAAGGGCGCCGCAAAATGGCCTGTGCATTTTGCGGCGCCCTTTTTGTTGGGCTGATTATGTTTTAAACCCGCGACACAAGCGTATTATTCGGTTTCGTGGTCGCGGGGGGCGGAGCGCAGCATGTCCAAACCGTGCTCAAGCGCGGGGAGCACCGCACAAAGGTTTTCCCTGGCGGCCTTTGGGCTGCCGGGCAGATTGATGATCAGCGTATTGCCGCGGATGCCGGCTGCTGCGCGAGAGAGCATTGCGCGGTTCGTGATCTTCGAGCTTTCATAGCGCATGGCTTCCGGGATACCGGGCGTCATGCGCTGACATACCGATTCGGTCGCCTCCGGGGTCACATCGCGCTTTGAAAAGCCCGTGCCGCCGGTCGCGACGGTCAAAGCAATATCAAGGCTGTCCGCCGTGTGGATAAGCTCCCGCTCGATTAAGTCTTTCTCATCGGGTACAATCGATGTATATTTTACCTCAAAGCCCGCCTCTTCCAGCATTGTTCTGACCATAGGGCCGGCTAAATCCTCCCTTTGGCCTTGATAACTTTTGTCGCTTACCGTGATGACGGCCGCACTGTACCTGCTCACAGGCACCCCTCCTTGCATTTAGCAATTTATCCGATACGCCCATTCCGGGAAAAATCGATGCTACAGCGCTTCAGCGCATAGCGCTGAAGCGCTGTAGCATTATCCTCTGCCGAAATAACAGGTAGGATAATGGCAGACCTTGCAGCACATGCAAAGGCCGCCCTCGCCCAGCCCGGCGATATCCTCTTTTTTGATCTCAATGCCCGCGAATATGCGCGGCAAGAAGGTATCAAGGCTCGTGATCGGGAAGTGCATCGAAGCGCCGGGTACGCCGAGCAACATCGTCTTGCCGAGATATGCCATCATCAGCATGTTGCCGGGCTGCATCGGCACGCCCTGCGTAACGACCTTCGCGCCGCTTTCCCGGATTGACGTGGGGGTAAGATCGTCCGGGTCAACGGACATGCCGCCGGTCAGGAAAATCAGATCGGCGTCTTTATCCATAAAGTCTTTTATGGCTCCGCTGATCACGGAAAGATCGTCCGGGCATTTGACAAAGCCCAGAATATCAGCGCCGTAGGCCGCCAATTTGCTTTTCATAACAGGCTCAAACCTGTCTTCAATGCGTCCGTAATAGACCTCGCTGCCGGTGATAATGATCCCGCATTTCAGCGGCTTAAACGGCAGAACAGAAAAAACCGGGAAATTCTCGCGTGCGATGCCCAATGCCTTTTCCAGGTTCCGGCGTTTTGTAACCAAAGGAACGATGCGCGCGCCCGCCAGTTGGTCACCCGCCTTTACCTTTTGATGATTCGGTATGCAGGCGACCGTGAAATCGTCAACGGCGTTTATTGCCCTAAGCGCTTCGCGGTTTACCAAAAACATACCGTCAATCGCGGCACTCAGCGACATTTTGCCCTCCGAAGGGCCTTGAAAAACGATGTTATCCCCGGATATGGCTGTGGTCAGGGCAATAGCGCAGTCGTCCTCATGCACCTCGTCAACGCCGGGTTCCCATACGAACACATGGTACTTGCCGATATCGAGCATCACCGGGACATCCTCTTTGGTGATCACATGGCCGCGCTTGAACCGGGCGCCTTTTTGTCCATCCGCGAATATGGCGGTGATGTCATGGCAGAGGGTTTGACCGACCGCGTCTTCAACTCGTATCTTTTTCATCAGAGCACCGTTATCTCGTCACCCGGACGGATTGTCCCTTCCTCCAGAACGATGGCGAAGACGCCCTCTCTCGGCATCACGCAGTCACCGGTTTTTTTGCGTATCTCACAGCTCATATGACATTCCTTCCCGATCTGTGTGACCTCGAGAAGTGTTTCACCGACCCTCAGTCTGGTTCCGACCGGGAGCTGATATAGAATCAAGCCTTTGGTCAGAATGTTTTCCGCAAAAGCGCCCGCGGGAATATTGGGCATCAGATCTCTCAGCTTATCGACGCTTTCTTCTCCGAGCAGGCTGATCTGGCGGTGCCAGTCGCCCGCGTGCGCGTCCCCCTCAATGCCATGGTTTTTCTTTACCGTAATCTCCGGTACCGTCTTTTTCTGAACGCCTTTTTTTTCACTTATGCATACTGCTGTAACGCTGGCCATGGTTAACCTCCCATTGCATTATCTTTAATCTCAGCTTTAGCTGTTGAGCTTATATAATCCCCCGACTTCCCGCCTGTTTTGGATAGAAGCCGGATATCGGAAATGACAATATCCTTCTGTACCGCCTTGCACATATCGTAGATGGTCAGCGCCGCTGCCGATACGGCTGTCAGCGCTTCCATTTCCACTCCGGTTTCGCCCTTACAGCGTACGGTGGCGGTAATGCCGATGCTGTTTGTCTGAGCGTCCGGTGAAAAGGATAGGTCAACGCCCGTAATGGCAATCGGGTGGCACATCGGAATCAGCTCGGCGGTGCGTTTTGCCGCCATAATGCCCGCCACCTGCGCGACTGAAAGCACATCGCCCTTTTTCATTTTACCCTCTATCACAAGCAAAAACGTACCGGTGCTCAGAAAAACCGTTCCGCCCGCCGTCGCCGTGCGCAGCGTCGGTTCCTTTTTGCTCACATCGACCATTTTCGCCCGACCCTCGCCGTTAAAATGCGTAAACTCTCCCATACCCTACCTCCATATCCAACAAATAAAAAAACAAGTAAAAAGCGTGAAAAGCGTGCATACGCTCAAGACGTGGGAAAAATCGATGCTTTGCGAAGCAAATGGCCGCCACCGCATACGGCGGCCAAATCGATTTTTCCGTAGCGTGAAACTTGTTTCACGCTTTAGCCTCCGATAGCGTTCATTGTTCTCAGGCTCTCGCTGGGTGTTTTCGCATCCAGATGGTGGCGCTGCGGCTTGTTGCGCATCGCATCCCCGATGGTTTCTTTGAGCGCCTCCCCGTGCAGGCCGCGCAGGCTGATTTCTTCGGAGGAGTGCAGGCACGGCTTGAGCTTGCCGTCGCCGGTGATCCTGATCCTGTTGCAGCCGGGGCAAAAATGGGTGCTCATCGGGCTGATGAGCCCGACTTGTCCTTTGCTGTCCGGTATGCTGTAAATCCTCGCTACGCCTTCTGTGCATTTTTCTATCAGCTCGGGCGTCGCTTCAAGAACCTTTTTTGATTCGATGAACCGCTTTTTATCAAAAGTCCGGCATTCCCCGATCGGCATCAGCTCAATGAAGCGGACCTCGATGCTCTGTTCGCCCGCAAAGCGTACAAAATCCCGGATTTCATCATCATTTATGCCGCCCATCAGCACGACGTTCAGCTTCAAATCGGAAAATCCGGCCTGCTTTGCGGCCTCTATCCCATTGAGCGCGTCCTTTAATGTCCCCACGCGCGATATCGCCCTGTACTTTTCCGCGTTTAGCGTATCCAAGCTGATGTTGAGCCTTAAAACGCCCGCTTTTTTGAGCTTTTGCGCGTATTTCGGCAGAAGGATGCCGTTTGTTGTCATGCACAGCTCCTCTACGCCGTCAATCGCGGAAAGGCGCGCGCAAATATCCTCTATGCCGCGCCGTACCAGAGGTTCACCGCCTGTGACCCGGATCTTTTTGACCCCGCACGCGACGCAGGCACGGGCCATTTCCTCGATTTCCTCCACGGACAGGATATCGCTGTGTTTCTTTTTATGCACGCCGGTCTCCGGCATACAATACACGCATCTGAGGTTGCACAAGTCCGTCACGGAAAGCCGCAGGTAGGTTATGTTTCTGTTAAACCGGTCTCTCATTTGTTTTCTCCATAAGTACGCTATTTAATTTATCCGATTCTATACGCTTTGATTTTTGTTCCGGCAGGGAGCGGCGGGCTGCCGGCGGGCACCTCGCCGATCAGGTCACAGTTGACAAGGGAGGAAAATGTCCCGTTGCCCTGACCCGGATTTTCAACAAAAAACGCCTGCCCGTTATCTATCTCCAGTCTGCCCCGGAGCAGTCTTCGGTTTGGGGATTTCTTGTTTAACGGCTGTTTTAACAGCACTTCGACCTGTTCCGGCATCAGGTCCGATCTTCCGCATAATTTCAGGATATACGGCATTGCGATGCGAAAAAGACCGAGCGCAGCCGCCCCGGGATTTCCCGAAAGGCCCAGAATCAGCTTACCGTCCTTTTCCGACGCCACAATTGAGCCGCCCGGCTTCATCGCAACCTTATTGAATAATATACTTGCGCCCAGCCTTTGTGACGCTGTCGCAATCCAGTCATAATCGCCCACTGAGGCCCCGCCTGTGGTGACGACCATATCGGCGCTGTCTAAAGCTTCCCCTATCCGCCGCGCGATCTCGTCGGGATCGTCCTCAACAACGCCGCCGTTTACAGGCTCCGCTCCGGCTTTTTTCAGATACCCGGCCAGAGCATAGCAGCTGCTGTTGTAGATTGCGCCCGGGTGAAGCGGCTCGCCGAGTTCTAAAAGCTCGGTACCGGTATTGATGATGATAATCCGCGGTTTTTTATAAACGCGCAGATCCTTCAGCCCCTGGGTGGCCAGCAGTCCCAAAAGCGGCGCGATAAGAACCGTACCTTTGTTTGCAATCAGCGCGCCGAGCTTCAGGTCTTCTCCGGCCCGCACGATATCGGTATTCGGTAAAATGGGATCCGATATCCAGACCTTCGCCTGTGTAAATTTCGTCAGCTCATATTTAATCGTTGCGTTGGCGCCCTTCGGAATCGGCGCGCCGGTCAGGATCTTTGCCGCCATGCCCTCGGTGATCTCAAACCGGGGAAGCTTGCCGGCCGGTATTTCCTCGGAAATGTTCAGCTCCACGGGCGTAGATTTTGTTGCCGATGCGGTATCCTGCCCCCGGAAGGCATAGCCGTCATACGGGCTTCGGTCAAAGGGGGGAATCGCCACCGAGGCATACCTGTCCTCCGCCAGCACACGGTCGAGTGCGCCGTACAGCGGTACGGTCTCCGTTTCGACCGGAGCGGGAAGAGAAAGCAGCATATCCACGGCCTTTTCTATCTCTGTTTTCTCGATCATACCAATCTCCATTTTCTACAGACATCGGGAAAAACGTGTTAACGCGTTTAATTCGTACCGGCTCGGAAAAATCGATGGTTTGCGGAGCAAATGGCTGCCGCCACATATGGCAGCCAAATCGATTTTTTCCAGCGTGATAAGCGTTGAAACGCTTATCACGCTTTATTCTTTTAGTACCATCAGATCCCCGGGGTCCATATATATTAATATTTTATTCGATTGTGTAAACGAGGTCAACTTATCCTTTCCCGTTTCCAGCCTGAGCTGAGCGTAACCGGATTTTCCGCCCGGCGTTCCCAGCATGACCACAACGGAAAAAACATCCTCGATAACCCGCTCAACCGTACATTCGACGGTGTTTTCGCCGGGGCTGTCGACCGGTCTGAGATAGTGCGCACGCATGCCGACATAGGCGGCATTTTGCCCTATCGGCTTTGAAACCCTCAAAACGGTGCCCCAATCCAAAGCCTCCAACAGATTGTCATCAAGTCTCTTAATCCTGGAATAATTTTTGCAGCCCGTTAAAAGGCAGGCAGAAAGCGTAGCGGGCTCGTCAAACAAGTCTCTCACCCGGGTTTTCTTCTCCGACCGCCCTTCGGTTAAAACGCAGACGCTGTCACACAGCCTGTACACCTCGTCCCTGTTGTGGGAAACGTACACAGCCGTGCCGCCGTATGACGCCATGATCTGGGACAGTTCAAGCTCAAGCTGCCATCTTAAATAGCTGTCAAGAGCGGAAAACGGTTCATCAAGCAGCAAAATCTCAGGCTCGTTGACCAGAATCCTGGCCAGCGCGGCGCGTTGCTGCTCTCCCCCGGAGAGCTGATGCGGATACTTATCCTCAAATCCCGTCAAGCGCATAAGCTCAAGCGCCTCGAGCGCCTTATTTCTTGCCTGCGCCTTATTGTTATCCCTTACACCGGTCACAACATTGCGCAGCACCGTCATATTCGGAAATAGCGCGTATTGCTGAAACAGATAGCCGACCCTTCTCAGCCTGGGCGACAGATTGATGTTCTTCTGCGCGTCAAACAGCACTTTGCCGCCAAGCGTAATGCGGCCCTCATCCGGCTTTTCTATACCGGCGATACATTTGAGCGTCATGCTTTTGCCGCAGCCGGAGGCGCCGAGCAACGCCAGCGTTTCATTTCCCGCTTCAAAGGACACGTTCAGGTTAAAGCTCCCCAGATTTTTCTTTATATCTACGCTCAGCAGAATCCTCACTCCCCGAATGCCGTGCGGCCCTATTGCTGTTTTATGCAAGGCCATTATACTGCGAGCGTTTCCCGCCCGCCTTTTTATAGTTTCGTTCAAAGAAATTAATCGCAATCAAAACGACAAAGGAGATTGCAACGTTTATCGCAACCCACCTGTAGGCAAGCAAATCGTCTCCGGTCCGCCAGAGCTGATATACGGTCGTGGAGATCGTTGCGGTCTTTCCCGGTGTATAGCCCGCCACCATGCTTGTCGCGCCGTATTCGCCCAGCGCGCGGGCAAAGCTCAAAACGGTTCCGGCTATAATCCCCTGCTTGCAATACGGCATCATGATATGCCAGAAAATATAGGTGTTTCTGAGTCCGAGCGTCTGCCCCGCGTATTTGAGCGTCATGTCAAAACTCTCAAACGCGCCGCGAACTGTGCGGTACATCAGCGGAAACGTGATGATCACCGTCGCGAATATCGCGGAATACCAGGTCATGACGACCTTTGTCTGAAAGAGATCGAAGAGCAGCGAGCCGACCGGTCCCCTCGGCCCCATGAGCTTTAAGATAAAAAACCCGATAACCGTTGGCGGTAAAACCAAAGGCAAGGTCAGAATCACATCCAGAATCCCCTTTATCAGCCTGGGTGTTTTGGCGATATAATAGGCCGCTAGGATACCGAGAAAGAATGTGATGAAAGTCGATATCAGCGCGATTCTCAGCGAGTTTATGAGGGGATACCAGTCCATAAGAGCGCCTCCTTCGGCTTTGAGCATAAAGCGATTGATTATCAGCGTGCCGCAAACGGCTTTTACCGGAAAAGCAGGCGTTAACCCGGAACGGAAAAGCCCACTTCCTGAAACACGGCAGCGCAGGCGTCTGTTTTCAGGAAATCCAGAAAGGCTTTGGCCGCCCCGGGATTCTTTGCGGTTTTCAATACCGCGGCGGGATACAGCACCGGTGTGTTCAGCATCCCCTCCGGAGCCTCGGCAATCACCTGAAGTCCTGCGGAATACGCGTCGGTCGCGTAAACAATGCCGCAGTCAACCGTGTTTTCACCGACCCAGGTGGTGAGTTCCTTGACATTGGAGCCATAGGTTATTTTTTCGCTGATCCGATCGAAGATACCCATGTTTATTAAAACTTCCTGCGCGTACTGGCCGACAGGCACATCCGAGTTTCCGATGGCAAGCAAAGACACAGCCTTCGTGGCGATGTCATCAAAGGATGCGATGCCGGCCGGGTTATTGTCCGGCACGACCAGCACGACCTTGTTTTCTACGATATTGAAGCGCGTTGATGAATCCACAAAATCCAGCCCCGCGGTATTCTTATCTGATGTAATGTCCATCTCGTTCATTTGCTTTTGGGCCGCCGAAATGAAAATGTCGCAGTCCGCGCCCTCCGCAATTTGCGTCTTCAGGGTACCGGAAGAGTCGAAGGTAAATGTAAAAGTGACATTCGGCGCCGATTCCCTGTAAAGCTCGGCCGCTTTAGTCAGCGTTTCGGTCAGCGAAGCGGCCGCGTACACGGTCAGCTCGACAGACGCGTCTTCGACCGCCGGGGATTTGCCGTTTTTGCAGGCTGTCAGTGCAAATACCATTACTATTGTGAAAAGAAAAGCGATTGGTCTTTTCATTTTTCGTTTCCTTTCCATTTGTATTTACCACAGAAGACCAAAAGATAAAAATGCAGCCTGTTTTGAGAAACAGACTGCACAGTTTAGCAACATGCAGAGCAGCTTTGACGCAAAGCGGCATTATGCCGGAAGAGCTTATGCGTATTCCGCAGCGGACAGCATACACCGATACGGAAGCTTATCTCCTTCTCAAAACGGGAAGGCCGCGCCGTTTCCGGATGCGACCCCGTGAACCCAAAGGCTCAGGCCAAACGTTCATAGGTTTCCCCTTAGACCGCAAGGCACGGAAATGATTAAATTTGATTCATTTTACCATGCATTCCGGGACAAGTCAATAATAATCGGCTTTGAGGTTTATAAGGTCTGTCTGATGTCATCTGATTCTGTGTAGGTATATCCGAATTTTTCCGGCGCATTCCCCGGATCTTCCGCTAAAATCTTTTCAATATAATTAATGTGCACTGAACCAATGCGTTCCCTTTATTGAATATTTGGGGGAGATACTCATATGCTATACAAACAGGCGCTTGTCCGAAGCGGCCTCACACCAAACCGAAGAAGGGTGGTAAATGATCAGAAAAAGACCCAAAAAGCCGATTGAAAATCATAAAACGGCCGCCTGGGCCAACAGGGAGAAAATAAATCAGGCGACCAATGTATCACAGCCCAGCTTGATGCAAACGATAAACGCCAAAGAACATGTCGACGAAAACGAAAAATAGCACAAGGGGTTGATGCTTTGGTATGCATACCAAAGCATCAACCCCTTTGGTAAAGGCTTATGCTTTCCCGATGAATTCAAAAAACGCCATGACCGTTTCCGCGAGCCGGGCACGTGAAATGTGGCCCCTCGGCGCGAGCTGTGTGTCCAATGCTCCGGTCAGAAGGCCGTTATCCAGCGCCCACATAACCGGCGTTTTTGCATAGGCGGCGATGCTGTCTGCATCGTCAAACGCGCTTAAAATCTCCGGATCAAAGCTCATGTCATAGCCCTTTGCCATCGCGTACCTGAACAATAGCACCGCCATTTGTTCGCGTGACAGATTATTGTCCGGGTAAAACAGCGTTTCGGTAAAGCCGAGAATGATCTTGCTGTGCGCGCCCCAGGATACGGCCTTTCTGTACCAGTTTTGCGTAAGGTCCGTAAACAGGCACTCAAACATCGGGATCTTGTCGTCGCTCTCGTACTCGATCCGGCTAAGCAGGGTTGCAAACATTGCTCTGCTCACCGGCAGATCAGGGGCAAATGTCTGAAAGTCTATGCCGTAAAAAAGGCCTCTTTCAGTGGTAAACTTCACCGCGTCATAATACCACGCGTCCTCCTTAACATCAAGATAGTTCATTATACCCCTCGGTACATCATCATCTTCGATATTCTGCTCGGTGTCGTCGGACGGCAGCGCCGTTACCACAACATCAAATGTATCGCGCAGGCCGAGATACTCGACCGTCAGCGTGCATATGCCGGGTATAAGCACGCCTGACAAGCTGTACGCGTAACTGCCCACAGACCCTTTGGTCCCGTCGCTGAGGGTCAACATAACGGTCAGCATTTGCCTTAAGCTGTCCGGAGCCGTATCGGGATAAATCACCGTGTCGTTTTGCGAAAAGACGGCCTCGACCAGTACGGGTACAACCGGCATTGGCGGCTCTGTCGGTCCTGTCGCCTCTATCGGCTTATACAAATATATATCCGTATAAGCATTGGGTGAATGGCAGAAAGCGGCGTTGCAGAGATCAAAGAAAAGGTTCATGTAGATGTTACAGGCACGGTTAACGCTGTATGTAAACAGCGCTTTTTCGGTACTGTCGTACATCCACACGGAATAAGGCTCCGCGTCTTGATCGGCGCCCACGTAAATGCCGGAGAGTGCGGCGGTCCGCATCAGATAAAGCCCGTTATTTGTTATGGTAAACGATGCTCCGGAATCATCCGTTGTAAAGGTCCACAGCATCGCGTCGCTAATACCGTTTTCCATAATATTATCTTCGGAAGCCGTAACGGGCATGCCGAGCAGGCTGACCGTGCCGTTTATCGCCGCGTGAACGGGTGAAAGCGCATAATAGGCGTTTCCGAACTTTGCGACAATCAGGTATTGCCCGCCGTTCGATATATCCCCGGCCCGTACATACACCGTCTTTTTTGCCTGTTCGGTTAAGGTAGCCGGGAAATCATAGGTCACGGTCAAAATATAGCCACTTCGCTCTGTTTGCGCCGCCATGCCGTTACATGTCGCGGTAAGGTCTTCACCTGCAAACTTATACCCGTCTTTGGCCGACAGCGTCACCGTTACCGTATAAACCGTTCCGGCGGCAAAACCCGAGGAAGCGTCCGGCGACCATGTAACGCCTTCGACGGTGGCGGTATTGCTGTCCGAAACAGCATTCAGGTTCGGTATATCACCCGTCTTCGGGGGTATAACGTATATCGAAACGCTATTTATCGGCGCATCGGGCTCTTCATTGGTTTTTTCAAATATATATGTTATTTTCAGCGTTCCGTCCGAATTATAAACCGCTGTTGCGGCATTTGCGTTAACCGCCGCCGTTGTATCGGGCGTAAACGCGTATCCGCTTTTTGCTGTCAGCACAACGACCATTTCATAAACCGTATTACCTTCAAAGGGACTGTCCGCGGGCGTCCAGAGCACCTGGGAAACCGTATAGAACGCATCGGGTGAAACCGCCGCCGTACCCGGGGTATCGCCCGTTTCCGGCTGTGTGACGGTGACATCGGCATGGTTTATTTCAATATCCGGAACGGTTACAAAAACCTGTTTATACAGGCTCAGCGTCATGCCGGTATCCGACGACAGTTTGAAATAATTCGCTCCGCCGGAAGATGAAGCCAGGTACAGATACTGGCTTTTATTTGAGTTGTCAACAATATACAGCGCGCCGGCGGCATTCATCAGCCAGTCGGAATACGCTTCCGATCTATACTCTTCATGGGTGTAGATTGCTCCGGTAGGCGGTTTCGGGGTATCCTGCGAGCTTCTGCGCCTTAAGTATTTGCCGTCATTTGTGATATTGTACGCATTGGCGTCGTCGGCGCTGTCAAAATTCCAAAGCAGCGCGCTGTTGCCGCCGATGGTAAATGCCTGATCGCCCGCATCGGAAACGGTGATTTCGACGGCTTTCAGAAAGCCCGAATCATATTCGGACGGTAAATTGGACAGCGCATAGTATCGGTCTCTCGATTGCGCGACAATCAGATATTGCGTTCCCGGTTCGATGTCATCGACTTTTTCATAGGTCGCCGCAACGGCTTTTCCGGTCGCCGGGAAAACATACGAGACGGTCACGGTTTTGTCCGCGTTAATGATCGCGCCGGCGGCATTTCCGTTCACCATCGCTTTTATATCGGGCGCAAACGCATATCCGCTGTTCGCTTTGAGTTTTATAGCCACTTCATAAACCGTATTCTCGGCAAAGACGCTGTCCGCGGGCGTCCAGAGCACCTGCGAAACCGTATAAAACGCATCGGGCGAAACCGCCGCCGCCGTGTCCGGGGCATAACCCGCTTCCGGCGCGTCAATGCTTATTGCCGCGCTGTCAATCGGGGTATCGGACGGGACGCCGCCCTCTATGACCCTGTACAGGTACACCGTCTGGCCGTCCTCGCTGTATAAAAAGTAATGCAAAGAACCCTCTGACGCGGTGTTCAGATACAGGTTTGCCCTCTGGTTGGAACTGTATACATACAGCATATAATCATCGGCCGTAATGTAATCGTCATATATCCAGTCGGAATACGACGCGCCGTCCTCCGGACCGAGGAAAACCGGACCGCTGTAGCCGCTCTTCCGGTTTAAGTATTTATCGTCGTTTGTGACATCAAATCCGCTGCCGTCCGTCGTGAATGTGAAAATCATGCTGCCGTTTATCGTGCCCGACAGTTCTCCGCCGCTTGAAACCGTGACCGGCGCGCCCTTAAGGTAGTCATTGCTGCCGACGGTAACGGCGGCATTTGTCAGCGCGTAATAGTCTCCGCCCGACTTTGCCACGATGACATACTTTTCGCCGCTGTTTACCGTGTTCACCTTTTCATAGGTGGTGATCCCGGCAATGCCGGTCGCGGGGAACGTATAGGTAACGGTCACAGTTCCGTCCGAATTGAGGGTTTTAGCCGCGTTATTTCCGTTCACCGCCGCTGTAACGCCGGGGGTAAACGCATATCCGCTGTTTGCTGTGAGCGTTACGCTCGCCGTATAAACCGTGTTATTTTCAAACGGACTGTCCACGGGGTTCCATTGCACCGCCGATGCCGTATAGGATGCAGCGGCCGTAAGAGCGCTGTCATCCGGATTCGCTCCGGCTATCGGCATGTCGATACCGGTTATCGAAACGGAAGCAATCGGTATCGGGCCGGAGACTGAGGAAATGAAGACCGAGCCCGAGGACGCCGTTTGACCCTCCATATTTTTATAAGCAAAATCGATCTGGGTACCCGTTTCGCTTGCGGTCAGCGCCGCCAGAAGGCCGTATGCGCCGTTGTTGCCGTCATACATCGAGCCGCAGCTTAAATAGGTAAAATTGATTGTTGCCTTATCGGACGAAGAGCTTGTGTATTGCAGCTGTTCACCGGCAGTGATGATTTGGCCGTAATACGGATCGTTCATCGTGTGATTGTGCCCCCAAAGAAAGACGGCATTGCTGTACTTATTCAGAACATCGATCATATCATCCGCGTTTGCCGTTGTTCTGCTGCTGTAATAATGAATCGGGAAATGGGAAATGAGAAAAACCGGTTTTGCCGGATGAACCGTCCCCAGTGCTTCATCCAGTCTGATGATTTCCGAAGCCATAAAAGCTTGGTTATAGGTATTGCTTTCGTCCATTTTTACGACATACACCGCGTAATCATCGCCGTTATAGACAAGGCCCTCGTGATAATCGCCTCCCGCATAGGTCCCGCCGATGTCGTGGTTGCCTCTGCCAAGGTAGCAGGGTATTGGGCCGAAAACGCTTTGAACAGTCGAAACACATTGCCGGGCAGCTTCGTGAGCCGTATTGTCGCCCATGCCCCTTACCGGATAATCGCCGCTGAACATCACGCAGTCCAGAACCGGAAGGGGCGAGCCCAATTTGTTCAGCCATGTCCCAAGCCTTGTGATTTCACCGTGCACATCGGATGTAAACGCTATGTATTTCGTTGTCGTCCCACCGGCGGCGAAAACGCCTGACGGCAGAAGCGCCAACACCAACAAAACCGCTAGCGCGACAGCCAGTATGCGGTATTTCACCGGATGAATTCTACTCATTTTTTACTCCTCCTATAATTCCAGTATGCAAATATTATGTAGATGCCTGTTTCTGTACGCAGAGTTTACACCAGTCGTTTAAGATAATAATATTTTCCTCCATCCCTGTGTTTTTTTACCAGTAATGCGGTACTGCCTTGATCTCACACCGAAAGCCGTCGTCTTTGGTCACTGCTTTTCGTCATGTTCCGACCGTAGTTCATTTATACACATGGGGTAATTATAAACTAATTAACAAATTTTTGCAATATATGTAACTATATTCCATATATTATTTTATATTTTATTTCTTTTATTATTAATTGTAAAGCAATATTATGGCCATACGGACACTTGAGCGCCCGCATGGCCATAATGCGCATAATGATTTATTGCCTGCTTGTCTGCCGGATGAACATAATCAGTCCGATAAGCGTTTATAGGACTCATAACGCAAAGCCGCGTTGCGCTCGGCTTGAATAAACAGCTTTTCGGCCTTTTCGGGATGAGTGCCCTTCAGCTGCGAATACCGCAGCTCGCCGTCCAGAAAATCCCTGTATGGCATTGAAGGCTTTTTTGAGTCCAGACGGAAAGGGTTCTTCCCCTCTTCTTTTAGCCTCGGATCATAACGGTAAAGATACCAGTACCCGGCGTCGACCGCCTTTTTTTCCTCGTGAATACTGGAAGACATACCGGTTTTTATGCCATGGCTGATGCAGGGAGCGTAGGCGATAATCAGCGAGGGGCCCTTATAGCTTTCTGCTTCTTTCATGGCTTTGACGGTCTGGTTAAGATCAGCGCCCATCGCAATCTGCGCGACATACACGTTTTTATAGGTAATGGCCATCATGCCGAGATCCTTTTTTCCGGTGACCTTACCGTCATACGCAAATTTGGCGACAGCGCCCATCGGGGTGGCCTTTGACGCCTGTCCGCCCGTATTGGAATAAACCTCCGTATCCATCACAAACAAATTCACATCCGCTCCGGTAGACAGGACATGATCAAGGCCGCCGAACCCGATGTCATAGGCCCAGCCGTCCCCGCCGATCATCCAGATCGATCTTTTTTCCAGATAATCCGCTTTGGCTACAACCTCCCTGAGCAGGCTGAATGTCGAGAGGTCAGCGCTTTTAAGCTTTTCTTTAATCTCGCCGGCAAGAGCCTGCGTTTTCTCGCCGTCCTCGGCGCTCTCCAGCCAGCTGAGCAAAAGCCGCCTGAGTTCTTCATTGAGTTTGTATTCCACCAAAGCCCGGCTGATCAGCTCGGACAGACGGCTTCGCATCTGCCTTACCCCGAGATACATTCCAAAACCGTATTCCGCATTGTCTTCAAACAGCGAATTTGCCCAGGCCGGTCCTTTTCCGCCGCTGTTTACGGAATATGCGATGGAAGGCGCGCTGGCGCCCCAGATGGATGAGCAGCCCGTCGCATTGGCTATCATCATGCGTTCACCGAAAAGCTGCGTTAAAAGCCTGATATACGGCGTTTCTCCGCAACCCGGACAGGCTCCGCTGAATTCAAGTAGCGGACGCCTGAACTGGCTGCCTTTGACCGTAAACCTGTCCATGGTATTTTTCTTTTCCGTCAGCTTCATCGCATATTCCCAATTATCGCTTTCCGCCTCAATTTCCCGCTCCAAAGGCTTCATGATCAGCGCCTTTTCCTTTGAGGGGCAGATATCGGCGCAATTCCCGCAGCCGGTGCAGTCTAAGGGACTGACCTGTACGCGCAGCTGATAGGCATTAAGACCCTTGCCTGCGGCGTCTTTGGTTAAAAAGCCCTCCGGCGCGTTTTCTTTTTCTTTTTTGTCCAGTAAAAACAACCGAATTGTCGCATGCGGGCAGATATATGCGCAGAAAGCGCACTGTATGCAGTTGTCGATCTGCCAGGCCGGTACCGCGGGTGCGATACCGCGCTTTTCATATGCGGTTGTTCCGAGCGGAAAGGTGCCGTCTTCCACGTTTTTAAACGCGCTGACCGGCAGCCTGTCCCCTTCGTTGCGCGCCATCACCCTTTGCACGTTATTGATAAAGTCCGGTACGCTGTCAAGTGTTTCTACTTCATCTATAGTATTAATCCAGTCTTGCGGTATATTTATTTGTTCCAGCGCCGCCACACCCTGGTCAATCGCTTTATAATTCATCTCTTCAATGTCTTTTCCTTTACGGGCATAAGACAAATGGACGGACTCTTTCAATAGCCTCACCGCTTCGTCCTGCGCGATGATACCGGTCAGGCTGAAAAAAGCCGCCTGCATAATCATGTTGATCCGGTTCCCAAGCCCGATTTCGGCGGCAATTTTCTCCGCGTCGATGGTAAAAAAGCGGATACCGTTCTCCGCCATATAGCGTTTCATTTTTGCGGGCAGACGTTCTGACAGCTCCTCGGGAGAATAATCACAGCTGAGTACAAAAATGCCGCCCGGTTTTAGACCTTCAATCAGATCGAGGCTGTTTAAAAAGGATTTGTTGTGGCAGGCAATATAGTCTGCGTCTAAAACGAGATATGTCGAGCTGATAGGTTGTTTTCCGAAACGCAGATGAGAAACCGTCGTACCGCCCGATTTTTTGCTGTCATAGGAAAAATACGCCTGTACGTTTAAATCGGTATGCTCCCCGATGATCTTGCAGGCCGCTTTGTTCGCGCCGACCGTTCCGTCCGAGCCCAGACCGAAGAATTTGCAGTTTACGGTGTCGCTGCCCGCGGGCTTGTAGGCCGTGACCGGTGCTAATGAGGTATAGGTCACATTGTCATGGATTCCGATTGTAAAGCCGTTTTTCGGCCGGTCATTTTTCAGGTTTTCAAACACGGACAGAATCTGCGGGGGCGTTGTGTCCTTTGAGCCGAGGCCGTACCGTCCCCCCGTGATCAAAGGCGCGTTTTGCCGACCGAAAAGTACATTGCATACATCGATATACAAAGGTTCGCCCGGCGCGCCCGGCTCCTTTGTCCTGTCCAGTACGGCAATCCGGCGCGCCGATTTCGGCAAAACTTTCAGAAAATCTTCGCGCGAAAACGGCCTGTAGAGCCTTACCTGAACCAGTCCCGCCTTTTCGCCGTTACTCCTGAGATAATCGATCGTTTCCTTTATCGTGTCGCATACGGAGCCCATCGCGACAATCACATTTTCCGCGTCCTCGTCCCCATAATAATCAAAAAGCCGGTATGCCCTTCCGGTTATGGTGCAGAGCTTGTCCATCATTTGCCTCACGATCTCCGGAAGCTGCCGATAAAAACGGTTTTGCGCTTCGCGGCCCTGAAAATAGATATCCGGGTTTTGCGCCGTACCTCGCACCACCGGATGATTCGGAGATAGCGCACGGCTTCTGAATGCCTCTACAGCCGCCCAGTCCAGTATTTTCGCCAGATCGTCATAATCAATCCGCTCGATGTTTCTATACTCATGGGAGGTTCGAAACCCATCGAAAAAATGGATGAAAGGCAGCCGCGCCGGAATAGCGGAAAGATGCGCTGCGCAGCCGAGATCCATAGCCTCCTGGGGATTGCTTGAACATAAAAGCGCAGCGCCCGTCTGCCGGCAGGCCATTACATCCTGATGATCGCCGAAGATCGAAAGCGCATGGGTTGCGATTGCCCTGGCGGTTACATGCAGAACGCCGGGCAAGAGCTCGCCGGCCATTTTATACAGGTTCGGAATCATCAGCAAAAGCCCCTGAGACGCTGTAAAGGTCGTCGTCAGGGCGCCCGCCTGCAAGGCGCCGTGCATGGCGCCGGCGGCGCCGGCCTCCGATTGCAGCTCGGCTACCCTGACACGCGTGCCGAATAGATTCATTTTACCCGATGCCGACCACTCGTCCACGGCTTCGGCCATCGGCGAGGAGGGTGTAATCGGGTAAATCGCGGCCACCTCGGTAAAGGCATAGGCCGCCAGAGCCGCCGCTTGATTTCCGTCAACAGTTATTTTTTTTGACATAGTTTTCTTTTTCCTTTCCCGGAGCCATTTTATCTTCATTTAATGCCTGTGTGTTTCGTAAAACATTTAAGGCCGTTAAAGATATTTTGCATATTCCGACCGATTATATACGGCTCTGTCAGCTATCCCCGCCCCGCCCAAAAGGTCTGTTTTGCTCAGCACCCGGAAAACCCGCAGATGATTTTGTCCATCCGTTCCGTTATCCGGCGTTTTTTTGTGTGAAGCGTTTTCCCTTGCCATATAATTTATACGTCATTGCTTATTGCTTTACGGGCTTATCGTCTTAAAGTGACAAACTGTCGTTTTGTAAAATAAACCATCATGAAAGCGCATTTTACGGCAAAGCTAATATCGAGGTAAATACCATGACCATCATGAACGCCGTTATCATTGTTTTGCTTGCTATCATCGTTTTGCTGCTTATCCTTGCCGTTCTGGCTTTATTCATTCCTTTATTTTTCACCTTTACCTTCAATACGGTAACAAGCGAGATGCTTTTATCCATGCGCTGGCTTTCTCCGTTTTTGAAGGCCGAAGCCGAAACGGAAAAACACAGGCTTAAATTAACGGTCTTTATATTCGGCATTAAAATCTTCTCAAAAACACCGAGAAAACGCCGGAAGACAAGAACCGACTATTTGAGCGCATTGAAGTTGAAGGATACGTATGTGAATTTAAGCTATGGATTCGGCGATCCGTTTTGGTCCGGCATAGCCTGCGGAGCCGCGGAATTTGTAAGGCTGTTGATGAATATAGGTGATTTCAGGCAATGGCCCGCGTTTATGGCTAATGAGGCGTATCTCATCATCGATGCCGGCGGCAAGCTGAACATCGGCGCGACCGCCGACAGCCTGATATCGTTTGGTCTGTCGGACCGGCGCAATCGTCATAAAAAAAGGAGAAAAAGCTATGGATCAATCGGCACTCAATAGCAATGTGGATTCCCTGTTTCGGAGTCTGGAGAACTTTACGCAAAACGAGGGCATCATCGGAAAGCCCGTTACACAGGGCGACAAGACGTTTTTGCCCGTCGTTTCCATCACCGTCGGGTACGGGGGCGGAAACGCCGGCATGAGCACTATGCCGGGTATGTCAACCGGACCTTCCAAAAACGCATCCGGCAAGTCCGCCACAGGCGCGCTGGGCCTTGGCGCAAAGCTCTGCACCGACGCCGTAATCGTTATCGACGGTCAGAACGTATCCATGCTGCCGATGAACGCGTCCGCGGCGGGGTCGCTGGCGGACAAGATCCCCCAGATCATACAGGGCATAAAGCCCGGGCAAGGTCAAAGCCAGCCCGGACAAAACCAGCCCGGCGGCCGGAACCAGCCTAACCAAAGCAGCTGAAAAAGAGTTTTATACAAAAGCGGGAAAACGAAAGGCAAGCTGTTCGTTTTCCCGCTGTTTGTTTTTCGCATTAGCTGTCAATTTACTTGTGAAAACAGATGTTCTGTAGTACAATTTGGATAATCGATCCTATTGGGCCGGTCATCCGAATTTAAATTTTGCGTAAAGGGTGATGATGATGTGCGGACGGTATTATGTCGATCCCGATCAAGACGAGGAAATCGAACGAATCATTGAGCATATCAAGAACAAACACAAGAATACCGATACGCTTGCGCAAATGAAAACGGGAGAGATTTTCCCGACCAATATCGCTCCTGTTATAACGAACAAGTCCTATACTTTGATGCAATGGGGCTTTTCCCGGTTTGACGGGAAAGGAAAAGTCATCAACGCGCGTTTAGAGACCGCACAGGAAAAGCCGATGTTTAGAACGCCGTTTATAAAATACCGCTGTCTTATGCCCGCCAGCTGTTATTTTGAATGGGAAAAGCGCGGAACGGTAAAGCAGAAATACGCAATCGGGCTAAACGGGCCGATTTACCTGGCGGGCCTTTACCGGTTCGAGCGAGACAGCGATATCCCGCTCTTTGTCATTCTGACAAAACCCGCGGAACAGGAAATCGCATTTATCCACGACAGGATGCCCGTTCTGGTGACGCCGGAAAAACAGCAAGACTGGCTGTCCGGTAGTCTTGATACAATAGCGCTTCTCTCCGCCCCGGCCATACAACCGGTTTTCAGAGAGGCCGCGGGCTGATGGCACGAAGGAAACGTGAAAGTATATTCACGCTGTGAAAAACCTTTCGCAACGTGAAAGGCTTTCGCGTTGTGCTGCCGCTTCGCGGCAGAATGGAGGTTTTATGGAACTGCCTGACAAGCTTCTTCAGGCAATCGACAATCAGATTGCCGGTAAAGACCATAGCGCTTTGCTGTCCGCCGCCGAGGCGCTGAGCTTGCGCTACAGGACGGCAGATAAACATGGCCAAAAGCGCATCACGACATATGATGAGGCGCTTTCTTACTGCGTATCGCGAATGCCGGCGACATACGGCGCGGTCTTCTCTTCCCTGTCCAATGCGCTTTCCCTGGCGGACATCAGACCGCGTTCTCTTCTGGATGTGGGCGCGGGTACGGGCGCGGCTTTCTGGGCAGCTTCAGAGCTGCTTAATCTTCGGGAAGTCACCTGCTTAGAGCGCGAGGACATTCTCCTTAAGCTGGGCGAAGCGCTGACGGCCGGTAAAGGCGAGGACCTTTCGCCTATAAAGTGGGTAAAGTACGATATACAAACCGATAGCTTTATGTATAGCGCCGACCTTGTCATCGCGTCTTATGTGTTAAACGAGCTTGCGCCGGAGCATCAGATCAAAACGGCTATTTTACTTTTTGATGCCACGAATGAGCTTGTACTGTTTGTGGAACCGGGAACACCGCAGGGTTTTTCAAATCTTCGAAAAATCAGAACGGCGCTGCTTGACAGAGGTGCTTATATGCTCGCGCCATGCCCGCATGACGGTTTATGCCCGATTTTGTCCGGCGACTGGTGCCATTTTACCTGCCGAATACAACGCAGCAGTCTGCACCGCCGGCTCAAGCGGGGGGACGCGCCGTTTGAGGATGAAAAATTTTCCTACCTTGCTTTGGCAAAAAAAACGCTCCCGCTCCCGGAGGGGCGGATTCTGCGGCACCCGCAGATCAGAAAGGGCTTTATCATGCTGGAAGCCTGCACCGTAAACGGCGTAAAGCGATTTACATTGTCAAAGAAGGACGGTGAGCGGTATAAACAGGCAAGAAAGGCCAACGCGGGTGATTCTATCGGGTGTAAAGCTTTAAAGGAGGATCTCTGACGATGAACGATATTAAACCGGGACGCTACAGGCATTTCAAGGGAAAGGAATACAAGGTTCTATTTTTGGCCAGGCATTCGGAAACGCTGGACGAAATGGTTGTCTATCAGGCGCTTTACGGCGACCGGGGCATCTGGGTGAGACCCGCTTCGATGTGGAACGAGAGCATTGAACGCGATGGGGAGACCCTCAGGAGATTTGAATATTTGGGCGAGTGAAAGAGAGGTAAGCTATATGGCGAAATCCCACAAGCAAAAACTAAAGCTCCTCTACCTTCAAAAAATATTGCTGGAAAATACGGATGAGGCGCATCCGATGACCATATCCGATATGATAACGGCGCTATCGCGTTTCGGCATCTCAGCGGAGCGAAAGACCATATACGATGATCTCAACGCATTATCGGTTTTCGGGCTCGACATTGTTTATGTTAAAAGCAAAACGAACACCTATTATGTCGGCAGCAAGACCTTTGAGCTGCCGGAGCTTAAGCTGCTTTGCGATGCCGTGGCCTCCGCCAAATTCATCTCCGAAAAGAAATCGGGCATGCTGATCAAAAAGATCGAAAGCCTTGCCAGCGTGCATGAAGCAAAGCAGTTAAGGCGGCAGGTCTATGTGCGCGGCAGGGTCAAGACGGCGAACGAGCAGATTTATTACAATGTGGATACCATACATCAGGCGATCGCACAGGGTCGGCAGATCTCGTTTTTATATTTTGATTACAATCTGAAAAAAGAAAAACAGTACCGGCAGGACGGCGCGAAGTACAAAGCTTCGCCCTATGCCCTGTCCTGGGACGATGAAAACTACTATATGACGGCGTATTATGAAAAATACGGCAGCCTGTCAAATTTCAGAGTCGACAAGATGGAGAATATTGATATTCTTGAAGAAAAAGCGGCGGCGCCGGACGACAACCTGGACTTTGATCCGGCGGATTACGCCAAGAAAGTCTTCGGTATGTACAGCGGCGTCGAGGAGCGTATCACATTGCAGTTTGATAATTCGTTAATCGGCGTGGTGCTTGACCGTTTCGGCAAAAATGTAACCATTTTTAAGAAGGACGAAAACAGCTTCGTGATCAATGTCAGCGTTAATATCAGCCCGATGTTTCTCGGCTGGTTGTTCGGATTCGGCGGCAAGGTCAGAATACTGTCGCCCGAAAGCCTGATCAAAACGTTCGGGAACGCAGCCGCGGAAATAACGGAGCGGTACTTAACATGACGGGGCCTATATGTCATATTGTCGGAGCGGGCGAGATTTGTCGGCTTGAGCTTCAAAAAAGTGAGGGCGGTCTAATAATCGCAGCAGACGCCGGGTACAGCGCCCTTAAGAAGGCGGGTGTCGAGCCGGATATTGTGATCGGGGATTTTGATTCGCTGCCCGATTTGCCCGAGCATCCGAACACAGTCAGGCTGAACAGGGAAAAGGACGATACCGATATGCTTGCGGCTATCCGTTTAGGCCTTGCACGCGGTTATACCCTTTTTCATCTTTACGGCGGAACCGGCGGCCGGCTTGATCACACGCTGGCCAATATCCAATGTCTCGCGTTTTTATCAGAAAGGAACGCAAGGGGTATTTTGTTCGGGAAAAACGAATGGATTACCGCCGTTACCAACGGCAGCATAAGTTTAGAGGCCGGAAACCCGGGCTATATCTCCGTTTTCGCGCATGGGGAAAAAGCACGGGGCGTAACGCTGACCGGTTTTAAATATCCGCTGAGTGACGCGACAATAACCAATACGTTTCCGATCGGCGTCAGCAACGCGATAACAGGCAAAAAAGGAACTGTAACGGTTAAAGACGGTACAGTCATCATTGTGCGGGCAATGGACTGTGATTAATGCATCTGAAACGGCAAACAGGCTTGTCACCTGAGTATTATGTTTAAAGGCTGCAGCAAGCCTTTCATAAAACAGTTCTGACGAAACCAGAGGGGTTAATGCAAAATGCNNGCATTTTGCATTAACCCCTCTGGTTATATCGTTCGTTTTGTCCCTGTCTTTTTTTCCCGGCCTACCTTCTGAGACCTGAGTTTCGCCTTTTGCGATAAAAATCCAAAACCAAAGCGGCAAGCAGCAGGAGCCCTTTTGCGATGACCTGATAGTACGAGTTGAGATCGGCGACAACAAGACCGTTCTGGAAGCTTGTTATCAACAAGATGCCGATAAAGACGCCAAACATATTACCCGCGCCGCCTGTAAAGGCCACGCCGCCGAGAATAGCCGCCGTAATGCCGTCCAAATCAGACCCGGTAACGCCCGAAGGTGAACCCATAGCCATCCTTGAAGCCAGAATCGCACCCGCCAAACAGGCTATTACACCATTGTTTACAAAAAGGATCGTTGTAATCCTTTTTGGCTTGATACCTGCAAGTCTCGAAGCACTCGCATTGCCGCCCGTCATATATATTCGGCGCCCAAACCCCGTGGCGGACAACATAATACCATAAATAATCAACAGGACGGTCATGATAATAAACGGCAGCGGGAATATCCATAGATTGGTTGAGCCCAGCTCCAGAAAGCTCTTATTGTTGACGGGTATGTTTGCTCCGTTAGTGATGACGAGCGAAAGTCCGCCATAGATTGTGCTGATGGCAAGCGTTGATATAAAAGGCGCAAACCCCATTTTATTGACAAAAAATGAGTTGATCAGACCCGTGACGGCACCGAATGCCAGTGTTATGAGGAGCGCAGGGACCCAGGGGATTCCTGCCTTGAGAAGGATCGCGATGATTATACCGGCCATCATGCCTGTGTTACCGGCTGAAAGATCAATCTTCCCGCTGATCAAAAGACAGGACAATCCGATTGCGAGGGTGCCCATTACAAACGCCGAGTTGAATATTGCTCTTACATTGCCGAGAGAAAGATAGTTGTGATTGATTGCCCAGAACAGGTATATAAAAATCAACAAAACAACAATAAGCGTGAATTCATTCACATTGACCAGCTTTATTATCGTCTGCCGGACTTTTTCCTTTTTTCTCATAAGAAGCAATATACACCCGACTGCAATTAAAATCACGCCGAAAAACACGAAACTGAGCGAAAGGGTGTCTGAAACGGGGCCCAGCAGCGGGAGCGCCTGGCCGATGACAGATGCAATCCCCGCTATCAGTGAGACAGCCCCGAGAGCAATGAATATGATACTTATAATCAACATAATAGCGCCCCCCTAATCTTTCATTGCCAGCTCTAGGACACGCTCTTCAGTTGCCTCATCTCTGCTAACTTCGCCCGAAATACGCCCGTTATGCATGACAATAATCCTATCGCTTATGTTGAGCACTTCGATTAATTCCGACGAAATGAATATAACGCCGATGCCAAGAGAAGCAAAGTCAAGTACCATCTGGTATACTTCAGCTTTTGTACCAACATCTATCCCTTTTGTCGGCTCATCAAGAATAAGGACTTTTGTGGCCATCATTTCCGATGTCCAGCGCCCGAGTATAGCTTTCTGCTGGTTCCCGCCCGACAGTTCAAGCATCAATTTCTCTGTCGTCGGCGTTTTAATAGCGTATTTTTTTACAGCCGACGCGGCCAGACGTTCCTCACTTTTTACATCAAGAAACAGCCATTTTCTCAGCTTTGACAAAACAGGGACGCTGATATTGTCTTTGATAGACCTGCCCAGTATGAGCCCCTGCTCTTTTCTGTCTTCCGGGCACAGTGCGATGCCGCTGTCTATCGCATTCTTGGGGGACTTAAAGTTTGCAGCTTTTCCGTCAAGCCAAATCTCGCCCGAGATGATTGGATCAGCACCGAATATCGCCCGCATCACCTCGGTTCGGCCGGCGCCGATGAGGCCGGCAAAACCCAATACCTCCCCGCGCCTGAGGCTGAAGCTCACATCATGTATATACTCCGTTACAAGATTTTTGACCTCAAGTATGACATCGCCCAGCTTATCATTCCGTTTCAGGTTGGCATATGTATCTCCTATGTCGCGCCCGACCATGGCCTTCACAAGACTCTTTTCGTCTGTCTCGGTGGTTTTAAACGTCGTTATAAGCTGCCCGTCTTTTAAAACAACAATATCATCTGATATTTGAAAAACTTCAGCCATACGGTGCGATACATATATGATGATTTTTCCGCGCGCCTTCAACTGCCTGATAAGGTCGAATAACACGGTTATTTCACCGGCTGTCAGCGGTGCGGTCGGTTCGTCAAGAGCAATGATGTCCGAATCCCGCCGGTATGCTTTCATGATTTCAATCATCTGCTGATGCGCAACCGAAAGACGCCCCACAACATCCGTCGGCTTTATCGGAAGCCCAAATACGTCTATAATTTCCTGAGTCTTCTGGCGCAGCATCGGCTTGTTGATAAACCCAAATTTGTTTTCGTGAAGATCATCCAAAAAAATGTTTTCCATCACGCTCATGGCGCTGATGAGTTGACGCTCCTGATAAATCACGCTAATACTGGATTTGATGGCTTTATCAGGCGACGCAAAGCTCTTTACCTCGCCGTTTATGCTTATGTGCCCCTCGTCAGGCTGCAAATCGCCGCTCAGTATCTTTAACAGCGTGCTTTTTCCGGCGCCGTTTTCTCCCATTAAAGCGCAAACCCTGCCCCCGTCCGCCCGAAAACTGACATTATTAAGCGCCTGCACCCCGGGGAACGCTTTGCTTATATTGAAAAATTCAAGTAGCTGTTGCACATTGACACCTGCCTGTTTGACATTTTATCTTGCGGCGCCTTGCGAATCGCGCCTGTGTGCTTTGGAAACCTCCTGCAGCTTCGGTTTTCGATTTGCAAAATAGTCAAGCGTCAGCGCGAGAAGAAGGAGAACACCCGAAGCAACACCCTGCCAGTAAGACGTAACGCGCATAATGGTAAGCCCGTTGTTAAAGCCGTTGATTATGAGCAGCCCCAGGAAGCAGCCGAGCATGTTGCCCTTACCGCCGCCGAAAGCTATTCCGCCGAATATTACGGCTGTGACCGCCGGGAAAGCATAAGCGTTCGTACCGCTCAGGTCGCCGGTTTTAAGGCGAGCAGCGAAAAGAATACCGGCAAAAGCACCGAGCATTCCGCTGTTGGCAAAAAGTATATACGACAGTCTCTCCGGGTTAAGCCCCGCCAATCGCGCGGCCTTTCTACTTCCGCCGCTAAGGTAGATGCTGCGCCCGAACTTCGTTTTGGCCAAAATAATGCCGTAAATCAGTATCACCGTTAGGGATATTACGACCGTAACAGGGACGATTCCCCCGATTTTATAGGTCCCGAGCCAGACGATTACCGGATCGTCGATATTTATCGGCCTGCCCCCGGACACGATCAGAGAGATGCCTCTGGCAACAAATGACCCGACAGCAAGCGTTACAATAAAACTCTGAATGCGAAACTTATTGATAAGCACCGCATTGAGAAGCCCGAATGCGATCCCGAGCATGAGGCATGCCATGATGACCAAATACCAGGGAATGCCGACATCGGTCAAAAGCTTTGCCATCATGGCTCCCGCGGCTGTACCGATATATCCCGGTGACAGGTCAAATTCGCCCAGAAGGATCGGCATGGATACCCCGACGGCAAACAGGATATACAACACCATGGAGTTCAATATGCTTGATATATTTCGTATGCTCAGGTAAGAGTGATTGGGCGAAACATACCAAAAGAAAATCACGATCAGCAATAGTATCGCGGCTAAAGTGAAAGTTTTTGACCTAAAAAACTTTTTGGCCTTGCCGGCATTATCCATAGGTCATTCCTCCGTACGCTTTTTGGTTGGGTGTACTCTTATAGACCGAACTTTTCGGAATTGTATCTGTCAATTTCATCATTAATATATTTATCGGCCTGCGGAAAAATCGTTCCGGGGGCTCCGTAGGTGATACATGGTATGAAGTTGCCGTTCGGGCAATACGCATCCAGAACGCGGCGTGTTTCAGCACGGATCTCTTTTTCAGTGGAATCGGCGCGGTCAACAATTGCCGCGTCAATGCCGCCCATAAGCGCCATGCGCCCGTCCAGCTGTTTTTGCAGTTTAGGAATATCGTTTTGAGGCAGCACACCCTGCCAAACGTCAATATGCAGCTCTACCATATCTTCCACTATCTGCTCACAGAAGGAATCGGCATGATGCTCTATTATGACGCCGCGGTCATGCGCATAGCCATATGATTTTTCATACTGCGGTTTTATGTATTCCCGCCAAAGCCACGGTTGTATGAAAAGATTGCTTTTGCTGCCCCAGTCGTCATGGGAAAGGAGAACATCCGGGCGGGCATGGTCAATAATAAGCTTCATCCCGTTATACCGGTATTCGCCGATCGCCTCGCATAAATCCTTCATTGCCTCCTGCTCGGTCATGAAATTTATGAACAAATCTTCAAAACCCATCAGGAAGTGCAGGCGCTCAAAAACGCCGGTAGGCGCAAACGCCATTACGAGTTCGTTTTCCCTGTCGACAGCATTTACCCGTTCCAAATAAGGTTCCCAAATCTCATCCTGAGAACAGTTTGCAATCAGATCCGGAACTTTTACAAAATCGCGCCAGGATGTGATGTCTTTTATGACCTTTATCTGCTCCGTCACATGAGGCATTGCGGCAGGTACCCCCTCGGGCCAGATGATTTCCGTCCCCCACAAATCTTTCATCGGAGGCATACCTGCATAACGCTGACCGCGAACAAACATGGCTACGGGATCTCCGGGCAGGAAAGCCGTACCCTCAAATTGTTTGACGATCCGGTCAGGCTTTCCGCCGCGTTTTATCGTTTCAAGGAAATTATGTTTTGCACTCAGCATATTAATCTCCATTCTGCCGCGAAGCGACAGCACAAATAGTCGGGAAAAATCGATGGCCATATTTTGGCGGCCAAATCGATTTCTTCCGTATGTGAAAGAATATTCACGCTAACCTATTTCTTTCATCGTTACTTTTCTATTATGACAATTGGTTGTTAGTTGATGGCGGTCAGGCAGTTTTTACATTGCTTGACCGCCAAAACATTGTTCACTGTCACGATCACCGGCTGCTTAAGATGCCGCTTACGACAGGCCGCTCTCTCTACGCACGTAATCGAAATAATCAACATAGGTATCTTTTGTCACAATTTCAGTTCCGATTTCATAGAATGTCAATTGATCGGTCGGCTTGCGGATACTGGACCAGAGCGATTCGACCGTCTCAGTACCATTGAGCAAAGATACAATTCCGCTCAGAGCGGGTGCCGCATACTGGAAAGGTGCGGAAGCCACACAGGATACCCAGCAACCTTCATAGCCGGTGTCCCACAGCGCAGTTAAAACTTCGCTGTTCACCGATGAAATAAGGACACGATCCTGCATTCCGAGAGTCTCAGCCGCACGCATGGCTCCCTGAGCATATAACTCGAGACATGCAGGGATAATCCAGTACTCCACTTCCGGATGAGTCGAGAGAATGGCCGACGCCAGATTATATCCCGTTTCCTCATTGAGCCCACCCGTCACGCCGTCAGCCTCGAAAATATTCGTGTTGCCCGGCACCAACTCTTGGAACATCGCTAAATTCCCGTCATATCTGTCTTGAAAGTCTTCGTTCGGTGAGAAAGTAAAATTGAGAAGCCCCAGCTTGGATGTGTCAATTTCTCCCCAGTAGTCTTTAGAGTTGTCAAAAAGCCACTTTGTCATCTCTTTGCCGACCGAGACACCTTCCATGCCGATGCAATGAACTATCGCGCTGCCTTCCTCGTCGCGGACCGAGTTTAGTATGTCTATGTAAGGCAGGCCGGTTCCATCAAGGACTTCTTTGATACGCAAATTGGCCGATGCGTCGATAACAATGATAAAGCCATCCACGCCCTGATCGGCATATATCTCAATATTCTGGATCATCGCGTCGATATCGCTGTTGGCACAGTAATCAGTAATTTTGACGTTAAATACCGGCTCGAGCAAAGTAAGCGCATCGCGAATATTGAGAAATAGCGCCATAGGTCTCATATAAGCAAAGACAATATTATAGGTATCTCTGGAGTTCGGGTCGACACCGTCTGTAAAAAAGCCGATGGCGTTTGCGTTCGCCGATGGATTATTTACGGATCCCGGATCTGCCGAAGCTGCATTGGATGTCGGAGCTGAGGTTTTTCCGGCCCCTTCGGTTTTCACGCCACATGCGGTAAGCGAAAAAATCATCAGAGATACCAGCAATAACGCGAGAATCTTTTTCATGTCCATCCTCCTAAAAAATACAATGGTTTTTGATTTTGAACGCAGCCGTTTAACCGGCATGACGGACAACAGTCCAAAATCGCTAATAAACTTAATACTATTTTAACATTGCTCGGCCCTCTTCGTCATTTCCGCACAGCAACATTTTGCGATGCATTTTCTACGTTTTGCACATAGCCTTGCGATAATACATCACGCAAATGCCAATGACGGATTGTTTTTTACAAATCATTATTATTTATTTAACATAACGCAATAATATTGTCATCTGATTTTACGTTTTGTCAATTCATGTCAACTGCCGCTGTTATTGTCCGGGCTTTTTTCATCGGGATTAAAGAACAGTCTGTTTGATTCTTTTAACTCGAAAAAGTGAAATGCCAGCGAGAGCTTAAGTCGGGCCCAGTAGTCATTTAAATCAATTCCCGTTATTTCCTCAATCCTCGAAATGTGGTACAGGACACTGTTTCTGTGCATAGCGAGAAGTTTACCCGCTGCGGTTGCCCGCCTTTCGCAAACAAGAAAGGCATATAAAATCTGAACCAGTCTCGTATGGTTTTGTTTATCATATTCAAGCAGTTTTCTTAAAGACCTGTTGTAAAAGGTGTTGTAGAATGCGTCGAACGTGCCTGACTGCGCAAAATGAAGCGAGAGATAAAGGAAAACATTATCATAGTAAAAGATATTGCTGTTTCTTTCGACTGCGGTCGCTTCAAACACATCCCTGTCGAAACCCCAGTAATTTCCGAGCGTTCGCAGCTGCACGCCCATCGTCTGCGCGCGCGTAGCCTGGATGTAGGCGGTCTTCAGCTCGGCCAGCGAAGAGAATTCTTCACTGACACCGCACAAAGCTCCGTATTTTTCAAGCAAAGGGGTCAGGTTTGATAAATTGGCCGAAGACTGCTTTTGTATTTTTGGCGGATTGTAAATATTAAGTACGACTACCTCGTATTTATGTGCGATTAGTTTAGCCTTAGGCAAATATGACATGAGCTCCTGGACAAAGCGGCCGACAAGGATGGTTGAGTTATCCTCAAACACGATACGATAGGCATTAAAGCATCCCGAAAAAGGCAGGTCGGCGCTTTTTGCGCGTTCGGCAATGATAAACGGATTATCAAGATCACCATTGAGAATATCCGTCAGCAGAGAGCTGTAGATTTGCGACGGATTAGCGCGCTGTTGCCGGACAAAACATATTTCAATATGGTCCATATAAATTTCAAACAAATCAACAGCCGCAAGAGACATCGGTGTCCGGCTGCATTCCATGACGACCTGCAAAAGCAGTTCATTTCCATATCTGCACCATTTGGTTACAATCTCATATAGGGCGATAACACCGGGCGGGCTGACGACAACGCCCTGCTCCTTTTCATAGACCTCAAAACGCTTTCTGTCCCTGAATTTTTGCAATGTCTCGTCGGTATGGTAACCTCTTTCCATCATAGAGATGTTTACAGGGTCGTGACATTCGATATTTTTCGTGTACGCCAGCAGCTTATAAGACGAGTCAAATATTGATATGAAGTTATTTAATACGGGTTCACATAGATCCGTAAGCCGCTGATAATCACAGTTGTCAATGAGCGCTGTGCGCATTTGATCGACCCAGTCGCTGATTTCCAAAAATCGTTTCTGGATAATATTAAACAGCCATGAAACGTCTTTATTTTCGTTGATAATGATGATGCCGTCCAGAGTATGGGCATCGTCTTCATCATACAAAAACCTGTCTCCAATGCAGGCGTAATAATATCCACGGGCTTGCCTGCTTCGTTTTACCGCGTCCGACAGCAGGCACACATACAAAATATTATCTTCCATTTCTCCGGCATCTTCCGGCAGCATGGAGACCCACTTGAATTTCGGATTGGCGGTCTTATCCCAATAATGTGAGCCGCGGTACTTCTGTAAGACCTCCAGGACGATGTTTTTAGTAAACATTATTCATATCCACCCTTGCTATTTATTGATTACACAAACACATGCGCGGGAACAGCACAACGGAAAAAGGTTAATCAATGCGCTGATCCGCAAGACTGGCTGACCCGAATAAGGAAGTTTAAAGCATCATCTTGTAATAAATTAATAATACTGGCAACATTATACGCCAATTTCCGACATATTGAAATATATTGAATGAAAAAAGCAGTCCCCTTTTGTGTAAAAAAACAAAATATGCGGCACCGCTGTTTACGGATGCCATAGTGATAGTTAACCATGCGAATCAATCATAATTTGATTATTATTTTCGAGTTCACACGTAATTTATTGTAAATTTGTAATAAGTCCAATATATATAAAACATCTATTCCAAATTCAATGTACAAAGCCGTGTTGAGCTGATTAACATCATATTGAAAAAAGAGGACACGCCCCCTCCCGCAAATACCCCTGAAAATCATGTAATTTGTGGCCCCTACCCGAAAAAGGTAGGGACTTTTTCATGCAAACTACCCGTTCGGGTGAAGACATATAGCCCGGGTATGCACTATTATGGATATATCAAATAATTGGGAAATGCGCCAATAAATCCGCTGACTGTATTTGGCGCCGGTTTGTTGGTGCGCAATGGTGGAAACAAAAGGAAATAGAGGTTGCTATCATGGTAAGAAACAGAGGTATCAGAGTATTTAGCATGGTGATTATACTGGCTATTCTTTTGTCGACGGGACTATTAGGGGTTGCGGCGTCTGTAGCTGCACCTGATGTGACGGGGGAATGGAGTATAACAGCAAACACTTCCCGCGGGAGCATCAATATCGCAAGTCAATCGGGAAGTGAATTTAGCGGGACTGTCAGCATCGACGCCGGAAAAACCGAAGCGCTTTCCAATGGCTACATCAGCGGAGATACCGTTACCTTCACGCGCACATGGCCTTCAGGTACCCTGCGTCAGGACTTTACCGGTACTTTAACGGTAAACAGCGACGGCAGCGCCAGTATGAGCGGCACCTTTTCGCAAAATGGTTCAGGCTCCTATAAGTGGAGCGCAACCAAAACGACGCCAATGTCATTGCCGTCCACACCTGCATTAACCCCGAGCGTGAGCTCCGGCGGCCTGACCCCCATATCGGGCGCGGTGCTCAATGACCAGCTCAGCTTTAAGTTGAACGGAGAAACAGTGGTGCCGGTGGGGGACGACGGCACGCCCGTACTGCCCATAAGCTATAACGGCACGACGTATCTGCCGGTGCGGGCCATGGGCTATTTGCTGGGCTTGGGCATCGACTGGGACGGCACCACCAAAACGGTGCTGATTTCCAGTACCACAAGCGCGCCGGGCTGGTATTTTACCCATTGGGAGTATTACAAACACCCCTACGACACTGCGGATACAGGGGGAATAGTCGGCAGATTCGCTAATGGCGACACCTACACTGACTACAAAGAGGGCAAAGGAGAGATAAATAATTTTATCAATACTACCGCACGTCAACTTTCAAACGGCAAAATCGCCTATTCCGGTTATGCGGTGACCCTTTGGAACGACCCGCCGGCATATTTCAGCGCGACGGACCGGCCATCCATCACCGTCAACCGGACGGTAGAGTCTGATTGGGGCATCAGCAGCTTTCACATCTATCTTGATGAAGCCACCATCAATCCCGGCGGCGCATCACAGGGCAATATCGGATTTGCCACGCCCGACGGACAGAGGTATGTACAGACGTATCAGGGAACCCTCCAGATGGAAAAGGCGCTGAAAGGCTGGGTCGGTGCGAAGAAGGCAATCATTCTTTATCTGAACGGCCACGGCTTTAAATATTACTACGAGTGGCGGGAGTAAAAGGCAAAAAGTGCATAAACACTGCGCGTTTCATGCAGGAGTGTTGCGCCAAAGTTCCTACCCGAAAAGGGCAGGGGCTCTGGTGTAAATCAATCGCTTCGGGAGATCCTTTTTGCTTGCGTTTTTGCTATGCTGTTCCTGATGAATAGCATCCTGCCGGATAAGGGGGCGTACGTTTGAAAGCGTTCAAAAGAAATAATTTTGTTTTTTTCAGCTCTAGCCGCCTTTGGCATACTGACGGGTAGTGCGCTTCTTGTTTTCGGGGAAGCAATGTCTGAAATCCGGGCGCAGTTACTTCTGGCAGGCGTAGTGATTGCCGGCGCAGTTTCGTCAGGGGTCTGGCTGCGGGGGCTAAGCAAGCTAAAGATCGCACGGCTCATTGCGGAAAATCCGATCCTCCATATCAGCACCGCCGTAATCAGCGACATATCTACTGAAGCGGTGCAACCGGAAAGCACTGAGAATATCGAGGTGGTCGTCTCATACTTCGGTATTTTGCTGGACGGGAAAATCATCAAGTTTAATCAAGACGGCATCCGGCTCAGGGCCATGGAGTCGGTACGGATTTCATTTCCTTCACCTACGGTATGGAAAAGCGGGCACAGAGCATTCGGCTTTTGCGCCCGGCAATCGATCCGCAGACGATAGCGGAAATCTCCGAAAAATTCCGCTATGAAACAGGAATCACGCCGACATTGCTGCCCTGATAGAAGAAACACGGAAGGGGAAACGGGATATGTATTGCGCAAATTGCGGAACCGAGATTCCGATCTTGACTTGTTTAAGGAGCCCTCGCATATTTCAAGCTGTGGTCAGCGAACGAACCCCTTGGATTTATCCGTGAGGATATAAAAATAGAGAAAGGAATTTTAGAATGAAACGATTCACTCTGCCGGTTTTCACTCTTCTCCTTGCCGTCTTTCTGAGCGGGTGTTTTGATGCGGTGTTTAGAAAACAGGAAGTGTCAATCACTGAATTACCGAGTACGACTGAGGGCGAGGTCATTATGCAAGCAGTTATATCCCAGAAACCGGACGAAACCACCGTAGAACCAATTACGGGCAAAAAGGTTTTATGCGAAATCAGGAACGTCAGCGGTTCCCCATGTGTTATGGATAAGAGCTTGGAACTCGACTATTTTGACGACTTGGACGCAATCACGGCTTCGGATTTCACTGTTCCCGCCGACGGCAATTTGCGGTTTACCGGCGATGCGGAAAGTTTGAAAGAATATACCTTTACGGAAACCGCTCCGACAACATACCAATTGACATTCGTTTGCGTCGCAGGCGCTTTACCCACTGACGAGGACGAACAATATGTCTATATGGAAGATACCGTATTGACAACGCTGACGATTTCAGGCAC
>LSQX01008617.1_pt3 | contig 40768 bp, 36 predicted proteins | sample 654561 | NCBI WGS metagenome assembly LSQX01 (sample SAMN04489861, study PRJNA283612) | anaerobic digester metagenome | isolation source: 4 biogas reactors fed with cattle manure at either 37C or 55C with and... | place: Denmark: Kongens Lyngby | collected 2014 | reverse complement strand
AGATGTGTATAAGAGACAGATCATCAGATGGTCCAGGCCATTCATCAAGAGCTTGCTTCTGAAGGCATTCTCTTCCAGTTTAAGACCATCTGTCAGCAGGCCGGTCACAAGGCCTAATTCCTCGGCAATTAAAATCAGATCCGGCAGGTCCTCCCGCAAGGTGGGCTCTCCACCAGTAAACAAGAGGTGGGGAATGCCTTGGTCAAAGGCTTTCTTGAAGATCATCTCCCATTCTGCGGTCGTCAACTCTCGATCGACCCGCTCGAGGGGTGCTGCTCTCTGATGGTTTTTGTCGGAAACCTGGTAGGTGAGGGCACAATCCAGCCGGTAGGGTGCCGAGATCGCTTCGCTATAGGGCTCTTGACGATCAATGTCAAGGTAAGTTACGGGGTCAAGGTCGGGGGTTTCTATCAGGGTGTTGAGCCGATCAATAAAGGCTTGATAATCATCTCGCACCTGTTCGTCATCAATTTTATATCTTTGTGAAACTGCTTTGATCACTGCTTCGAGATCTGTATGGTTGATGAAATGATACGCGTATTCAACAGCAGTCTGATTCAGGTGTAAAACCGTGGCTGCATTAATCACCAATAGGCCAGTACCATCCTGCTCAATACGCAGGTGAAGACGGTATTGCTGTTCATCTTGTGGTGGCGTTCTATACGTGTACATACCGGGGGGCAAGGGCTGTTTTCGTGAAAATAAATCCTTGATGGTGTCGATCAGATTGGGCATATTAACTCCAATTTCACTCTAAAATACCGGATTTTTGATCGGATGAATGGTTTGGTGTTGACGGGCCAGCGGACATCCCCCGCCGCATTCGGGTAAATAATCACAGGCACGGCATCCTTCAGGAATATCCTGTCGGTTCCGCAGCTGCAACGCCAGGGGGTGTTCCCAAATCTCATGCCAGGAATCTTCCAGCAGATTACCTAAAGATTGATAATAGGACTGGCATGGAATCACATCACCATTAGATTCAACGCACATGTTATACAGGGCGGCTGTGCAGCCTTTGATTCCCAGGTCCAGTTGGATGGGGTTGAAGTGGCAGTATTGGGTCGGGGTGTACCAGATGAGTCGCTGCTCGTTGCTTTGGGTGATCTCGCGTGCCTTTTCAAGTAAGGAGGGCAGTTCAGTTTCTTTCAGACCGGTATCCACGGTTTCGCCTTTGCCCGAATAGATCAGGGCGTTCAGGCCAATGGTAGGAACCCCCAACTGGGCCAGAAATTCAAGGGTCGCTTCGATGGTGGGTGCATTGTGCGTTAACAGGGTGGTGTTGGTCATGACGTATAAGGGGGTTAAGAGTACATTTTTTAACCCCGCTACAGTTTCCGCCCAGGCGTTTTTGGCAGCCACCATCTGATTGTGGATGGCTGCATCATGAGATTCGAAGGTGATTTGCACATGATCCAGGCCTGCTGTGACCAGTTTATCCAAATAAGCTTGATCAGCTAATTTACGCCCGTTAGTGTTCAGCCCGGTGATCAAACCCTTGCTTTCAGCATAAGCCACCAATTCTGGCAAACCCTGGTATAAAGTCGGCTCTCCGCCGGTGAACACAATATGCGGAATACTGAGGTCCCAAATCTTGTCGATAATTTGCATCCAAGACTCTACACCTATCTCAGGGTAATTACGAGAACGGGCATTGTAGCAATGATGACAGTCATTATTACAACGATAGGTGAGCGCCAAGTCCATCCGGTAAGGTGCGCTGGGTGTGGCGCTAAAAGGTGCCATTGTTTCCAGGCTCAGTTCGCAAACCGGACAGCCACCATTAGGGCTGATCAGATCTTCCAATTGGGATGTGAAAGCTAAAAAATCCTGGACAACGTCAGCGGTTGAGATGTCAAATTGTTGACGTAAAACTCGCGCTGCACTTTCAGGCGTATGCCCTTCCAGGTACAGGTACGCCATCGAAACAGCTGAGGGGTTGAGATGTACAACCCGGTTGGCATTGGCGATTAACAGCCCGCTTCCATCGGCGTCGATTCTGAGGTGAAGGCGCATTTTTTCATCTTCGCGCTCTCGTAGATAATGGTACAAACCGGTAGAAAGCGAAAACTCTTTTTTGAATCGCTGATTGAATTTATTAACCAGGCTGGCAAAAGCGCTCATCGTTGACATTCTAGTTTCATATTTGGTTAGACCGGTGCGGTCAACGCCCACCCCCTGCACAGGCACAGGCACAACCTGCACAGGCACAGGCACAGGCGCAAGATGAACCCCCACCCCCGCCACGGAAGCCGCGAGAGCCAGATGAACTGCTGACCGGGATTGGATTGGTGCGGGTGGTTATGCCATTGGTGAAAGAGGTCAGGTTGCCGATTACCCCGGCTGACATCGCAGCTGTGCTATTGATAACATTGGCAGCAAAATTTGAGCCCGGGATATTGGGAAGCGAGACCTTACTACCACCAGAGGACGTTGTTTGAGCAGGAACAGGGTTGGAAACCGTACCGCCAATGCTGCGTCGATAAGATGGTGAATAACGTGGCCACCAGATTGGCACAAAAACCGGATCGGACCTGAATGTGCGTTGTGTGCGTTCCTGGTATTGGTCATCGAGCATCGTCCATTCCATGGTCTGGTCGTAACGTTCGCTCTTAACCTCAGGAGTATCGGATTCCTCGACCATTTTCCAGGCCCTGCGCATGATGTCTTCGTAATAGGCAATGGTTTCTTTGCGGCTGAAACCCTTCATTTTTTGAGATATGCTGTTGACCAGGGTGACCATCAAATTTTGCATCGCGGTACGACGTTTTGCCCCGGTGAGCGTGATAGCCTCTAAAAAGTCAATTTCATAGGGATGCAAACCCTCCGGGAGCGGCTTTGTAACTTCAACTTCGAGTGGTTCTTCCTCGATAACGATTGCCGCCTCTTTTTTAAGGACACCGAACAAAATCATGGTAAATACTTTGTCCATGGGCTGTTCCATCAATATCGCTGCCTCAACAGCAGTCAGGCCGCGCTTGATGCCGTTGCCCTCAATCTTCATCTTAGGCGGTAGATAAGCCATCTTGCGCTTCTTGGCGCCTACAGTGGCCTGGTATATCACAAAGCTGATCAGGGCAATAAAAAAGGCAAAAACGCCAAAGCAGCAGCAATTTTCGCTTAAAAACGCCAACAGTGATGGGAAAAATCCTTTTGGTTGGCTGACAATGCCCGGCGTTGTTGTTTGGGGCGGTACGGTGATTAGCAAACCTTCGGGGATTAACCGGTCGGGGAAAGCAGCGCCAAACAGATATTTTGTATGTGCATCGGCGTTGTCGGTGTACCAAGAATAATACACGCGCTCCTCAGCCGCTGTTCGTCCAGTATCATCCGGTGTGTCGGGGCCTGGCCAGCCCTGCGGTGTATAATAAACACCTTCATCATCGCCCACACCAGGCGGGAGGATAATGGTCATCCGGTATTCGGTGTTGGTACTGCGATCAAAACCGGGATCAAACCAGGTAGGGGTGAACTGAAAATTGACATAGTCTTCTCGGTCGCCGCTATCGTACTGGGAGAGTACATTGCTAATGCCAGATATCCAGGCGGTAACGACGCCCGTTTGTCCGGGCGGGATGGCATCGTTTTCAAGCGCCAGGGCAAATCCATTGGGCACATAGGGTGAACTTTCAATTTTACTGATCGTCTTGCCGTCTATTTCTGCCTGAATGGCGTTTAGATTGTACGCCGAAGAGGGCATACCAATGTCGATGAAGTCAATTGGGTCAGCGCTGTTGGAATTGGTAAATTGAAGGTAATACCACAGTGAAAGGGTCCCGTCATCCTCAATGTAAGCTTCGACCTCCATCACGTCGACATTAAAGCGATAGGTCTGGGCAGCCACCGATACGGGAAAAGCAAACATCCCGATCAGGGCCAGAAAAAACAACACGTTATAAAACTTTTTCATGGGTCACCACTTGGGTTCTTCGGTTAATTGGTAAGTCGTTGAACAATGCGGACATTCCACCACCGGGGCGCCAGCAATCATTTTCACATCTTTGGATGTTATCGGGCCACCACAAGATTGACATTTAATGGTATCCATCCCAACCTGGCCAGGAAGATCAATGTTCAAATTGACGACCTGATCGGCCGCTTTTTGTGGTGGGCTGAGCTTGACACCGATGATGATCAACACAAAACCGATGCCCAAACCTACCAGACCGATCAGGAGCCAGGAAGGTTGTCCATCAGGGCTGAACGCACCCAGGATGAATAGAAAAGAGAATATGATAAAAACCGCAGCAGTAATAAAGGCGATAATCTTTCCAGCGCGCATCGTACCTCCTAATTTATAGAACAATCTCTAACCTATCTTATTTTATCGCATTTTGCTTGATAAAACCTGAGATTTTCACAGGTTGCTCACCTGCTGAAAAACACGCGATCAACTTCAATCTTAGCATATAATTAGCTTGGCTCGACCAAAAGCACCAACCAAGGTTTGATAACAGGATGATTGAAAAATGAAGGAAAAATTTGTTCCCGATATTGTGGTTAAAAGATTACCCTGGTATTTGCAAACGCTGAACCAGATGGCCAGGGAAGGTTTGCATACAGTCTCCTCTATTGCCCTGGCAGACCGTGTGGGAACAAGCGGGGCGCAAATTCGAAAAGACCTATCTTATTTTGGTGAATTTGGAAAACAAGGTACGGGTTACTCTATTTATTTTCTGATTGAACAATTACAAAAGATACTCAAGGTGGACAGAATCTGGCGGGTTTCGGTTGTCGGTGCGGGTAACTTGGGGCGTGCGTTAACCCGTTATCAGGGATTTGCCAATCGAGGGATTGATATTTGTCTTTTATTCGATAATGACCCCGGCCTGGTTGGCATCCGGGTAAATTCTCTGATAGTCCGGCATGTGGATTCAATGGCAGATGACATTCAAGATATGAAGGTAAAGATGGCGATATTAACGCTGCCCAGTGAGGCTGCACAGGCAACGGCTGATGTATTGGTCGGGGCTGGGATCCAGGCGATTCTCAACTATACACCGGCGGCATTGATGTTACCAAAACATATTCAAGTGGAACATATTGACCCGGTTTTACAACTTCAACGGATGATGTATTATTTGGGTGAAGAATGATCACATTCTTCAGGTGGGTTGTTCAGTAAATCAATCAGGACATCCAAATTTCTAACCTGACAACATTTCAATTTGAGATATATTTCCTCGGGCTTGTCTTTGGCGTAAAGCGTAATCACCTGGTTTTTCTGCCTGTAAGCAATACTATTAATCGGTAAGGGCCGTCCATGGATGATAATTTCATGTTGGTTAGCCTGCAGATGGCGGTGAAAAAACAGACGATTACCCATCAAAAGACTTTGACGACTTTTGATAATTAATTCTGGCAGAATCAGATCTCGCAGGCTCTCTGTTATTGCGAGGCTGTTTGCATTGTGATTATTGATCACCAAACGCCGTTTTGCCTTCTCTTCCAGGATGATTGCTACCCGCACGTTGACAGGCGAACCACCAAAAGTAACTTTTGTGATATGGCTATCAAATCGGTTGATGGCTTTAAAAACCCAAAGATGTTCACGCCTCGCTTTACACAAAGCCAACCCTGATTCGTAAAGCGCCAGGCCATCATCCCCAAAAATAAGCGCCAGACTTACCGCCAGAATACCTGCCATGAACATTCCCCCATAGAGTATCGCTGGGTAGGGGAATACACTTAAAATAATTGCACGGCCATGAAGGGTGATTCTTTCACAGGCATTGATCACAAGTGTAATTATTAACCCAGTAGAAGCCAGGAAGAGCAACCCGCCCAGGATTAATGGGAACCAGCGTTTTAAGCCCCGGTTTTGAAGGGGAAAACACCCTAATAACGCCCCCAATTGCTTTTGGTTTGAATCGATATCTGAATTAGGAATTGAGCCTGGTGCTGTCATACCTGGTTTAAACAGTGTTATGTCTTTGGTGGCAGACTGCGGATAAGTACGTCAATCATCGAAAAGGCTTTGGCGGCACCTTCTGTAACACAGGTGGTTGGGTTATCAACCAGGTAAGCCGGAATGCCCAAAGAGACGGTGAGGTAACGGTCGATGCCGCGTAAAAGGGCTGTACCGCCGCACAAAGCCACACCACGATCGATAATGTCAGAAATTAATTCTGGAGGGGTCTTTTCTAAAACATGACGAATTGTGCTGGCAATGTTTTCGAGTGGCGGTTGCAGGGCTTCTACGATCTCATCTGTGGTCAGTGTGACGGGTTTCGGTAAACCTGAAATTTGGTCCTGTCCCTGGATTTGCATGGATTTCTGATGGTCCTGAGGGAGGGCAGCCCCAATTCTAATTTTGAGTTGTTCAGCGGTGGGTTGCCCGATGATCAAACCATATTTACGACGCACATAGCTAATGATGGCTTCATCTAACTCAAGGCCAGCCACCCGTGAGGTTTCAGCCGAAACCAGGCTGTGCATCGCCAAAACAGCCGCTTGCGAGGTCCCCCCGCCCAGGCAGATGATCATATTGCCGGTAGGGGTGCCAATAGGCAGGTCAACACCGATAGCGCCAGCCAATGGCTGCTGGATCAGACTGACATCCCGGCTGCCAGCGCCCAAGCCTGCTTCGTAAACCGCACGCCGTTCAACGCTGGTAGCGCCAAATGGCACCGTGATCATCAACTTGGGACGAAACAAAAGCATGCGTCCGGTTACTGTGCGGACCAGCTCGCGTAAGAGGTTTTCTGTGATCTCATATTCAGCGATGACACCATAGCGCATCGGCCGTGTGATTTCGATATTCTCTGGAACCCGCCCCATCATGTCCAGCGCTGCTTTCCCAATTTCAACCAGTTTCAGTTCATCGAGTAGAATGGCGACAATCGTGGGTTCTTGAAGAAGAATGTCATTACCCTCTGCAATCCGGGTGTTTAGTGTGCCTAAATCGATGCCTAATTCATGTGAAAGTCCAGCCATCATGTCTTCCTTGGTTTGAAGTGAGTCCTAATTGTCCTGATTTTATTAATCCACAGCTCTTTGTGAAGATTTTGGGTGTTTCTTTTCAATTCTACCAGCCTTTGATGTGAGAATAAAGAAAGAGAATAACAAGCTTTTTCTTTTTTATAATTGCCCAACAAGAACTGATGCAATAATTGTACGACAAATCACGGCAAGGTATACTTATGAATGATAAAAGAACGAATACTTTGTGAGGAACAGATGCCTGAAGATACACAACTAAATTTTGAGCAGGTTATAAATGCACCGGCCGATTTAATTTACCGGGCTTTTACCTCTCAGGTGGGTTTGCGGGAATGGTTATGCGACATGAGTATAACCAATCCAACCAAAGAGGGCGGAATTTACCTGGTGTGGGATCAGGGCTATTTTGCCAGCGGAAAATATACTGCGGTAAACCCCAACAAAGTGGTTTCGTTTACCTGGATCGGTAAAGACGAACCCGGTTGGTCGCAGGTCGATGTTGTCATTGTTCCTTTGGATAACGGCGCTCATAAAATTGTTTTGCGGCATTCTGGATTAGGTGACTCTGAGGCGTGGAATGAAGCACGCCAAAACATCTCAAAAGGTTGGAAGCTTGGCTTGGACAACCTCAAATCAATCCTGGAAGAGGGGTTAGATCTGCGGGTGGTGAATCGACCCATGATCGGCTTTTTCCCCTATGCTTATGATAATTATACAGAAGCAGAAAAAATAAAATTTGGCTTCCCGGTGGATTATGGCGTGATGGTTTCCAATGTTGTCCCCAATTATGGCGCGGATAAGGCCGGTCTGCGGTCGGATGATTTGATCGTTGGCATTGAAGATCAAAAGGTGGATACTGTCAAAACATTGCTTGGGATCATTAAAAATTTCTCTGCTGGTGAACAGATATCCATTCAGGCATATCGAGGTTCTGAGAAATTGACGTTTTTAGTGGATACCACACCTCAGCTTACTCAAACTCTTCCCGGCTCTCCAGAAGAGTTAGCGAAAGAGATTCAAGCTGACCGTGCGAGTTTACTGGATTCCCTTGAAAAAATCCTTACCGGGCTGAATGACGCCGAAGCATCTTATTCGCCTGACCCTGAAAAATGGTCGGTCAAGGAAACCCTGGTGCATTTCATCCTTCACGAACGCAATTTGCAAACCTGGGTCAATGATTTGGTTTCTGATGTAGCTTGTTTGTGTGATGTGAATCCTAACCATTCTTTGGTCAGGATTCGGGCTACATTGACGTCCTATCCAACCCTGGTTGATTTGATGGCAGAACTGCAGCGCACCTACAAGGAAACAGTCGCCCTGGTTGCTTTCCTGGAATCCTCGTTCACTCAGCGGAAGGCCAGTTACTGGCGGGTCAGGTTTGAATTGTTGGATAAATATTTGGGGTATCAGGAACATATCCGGCGGATGGCAGAGATGATCGTTTCAGTGCGTCGCGAGATATCAACGTCTTAATTGTTTATAAATTGTTTTCCAACTTGGTGAATGTTTTGTTTTAATATGCTGGAAGCAGGTAAAGTAGTTGTTTGTTGGTTATTTTTAATGTTTGAAATGCTCAGTTGGGAGTGGTAAGATGACGGATATGGACCCGAAATACCAGGAAGCGCTCGATTTTTTATACAGTTTTATTGACTATAGCTTAAAACGAAATTTTCGCTATTCCGCTGAAAAATTTAACCTTGATCGGATGCGAAAATTAATGGAATTGCTCGGAGATCCCCAAAGAAATTTTCCGATCATTCACATTGCAGGAACCAAGGGGAAAGGTTCGGTTTCGGCTATGTGCGCCAGTGTCCTTCGGGCACAGGGTTACAAGACGGGATTGTATACCTCACCCCACATGGTTGATTTCACAGAGCGCATTCAGGTCAATGAGCAGTATATTGAAGAAGCCGAAGTGGTTGAGATCGTAGATACTTTGAAATTGATTACAAAAGAGGTTCCCGAAATCACCACCTTTGAGCTGACGACGGCGATGGCTTTTGTTTACTTTGCGAAAACCAAGGTCGACTATGCCGTTGTTGAGGTTGGGTTAGGTGGTCGGCTGGACGCCACGAACGTTGTTTCACCGATGGTGTCTGTGATTACCTCAATTTCATATGACCATGTAAATATATTGGGTAATACATTATCCGAAATTGCCGGCGAAAAAGGCGGTATTATCAAACCAAACACCCCGGTGGTGATTGCGCCTCAGAAAACGGAAGCGTTCCTCCGGTTAAAAGAAATTGCACAAAAGAATAACGCTCCGGTAATCCAGATCGGCCGAGATTATCTTTATGCTGCAGATGCACATAGTTTGGAGCGGCAGACCTTTTTAGTCTGGACGCGCGACGAGCAACCCCTGGTGGATACGTTTATCGAATCGGCTGGGAGAGATATTTGGAGTCCGACGCGCTTTAGAATCCCGTTATTGGGATATCATCAGATCGAAAATGCTGCCACTGCTTATGCCACTCTGAAAGTCCTTGAAAAACATGGCATTGTAATTTCCCAAAAGTCTTACCAAACTGGTTTTGCTTCCGTTCAATGGCCAGGACGCATGGAAATTATTCATCAACACCCAACCGTGTTAATTGATTCAGCGCATAATCGATACTCAACGCTGGTTTTGAGGAAAGCTATCGATGATTACTTCCCCGGTTTACCCATTATCCTGGTTTTTGGGGCTTCAGAAGATAAGGACATCGATGGCATGTTCCAGGAACTGCTCCCGAGGGTGTGGAAAGTGATCGCCACCCGTTCTACGCATCCACGTTCGATTGATCCTGAAATAATCGTCAATTTAGCCCACCGGTTTGGCCGACCAGCACAGGCAATCACCCCGATTGAAGAAGCGATGAGGGCTGCGGTGGATGAAGCTGGCAGAGAATCTGTGGTACTGGTGACTGGCAGTATTTTTACTGCAGCAGCCGCACGAGATTCTTTTGCAAGCATCCGTTTCCCTAATGAAGACCATCGTTTTTAACGATCGTTAGTGAAAAGAATGTTCAAATCTGTGGAGTTTATATGAACAGTGAAGCGTGGTATCTTGACGAGGATGATCAGGACAACCTGATTGGCAATATTCATCAAAGAACTGAAGAGCTGTATCGCATATCGAGCTGGGAAATGGAAGACGATGACAGCTTTACCAGCCCTGCTATTTTGGTGGAAGATGTGGTGGTGTTTCCACACATGATTTCACCAATTTTTCTCAACGATGAGGCCTCTGTACAGGCGGTGGAAGCAGCACAGGAAGAGAATAAGACGGTTGTTGCTCTGTATTGGTCCGATGATATCAGCGATGCGGATGCTGACCAATTCTTACCGATTGGGTTAGAGATTGCCGTGGGGCGCATCCTGACTTTGCAAGGCGGTGAACGGTCGGCCCTGGTGCAGGGACGCAAGCGGGTTGAGATTGTTGATATTGTACAAACTGAACCCTATTATGTCGTAAAAGCACGCCCGGTCAACGACAATTTCCGTATGACCCGTCATCTGAACGCGATGATGCGCACCTCACGAAATTTGTTCGAACGCTGCGTCTCCTTAAATGATAATCTACCGGAAGAAGCACACCTTTTTTCGATCAATATTAGCGATCCTGGCTGGTTGGCCGATATGATTGCTACATCGCTATCGTTATCCATTGAAACCCGAAAAAACTTGATGACGCTTGTTCACCCTGCTGATCGATTAAAAGCAATCAATCAGATTTTGGCTGAGGAACTGGATGTTTTAGAGCTGGAAGATGAGATACAGACTCAGGTGAAAACAGAGGTGGATCGATCGCATCGTGAATATTATCTGCGTGAACAGATGAGGGCGATCCAGTTGGAATTGGGAGAAGATGATTTCTGGGGCCAGGAAATTCGTGAACTGGCTGAGAAGCTGGAAACGTTAAGCCTTCCCGAAGTCGTGATGACACATGCAACCAGGGAATTGCAACGCTTACAGCAAATGCCGTCAATGGCACCCGAGGTGGGCATTATCCGCACCTATTTAGATTGGATTCTGGAGCTCCCTTGGACAGAAATGACTGAGGACAACCTGGACGTAAAGCATGTTACGCAGGTGCTGGAAACTGACCATTACGGTCTGCAGAAAGCAAAAGACCGAATTCTTGAATATATTGCCGTTCGTAGTTTACAGCCCAAACGCTTACAGCAGCCGATTCTTTGCTTTGTTGGTCCACCCGGTACAGGAAAAACCTCTTTGGGTAAATCCATCGCCGCTGCGCTGGGCCGCACTTTTGTCAGGCTCTCTCTTGGCGGCGTGCGTGATGAAGCAGAGATCAGGGGGCACCGCCGAACCTATATTGGGGCTCTGCCGGGGAGGATCATTCAAACGATGCGTCGTTCTGGCTCTCGAAATCCGCTTTTTATGCTGGATGAAATTGACAAAATGGGAGCAGATTTTAGGGGCGATCCGTCCTCTGCGCTTTTAGAGGTGTTAGATCCTGAACAAAATTATGCATTTTCAGATCACTATCTGGAGGTGGACTATGACCTTTCGGAGGTGATTTTCATCACGACTGCGAATACGTTGGGCAGCATCCCACCTGCCTTGTTGGACCGCCTGGAAGTAATTGAATTTTCAGGGTATATCGAAAATGAAAAGATTGAGATTGCTAAACGTTTTCTAATTCCCAGGCAGCTTGAAGAGACCGGGCTTGATGAGGAGGGCATTCAATTTCTGGAACAGGCGCTGACTAAGATTATTCGAGAATATACTTTTGAAGCCGGTGTGCGCAATTTTGAACGTGAAATAGGCCGTGTTTTGCGCAAGATTGCCCGATTTAAGACCGAAGGAAAGCGATACCCCAAAAAGATAACGCCGCAAGTCGTCCGTCGTTATTTGGGCCCGCAGGAATTTTTTGAAACTGAGGCTGAAGGAGAAGATGAGGTTGGCGTTGCAACGGCATTAGCATGGACAGAAAACGGCGGAGAAATTATGCCGATTGAAGTGTTGATTTTAGCAGGTAAAGGGAATTTGCAGATAACCGGTCAAATTGGGGATGTGATGCAAGAATCAGCACAGGCTGCGCTTTCGTATCTCAAATCCAGAGCGGAGAGTCTTAAAATAGATCCTGAAATCTTTGAAAACGTGGATGTTCACCTCCATGTTCCTGAGGGTGCGATCCCTAAGGATGGGCCCAGCGCGGGTATTACGATCGCTGCTGCGATGATCTCTGCTTTCACTGAAAGACCCAGTTATCACCTGGTTGGCATGACGGGCGAGATCACATTGCGAGGCCGTGTTCTCCCGGTGGGAGGGATTCGAGAAAAAGTGCTGGCGGCACACCGGTCTGGTTTAAAAAAGGTGATTATCCCCGAGAAAAATGCTAAGGACCTGGAGGATATTCCCAACCCTGTTTTGAGTGATATTGAAATTGTCGCGGTAAAACACATGGATGAAGTTCTACCGGTTGCTTTGCATATTGCGGCGTCTCATTCAAAGACAACAAAGCGAAAAATTGCAGTTTAAAAAACAATACCCCATCGACGGAGATTGTTTTTTTAAACAAGTGGATGAACTGGTGGGTGTTTAAACGTCCTAATTTTGGTCGAGAGTGTAGATCTCATCCTGGAGAGTTTTAATGCCGTTTCGAACCTGCGTGATCATTCGGTCAAGATGTAATTCAAGGCCGGTCAGAGTTTCGAAGATGTACTTATCGGCCTCTCGCTGTGAAGACTCGGCATCTTGCTGCGATTGGTTGATAATTTCGTCGGCCCGCATTTTTGCTGCCTGGATGATCTCATTATCTTCCAGCGTCTTGTCAGCTTTTTCTCGAGCCAGCGCGATGGTACGATTGGCTTCTTCTTTGGCCTGGGCCAGGATGCGGTCACGTTGGGCGATAATCTGTTGGGCTTTTTTTATCTCCTCTGGAATGGCCACACGCATTTGATCAATTAGATCTAACATGCGGTCTTCATCAACGATGACGCTGTGTGTCAGCCAAATAGGTCGGCTTTCATTAAACAGTTCTTCTAAACGATCTACAAGATGCAAAATATCCATAACATCCTCCATGTTGTCCTTGCATCAGGAAATGTTGCAAGCGTCATACCAATATTAACATATTTTTAGTTTTTAAATATATTAATCCCGCAACGAGGTCAACGGGACAATATCTTGTTCCTCGCCTAAAACTTTAAAGCGATTTTTTAAGGCGGTCTCCACGTGTGGTGGGACAAAGCCTGACACATCGCCGCCTAGAGCAGCGACCTCCCGTACGGTTGTCGATGAGAGGAAGGTATGTTCTTCGCTGGTGATGAGGGCGATCACGTCAATGCTGGGGTCAAGTCGGTTGTTGGCTAAAGCCATACGAAATTCGTACTCAAAATCAGAAAAAACCCGTAACCCTCGAACAATTGCCTGGGCGCCCACTTTATTTGCGAACTTTACCGTTAATCCCGAATATGCGACAACATGAATGTTTTTAAAATCAAGAAAAGCTTCTTGAACAAGCGCCAACCGTTCTTGTGGAGAAAAAAGAATGTTGTGCTGTTCTCTGGCATAGACAGCAACGTACACCTCGTCAAAAAGATCCGCTGCCCGTTTGGCGATATTGACATGCCCATAATGAATGGGGTCAAATGTTCCTGGGAATAAAACAGTTGTCATATCAGCTCAGGTCTCCTTTCCTATTTGGCCAAAAATATTCCAGGGCCTCACGCATCAGTTTGTGCTCTAAAGCAGAAAGCGTGGGGTCATTTTCATAAACCTGTTGCGCATACTTGCGTGCTGTTTCAATGAGGCTCAAATCGGTCAGGCTTGCCAGCCGTAAACCGGCATATCCGGATTGACGGGTTCCTAAAAACTCTCCCGGGCCGCGCTGTTTCAAGTCATGCTCAGCCAGGATAAAACCATCGTGTGTATTAACCATGGCTACCAGACGTTCGTTTTCAGCTTTATCATCGGTTTGGGGGATGAGAAAACAATAGGATTGTTCTCCGCCACGCCCAACACGCCCGCGCAGTTGATGTAATTGGGCTAAGCCAAAGCGGTTGGCTCCCTCAATGATCATGATCGTTGCGTTGGGGATATCAACGCCGACTTCAATAACCGTCGTCGAGACCAGGATGTCAAATTGGCGGTCACGAAAATGGCGCATAACCGTTTCTTTTTCGTCTGGGCGAAGGCGGCCATGAATGAGGCCAACCCGTAAATCGGGAAAGACTTCCGATTGCAGCCGCTCATATTCCTGAACTGCGGCCAAAACCTCTTCATCCTCTCCCTGCTCAACCAGAGGGTAAATGATGAAAGCTTGGTGACCATGATTAACCTGTGAGCGTACCAAATTGTAGATGCGTTCTCTTTCAACAGGATAGTTGATAAAGGTTTTCACAGGCTGTCTGCCAGGGGGCATTTCATTTAGCACGCTCAGATCCAAATCGCCGTAGACAGTCAGGGCTAATGAACGGGGGATGGGTGTGGCTGTCATAACCAGCAGGTGTGGATTGTGCCCTTTTTCCCTGAGCGCAGCCCGTTGTGAAACGCCAAAACGGTGCTGCTCATCCACAACTGCGATCTGCAAATCATTAAAAACAATCGGGTCTTCAATCAGTGCATGAGTTCCGACAACCAGCTTGATTTCCCCTTGCGCTAATCCTTCCAGCAGCGCTTCTCTTTCTTTGGCGGGGGTATCGCCGGTTAGCAGGCGTATCTGATGTTCCTGGAGTACCGCTTTGTTTTCAGCTGGCGTTGCCAGTAAATTCTTAAGGTTGACATAATGCTGCTCAGCCAGGATGCTCGTTGGCGCCATATAAGCCGCCTGAGCGCCAGAACTGACGACCATCGCGATTCCTAAGCCGGCGATAATCGTTTTGCCTGACCCGACGTCGCCCTGTAGCAGTCGATTCATCGGTCTGCCAGAAACAAGATCCGCGCGAACATCTGATAAAGCACCGTGTTGTGCGTTTGTCAGCGAAAAAGCCAATCGGTTGACCTGGCTGTTCAACCAATCATCACTAATCGGGAACACTCGTCCTTCAACGTGCGCCCAGTCATGTTTCTGCCTGAGGACACCCAATTGGAGCAAAAAGATTTCATCAAACGCCAGACGGTGGCGGGCTTGCTGTAAATTATCAGGGTTTTCCGGAAAGTGGATCTCTTTCAAAGCAGTTGATAAATCCATTAAACCGGCATCTTCAAGGATGTAGGCGGTCATAAATTCCGGTATTTTAGGTGCCCAATTGCTTAATACCGAAAACATCACCCGGCGCAGCCAGCGCTGATTCAGGCGTGCTGTTAGGGGATAAATAGGGACAATGCGTTGGGTGTGAAGTTGTTCCTGTGAGATTTTCTCATAATCCGGGTGGTACATCACCAGCTTGCCCATGTACTGCTCAACTTTTCCGGAGATCGAGAGGAACATATTTTTACGCAGCTGGCGCAGATGGTAAATTTGGTTGAACCACATCAACTGGATGGTGCCAGTATCATCCGAAACTAAAGCCTGAACAATCTTGCGATTCTTTTCGCGGGTCGTAAAGGTGTCAACCCGGTCAACACAGGCAATGATTGTTACTTCTTCGTCGTAGGTGAGATCTTTGATGAGTTTTAATTTCGTGTAATCATCGTAGCGACGCGGAAAGTAATAAATTAAATCTTCGATGGTAAAAATACCGAGCTTGTTCAATAGCTGTGATTGTTTTTCACCGATTCCGTGAACTGTTTTGATGGGTGCGTTCAGGGAACCAGGGAGAACGTTTGCTGGAATGGTCGCCAGACCCTCGGAGGATTTTTGGGCTGAGAGGCGGCTTTTTGTGCGCATGGGCTTCTCGGACGAAATTGGTTTACTGTGTGGCGGTGTTTGCGATGCCCGGGGTTTTTCTGGCGCCTTTGGTGCCGACAGGTGTTTAATCCCGGGATTATCCAGGATTTTTCCGATGCTTTTTAACGCCTGTGCCCGCCCCTCCAGTGATAAACCTGAGTAACTCCTGAGAATATTAATGACATTTTGAATTTGTTTTTCAGAAAGCCCGTCAGCGCGTGCGTCTCCCTGCCAAGAGTCGGTCAAGTTCTCTAAACCACCGACGACTGCTTTATCAGCATAATTTAATTCTGCTTCAAGTTTGAATATTTTGTATAGTTTCTCGATGGACCGTTGCATTATTGAATTTGGCCTTATGTCTGGTTGCTTGTTTTTATTTTATCGTGAATTACACATTAATCATAGCGTATTACCCAGGCAATTAGAAGGAACACGTCATTAAACAAGCAAAGACAGCCTTAAATGACAAATGTGTATTTTGGTCAATATTCGATAATTAGAATGCCCCGATATACGAACCTGACAAGATCGGCAAACGCATTTTCAGCTATTCAACCGCGATGATGAGCTGATAATGCGGCTGTCCACCTTCATGGACCTCAATTTCATGGTCCGGATATAAACGCCGGATTTTGTCTGCCAGTTCATTGGCTCGTTGCTGCTTGATATCCTCACCATAGAACAGGGTGATGCGCTCATATTGATGGGATTTTGCAGCAATTAAAAAGGCCTCACAAGCCTCTTCGATGGTGCTGGTTGAAGAAACTAAGCGCCCATTGTGCAGTGCGATGACCTGGCCCTTTTCAACCTGCACACCATCAACCTCTACGCTGCGAGTAGCAGTTGTTATTTCACCGGTTTCCACATCGTGAATGGCTTCTTCCATCCCCTCAACGTTTTCGTTAAAATCAGCATCTGGGATTAATCTGAACATCGCCGAAAGACCCTGGGGAACACTGATGGTAGGAATCACGGCCACATTCTTAACTGTCATCGAGGCAGCTTCTTTGGCAGCCAGGATGATATTTTTGTTATTGGGTAAAATCACCACTTTGTCTGTGGGCAAGTTCTCAAAAGAAGCCAGGAGTTCTTTGATACTGGGGTTCATAGTCTGCCCGCCCTGGACAATGGCAGCTACACCCAAACTGGCAAATATACGGCTGATACCGGGCCCTGGTGAAACAGCAACGACGGCAGTTTCTTCTGGCTGCACTTTGGTTAATTTTAATTTCGGAGTCTTGGAGTTGCTTTTATCCTCCATTTGCGCCATTAGATTTTCAATCATCACCTTTTTGACTGTACCGAGCGTCATCGTATGTTCGATAGGCTGGTATCGATTATCTTCCGGCACATGAATGTGCATTCTATAAATCCCTTCACCCTCGCCCACCTGGATCGACGTGCCGATTTTTGAGAGTTCGTCGTAATAATCCTCTAAATTAAAACTGGATTTTGGGGCGAAATCGATGATGACCTCGTAATCCTGGCCTGGTTCAATGGTCTCTAAGGCGTTGTCTAAATTCATGTCGGATAAAGGCATGACCTCGGTAACTGGTTTATCAAGCGCGTCCCCATTGATAAAACGCCACATCCCTTCAAAGATGCATAGGAGCCCTTTCCCTCCTGAATCAACAACCCCGGCTTGTTTTAAAATTGGCAGAAGCTCAGGTGTTCGTTCAAGGGAGGCTGCTGCTGCATGAACAATATCTGACAGAACCTCTGTAAAGCTGGTCGTTCGCTGGACAGAAACCTCAGCTTGGGCGGCAATGTCCTTCATGACCGTTAAAATAGTGCCTTCAACCGGGCGTACAACGCCTTTGTAAGCGGTCTCTTTGGCTTCGGTTAGGGCTTGGGAGAGGTTTTCAACGTCCATCGTGGGCGTATCATCCAGCGCCCGAGCAAAGCCGCGCCAGATTTGAGACAGGATCACGCCAGAGTTTCCACGAGCACCCATCAGAGCACCGCGTGCGACAGCATGAGCAAGTTGCCCAACGTTGTCGACACCACTATGTTCAACCTCATCAAACGCTGCTTGCATGGTAAGAACCATATTCGTACCAGTGTCACCATCCGGGACTGGAAACACATTTAAATTATTGACGATCTGCTGATTCGTTTTCAGCCAGACCATGCCAGCTTCCAGCAATGTTTTCAAGCCCTGACCATCAATTGGAACTGACACCAATTTACGGCGTTCGGCAGCACTCAATTTTTTTAATTCCGCAGCACTCATAATTCTCCAGGAGATAATAAATCAAATAATTTCAAGACCACTTTAAGATAATGGCTGATTAATCCATGTTGCTTATTCTCAAACCGCGTACGTGTACATTGATGCGACGCACGGGAAGGCCGATGGTTTTTTCAACATTGTATTTAACACTGTTGGCAATACTGTTTGTGATTGTTTTGATGCGCAAACCGTATTCCACTACGATGTATAGATCAATTAACAGCCCCTCGTGGTCATAGGTTACATCAATGCCGTATTTGGCGTCCTTTTTAAAAACCTGGCAAAGATTTTCAATCAGGTTTTTGGGTGCTAAACCGACCACTCCGTAGGATTGCAGGGTTGATTGCCTTGCAATTGAGGCAATGGCTTCTCTTCGGATCAGGATGCTTCCCAGTTTGTTATGAATGTTTTCTGTTTCTTTCATACTTGTCACCTAATTGGCTTGTCGCTTTTAATAGAATATGGTAAGATTACACGCTGTTTGGTTGATCAATAACCAAACCTGGTCATTATATCTTAAAGTTGTGAAAGGACGGCATCATGGCAACCTGTGAAAAATGTGGTAAAAAGACGGCCTTTGGCCATAATCGAAGCCACTCCATGAGAGCGACCAAACGACAATTCAAGCCGAACCTTCAAAAAGTCTCTGTCTACGAGAACGGACGAATGGTTCGCAAGACATTGTGCACTCGCTGCATTCGCACCTTGGTCAAATCCTCTAAATAGGCTTAACAATTCTGTAGAGCATAAGTCGCGGCGATCCGGCTGCGATTTTTGCGTTAAATAGCGCCTTTATTCCAGGGCGTCACGCAAGGCCTGTACGCCGGCAGCAATACCATCTTTGTGATTAAAAATTGCTGAACCAGCAACAAAATTCCTTGCGCCAGCCTGATAACAAGCGTTAATTGTCGTGCTGTCAATGCCGCCATCCACCTGAATCATGGCTTTTGAACCTGATTCATCAAGCAGCGATTTCATCCGTCGAATTTTGTCGACCGCACCTGAAATGAAAGCCTGACCGCCAAAACCGGGGTTAACGGTCATGAGCAAAACCATTTCAAAGTCGTGTACTAACTCTTGCAGCATGCTTACGGGTGTGCCGGGGTTGATCACAACCGATGGTGTTGCCCCCATTTCCCGAATACTCGTCAGCGTGCGTTGGATGTGTGGGCAGGTTTCATAGTGGACGGTGATTGTGTTGGCCCCTGCCTCGATAAAAGTCTGTATATGACGTTCGGGCTTTTCAATCATCAGGTGTACATCAATGGGCAGATGGGTGATTTTCCGCACAGTCTGAACAATGTTGGGGCCATAGGTGATATTGGGGACAAAACTCCCATCCATGACATCAACGTGAATCCAATCAGCGCCGGCGTCAATTGCCTGATTGATCTGATCTTCGAAGTAGCGCATGTCTGCTGACAAAATTGAGGGAGCGATGATAGATGACATTAGATAACCTTACCTTTGTATTTTGATTATGGGTTGATAAATAAGTAAACATAGAGCCAGAAAGGAATTAGACCAAACACAGCGGTGAAAGCAAGCAGTCCCAATAACCAGGTAAGCCAATCGATCGAAGGGCTTTCTGGCATTTCTTGCTCTTCTTCGTTGTATAACCAGGTTTTGTCCACCGGCTGAGTATCTTTATGTTGTTCTCGAAAGGGGATAACCGCTGGTGCGCGGCTTTGAACAGGTGCTTTTTGGGGCCTTTTTACAGGTGGAAGAATGATCTGACCGGTTTTTTCGAGGTTCAGGTTGCCAAAGGACATCAACACCCGGCCGAGCTGATCAGCGGTACGATAACGAGATGCGGGCTCTTTTGAAAGCACCTTTAGAGTGATCTCTTCCAAAGTTTCAGGAATGGCTGGATTCAGCCTTCTGGGTGGCAACGGTGTTTCCACGCGGTGCATGCGGGCCAGTTCAGTAGCATTGCTGGCTTCAAATGGAAGACGTTCGGTGAGCATTTCATATAGAATGACACCCAGTGAATAAACATCTGAAGCAGGGGAGGGTGCGCCTCCCGCAGCTTGCTCTGGCGAAAAATAATGGGGCGATCCCCACACCACATCGCTTTGTTCTTCGGGGTGAATGGTTGCCAGGGCGCGGGCAATACCAAAGTCCGTGACTTTAAGGCGAAAATCTTTTGAAACCAGCATATTGTGCGGTTTGATATCACAGTGCACCAGGCCTGCCCGGTGGGCATAGCCCACGCCAGCACAGGCTTGGATGAGCAACCCGAGTGATTCTTCGATGCTGAAGCGGCCTTGCTGCCGGATAAGCGATTTCAAATCCCTTCCATCCACAAACTCAAAAACGATGAAAACCTGATCTTCATCGAAACCAAAATCGTAAACGGTGACGATATTGGGATGAGAGAGGTTTGCAGCGGCTTTTGCTTCCTGTCTGAAACGCTCAAGGAAACCGCTATCGTCGGAGTAATCCTCGCGCAAGATCTTGAGCGAAACAATTCGCTCAAGCATTTCATCTAAAGCTTTATAGACAACAGCCGTCCCCCCTGATCCAATGGGTTGGAGTAGCTTATAACGACCGCTCAGTAAGGTTAATTCTTCCATAACAATTTCATTTTACTCAGAAAATTATATCATAGCTATTAAATTGGTCAAAATTTTTAATAAAGGGCTGTGTATACAGTATTTGACCGGAAGTTTTTCAACATGAGTGATATATAATCACTATGGTAAGGTTTGTCGCATTCTTTACGGACAAGCTATAATAACAATATTCTAATTACAGCAAAAAACAAAACAACGCAAATGAAACCGGAACCAACAAAACATCAGAACATAACTTCGATTTTTAATCCCTTTACCCTGGCAACGGCGAGTATTCTTTTGGTTGGTTTGGTTTTGATCTCTGTTGTTATCCTGTTCTTTGGCAGGAGCCCAGCGCCCCAAACGGGCAGTCTGCCTGAGGTAACCTTGATTCCTGCGCCTACATTAACGCCAAAAGTGGTAAATCCAACACGAACGCCCACGCCCACGCCAACCTCCATCTTTTTTTTACCGGAGGGCGTCGTTGGAGTTGGCATTTATGTTCAGGTTACCGGAACAGGTGGCGCAGGTTTGAGAATACGCAAAGAGCCTGGCTTGGGAAGCGAGGTTATCTTTTCAGCGATGGATTCAGAAATGTTTCTCGTTATTGACGGGCCCGTTGTAGCCGATGGGTATACGTGGTGGCATGTTGAAGCGCCTTATGATCGGAATCGAAATGGTTGGTCTGCTGCAGATTTTCTGACGCCGATCAAAGAAGAGGCCGATTAGATTTTCTTGCGAGCACCTCGGCTTTTATTGAAGCTTTTATCGACTTTATTGCTTGTGGGGGTATTAATCCGGTAGAATTAACTTGAAGGTCAACCCATAACCTTGGGAGTGCAATTCGTGCGGCGCTTATTGAGACATTTTTCAAAAAATCAGACCAAAGATATGTCCCTCCGGGATGCTGACGGAATTGGACTTGTTTCCGATGCAGTCCAGGTTGTTCCGGTGATTCGGACAAAGTATCGGGTTGCAAACTGTCAATCCACAGGGAAAGAACGCCTGCACAACGAAGATACATTGTTCACCTTGAACACCTGGTTAGGCAGCCTGGATGCACCCGCCAATTTTGGTCTTTATCTGATTGCTGATGGAATGGGGGGGCATCAGAGTGGTGAATTAGCCAGCAATTTGGCAGCTCAAGGTATTTATCAATATTTGTTGACCCATGTCTATCAGAGGGCGCTCTTTGAGCGTAAAACCTTCACTTCGACCGAGTTAATTGAATGTCTGCAAAAAGCCGTTGAAGAAGCGCAAGCACTTGTTCTTCAGCGTGTTCCTGGAGGAGGGACGACGCTGACCTTTGTTATGGCGCTCGGTGATGATTTGTACTCTGTTCACGTTGGAGATAGCCGGTTGTACCTGCTTCGAACGGATGGTTCGCTTGTTTTACGAACCCGTGATCATTCACTGGTTAAACGCCTGGTTGATCTTGGGGAAATTTCTGAGGATGAAGCAGGTTCACATCCCTATCGAAATGTTCTCTACCGGGCTCTGGGACAAACCGATCCCTTCGAACCCGACATCGATGCTTTCACCATGGAAACTGGCGAGCGGTTGTTGATCTGCTCAGATGGGTTGTGGGGCGTCCTTGATCATGACAGCATCCATCGAATTATGTATAAAGATAAAGACCTTGACGTTGCCGCAATTGGTTTGGTTGAGGCGGCAAATGATGCCGGCGGCCCGGATAACATAAGTGTGATTTTGGTAGAGCGATTAGCATAAGGGATAATGAAAAAACGACAGGAGCAATTATGCCGGATAAATCTTCTCGAAAATTTAGAATTTTAGTCGTTGATGATGAACGTCGAATGGTTGGTTTTATTCGCTTGAACCTTGAACAGGATGGTTTTGAAGTTATTGAAGCTTACAATGGTACTGAGGCGCTGGAAAGGATGCGCGATTCATTGCCAGACCTTATCCTGCTGGACGTGATGATGCCAGACATTGACGGCTTTGAGGTGCTGCGTACCATTCGTGAGGTCAACCAGGTGCCTGTGATCATGTTGACAGCCAAAGGTGAGGAAGACGACAAGGTTAAAGGGCTGGAATTAGGGGCAGACGACTATATCACCAAACCTTTTAGTCCCAGGGAACTGGTCAGCCGGGTTCGAGCTGTTTTACGGCGTGGAGCTTCTTCTGAAGGGGATGATCAGGGTCTTATCGAGGTTGATGATCGTTTGAAGATTGATTTTGGCCGGCGTGAAGTGTGGGTTGATGGCGAATTGGTTAAATTGCGCCCAACGGAGTATCGTTTGCTTTATCACCTGGTGCAGAATGCCGGCTGGGTGCTAACCCATGATCAGATTTTGACCAAGGTTTGGGGTTACGAATATCGTGATGAACCCCATTACGTGCGGCTGTATATCAATTATCTGCGCAAGAAAATTGAGATCGACCCAGCCAACCCGGTTTACATTCTAACTGAGCGAGGGATGGGTTATCGCTTTGTTAATTTTAAGCGGTCGGATAGCCCCTAAAAAGGAGGCTTGTTTTGGAAAAGAAAGCAATCCTGTTGGTTGACGACCACGAAGTCGTCCGACTGGGATTAAAATCCTTGTTGGAGCATAGCGACAAATTTGAAGTTGTCGCTGAAGCTGGAACAGCCAAAGAAGCGGTGAGGATGGTTGAGAAATTTCAACCTGATGTGGTTTTGATGGATATTCGCTTGCCTGGTGCTTCAGGTATTGAAGCCTGCCAGGAAATCACTCAACGCTGGCCTGATGTTCGGGTGGTCATGTTGACATCTTACGCAGAAGATGAGATGTTATTTTCAGCTATACGCGCGGGTGCCAGTGGCTATGTACTCAAACAGATCGGTGCAGAAGGTTTGATTTCGGCCATTGAGGCAGCCTATCGCGGTGAAGCCCCGCTGGACCCTGCAGTTACCCAGAGAGTGTTTCAAGAAGTCCGAAGAGCGGTCAAAGAAGAAGAAGCAGCAGCCTTTGCCAACCTCAGTCAGCAGGAAAGGCATGTCTTAGCCCTCGTTTCTGAAGGCAAAACCAATCGCGAGATTGCAGACGTTTTATTCCTAGGGGAGGGCACCGTGCGGAATTATGTTAGCAGTATTCTCGCCAAGCTGGGTGTAAGAAACCGCGCTGAAGCGGCTGCCTACGCGATTACCCACAGCCTGAAAGATTATGTTGACCTTGACCGTTGAATCTGGCATGAAAATAAATCAGCCGCCTGATTGGGCGGCTTTTTTTATGCGTCTTTGCGGGAAGTGGGGTTGAACAGTCGGACGGAATTCGCATAGGTAATTTCAGCGATCAATTGGGGTGTGGTGTCGTGCAGGCGGGCTATCTCTTCTGCGATCAGAGGGATATAGGCTGGTTCATTCCTTTTTCCGCGGTGGGGATGAGGCGTTAAATAAGGGGCGTCAGTTTCAAGTAACAGGCTTTCCAGCGGCAAACTACAGATGATGGCTTTTGTCTCCGTAGCGTTCTTAAAAGTTATCGGACCGCTGACACCAATTAAGAAGTTCATCTCCAGGGCTGTCATCGCAGTAGGGAGGTCGGAACTAAAGCTATGAAAAACGCCTGGTTGTTTAGCAAGCGGGTGCGATGATTGGTGTAAGCCCTTTACCCAGTCTTTGAGTATTAAAAGCAGATCGTGGTCTGCGTCGCGGTTATGGAGGACGACGGGCAAGGCCAGTTCTTCAGCAAGGGTTAATTGGTCAACAAACATTTTTCGCTGCTGCTTGAAGGGCGTATGCTGACGGTAATAATCCAACCCGATCTCTCCAATGGCGACAACACCCTTTTGTTGAGCCTGTTCTCGCAAGGTTGGCAGGATATCAGCACGCCAGGGTTTTCCAAAATTGGGGTGGATACCAACTGCAGCGCTGATTTTTCCAGGATGCGCATTGGCAAGGTCGATTGCCGCCTGGTTGGTGTGCAGATCAATGCCCGGGTTAAGGATCCAAACCAATCCAGCTTTCCAGGCGCGGTCGAGGACCTGCGCTCGATCTTCTTCAAATCTATCAAAATCTAAATGACAATGCGTATCAGTGTACGGAATCACAGGCTGTCCTTATTATTAATGACTGATTGTAAATCTTGCAAACAATTATAGCAGCCCAGGGGGAGGATAAGGTAGAATTGGTGGGATGAAAGCAATAAAACAGGTGTATGTTGCCCTGAGTGGCGGTGTGGATAGCGCTGTTGCTGCCGTGCGTTTGCTGGACGCAGGCTATCGTGTTACAGGCATCTATATGGAGACCTGGCGTGACCCTCATGCTAAGCCTTTCGATGCACCGAAGCCCAAACCAGCCGTGCTGGCCGCAGCAGCCGCCGAAGCACTTGGTGTTCCCTTTATTGCATTGGATGTTCGGGAGCGCTTCTTCCAGGTGATCGTGCGCGATTTTATTCAACAATACTTAGACGGGAAAACCCCCAATCCATGCCTGTTTTGCAACCCACAGGTTAAATGGGGTGTCTTGCAAGATTACGCACTCGCCCAGGGTGCTGATTATTTTGCCACCGGCCATTACGCCCGCTTAAAACCAACAAACAATGCCAGGATCCAGTTGCTCCGCGGTGTTGACCGCTTGAAAGACCAATCCTATGTGCTGGCGATGCTCAACCAGCAGCAGCTCTGTCGGAGTTTGTTGCCGTTGGGCGATCTGACAAAAGCTGAAGTACGCAAAATTGCAGCATCATTAAATCTACCTGTTTCCAACGACGAAGAAAGCCAGGATTTATGCTTTTTACCCGATGGAGACTATCGCGGTTTTCTACAGAGGTACGCGCCTGAATCCGCCTCGCCGGGCAAAATTATTAATCTTTCCGGTGAAGTCCTCGGAGAACATCAGGGTTTGGCATTTTATACCATTGGGCAGCGAAAGGGGATCAGAATTGCTTCAACTGAACCATATTATGTAATTGGGAAAGAGTCGGAGAGCAATCGATTAATTGTTGGCTTTGCTGATGAGACCGGGAACAGGGAGCTATTGGCGACTGGGGCAAATTGGATCTCTGGCATACCACCAAGCGACGGTGAACAATGCCATGCGATGATCCGTTATCGATCTAATCCTGCTCTTGTGACGGTGAAAAGTGTGTCAGAACATGAATTTCGGTTAGAATTTAATCAACCACTACGTGGAATCACCTCTGGGCAGGTCGCTGTCTTATATCAGGGCGAGGTCTGTTTGGGTGGAGGAACAATCAAGCGCGCATGGTGACCAGCATCAGGCGAAGGGCTTTCAAGGAGCATTAAGATGACTTTCCCCGGAATTGTATTTTCTTTTTTTGTGGCGTTGTTATTAGGAAGCCTTCTGCATTTGTGGCGGGGCGGTGACCTCTTACGGTTGGTGTTGTATCTTAGTCTTAGCCTGGTTGGTTTTTTTAGCGGTCATTTTATTGCCAATCTGCTTTCAATTCGTTTCCTAAAAGTTGGCTCAATAAATCTGGGTTTTGGTATTTTAGGTTCTGTGTTACTGCTGGGGCTGGGATATTGGTTGATCCCTGAAGAGCAACGATAAAATCAAAGGAGTTTAGAGATATGTATCGAATTGAAGCCTTACTTTCAGCACGTCAGTTTTTGCGTCCGCAGTTGGTTGACGGTCAGATTTATTTCTTATCAAATTTGAGTGGGCACAATAGCCTCTATGTGATGAAACATGGCGGAAGTGTTCCGGTTCCGTTATTGCCGCCAAATATCGCCCTTCAGAATCCACAGTTGATTGGGGGTGAATCTTTTGCAGTTTTTCCGGCGCTGGAAAAAATCTTGGTAATGATCGATCATGACGGCGATGAAAACTATCTGCCTATGGAAATTGCTCTTTCGGGTGGCTTTCCTGAACCGGCATTTAACAACTTCTTTGAAAACCAGCGTTGCCATTTGGGGGCAGTAGACTCAGAGAAAAATTTATGTATCATCTTGGCAGAATCACGCCAAGAGGGAATGGTGCGCACCTATCTGTGCAATTTAGAACACGGCGAAGTTGAGGAAATTTACGCCAGCCCCTTTGGCGCTTCTCCGAGCGCGATCAATCAAGATTATTCACGCATGGTTTTGGTTGAAAGCTATATGGCTGGTGACACGGTGGCCTATTTATGGGAAAGAGGTCAGAAATTGCGCCTGTTGTCTGGCAAGCCCTTGGCCGAACGCGATGAAGGCGAAGCGGTTCCATTGGTCGCGTTTGGAGATGGGTTTTTCACTGAAGATGGTCAGGGTGTGGTATTTAGTAATGCGTTATTTCAAGATACTTACAGCTTGGGTTACCTTGAATTTAATGCCCCTGAGCAGATAACGCCAGTGGCGTTCAGTGGTTTGGCACATACTGGGAAAGGCGAGTTCGCCGGCCTGGAAAAATTAAAAAATGGCTGTTTTTTGCTAAACTTCAACATTGACGGTGCCAGCTGGGTCTACGAAGCCGAGTATGATCCGGAAGAAAAAGTGATGTGCGCGATCAATATCCTGGTTGGGAAAGGGCTGCTCTCTGATGGGGTTTTAGAAGCCATAACATACACTTATGAAAAAGACACCTTTTCAATTTCATTCTCTACAGCAATTTCGCCAACGCAAATTTACACGATTGAAGGCGCAGATCGAGATCGTCTTGTTCGCCATACCGATGAGGTTATTCTGGGGATTCCTGAAAACCTGCTTTCCCGCGGTGAGGATTACGCTTATACTTCTTTTGACGGCCTGCGAATATCTGCCCGGTTATACCTGCCGGCCCAGGAACTGGGCTTTTCGGGTAAACGTCCGGTTATTTTTTACATCCATGGCGGGCCACAAGGTCAGGAACGGCCTGATTTTGCCTGGTTCTCCATGCCATTGATTCAATTCCTGACTTTGCAAGGGTTTGCAGTCTTTGTCCCCAATGTACGCGGCAGCACGGGGTATGGCTTATCGTATACGAAGCATGTTGACCGGGATTGGGGCGGCAACGACCGGCTGGACCATGTCCATGCCATGGTGGCGCTGTTACCCAAGGATGATCGTCTGGATGTCTCGCGCGCCGGCGTTGTTGGACGTTCTTATGGCGGTTATATGACATTAACCCTGGCCGGCAGGCATCCTGAATTATGGGCAGCAGCGGTGGATATGTTTGGCCCTTATGACCTGCTCACTTTCCTTGAGCGTATTCCGCCAACCTGGAAACCTTATTATCACTTGGCGCTGGGTGATCCTGAGGACTCTGCTGATCTTGAGTTCTTGAAGGACCGCTCGCCTAAAACCTGGATTGAAAACCTTACCGCACCGATGCTGGTTATCCAAGGACGCAACGATCCCAGAGTGGTTTCCGAGGAATCGGAGGATTTAGTGGCGCACTTAAAAGCGGTTGGCAAAGATATTGACTTGCTCTTATTTGAGGATGAAGGCCATGGCGTTGAAAAATATGTTAACAAGGTGGTTTGCTATAACGCCATAACAGATTTCTTTAAAGAAAAACTGGCACCATAGGCATTTGAAGAAACCTGAAGTCTGGTTTAGGAGAATTTTTTAACTTTGCACGAGTATGATCTTGTAGCCCGTGATGGTGATCTGGTTCAACTTTTAGGCCGTCGACACAAAAGCCATTTTCTACGGCTTAAAGCTGGCGTGGTTTTTCAAACCCACCGAGGTACGCTGAATCATGATGACCTGATCGGCCAACCCTGGGGCACCTTGCTTGAAAGTCACACCGGCAACCCCTTTTTCCTGATGCAACCCAGTTTGGCGGACCTGATTACCAACACCAAGCGCAACACACAGATTATTTATCCCAAAGACATCGGTTATATTGCGATGGTGATGGGAATTGGGCCCGGGGTCCATGTGTTGGAAGCTGGAACCGGATCTGGGGCACTGACCACTGCTTTTGCATTTCTGGTTGGAGAGCAAGGACGCGTGACGTCCTACGAAAGACGCGCTGAGATGCAAAACTTAGCCCGCAACAACCTGGATCGGGTTGGCTTGTTGGAGCGAGTGACCTTCAAACTGGGTGACGTGGCTGATGGATTTGAAGAACGTGAGGTTGATGCCATCTTTCTTGACCTGCCAAACCCCTATGACTTTATTGCCCAGGTGAAATCGTCCTTAAAGTATGGCGGTTTTGTTGGCATGATTTTACCGACAACCAATCAGGTTGGTTTAGCCTTGGAGGCACTGCGTTGGCACAACTTCGCTTTTGTGGAGGTTTGTGAGATCTTACTGCGCTTCTATAAACCGGATTGGGAACGGTTGAGACCAACAGATCGCATGGTAGCTCATACAGGTTACCTGGTTTTTGCGCGCTCAGTCAGGGATCAGGAAGAAGAATAAACTAGTGCGTGGGAAGTGTATGAGCTTTCCATGTTAATGAAAGCGATATTGGGTTTGATGCTGACCAAAAATGAAATTCAAAAGGCCCTCAACGCATACGCGGTTGATAGTTGGCATAAACAAGAAGACCTCTACACTCGCGAGCAACTCTCTCATCTGCGCCACGCGGCGGTGCTTCTACCTTTGTTTGTTCATGAAAATGAATGGCATCTTTTGTTGACCAAACGCGCTGAAACCCTGGAAGAACATCGGGGGCAGGTGGCCTTTCCGGGTGGACGCAAAGAAAAACAAGACCATAACCTGCATGATACTGCTCTGCGTGAAACGTATGAGGAAATTGGGGTCAAACCTGAAGATGTGCATATCTTTGGACATTTAGGTGACCTGCCAATTTTAACAGGCTATCTGGTGCGTCCGTATGTGGGGCAGATTCCCTGGCCGTATGCATTCGAACTTGAACGTGATGAAGTGCACAGTATTTTCAGCATTCCGATAACCTGGTTAATTGAACCTGAAAACCACTATGTCCGCTATCGCAACTTTGCCGGTCGTGAATTACCTGTCATTTATTTTGAAAACTACGCGGGGTACCAGTTGTGGGGGGCAAGTGCAGAAATGGTCGTGGCGTTATTGTCTGCATTGAACCTGGCGTTTTAGCGATTAAATACCACAGAGAAGCCTAATTAAGCATCTCTGTGGGTTAAGTTCGAATGGGAAATAATTTCCTTACTCGCTGTCAGTCTCTTCTTCTTTCTTGCCCTTTTCAATCACTTCAGGCTCAATACCTTCATCGAGCAGATCGGCAAGTTCAGCCTCTTCTTCCTCTTCCTCTTCTTCCATGGCCACATAGGTGACGCTGGCGATCAGCTCTTCGGGGTCTGTGAGGATTTCGATGTTGTCTGGTAAGTCAAGGTCTTTAACGTAAATGGCGCTGTCGATATCAACCAAGAGCGTGGCGTCGACTTCAATGCGTTCTGGTAAATCCTGTGGAAGACACTCAATTTCCAGTTCACTGATACCGGTGACAACAACGGCCGCCATGGTGATCTCTGCCGGCGCCTGACCGATGAGCTCGATAGAAACCGTCGTCTGTAATTTTTCGGTCAGCGAGACTGCCAAAAAATCTACATGTCGCAAGGTTCCATAAATAATGTCCCTTTGAATTTCTCGTAAAATTGCGGGGTATTTTTCACCATCGACGTTGATCGTCACCAGGCTTGACCCGGTTAGATTCCTGATGATCTGTGTCGCATAGTGGAGATCCAGCTGAATGGCGATTGGTTCGAGCTGCTCTTTACCAATCCTTCCATAAATTACAGCAGGAAGGCTCCCTTGCCGGCGCAAGGCACGTACCTGCTTGCCTATAACCGTTCTTTTTTGTGCTTCAAGAGTTATTGTATCTGGCATTATTCCATCCTTCGAGCGCCTCTCACCCGCCTGGGGCGGATTACCTTCGCTCTGTGATCAAATTGGGTTGCTTCGCTGGCATCAACCAGCGACCTTGAATTCTATCTGTGGACGGGGCAAAGGTCAAGGATTATTTCAAGCAGAAAATCAGGTTAGGTAAAATATGACGCGATAACTTTTGAAAAAATATCATGAGGATTTAAAAACAAACTCTATGCGTTATTTTTATCGCCTCAATGTTATTGACTTGATCGTGGGAATTTTTCAGACATGGGAAATTAGCTGGTTGATGATTTGGCGAAAACCGTTAGGTTATCGAGTAGAATCGAAGCAAGAAGCTTTTTTCGGCTTTCTGGATGGAATAATGTAAATAAAGATCATAAATTGCAGCTGCTTTTAAGACTAACAATGATGATTTAGTAACGGCAGTCATAAAAAAGGGTTCGTCTCATGAGTGAAGAAATAAAAATTGAAGAAAAATTGCGAGATACTGTGGAGGTTATCCTGCCCGACGGCACGGTAATTAGTGGCTCGCGGCATACACCAGTCGAAGCATTCATGCAAAAATATCAGCAGCCTGATAAGCCTTTAATCGTTGGTGCCATTGTAAACCACGAATTGCGTGAGTTGACCTATCCGATTTCAATCGATGCTAAAGTTACGCCAGTCGATATGGCCAATACGGATGGCTCCAGGATCTACAGGCGCTCCTTAACCTTTTTGTTGGAAGTTGCCTTTATGGAGCTTTACCCTGAGTGGACATTGACGATTGACCATTCTGTCTCGTCAGGGGCGTATTATTGCCATGTTCCCGAGCAAGAACCTTTTACACAGGAATCCCTGGATGCTTTGGATGCGCGCATGCATGAATTGGTCAGTGAAAACGCACCCCTATTGAAAGAAAAGATTTCTCTTGCCGAGGCAAAGGCTTTCTTCGCTGAACAAGGCCAGGATGATAAATTGCGGTTATTGAATTATCGTTTTGGTGATGACCTTGTTTTGTATTCATTGCACGGTCTGCGCGATTATCATCACGGTTACATGGTGCCTTCAACTGGCTACCTGAATTGTTTTGACCTTCAACTGGTAGATTTAGGGTTTGTGATTCGTTTTCCGAGACGGCACGCACCAAACCATCTATCCCAGTTGACGAGTTATCCACAGCTTTTAACGGCTTTTCGAGAATATGGTGGGTGGTTAGAAACCCTGGGTATTCAAAGCGTCGGTGCATTGAACGATGCCATCAAAGAAGGGCGCATCAGTGAAGTTATCCTGGTATCCGAGGCGCTGCATACGCAACAAATTTCCCGCATCGCCAACGATATTCGAAAAAGAAGCGATGAAATTCGGGTGATCCTGATTGCGGGCCCCAGTTCATCTGGAAAGACCACTTTTGCCAAACGGTTAACGATTCAATTACTAACAGAGGGTATCTCGCCCTTTGCTCTGGAAATGGACAACTATTTTGTTAACCGTGAAGACACGCCAGTCAATGAAGATGGTGAGTATGATTTTGAGCACATCAATGCAGTCAATCGAGCATTACTGAACGACCATGTATCTCGATTAATTGCTGGTGAACGGGTTCAACTCCGACATTATAATTTTAAAAAAGGGGTCAGTGAACCTGGAGATGAGGTTCAACTGGCGCCGGATCAGATGATCATCCTCGAAGGTATCCACGGCTTAAACCCGTTACTTTTGGAGGGTTTCCCAACTGAGAACACCTTTAGAATTTATGTTTCCTGTTTGACCCAATTAAACCTTGACCGGCACAACCGTATTTCAACCACGGACACGCGTCACCTGCGTCGAATTTTGCGCGATGCCCGCGATCGAGGTTACACTGCTCAACAAACCATCAGCCATTGGGAAATGGTCAGGCAGGGTGAAAAAGACCACATTTTCCCCTACCAGGAAAATGCAGATATTATGTTCAATTCAGCGTTGGCTTATGAGCTTTCGGCCTTAAAACCATTGGTTGAGCCCCTTCTCAGGCAGGTGCCCTTTGGTACGCATGAATACATTGAAGCTAAACGGTTGTTGAAGTTCTTACAATGGTTTTTACCCATTGACCAGAACCTGATTCCTGACAATTCAATTTTGCGTGAGTTTATTGGGGGTTCGATATTGACAAGCTTTAAAATCTGGCAGCATGATAGCCCGACCGATTATTAATGCGTTAAATAAAAAAGCGTATGGGGGTTTTCCACACGCTTTTTCAAAATTGCTTAAAGGTATTGTTTAATGACCTCGGCTAAACGCTTTATGCCTTCCATGATTAACTCGGGTCGCATACAGGAGAAGTTAAGGCGCATGGTGTTTTCCCCACCGCCCAGTGGAAAGAAAGAGGTGCCAGGAACAAAGGCCACCTTTTTCTCAACGGCTGCCGGGAAGATTTCGGTCGTGCTGATATTTTCAGGCAAGGTCGCCCACAAGAACAAACCACCCTGAGGATGCGTCCATTGTACGCCCTCAGGCATGTACGTCTCAAGTGCTTGTAACATCACGTCACGACGTTCTTTATAGGTTTCTCGAATGGTCTGAATGTGGGTATCCATCCAGGGGCCGTTGGCGACTTCATAGGCCAGGAATTGATTCAAAGTAGAGGTATTAAGGTCAGCCCCCTGTTTCGCTTGAACCAGTTTTTTAATCACCTCGGAAGGCGCAATGACCCAGGCCAGGCGCAAACCTGGCGCCAGGATTTTTGAAAAGGTGCTGGTATAGATGACATTCCCGCTATAAATTGGCACCTCTTTCGACCGAATTTCATCATCTAAAACGACGACAGGTGGGATGTGCTCGCCCTCATACCGCAGTTGGCCGTAAGGGTCATCCTCAACGATAGGAACACCATAAGCGTTTGCCAATTCGACCAATTGCACCCGTCGTTCGCGGGATAGGGTAACCCCCGTAGGATTCTGAAAATTGGGTAACACGTAGATGAATTTAATCCCTCTGCGCAAACGCTCTTCTAAAAGATCGGTGCGCATACCGTCATCGTCGAAGGGGATGGTAATATACTTCACGCCATAAGCATTCCACGCTTGCAAGGCGCCCAGGTAGGTGGGGGATTCGACCAGAATTCGGTCGCCACGGTTGATAAATATTTTGCCAAGCAAGTCAAGAGCTTGTTGAGATCCCGTGGTGATTAACACATTGTCGGCTGATATTTGAATGCCATATTTGCCGGCATTACTGGCGATCATCTCCCGCAGGGGTTGATAGCCTTCAGTTGTGCCGTATTGCAGGGCGAGATCCCCCATTTCTGTGAGAACGACTTCTGCAGCCTCTTTGAAGCGCTCAATTGGAAAAACTTCAGGTGCCGGGAGGCCGCCTGCGAAGGAAATTACGTCGGGAAGCGAGGTGAGTTTTAATAGCTCCCGAATAGCAGAACTGCCAATACTGTCTGTCCGTCGTGCAAATCTATCGTCCCAAAGTGTGTGCATAAGTTGTCAACTCCTTTTTGGTAAACGGCTAATGACTGTCGCACGGGATGGTAAGGTAATTCGATCCCCAATTTTTAATTGATCTAAAGCTTTTCCGCTGAGTGCTGGCGTGCCCTGGTAAATTAAAAGCGTTGTTTCTTCTTTGGTATATTTGTCTAAAACGTAGGCTTGCCCGGTGAGTGAGCCGTCGGTGTCGATGGCGCAACTTGTGACGATGCCAATCATCTTACCGCGTTCATCAAGGATAGGATCTCCCAGATGAGCCATGCGTGTTCGTTTTTCATCAAATCTGAAGCGAACAATGGTACCTTCTCGTTTGGACTCTCGTTCTAAAAATGCTTTTTTGCCGATAAACCAAGGTTTTCGATGCTTAACAAACCAGCTAAAACCTGCTTCACTGGTGCCAAGGTTGAGTTCTCCTCCCATTTCATGCCCATACAGGGGCAAGCCGGCCTCAGTGCGCAGAGAATCGCGTGCGCCTAATCCGCAAGGCTTGATTCCGAATGTCTCGCCTGCAGTGAGCAGTTTTTTCCAAAGTTCAACGGTATGATCAGGGTGGATAAACAGCTCGAAGCCCATCGATTCGCCGGTATAGCCTGTCCGCGAGACCACAACGGGAATATCATCCAGGGTCACTTCACAAAGTCCGGACCTTCTCAATGCGATCAGGGCTTCGCGGTCATCGTGAGAGCATTCTAAGGCCAGCAAGATGTCAAGGGATTTTGGCCCTTGCAGTGCGATGTCTACCAGCATATCCTTACCTGCTTGCGGATCGCGTAGGTTGCGCAGAATGACGTTCCTGCCAAAGGCAACTGCCCAGGGCTTATCTCTATCGACCATAACTTCGCCCTGGCGCACTGCGTTTAGCCAGGCCCAATCTTTGTCATCGTTTGAGGCGTTAACCACCACCAGGAATCGCTCAGGCCCGCGCCGATAGACTAAAAGATCATCAATAACATTGGCATCCAGGTCTAAAAAGTGGGTGTAACATGATTCACCGATGGCCAAACCGCTGATATCGTTTCCGCAAACACTGTCGAGGAAAATGCCTGCGTCCGGTCCTTCTGCCTGGTAAACACCCATATGAGTCACATCAAATAAACCGGCTGCTTGGCGCACAGCTTTGTGCTCTTCCACAACGGAGGTGTACCAGACCGGCATTTCCCAACCGGCGAAGGGGACCATTTTAGCGCCCATCTCAATATGGGTTTTATGCAAGGGGGTCTTGCGAAGATCGTCTGTCTGTGGGTCTTCCCAGGTAAATTCTGGTAAAGGCTCACCCGTTAAACTGTCATTGTCCATCCCGATATAATATGGTTTGAACGTTGCCGACAGGTCATTTGCCGCTGCACTGGGTGCGGCAGAGGGTTTATCTGCGATGCGAACCGGTCCTGGAACCTGCAACGTCAGATCATCATCGAATTTGATGTAACCATCAGAGAGGTTACGCAGCCAAGCGCTAACTAATCCAGCCTGTTTGCCGGGCACGGACAGGGTAAACGCAGCGGAGGTTTCGCATTTGATAACGCCTGTGATAGCGCCTTCTGAGGTGTGAATCAGCGTAGCCTGACTTTCACCTTCAGCCAGGCCTTCAATATCACTGGCCACAACATAGTTTAAGAATAACCTGACATGATCTCCGGAAAGCTCAAAATTTGCCCATTCAGCATCCACGTTATCATTTTTGCTGAAATAATGCGGATAACCATAGTTTTTAGGAAGATCAAGCAGGGGGTCAGCTTGTTCGGCAAGCGCGACAACCCGCTGTTTTGCGTCCTCCAGGATTCTGAAATCAACTTTTGCTAATTGCAAAGGTCGTATGCGTCCTGGCATGGTATAGGGCGTGGTTGCGTTGAACAGGTCGCTGATGATATCAGCGATTTGTGTTAGTTCGGCCTCTTTTAGCCCGCGTTGGGTCAGCCAATGTGTGCCGAAACGAATGCCCGTTGCAGAGAAGGTCGAACGATCACCAGGGATGGTATTGTAATTGGCGACAATGCCAGCGACATCAAGGATGCGAGCACCCATTTCACCAGAAAGATAGGTTCCATTTTCAGTTTTTATCGATTTACAATCCAACAAAACCAAGTGAGTATTGGTACCCTGGTAAGGGACACGCAACCCGCGTTTTTGAAGTTGATCGGAGAAGGCAACCGCGTTTTTCAAGACCTGTGATTGCAAGGCTTTGAAAGATTCGGATTGTGCCAGCTTGAAAGTTAGCGCCATTGACGTAATTGTATTGATATGAGGTCCGCCTTGCTCTCCTGGGAAAATGCCCTTATCAATTTTCTTGGAAAAACCCGGATTTTCCGTGATAATACAGGCGCCTCTTGGGCCCAACAGACTTTTATGTGTTGTGAAAGTAATGATATGGGCAAACCCAACCGGTGAGGGTACAACGCCAGCTGCGATTAAACCAGCGATATGGCTGACATCTGTCAGAAGCAGTGCCCCGACAGCGTCGGCAATCTCACGGAATTTTTGCCAATCTGGCATCCAGGGGTAACTGGAATAACCGGCAATGATGATCTTGGGCTTAACATCGAGTGCTTTTTCTAAGATCGCATCGTAATCAAGCTGTTCAGTTTCTGGGTTAACAGAATAATGCTGTGCATTATACAGGATGCCCGAACGATTGACAGAAGAACCATGGGTGAGATGCCCGCCATGCAGTAAGCTCATGCCAAGAATAGTATCGCCAGGTTTTAAAAACGCCGTATACACGGCATTGTTGGCAGGTGCACCGGACAATGGCTGCACATTGACATACAGATCATCGGCGGCCACGCCGTTGGCAGCAAAAGTTTCGGCACAGCGTCGCTTGGCTAAGGCCTCGACGACGTCCACATATTCTACGCCTTTGTAAAAACGCGGGTTACTGTTCCGACGATACGAGCCCAGCATGTGGGTATAATCTAGAATTTCTTCCTCTGTGAATCTTTGTGTTTCTGGGGGTGGGTAACCTTCAGCATAAATATTTGTAAAGACAGATCCCAATGATTCGCGTACCGCCAGAGGTGTTGAAGATTCGCTGGGGATCATAATCAGCCGTCGTACTTGCCGTTCTTCTTCGAGCTTGATTAATTCAAAAAGACCTGGGTCGATGTGCTCCAGGTTTTTTTGATGTTGAAAATCGTGCATACAGTAGCTCCTTTTTTGGGGAAGTATTAAAATGTGGTCATTGCTTTATCGTCATCCCTATTCTAATCGATCCCCTGGGACTGGTCAAGAAATGTTGTTTCTATTAACCAGGGATGATGAGCCATGATGATTCGCGCAGTTTTATTAGGACTGGCTTGTTCTTTACGGCTGCAAGTTAGCAGTTGATGAGAGGGTTTAGAGAATGATTGCTTGAAGTTTGCTCTGTCATGATCAATAAGTAAATATTGAGGTTGATTGGCTTTTATTTTTCGATGTTGGATAAGCATAGGCGTGTATAATTGATGGTTTTCAGAAATGAGATACTATTAACTTGTCAGGCTTTGTTATAATCGGATACAGGCAAAGCAATTACTCATTTCTTGTGACTTTTAGAGGTATTCATTGTTATTTATGTTAAGACAACAAGGGGTTGTTCTGTGAAAGCACCACAGGACGAGATGTCCCTGATTGATGCAGCAAAGACGGATCCAGCTGCCTTCGGTGAACTCTACTTGCGTTATGTCGAGCGAATTTATAATTATATTTATTTCCGCACGAGCAGCGTTAAGGATGCTGAAGACCTTACTGAAAAAGTATTTTTTAAGGCATTGAGCAATATTAAGGGTTATCGACACATGGGTTTGCCATTTTCAGCCTGGTTGTATCGGATTGCTCACAACCTGGTGGCAAATTACTATCAAGACCGGGCTAGAAAACCGGAGATCGCACTGGATGATGTGTCAGCTCAGGCTTTTATCCAATCTGATCACCAACCCGAAGCACAAGTGGTTAAAATACTGGAAATAGAAAATTTACTCTCAATAATTCATAAGCTCGCGCCTATCCGCCAGGAATTGCTGATATTAAAATTTGTAGATCAGCTATCTAATGCAGAGATCGGGAAAATCCTTCGAAAGAGCGAAGGCGCGATTAAAAGCCTTTACCACCGTACATTGCTGGAATTACGTGAGATAATGAGCTCAGAAGAGGAAGGCCAAAATGCTTAAAATATTCATTGATGGTTCAGGTGACATGCCCGAAGGCTGGGAAGAAAAGTATCAATATGAGATTATTCCCATTCCAATTCAATTTGGTGAGAAAACCTATTACCAAGGGGTGGATATAAAGCCAGATCAATTCTACGAATTAGTGAGCGATGAAATAAATCATCCTAAAACCGCAGCACCATCGCCCTCAATGATCAAAGCCTTAATTGAAAAAAAATGTAATGAGGGGGATACGGCGCTTTCGATTAACGTTTCCGGGAAGATGTCAGCAACTGTTCAAATGGTGCAGCAAGCTGCAGAGGAATTGAAAAATAGAATAAATGTTATCCCATTTGATTCTTATGCCGGATCAGCGGTATTGGCTTTGATGGCTCGGGAAGCCCGTTTGTGGGATGGGGCAGGCGAGACCTTAGATCATATTCTTGAAAAGCTGCGTGTGATGAGAGAGAAATTGATGATTGTTTTAACGATTGACAGTTTGGATTTTGCTTATCGCTCTGGGAGAGTTGGCAAACTGCAAGCCGCAATCTCATCAATTTTAAAGATTAAGCCAATCGTTACGCTGAAAGAAGGATTATTAAGTGTTTCGGAAGTGGTGCGCACTCGCAGTAAGTCTATAGAGCGGATTGTTGCCAAGGTTCACGATCAATTTGGTGAAGAAGCTATCAAGGTGGCTGTTGTCCATTCACAGGATCAACCCACTGCTGAAATTTTGCACAAATTGGTTGTCAATACTGTCAATGTCACAGAGGCGATTTTTACCGAACTATCAATCTCTGTAGCTGCAAACCTCGGGCCTAAAACCGTTGGTATAGTGGCCTATCCGGACAAAATTTAAGGATGAATTGAGAATGAAAGCTTCTCCATCCGTCAACCAAGAGTTATTAGCGCTTGAGCGCACACTAAAATCCAGGTTTCATCCGGTAAAACCGGATCAGCAATTTGTGGGAAATTTACGTTCACGCCTTGAAAACACGCCTTTCAGTCGCAAGCGACAGAGGCTTGGTTACGTTTACATCATAACAGCTGGCGGCCTTCTTATTGGGCTGACCATCTTCTTAATCGGTAAGGGATTGTTCCAAGGGTCAGAGGAAGCATAAGCAACCCTTTGAATTAATAAGGGTGGGTAACCGTTGAAAATTTGGGGTTAATATGCGCGAAAATTAGAAACCTAATGCATCTAATTTTTCAATTAATTTCGGGTTTGATGGCTCAACCAGGATACCGCCGTCGGGAAAAACGATGGTTGGAACACTGCGGTTGCCTTGGTTGGTAGATTTTACAAAAGCTTCACCATCTTTATCTTGATCAATATCAATCCAGATAAAATCAATTTGGCGCTCATTCATAATTCGTAAGGCTCGCTTGGTGTCACCGCACCAAGTTGTACCATAGACCGTAATTTTTCTCATCAGTTACGTTCCTTGGTATTTCTTTTTCTGTGTAAACTGTCAATTATCATTATTTTATTCCAAAGGAGGTTGTTATTTTTGATGATTTCTGCTGAAAAACGACTTAAAGATCGTCACTAAATTCTTTTCAAGAAAATAACCTGTCAATAGAAATGTTCTGTTTCTCAGCCAGTTTATGAGCCTATATTTTTCCGAAAGAGCCTTTCTAAATAAAAAACCAACCCGCCCAAATGTATTGGAGCAGGTTGGTTTGTTTGGACGGTATTTTATTAAGCCCAGCCCTGTTTCTTGACAAAATCTGTGATGAACGGGATGGTGACATATTCGCCATTATAGGCTTTAATGCCCCAAATGATCTGGAACACAGCTGCGACCACCCAGGTAATACAGCCAACAAACGCGAGTGGCGTTAACAATCCCGAAACCACCCAGGCAACAATACCAAAAGCCAGTGCTTGGGGATAATGTGCTTTTAAGAAGGGGCGGTTTTTCTTGTCTTCGAGCAGTAATAAAACAATCGGGATGAGTGGTGTGAAAAGGTAGGCCAGTAAAGCCCATAATTTGTCGTCACTGGTGATGTTTGGGTCAATAATTTTTTCTTCGGTCATTCTATGCCTCCTAACGGTAATCAATGAGCATGCTTTGATTTAATTGCCTTACTGAGGGTTAAGTATAACATCCTTTAATGAAACATCCAAATGAGTCAACCAATTTATTCAGATGGGTTAAAATGGAGCACATGGGTCAACGAATTTTATTTATGGGCTCGCCAGATTTTGCAATACCCTCCTTGCGGGCACTGGCTCGATCCTGGGATGTGGTGGGTGTGGTAACACAACCTGACCGTCAAGCCGGACGTGGGCGAAAACTAAAGTGTTCAGATGTGAAGGTTTTTGCCCAAAACTTGGGGCTGTCCATCTTTCAACCAGCTTCTCTGCGGGAACCTGATGCGGTCAATTATATTCGGAGCCTTTCCCCTGACCTGATTGTTGTGGCAGCCTTCGGACAAATCCTCAAACAAGCAATCCTTTCCATCCCGATTTTTGGTTGTGTCAATGTGCACGCGTCCTTGCTTCCGCGCTGGCGCGGGGCTGCCCCAATTCAGGCTGCGATTTTAAATGATGAAATTACCGGTGTTACCATTATGAAAATGGACCGGGGGCTGGATACCGGGCCGATGCTCGCCCAGCGTTCACTGTTAATCCCACCGCACTTTACTGCTGGTGACCTGTCCAATAAATTAGCTGAGATGGGCGCTGAACTTTTAGTTGAAACCCTGCCCCAGTATTTTGAAGGCGACATTAAGCCGCGCGCCCAAAACGAAGCTGAAGCGACTGTTGCACCCAGGCTGGTAAAGGCTGATGGGGAACTGGATTTCAATCAATCAGCCGAATATTTAACCCGACAAATCCGCGCCTACAATCCCTGGCCTGGAGCATACAGCTTTTTCAATGGAACGCAAATCAAAGTCTTTCAGGCACACGCCATTTCTGAAAAAGCAGCTACGCCCGGAAAACGTTATGAGGTTGATCATCTGCCGGCCTGGGGTACGCACACGGGCTTGTTGGTTTTGGATAAGGT
>LSQX01179172.1_pt1 | contig 40776 bp, 31 predicted proteins | sample 654561 | NCBI WGS metagenome assembly LSQX01 (sample SAMN04489861, study PRJNA283612) | anaerobic digester metagenome | isolation source: 4 biogas reactors fed with cattle manure at either 37C or 55C with and... | place: Denmark: Kongens Lyngby | collected 2014 | reverse complement strand
GTGACTCTCAACGTCTTTCAGGGTTCTCCAAGGTGTTATTAGTTTGTGATTATCAAAAATAATGTGGCCGAATCTGTGGTCGCATCACTTGTTCAGGTTAAATGACTTAGTACCTTATCGGTCATCTTCTATTAAAAACAACAAGAAAATTTTGCAAAAAAACAAAACAACTGATATATTATATTGAAATACAACAAGTTATGCAATTAAATAAACTGTGAATACTGCAGAGAATATCTGCCTTTTGAGCCTCATCAAATAAAAAGGACATGCCTTCTGGGTTGCGGGCAAAGCCCGCGTTGGATAGACAATAAAACAAACTTCTTCGAAAAAAATAATGGAAGTTGATGAGTAGTAACATACCGGAAAATAATTCTGTCGGAAATACCTTCGAATAAGGCTTTGCAGAGGAGCTGAAATCATGACTCAGCCAGGCTTACCCGTAATCGTCCGTTCGGATAAGGGCATGATGCAGATCATCATGAACCGGCCCGAAAAGAAAAATGCTCTCACCCGGGAAATGTATGCTCTCATGGCGGAGGCTCTGGAAGAGGCGGCCAGCAATGAAACAATCCGACTTGTTTCTTTCAAAGGAATGGGCGGCACTTTCACCAGTGGCAACGATCTGATGGACTTTTTGAACCAGTCCATCACAGCCGAAAGTCCCGTATTCCGGTTTATTGAAACGCTCGTCAGCTTTCCGAAAATTCTATGCGCTCAGGTCACAGGTGCAGCCGTGGGGATCGGAACTACCATGCTCCTCCATTGCGATCTGGTCTATGCTTCAGAAAAGGCCTTTTTCCAACTCCCCTTCACAAAGCTCGGCTTGTGTCCCGAAGCCGCCTCGAGTCTGCTGCTGCCCAAGGTCGTCGGACTCACCCGGGCCGCAACCCTCCTGATCTCAGGTGATGCCATAGACGCTCGGACCGCTGAAGACTGGGGATTGATCTCTGCTGTTTTCTCTGAAGAAAGTTTTGATGCTGAATCAGAAAAGCGTCTCCTGAAAGTGGCGGCCATGCCTCCCGATGCGCTCCGCCGTACCCGGGCACTTCTCCGGAAACCACTGGAAAAAGAAATGCGTGATGCCCTTTTGCGTGAGGTGCAACACTTTGAAGAACTCCTCAAAGGACCTGAAGCCGCCGAGGCTTTGCAGGCCTTTGTCGAAAAACGCCCACCCGATTTCTCCGATTTTATCTGGCCTCCGGATCATTCATAGCCGACTGGCGGCGCACAAGTGTAATGGCGCGGTGCATACGCACATAGCGCCAGATCCCGATGCTCCCCGTAAGAATACCTATAGGCGGACAGGCCAGTCCCACCACCCAGAACCAGCCATGTTCAAGAAAATGAAGAATGGTGAAACCCGCCATGATCATGGCGACCCCCGAACGGAGATAGGCGAGCAAGGTACGCTCATTGGCCAGCAGGGTACGGTCGATGGCGAGATGATCGCGCAAAATAAGAGAGGCCGGCTTGAATTCAGCGTAAAGATTTTCTTTCATGGCGGCTTGTGTTCCAGAATTAAAGGGGAAGAGTCAGAGGGGATGAATCAACTATATCATACTCCATTGCCGGGAGCCATATCCTGCAGGAAAAAGAATGGGAGATTGATTATTTTTCACCACGGAGGCACAGAGGACACAATGGGACACTGCGAAATGGAATGATTTTTAAACCAGGTCATTCACTGAACACACGGAAAAAGTACAATGTGGCATAAAAAAGAGCTATAGTCTTAACACGTCCACTTTGTCCACTTGGTCCACTGACCCTGCAGTAATGCCCGGAACCAACCTCAGCCCCTCGCAGATTCGACCGATCCGACTGATCCGACCGATCCGACCGATTCCCCTGAGACTGCTGATCCCTTCGAGTATCTTAAAAACCCAGACCACAGTCCCCGCCGTTATGTCCGTTTTTTCTGTGATTCGACACTCACATCGATGCATTCAGCAACAATAACGCAAAAAAGGCCGGAATTCAGATTAGGGGCCTATAGGAAATGACTATAACACCGTTAGTTTTGTTTTTACATACAATCTTTAAGATTTTTTATAAGTTTAACTTAATCTCATCTGAAAGATAGAACCCAGTCCCATTTGTTAAACTTGACTATCCTCAATTTTCTGGACAAGAAGATAAGAAAATTTATTTCTTATTAACTTCTTGCGTTCCTCGATGAAGTCTTCGAAAGATTCTATCTTCCAGAGTTCCTTATCTTTTGGAATCAAGTGCATCTCTAAATAACTTTCCTCCTTGTCAGAGAACCAGTCTTCAGGCAAGATATCTGATTTCCCTCCGGATCCGTTTTCCTCCTGAGTAAGTAACATACAGTTGGCTAACTGATCACGCACATCTGCTTTGTATTTCATTATGCTGAGCCGACCGGTTTCAGGACTAACAGTTTTGATTTGTTTCAATGCGCTCTGCGGAAAAATATGGTCGATTTGTGGGAGACTATTATCGTAAGCCGGCGTATAATTGAATTGCCGATACCACAGATTAAAAATCAAATGAATAGAATCAGAACCATAACCCATATGCCAAAAGCGATCCTCCGCAAGATCAAGGCTTCGACCTTTGGAACGTATAACGTCAAAAAGAGAATTCAAGTCAAAGCCGTTCATTTCCCTGATCTTTGCAACACAGTCATCGATGAGTTGGTCCGGCGTTCCACTGAAAGCCCCACTAATCAAGGTGCGCAACAGATAATTATCCATTCCCTGCGCATTTTGCCATTTATCTCGAAAATGATAGCGAGAATAGACCAATGGAATCAGAACAAGATAAGATGGTAAAGCTTTGTCACATCGGATGAAGGTCTTTCCGCGGAGGAAGTCCAAAACATCTTTCAGTGCTTCTGTAATGTCTTCCCAGTGTTGCTCTATTTTCTCCCTCACACCCCTTTTTCTGAACTTCGAAACTTCGTATCGCGCACCCTGATTCAACAGTGTAAGACATGATTTCAAAACAAAATCACGAGTGAAAGTAAAACCATGGCGATTGAGTTCCGATAGAAGTTCGTCCATTTTTTCGTCGGCGAGATCCCAGCTTGAACTCAACAAGGAGAAAAGTAAATCTGATTTTCCCAACCGCGTTCCCCCTGCATTTGCCCGTATAAAAATCTCGACCACATCGTCTTCGGTATAAACTTCCGGATTGTCGATGCTGTCCAGTTCCTGATACGAAATTCCATCATTGGAATGAAAAGCTTTAAAGACAATACTAACGTGTCTATTGATCTTACGACTTTCCTCAGAGGAAAGGTCCCAACCCGCTTTCTCTATCAGAGCTTCTGCAGCGGTATATCCATCAGTATTACTAAAAACCAAATCCTTGAATTTAATCCAGGGAAAGACTGCATCACTTGCTTTTAGAAACTCAAATTTGAATTTGACATCGTCCGGAGCTGACACATCTCCGCTTAAAATATCAAGAAATAGTTCTCGTCCCTCATAACTTCCACATAGACCAATAAATAAACTTTGAAGTCTTTGTTGACCGTCTAATACCAGGCATTTCTTCTTGTCAGTTTCAGGAACATAAAAATCGCGCAACTGAATTCTTCGGTGATAATTGTCTATAAATTTCCTGCGCCGAATCTTACTTTTGGTTTTCCACACAAGAAGAGTGCTGATGGGATATTCTCTTAAAATGGAATCAAAAAGGCGACAGATCTGATCTTCATTCCACACGAATGGTCTCTGGATATTAGGAAGCCAGAAGCCACCATCTTCCTCAGGATTGTTTAAGAAGTTTACTATCTTGCGCAGGGAATGGCTCAGCATTGTCATTTTTTAGTTTCCTTTTTGATTTGGGACATCCTTACCCCTTATACAGATAAAAAGTCTAGCCATAGGCAATTCTATTTCAATGGTGGATTCAAAATCGAAAAGCACTTTTCAGCAAACAAAGAGATGGAATCTTAAGTCCTTGTTCAACATACTTGGTTTTGTAACAAAACAAGCAAAGGAGTACGTTATAGCTTACACTATTTTACACAAGAAGACGGGACAAAACTAAAGGCTTGCCTGTAATCCCGAGAGAATTTGTTTGAAAAACAATGGCTTATCCAAAGAAGCTTCAGTGGAATTCTTCGCTACAGAGGGGATGGGGTCAGGGCATTTCAAGGGCTTGAAGAGATTGACGGTGTCTGGGGAATCGGACGAATCGGACGGACCGGACGGATCAGACGGACCTGCGGGGGCTCGGGTTGGTTTCGTCTTACTCAGCGGATTCATGCCTTGGTTTGCCTCGATCAGACGGACCTGCGGGGGCTCGGGTTGGTTTCGGGCATTGCTGCGGGTCAGTGAACAGAATGGACAGAATGGGCCAAGGGTAAATAAAACACTGAAGAGGGCGGGTTATGCTTCTCTTTGTCTTTCCAATCTGGATCCCGGTCATTTTTTGCGTTACCCTTGTCATCATCTTTGCAGTCGCTTCACAGCAACATTCCAGTAATGTCCAGGGAATCTCAAAAACCAGTGAAGGGGCTGTTATATCGTCCCATGATCCGGGCGCTGTCGATGGTCATGGGAAAACGAAGGCCGGGATAACGATGATATTGAACATGACCATCCATATACAGCACATTGGCACCTCCGGGGATATGGGCAAAATCAATGGTGTTTGTGCTGATATGATCCCATAGAACAGGAAGCTCGCTGGCTGCTGTGGCACTGGCAGCCGGATTGTTGATATCCGTGATCAGAAAACGCTCAATCCCCTGGCGCAAACGATAAATGATGTTTCCGTCGCCGACCTGTGTCCCCGCATGCAGCGAAGACAGCTTGAAATCTTCCTGACTTGCACGGCCCGGAGCGTTGGGATTCGCATTGGCCTCACATAACTCTCCCCAGGGTGTTCCGAGGTATTCGGCTTTCTCCCAACGACCCCCGGGGCCGGAACCCAACTCTCCGATCTTGTCAAAGCCGACAATATTATAATCGTCCAGAATCACAAAGCCGGTATAGTCAAAGGGTTCTTTCACCAGCTCGCAAGGTTCCACCACGCCGTTTTTATTGCCACGCCCTTCATCATAGCGTTCCAGAGGCGAAGCCTCCTTCGTCCAGGAAGGACACCAGACAATATTCACATCGGAAATATATTCGGGGATCATGCTCACGCCGTCAAAAATCATGGCATTGCTCAGTGTGGTGCCGTCACATTCCCATATTTTCCGGGATGGAAAATCATGGCTCTTCGCCTCGTCGCTGTACATGTGAAAGGCAAGCCCCAGTTGCTTGAGATTATTCTGACAGGAAGAACGTCGGGCGGCCTCGCGGGCGCGACTCAAGGCCGGCAACAGGATGGCTGCAAGTATCCCGATGATGGCAATAACAACGAGCAATTCGATTAAGGTAAAACCGACATTTCTTTTCATGGCTCTGTACTTTCCGTGGTGTTCTTCAGAGAAGGATCTTAAGAACGGTGTAAATCGCCACCAACAAAAGCACAGCACAGGCCCGATGAGTTAAGCGTGGTAAGCATTACATAACCACAGTAAACAAATCAAGCTTCAGAACTTCAAGTGGAAAGGCAATTTTCCTGTAAAATTTGAGAATGACCCTGTAAAAGCGTTACCGTATGCGTAACAGTCCCGTATCCCCCCTCTGATTTCGGGCACTTTGTTTGTGTCGCAGCGACACATAGCTTAAACAACCCAGAACCCATAAGGAAAGTATCCATGAAAATTTCACGTATCAACATCCTGGCCGGAATGGCATTTTTTCTTATCACAGCCACCGGCCTGTTGATCGTTCAGTCAGCCTCTTTCGGGGCCGAGCTTAATACTGAAGAAGATCGTATCAGCTATGCCATCGGTCTGCAGCTGGGCACCATGCTCAAACAAAGCCAGTTGGATGTTGATATTGAGCCTCTTTCAGCGGGAATCGCCGATATGCTTGCTGGCAAAGAGCCTGCGCTGAACGAGGAGCAACTGCAGGAAGTGGAGGCGGCTCTCCAGAAGAAGATGCAAGATGCCCACGCAGCCGCTGAACAACGTATGGAAGAAGAAGCACAGGAAAACCTTGCAAAAGCAGAGGAATATCTCTCTGAGGCTGAGAAACAAGAGGGCGTCCGCAAAACTGACAGCGGCCTTCTGTATACGGTTGAGAGAGAAGGCGATGGCGACAAACCTTCCGCCGATTCCCGGGTACGGGTCCACTATGCGGGAACCCTCATTGATGGCACGGAATTTGACAGCTCCTACAAGCGAGGCGAGCCGGCCACCTTTGGTGTCGGTCAGGTCATTCCCGGCTGGACAGAAGCCTTGCAAATGATGAAGGTTGGTGCGAAATACAATCTCATCATTCCTCCCGATCTGGCTTATGGGCCTCAGGGCAACCAGCGCATTCCCGGCAACTCCGTACTGCTTTTTGAAGTGGAGCTTCTGGAAATTCTTTCCGATGCACCGCAAATTCAGATCCAGTAGTATTGATGCATGTTTCTGAAGTAGAAGCTCTTTTATTATCTTTGGAGAATACGGCCCATGGTCGATGTCCACGGCTTTAAAGCCCTCATGTTTGACGAAAGTGTCACAGGTGATCTGAATCACGTTTTGACGCCTCCCTATGATGTGATCAACGGAGAGGAACGGGAGCGCCTCGGTGCTCTAAGCCCCTTCAACATGACCCATGTCATGCTGCCACAGGCCGAGGGATCACGGGATGCCTATGCCAATGCCACAGCCATCCTTCAGCAGTGGCGTGAATCCGGCGCCTTGAAGCAGGAAGACACTGACGGCATCTATCTGCTCCGTCAGAAATTTCTTGATGATACAGGGAAAACACGGATCCGCCAGGTCTTCTTCGCCCTCATCCGTATTCCTGAGGCCGATGAAGAAAGCATTCTCGGTCATGAACGTACCTTTGACAAGCCTGTGGAAGACAGGCTTGCCCTGACCCGGGCGGTCAAAGCGAATCTGGAACCCATTTTCGTCATGTACTCCGATCCTGGGCGGAAGCTGACCCGAGAGCTCTTTCAGGTCATGGACAGGGAGGCACCGCTCTTTGTCGTGGAAACAGCTGATCAGGTGGAACAGGAACTGTGGCGCAGCACTTATCCCGACGCCTTGAAAGAACATCTGAAAAGCCAGGTCCTCTATATCGCTGACGGGCATCACCGCTTTAAAACAGCCTGCACTTATCGTGACGAACAGCGCAAAGCAGCGGGCGACAATGGTTTTACGGGCAAGGCCCATGACTTTGTTCTGGCCGGTTTTGTGGCTTTTGAAGATCCCGGGCTTTGCATTTTTCCGACACACCGTTTTCTTCCGCCTGAGTTTTCCTTTGACAGTCAGGAGCTCATCGGGCGTTTGAATCCCTGGTTTGAATGTGCCCCTCTGAACAACACCGCCCCGGAAGAGGCTCTCGAACTTCATCCGGGAGGCTGCCGTTTTGTCCTCTATACAAAGGATAAAAAAGCCTGGCTGCTCAGCCTGAAAGAAGAGAAACGGGATGAGCTGTTGGATACAGAGCGCAAAGCCGCCTGGCGCAATCTTGATGTGGCCGTGCTGCATCGCGGTATTTTCAGTCAAATTCTTGAATTGCCCGATTCCATGCTTTACGGCTATGAACAGGATGCCGGTGTGACTCTGACTCAGGTGGATGAGGGCAATGCCTCCCTGGCTTTTCTGCTGCGGGCCACTTTGTCTGAACAGGTTCGTGCCTGTGCGGAAGCTTTTGAGCCCATGCCACAGAAAACGACCTTTTACTTTCCAAAGCTCCCTTCAGGGGCTGTGTTGAACCCCTTGGAATAAGCTTGCATCATCCAGCCCCACTTTCTGTCGCAAAAAGCGAAGACAGGCTTATTGGTGGAAAGTGGGGCGGGATGAGAAGCCTGATATAATCGGGTTATGGATAAGATCAGCGCAAAGACTCACGATATCCCATCCTCCACTTCAGGGAAACGCCCCTTCGTGGCGCTCTGTTTTATTGTGATTTTCATGCTGGGATGTATTATCCGTTTCCAGCATCTTCAGACCGAAAGTGTGTGGTGGGATGAATTTGCCACCGTCGCTTTTCTGGATCCTCCCCAGGCCTGGCGTCTTTCCCCTCATTATGAGCACTGGAATCAGCTGGTGGATCGTCGCGAAGTGCTGACTCTGGACACTTTTTTTGAACAGAATCAGTGTCTGGATCCCGCAGCCATGCCCTTGTATCTGCTTCTGGAATATGCCTGGAATCAGTACGTTCATGCCTCGCCCTTTTCTCTGAGAATACTGTCTCTGCTCATCGGAGTCATGCTCATGCCCCTGCTTTATTTCACAGGGAAAAAACTCTTTGACGAGCGGGCGGGCCTCATCGCCATGGCCTGTCTGAGCATGTCGCCCATCCATGTCCAGTTCGCCAAAGAAATCCGCATGTACGGGCTCATGACCCTCCTGGCTCTTTTTTCAGCTTATGCTTTTATCCGTGCCTGGGAAGAAGGTAAGAAAGGATGGTGGGCCGTAACCGTCATCGCCACTCTGTTTCTTTCCTGGACCCATCCTTTCGCGCTCTTGCTGCCCTTTGTCCAGGGTCTTTTCTGGCTCATTGCACGGCCTTTGGAGATCAGGAAACTGGCTCTCTGGTCAACAGCCATTTCCCTGGCTGTTCTCCCCGCAATACTTCATGTGCTCTCCATCCAATTCTGGGGACAGGACAGTACAGATTCCTGGATGCGCCTGCCCAGCTTCAATGAAGTGATCAATGATATTTTTGCCGATGATGCCATTGGTGCCACTTATCAGATTAATGCAAGTCCTCTGGCTCCGGCTTATTTTCTGGGTATGAAAGGAGCCGACACGCTGTTGGCCTGGCGCTGGAAGGTGGGACAGATCTTTCTGTTTGTCTCCATGACGGCCACAGTGATCGCGACAGCGTTCTCGTTGCGCTCTGTTTTCCGTCGTATAAAAGGGCTCAAAGAAAATGACACTGAAGCTAAGAATCTGTGGTACGGTTTTCTGGCGCTCTGGCTTGTTGTGCCGCCCACTGTTCTCTATCTTCTTTCTCTGGCCTGGCGTCCCTGTCATCAGCCTCGTTATACCGTTCCTTCATCGCTGGCTCTCTACCTCATTCTCGGTGGCCTCTTCACGCTGATCTCTTCCAGAAAACTGCGCCGGATACTCCTGGTCCTTCTTCTGATTTTTTATGGATATCAGCAGCTCATCATGATCGGCGAAGGTCAGCACCCCGACTGGGGCGGTGCGGCTGCTCATATAAGAGAACAGAGCCGTGACGACGACCTGATACTCTCCTATAACTGGCTGTGGAAAAGAGTCTTCTGCTACAATCTCGGACCGGTTCCCAATCCGGTAAGCTATGGCTCCGATGAATCCATTCTGGCGGATCAGGCTGCGTTTTTCATGAATCTGGCACTCCCCTCTGAGACGGATGGACAGCCCCGCGATCTGTGGATTGTCAGGATCCAGGATTATTTTATCCAGGATTCCTGGGAAGAACTGGATGAGGCATTGGAGCAGCGCGGTCTTTCTTTTACTCTGGAGGAATTCCGCGGGATACAGCATGTTCTGGTTTATCACATCTCTTCAGGAGACCGGGCTTTTCCGGACTATGTGCCCGCCGAAGATCTGCCCGAAGATGCGGCCAGAGAATATGCGGATCTGGCCATGGAATTCTGGCGGAAAAAAGAATTCGAAGTGGCTGTGACGGTGGCTAAAAACGCACAGCGTATCAATCCGGATTATCCCCGTTCCTGGGCCTACATGGCTATGGCCTGGAAAGAAATGGGAAGAAGTGAAGAGGCTCTGGCCGCTTTTGAACAGGCTATTTCTCTGGACCCGGAAGATTACCCCTGGAATCATCCCAACCGTGCAGAATTACTCCTGGCTGCTGAGCGCCATGAGGAGGCTTTGGCTGCTGCGGAGCAAGGGTTGGAGATTCTCCCCGGTGATTCCTGGGTGTTGACTCTCCAGGGACAGGCATTGACGGCCTTGGGGCGTTTTGAAGAAGCGCGAGAGGTACTTCTGGATGCGCTCTCCCGCAATTCAAATGATGGCAGGATAGGGTTGGCTCTGACAGCCCTGGAAAGAGCGGAAGCGAAGGAGCAACCGTGAAATATCTGGGACGCTTTCTCTACATGGTCTTTATACTCGGCCTCTGGTTGGCCATGCTGGGGCTTGCCCTGGAAGGCTGGGCACGCTGGCGGTGGAATTACATAGAAAAGAACAATCCCTTTCTTCTGTCACGTTTTGAAGGGAAACTCTGGCCCATTCCCAGAGATGAGTCCGATCTCTTTTCTGAGTTTTTGCAGGACGAAGAACAGCGTGAAGCATTCCGCGGACCGGGAAAATCGGCCGAGCTCCTGGCTCCCGCTTCAGCTGAAGAAGACATGCGCCAGCGCTATCCTTTGTTTCTGCGGCTGAATGCTGATGAACGCCGGATGTTTGCTGACCTCTATGCTCTCCAGCTCTGTGCAATTACGGAAAATGGCCGTGTTGTGGACAGTTTTCTCGATGGCGAACCGGATCAAGGCGGATCACTCAGTGCCATCATCCCGGCTGAAGATGCACAAACACTCTTGAAGGCCTTTAATGCAGTAGCGGAAGAAAAGGATATCCGTTTTTTCCAACGCAGCCGGGGTGACTCAGTGGGGCCATTCGATTATTGTCTCTTTCCCGATCTCCCCGAAACAGATTCAAGAGCCGACACTCTTTTGTGGATGGCATGTCCCCGTAATAAGGTCTGGGAAGATATGCCTGAGGACAGTATCTGGGAAATCCCTTATTTTGCCGGAAAAAAACACATGGATCTGAAGTTCATTCCCAATGCCTTTGTCATGGCCCAGCATTTCAGAATGAACAACCATGGTTTCCGTGATTATGATGTGATCCTTCCCAAACCAGAGGGCTGTTACAGGATCCTGTGTATCGGTGCTTCCACCACCGAAGAAGGGCCCCTCAACGATCTCACCTATCCGGCAATTCTTGAAACATTGTTGAATCGTCATTTTGGTGAAAAAAAGATCGATGTCATCAATTGCGGACTTTCCGGGATGAATTCCAACAAACACAAAATACGCATTGCTGATTATCTCGCATTGGAACCGGATCTGATGCTCTTTTATAACGCGGTCAACGATATCTGCCATCATCTTTTGCCCATGTGGGTACAATGGAGCGGACCCATAGACAGGACGCTGTGGCGCAGCCAATTCATCATCCGGTATCTGGGTAATTTGATTATTCCTTCAGACGAGGATATTGCTGAAGATATTGACCACTACAATATGGAGAATTTCCGTTTCATACATGACTGTGCCCGGGAGAAAGGGGTGGCTCTGGCCATGTGCAGCTTTGCAGCCCCTGATGTGACACAACTGAGCCGTGACGAACGGGACTATTACGAGCAGATCACCCGCACGAGCTGGGGCGGACGCTATGTGTCTTTCGCCGTCTACCTGAAAATCCTGCAGCAGTACAACAGAGCCATCAAAGCCTTCTGCGAAGATTCAGACATCCTCTATATCCCTGTCGCCGAAAATCTCATCGGGACAGCCAATTTCTTCGGGGATATCTGTCACCTGCGCAATCCCGGCGTGGAACTCAAGGCAAATATTATTTTTGAAAGCTTGCAACCTTTCCTGGAACAGGAACTGCAGGGCGCTGTCAGCAATCCCTGAATGATCTCCGCAGAATGATGCCGGTACTGAGAGCCAGAAGAAATACTGCTGCAACGAGTGTCTTCCAGGAACTGGCGGGAACAGATTTCTCAACAGATAGCGTGAACAGTGGGGATTGAAGCGTGCAGCTGGCATCGGATACTTCGCAATAGAAGCTTTTTCCATGGTCTGATTCGCTGACAGAAAGAGCATAAAAAGAAGCATCCGATCCTACAGGCAAGGAAGTCTTGGAGGATGACTGCTCAAACCACTGGAAATGCCGTTCGCCTATACCGCCTTCCACATCCACAGCAAAAACCACAGTCTCGCCCACAACTCCGGAGAGCAGCTGCGAGCCTGTCCCTGAATTAATGCGGAGGAGAGGGACTGAGAAAACACCGGCCCCACAGCTGACAGCAATACTGCGATCACGATAGCGTACTGTCTCCAGACGACCCTCATATTCCGCAACGGTAACAGGCTCTGAAGAAGGTGCGTTGTAAAGCAGCAACTGGCTCGGCGATCCCCAGGCTGTTGCCGTCACGTAAACATTGCCGAAATCATCACAAGCTATACCTGTCGAACCATCATAAGGAGCAGGGAGGTCATTCCACACATGCCCTTCCATGGACAAGGAATTGTTCAGCGGATCAGCCAGGGCTGCGGCCACTTCCTCGGCTGTCCACCGAAAGATACGGCCGGTACCGTCATAGGCATATCCATGAGCATAGTACAGTGTCCCTGAATTATCAAAGCAAAGGGGACCTGCTGAATCGCCCAGCTCCGCGAATTGAATCACAGGGCGCGTACTCAATTGACCGCTATTATCCATGAGCCCAAAAAACAAGGCGGCGGGGCCCCAGGAGAAAGCGGCACCGGAGGCGAAAAACTCACCTTCATTGCGCGTTTCCAGTCCCCACAAACTGGCTTCAAAAGGGGCCTCGAGAACAGGGAATATGGTCTCCGGACTGGTGGCTGCATAGCCATAATAATTGTAATCCGGATTGATATAATCGCCACCATCGTTAAAAAACATATGATCGCCTATGCGGGTAATGCGTGAGCCCACCCAGACATCAGAAGAGGAAAAAAGAAGCTGGTCTCCTCCTTCAGCAGCTTTGTACACTTCCAGTTTGAGGCCAAAGTTGGGGTCGCCCACCGTATAATGAAGGGTGCCTTCGGGATCCCAGTCAAAGCTGACCAGGGCACTTGAGGTTGTCAGCGGAAAGAGGAGTAGCTCTTCTATTTCCGCCTGATTTGCGGGGACAGGGCCATAGGCTGCCGCAAAAGCGGAAGAAAAAAGCACGACGACCAGAGAGAGCGTGAAGAAAGGGGAGTGAGACATGGTGAAACCCTCGTTCGGTTGGATGTCATCCGGGAGAAGGGTTTTCACAGACAGAAGGAGGGGAGCGGAGAAAGTGCGCAACCCCCTTCCCGCGAAGGGTTCGCCCGAAGGACAACAGTTCCTGTATCGGCAGGTCTTCGGACTTGCAGGCCCGGACTTCTCCGGAGGAGAGGTCTTTTCTACTGAGCACCGCTTCCCAGTCTCGCCCATGGAGACCAGTGCTTTGTTTCTTCCGATGCTGGAAGAAGTGTGCCGTTCGTTCCTGATTACCGCTGCGGGGCAGTTCCGGATTTTCACCGGATTCCCTCTTAGCATCAGTGCGCCTGTCGCACTGACGAACCGACCTGCAGAGCATAGCATAAAAGAGCAGGGGAATGAAAAAGAGTTCTCAGACTCAGCACATTGACGATGCCTTCACAGGGAGGGTATACTTTAGCGATACTTTTGGAACAGGCACAATGATGAATAAACAGCTCTTTTTATATACCGCACTTGTGGCTGCGGCTTTTGTAATGCTCTGTCCGTCTGACTTGGCTGCAGCCGAAAACAACTGGCTTCATCCTGCAGACAGGGATGGAGACTGGCAGATCAGCCCGGAGGAGGCGCAACGATATCTTCAAGACTGGCAGACACAGTACAATCCCATGGTCTTTGCCATACAGGCTCTGAAGCTGTCTCAAGGGGGTGGGTGGTATCATTATCAGGACAGCCAGTCCATATCCCAGAGCTGGGCGGCCGGAAGCGGTTCACAACAGCCCGTTCCTGAGGAAGGGATGATTGTTCTGGGTACGGCCGCAGCTCCGGCTGATACGGAAATTCGCATTCCGGTTATTTATGAGGCTGGTGAAAAGGCCGCGTCCACGTTGCTCTTCACGGTGCTTTATGATCCTGATGAGATGATCTTTCAGGAAATGGCTGTGAGCGAGAAAGTGAGTTCAGCAGGCAAAGAGATGGATGGTCACAAGCGCGCTGCAGGTGTGCTGACGCTGGTTGTTTATGGGGGGCAGGATACCATTGAAAGCACTTTACTCGCGGAACTGCACTTCCTGATCCGCGCTCAGGTCTCAGAGACAGTATCATCCATCAGCATTCGCGACCACTCCGGCGCAACGCCTGAGGCCGGGCTTCTTTCTCCCGGGATCAGGGAAGGAGCGGTTTTCATTACCGCCCCGAAGCCTGTCAGGGACTGAAAAATCCTGCAGATGACCCGTTTGTCAAGATCCAGGCAGGTATTTGTTCAGCAGGGCTTCTTCCGCCTCATTGGTCCAGATACCTCCTTGCCCCAACTTCGCTGCAATTTCCGGTTCCGTTTTTACAAGATCATCTATGGAAGTGAGCGGGAAAGAGGGGATCTGCGGGTAAATGACTGTTTTACCGGGGTAGACAGCGTCTTTCACCGCTGCGAGCCCTTCATGAGAGGCATCCAGTCCGCCAATAGCGGCAACACTGCGGTTGCTGTCCAGCTCGCCCGCTTCCACCATGTCCAGTACGTCACGCAGATCTTTGATACGGCTTCCGCTGCATCCGATCATTTTCACGCCGCGACAGATCTGATCCAGGGAGACAGGGGCATTGGTACCTGTGGCGATACCGGCGAAAAGGTTGACAAAAGCATTGGGCGCTGAAAGTTGCACAGCCTGCTGCACGAGCGCGGGGATGGGAACGAGAACGACCACATCGTCATAGCCTTTGGCACCACCCAAAGCGGCCATGCGCAAATTCATTTCTTTCTGGTCTTCGAAATCGCCCGGAGCCAGGGTAATCAGTTTCACATTGCGTTCTTTGGCAAGATCTCCAAAGCGTTTCTCAATATGATTCAGTCGACCACGGTCAAGGTCGGTGACCACCACCGTGCCGGAACCATTTTTCATTTCAATGGCACGCTGGACATGCATCTGGCCCATGGGACCCCCGGCTCCGATGAAGAGAGCTGTTCCGCCGGGCAACAGATCAATGCGGCTGTTGACTTCAGCCAGTTTTTCCAGTGTGTCGCCACCACCGATATACCGTTTGTTCTGGTAGTGAATGGCGCCCACATCGATCTGCGCTTCGCCGCCTTCCGCAGGAGCACCCAGAAGGAACATGACACCGTTGGGGTTGAGGCGCGCTCCCAGCGTCTCCACGAGAGCAGGTGTGGGAGCAACGATGATGATATCGTCGAAGGTGGCATCATCAGCCAGACCTTCCAGCGATTTGTTCACACAAAGTGCGCGCGGCTGTTTCTCCGCCCAGTCGCTCAGGTCATCGGCAACGACGAGCTGCTTTTCGCCCGTAGGTGTGACACGCTCGTCAAGGACATAGGACATGACCACACAGGCCCAGGGCTCGCTCAGTGCCGCTTGTGAATAGCCGGTATTGTCTTGCACAGGCAGGAGGTAGCAGCCTTCATCTCCGTCCAGGCCGCGCTCATCAAGAAAAGCGAATTCAGCGAGCCCGCCGGGAATCATATAGCCGAAAGCGTAGCCCACGCCTTTGTAATAAATGTCGGCTTGCACGATATAGCGTTGACCGGGAGCGAATTTGTCCTGCCAGTCTTTACCCACAGCCACAATGGTGACAGCGGCTTCATGGCCCAGTACTGTCGGATCCGCCTGAAGATCGCGGCCGCGCAAACGGGGATGGTTTCCGCCCTGGTTGATGATCTTCATATCGGAAAGGCACAGGCCCAGGGTATCAATGCGCAGCAGCACTTCATTGTCTTGGGGTGCGCGCATGGGAACAGTCACGGACTTGCCATCCCGACCCACATTTTCCAGTCCGGCGCCGAAAACCTGCCAGGCCTCATATTGTTCAGGAAGGGGCTGTTGAGCCTGTTTATATGCGTCAAGTTTACTCATGGGTTCATACCTCATTGTGCTGGAAAATCAGCGGGTTAAAGTCTGGGCCGGAGGCCGCCTCTTCAGGCGATGCGCTCCTGCCGGTATTTCTCATCAGGGCGGCTGTCGATACGGTCAATATCCGCAGCACTCATGAACTGGGGACCGCCCATACTGTAGGTGCCAACAAGAATATGGGACATCTTCTCGGCCATGTCCGTAATATTGGTCACAGCCCGGGCATTGGGCCCCAGGGCGAAAAATCCGTGGTTTTCCAAGGCAATGGCCTTGGGCGGCTGGTTTTCTTTTTCCACGAAGACGCGGACGCGATCGCGTACTTCACGGGCCAGAACCAGACCGGGATCCACATAGGGAACAAAGACCGTGGCACGGCCCATGACCACAATATGATCAGGACACAAGCGGCCGGAAATGGCCTCTTCCGCATTGACGGAACAGAGGACGCTGTTCGTATAAACAGGGTGCGTATGGCCGATGAAATTGTATTCCGGATAATCATATAGCAGGGCGTGGAGCATGGTCTCCACAGAGGGCATCCGTGTTTCCTGCTCATCGACCAGAGAAGATTTCAGCGTCTCCCGTACATCATCGTCCGTAGCATCTCTGGAATCGAGAAGACGCGTCACTTTCGAAATATTGACAGCAAGAAAATCGCTCGGTTTCATGGTCGCCAGGCTGGTACCCGAAGCTTTCACATACAAATGATCAGCATCAATGCGGGCGGAAGTATTCCCCTCGCCGATGATGGCATATCCACGGCTTTCCACACCCAGATAATGGGACATTTCCGTAAGACTTTGAAGAATGGCGGATGCGCTCACGACAAAACTCCTTCACCCGTACAGGAGCATATCTGTGTACAGGAAATTGAATAGAGAAAGGCCCTGGGCCGACGACCCTCAGGCGGGAGGTATCCAGCTTGATACCTGCATCAAGTATAGCAAAGAAAGCGTCGCAGGGTACAGTAACCGGCCGGCTGAGAAATTTTCACTCTTCTTTCAAATCCAGCTTCAGGGAATACACTTTCATGCCTTCCCGGGAGGGAAGGAGACGGATCTCAGCGCGGCGTTCGGAGAGTGGCGGCGGGAGCGCTCTCCAGGGTGATGAAGGGGAAAGAGAGCGTTTGGGCGGGGCAAGCGCTTTGTTCCAATGATCCAGCCGGGGCAATGGAAGTATGAAATTATTTTTTTCTGTTACTTCCAGTTCTGCTGCTGAAACATCATTAAAAAGTACGCTAAGGGTCTGTTTGTCAGCCTGATGGTTTTCAGCGGGAGCGAGTTCCAGAGAGAGCATCAGATTTGAACTGCTTTGATCCAGAGGCAGGGAGATGCGAGCACCTGAGAGGGAAGGCATATGAAACCCATCTCCGGTCAGCCAGTGTGTATCGAGATATTGCAGAGCCGAACCCTGATGACCGAAAGACAGTTCTGTACCCGGCCTGTAATTATCCAGAGGGATGCGTTTTGTTTTTCCATTCTGCCAGACATTGCCTGTATAGCACCAGGACGCACTGTGCCAGGAGAAGCCCTCTATGATGAATTCATAGAGGGGCGCTGAAGTTCTTTTTGCGTAATCGGAAGAGAAAAAGCGCCGGCTTCGCGAAGTGTCTTTATGTTCTTCCAGCAGAGAGATTCCCGTCCAGTCTTCGTGCTTATCCCACAGGCAACGTTCGGCTAAAGTGGGCATGAGATCGAGAAGGGACACGGGCCGGAGATCTTCATGAAAGGCATCCTGTGCTCCGGCTTGTTTATAGAGGAGCAGGGGCAGTGCTCTGGGCTTTTTGACAAAAATATCCAGGACCGGTTCTCTGGCGATGCCTTCCTGATCATATCGGCCAAATTCAATTTGCGGGCTGTCCCAGAAAAGGCCATGATCGCCCAGAATAAAGATATCCGCTGAATCATAAATCTTGAGATCTTGAAGTTTTTTCATGAAAAGAGCCAGGGCACTGTTTATCTCCTGGGCTATTTCCATAGTGGGTCCGCGCTCAAGTTTCTTCTGCGCTTTTCCATCAATGACCTGAGGCGGGTGAATCCCCTGCAAGTGATAATATTTGAAGCAGGGCTGATCCGTGGCGATACGCATGTCCTTTTGCAGGTTATAGTGAAACTGTTGGCGATCCTGCTCCAGTGAAGGCTCCAGCATCCAGCGATCATGGATCCATTTCTTCAGGCTGTGCGGGGCGAGTCGGAAAGTGGCGGCAATGACAAGTTGCCGCATTTCGCCCGCTGAATGGGGTGCCATGGCCTCTGTATCGCTGTAGTTGTCGGCAATCTCCCCATAGACGGCGGGTGGATAATAACGGTGGGCATAGGTGGTGTAAATGCCGACGTGATAGCCTTCTTCTTTCATGAGTGCGGGTATGGAGCCGGTCATGAGTTCCCGGTTCAGATGCTCCTGATAACTCGCCAGCGTTGGGAAAAATTGTCTGTAGAGTGGCTTTCCTGTGAGCAGTGTGGGGATGGAAAATTCTGTAAAAAAGGCTTCTGTAAGCGCATCAGGATAGTAGATGAATCCCGGGAGAGCATTGGCATAGTCGGGATTTTCTTCCAGATATTGATTGAACACGTCGCTCTGATAGGCATCGAGAACAATCATGATCACATTGCGCGTACTGGAAAAAGCGAACTGGCTGTTCATGTGAATGGCTTTTTCCTGCACTTCTCCTTCCTGAAGCGGAAGCTCATTGCGATAAGCATTGCAGTCCAGCAGCGTGGTGGCTCCTTGCAGGAAAAGAAGGACAGCCAGCAGGGTAATGAATCTCTGTTTCTTTTTCAGTCCGAGCCATAGAAAAACCAGACAGAGCCCGGGCCACAGTCCCAGATCCACCAGGCCGCGCCAATGCAAAAAATGCCACTCCAAAGCCGAGCCATCAAGGACGCCATAGTTCCATACGAAAAGATTTCCCTGCACCCACAGCGCTGTCGTAAAGAAAGCGGCCAGGGTCAGCACAAAGCGGCGACAGGATCCCGGCTGAAAAACAAAGAGCAGGCTCAGAACAACAAAGAGACCGGCACCCAGCAGAAGACTCAGAACAGCAAAGCTCCGGCCGGTCGTGAAAAATTCTTCCGTATTGGAAAAATATATTTTCAGAGGCGTAAAGAAACACAGCGTGAGTGTCAGAGTAGCCAGACCGAAAAGCAGCTCTTTGCGTGTCACCGATGAAGTCATGGTGAGAGACTCAGACTTTTCATCCACGGATAAAGTCCCTTAGCAGTGGCCAGGCGAGAAAAGCCCCGACAAAGATGAGGATCAGCGCAATGGTGCCATTGAGCAGAGCCGTTACGAGAAGCCCCGCCCAGGGGAGTACGCATGCCATGAGCAGACCTGTAAAGAAAAGAGAAATGCCGACAATGCCGAAAGGGGAAACTCCGGCGACGCGTTGATCCAGATCCTCTTCACCGGGCATTTCGCCAATGGGAATGGAAAGCCGTTTGAAAAAGACCTCTATACGTTCGGCTTCGCTTTCCGACATGGTTATGAGCCACCAGTCAACGAGCATGACCAGCAGTGTTATGAAACCGGAGGCGAGAAAGAGCACCATTTCCAGTTTGGCCTTGTATCCCCAGAGAAGCAGTTCGTTGGATTCGGGCAGCCAGGCGATGGGACCGCGGGCCACAGGGCCCAGAGTGCGGGAAAGAACGAAGAGGGCCAGCCCTGTGGAAAGCCCTGCCAGGAAACCGATGAGAGCGCCCCGGGCTGAGAGCTTGTGCGTAAGAAGCCCGAGAATCATGGGGATGGCCACAGGGGCCGTTGCCAGCCCGAAGAGGGTCACCATGATTCGGAAGAGGTCTTCTCCTTTTCCGCGAGCCATGAAGATTGCCGTGGCCAGCGCAATGATTCCCACAAGCAGTGTGGCGATTCGCCCCACATTGACCAGTTCTTTTTCTGAGGCATCAGGACGCCAGAGCCGCTGATAGATATCATGGGTCAGGACACTGGCACAGACATTGTAATCACCGCTGAGAGTGGACATGGTGGCTGCGAACATGGCGGCCACAACCAGACCCAGCATCCCCGCAGGAAGAAGTGTCTTGCACAACATGGGGTAGACGGTGCCCGCATCGGCCAGCTCAGGAAATATCTGTGTGGCGAGCATGGCCGGCAAAAACATGAGAGGCGGCCCGAGAATATACAGGACAATGACCATGAGGCCGACCTTGATGGCATCTTTTTCTTTGGGTACGGAATAATACCGTTGGATCAGTGCCCAGTTGTTGCTGCTCCAGGACAGAGAATACATGACAACGAGAAAGATCACATAGCCCCAGCCATATTCGCTTGTGGTGAGTTTGAAAAAACTGTCGGGCATGTTTTCCGTAACAGCGCCCCAGCCACCGGCACGAATGAAAGACAGGGGCAAGAGAATAATGATAGCCGCCGTGAGAATGATGAACTGGATGAAGTCGGTCACATTCACCGCCCAGAGTCCACCCATGAAAGTGTAGATCAGCATGATGGCTCCGCCTACAATGATGCTCTGATTGACATCCATATTCAGGCTCACGGACATGAAGGTGCCGATGGCGAAAAGCTTGATACCGTCATCAATGACTTTTACGGGCACACCCTGCCAGGCGAAAATCTGACGCAATAGCGGGCTGTAGCGCTGCTCAAGATATTCCACAGGACTGGCAATACGGGCACGTCGCCATTTCACAGCCAGAAAAAGCACGCCGAAAAGTGTTGCGGGAATGGCCACCCAGAGCAGGGTGATACCGACAAAGCCATAGCGATAGCACAGGGAAGGATAGAAGATAAAAGCCGCCACACTGAAGCTGCTCATGTAGAAGGAAATGCCGCTCATCCACCAGGGGATGCTGTTTCCGCCGCTGAAATATTCTTTCACATTGCGCATGGATCTGTAGAAATAAAGACCGATGATCAGCATGAGAACGAAATAGCCGATGATCATGAAATAATCCGGCACTTGCAAAGTACCCTGGGCGTTCATGGAATGACTTTCCCTTCTGTTACGACTTCCTTATTTGAATGTTTCGATGCTCTGCAGATAGCGTACGGAATCTTCCATGGCTTTATGCGTATCCGCCTCGCTCCATTCGATCCCTTTGATCCCTTCCACTTCAATGGTGATGGGGCCTGTATAGCCGTGATCACGAAGTACTTTGAAAAAGTCCGGGAAGTCCACAACCCCTTCGCCGAGAGCCGGGAAAAACCAGCTCTCCAGTTTGCCGTCATGGTCTTTCACTTCCACAGTGGCCACATAATCGATGCAGGCCTTCAGCTCTTCCACGGGATCAGCACCCTCATTGTAATAGAGGATATTGGCCACGTCAAAATTCACGCGCACATTGGGATGATCAATGGCTTTCATGGTCTCAATATGGATGGCCGCATTGGTACCCAGATCAGGATGGGTCTCCAATACAAGAATGACATCATTGTCTGCTGCGGCATCACCGGCTTTCCTCAGCCGTTCATAAACCTCTTCTTTGGGAGCATCATGACGTTTGGGCGAGAGAAAAAGATATTTCAGACCAAGGGTCTTGCAGATTTCAAATTGTCCGCGCAGGTCTTCAATGGCATCGTCCGTGGAGAGATTGGTCTCGCCACGGGCCACGATCAGCTCCAGATTCAGCGCTTTCAATTGAGCAGCCACAGCGTCCACTTCTTCCGCTTTGGGCAGATTCATGAAAACATAGTTAAGCCCCATACCACTGATATGGGCGAGTCCCTGCTCCTGAAACTTGCCATAGTTCGCCAGGCGACAGGCGAGACGCAAGGGCTCCATATCATTACGGGCTGCACAGGCATTTTCATTCAGACAGGCACATCCGGCAAAAGAAGAGACAAGAGCGAGCACAATCAGGCTTTGGACAGCATACTGCTTGCAAATCATTTTCATGGGAAGCCTTCCTTTACATTATTCCGGGGAGGGATGGCCGGGTGCCGGTACTCATCCGGCGGGACAAATGCCGGCACCCGGGATTGTATCTGCGTTGGTTATGCAAGTTCTTTACGATGGGCCCAGACTTTTTCAAAGGCCTTGATATAGCCTTCCACCATTTCGGGCGCATCGGTGGTGAAATAGGGCAGGGCAATACTGGTAGCATTGGCCGCTGTGGAACCGGGCAGCTCGGTGATGGTGGGAAGATGGTGCCACCACTCAGCCTCTTTATACAGGGGCTGTTCATGCTGCAATCTGTAGGCCAGAGCATCGGCACGCACCCCTTCTGCACGGAGGGCATCCACGACAGCCTGACGGGAGACACCGGCTTCTTTCTCGTCAATGAAGAGCATGTTCCACTCATAATAGAGACGCTCCACATCGGAACGGCCGCTGGTCTGCTCATAGAGACCGGGCAGCTGAGTCAGCACATCGTTGAGCCGTCTGGTCTGTGCCACACCGGCCGCCACTCTTTCTTTGAGATCACGCATCTGCAGGCGGATCAGTTTTGCCGCCAGAGGATGCATGCGTGTTTTTGTGCCCAGTCCCGTACCATGATATTTTTTGTAGGCACTGTCCGCGGGGATGCCCGGCGTATCATAATGGCCGAAGATGGTGGCGCGGTCATGGTATTCCTGGGTGCTGTAGAGGCCCATACCGCCTTCAATACCCGGCAGGGGCTTGCTCATCTGATAGCTGAAAATAGCCATGTCGCTGAAGGTGCCCATGTGTTTGCCTTTGAGTTTGGCATATTGGGCATGGGCGCAATCTTCGAGAACAATGAGTCCTTCTTCTTTCGCCCAGTCGGAAATGGCGTCCATGTCACAGGGCAGCCCGATCCAGTGTACAGGAAGGATGGCGCGTGTATTGGGGGTCAGTCGTTTTTTGGCATCTTCCAGATCAAAGTTGAGGGTCCGGGGATTGATATCCACAAATACAGGGACCAGCCCGAAAAGACGCATGGGTACGACACTCGCGAAGAAGGTGTAACTGGGCACCATGATTTCGCTGCCCGGAGGGAGGTTCAGGGCGAAATACATGGACAGCAACACGCTCGTTCCGTTGCAATAAGCCTTGGCATAGGGGGCGCCGGTCTGCTCTTTCCACTCTTCTTCCAGAGCGGGAATGTCACTGTAATCAGGGGCCATAAGCATTTTCGCCAGGGCTTCCCCTTCCACTTCCGTGTAGCGTGGCCAGCGCCAGGCGTCCGTATTGGGATTGGGGATGGCTGCAGACCCGCCCTGGATGGCGAGCTTTTCTGTGGCGGCTGCTGAAGCGGAGCCGGCGCTGTTGAGTGCAACGCCTGCAGCGGCAACGGTAGAGGCCTGCAGAAAACTGCGGCGTGTTGCCAAATTGTTATCGGTTTTGGGATTGGTGCTTGACATTTTTTATTCTCCTTTAAGTTAACCGTAGAGGACAGCTTACTATCATAGTAACGTTATACGCCAGCTGTCAACTTTCCTGTGTACTGTCTTGTTCTTCATCGTCGGGTGCGAAGTTTTCCACCAGACCCCTCGCCCGCTCAACAGAGGCCCGGGGCACCTGCATCACGACACCGATGGGACTTTTCCCGGAAGCGGTGAAGAGCCCGAGAAACCAGGCCATCATTTCTCTTTTCAGGCGTACCGGGATCCGTTCATGTTCCAGAAAGGCCTTCATAAAGATAGCATCTCCAAATTTATCAAAAACGTGGATGGTCTCCCATTTTGTGAATAAGGCTGGCATGGCTTTCTCTTTTACACCTCCTCTGTCTGTTTATCAAAAAGTCTCAAGGCCGTCGAAGCGATCTGAATAGCCTGTTGCAGACATTCCTGACTCATATTATCCCAATTATCCAGGCGCGTATGATAATAGGGGGGCGGTGCAGGGTCCATGGCCGCCAGCAGTCCCGCCTGCCAGCCGGCCTGGGTAAAGGCGGCCGCATCGGAAGATCCGAAAAAGAGACTGCCGAAAGGAAGATCCAGACCCCGGACTTTTCCCGCTTCCTTCAAAAGACAACAAACCTGTTCATCGTGATGCACCGTGCCGTTCATATCACGGTCGTAAATGGTCATGTGCTCCAGATCACGGAAGGTTTCCATTCCGATGAAAAGCGTCTGCACATCGGAAAAGGCTTCCTTGTGCTTTTCAGCAAATACCTTGGCGCCCCGCAAGCCCGCCTCTTCGGAACCCATGCTCACCAGAACCAGTTCCGTATGAGCCAGAGAGAGCCCTTCTTTTTTGAGGGCGCGGCCTATGGCCATACTCGTGAACACGCCTGAAAGATTGTCATTGGCGCCAGGCACAGCACGCCGCAGGTTGCTGAAAAAAATGCCTGCGTAGGGCAAGGGACAGAGTATCCACTGAAACACAGCCACACGTGATACCTTTTCCCAAAGGGATCCGCCCACAGCCCACGCCACAGCACTGCCCAGATGAATCAGCATCAGAAGCGTCAATCCGACAAAGAAGGCAATCACCATCACCCGGAAAAAGCGAGGCAGCAGATAAAGAAAACGCCACTCACGGGCGCTGTCCACATGGCCGGCAAGAATCACGCGGCGGCGGATTTCTCCTGAAGGAGCGATACGTCCGTAGACATTGGAGGATTCGCTTTTGGGAAATAAAGGATCCAGAAAAAGACGATAACGCAAAAACTGAAAATAGAGCACCGCCAAGGCGAGCAGATCCAGTCCCACGGAAATCCAGGGGTGAACATACCAGCAGACAACAGAAAGAAGCATGATGAGGGCTGTAACAGCTGGCATGGCGAAAAAGGCCTGACTCGCCAGAGTGAAAGGCTCCAGAACAACTTCACCGTCACAAAAGTCCTGCATCTCATCGCGGATATACTTCTGCGCATCCCTTTCAGCGGCTGTGCCCGGAGCGCGCGGGCCGAAAGTCTCGATAACATGGCGCACCTGTTCCATCACCCACGATGCACAAGCTTCCGACTGAGATTCGTTCAGCATGAGAACTCCCTTCTTCAGATCGAAAATGACCGTCTGTCAGAAAAGTATGCCTGTCCTTGAGATTCTATCCTAACACAATAAGCCTGAAACTGCGGAATTATATAAAGGTAGCAGGGATCTATTTTCACCAGGTCAATCACTGAACACACGGCGCAGCACAGCCGCAAGGAAATGATATTTTCTAATTGAACCACAGAAATCACTGAACACACGGAAAGAGTACAATGCGCATAAAAAAGATCCATAGTCTTAACACGTTCACTTGGTTCACTTTGTACATTCTGTCCACTAACCCCGCAGCAACACCTAAAACCAACCCGCGCCCCTGGCAGATCCGACCGATCCGACTGATCCGTCCGATCCGACCGACTCCCGGAGAAAACCCGTTCCCTGAAGTTTCTTATATGCCTCAAGACATTCCCCCGCCGTCTTCCCGGTTTTTTTTGCGATCCGCTCTTTGAAGCCGCTCAGTGGATTAAATCATTTGTATTATGGCAGAGTACTGATAGTCTCAACGAAAGGGAAATACCATGAGATATCTGTCTGTATCGTTTTTGGGTGTTCTTTCCATTGCCGTGCTTTTCTCTCTGTCATGTTGTGCTCAGTCGACTGTACATGTGCGCGCCGAGGCTGAAGGGGAGCCCATTTCGCCCTATGTATACGGACAGTTCATTGAGCATCTCGGCCGCTGTATCTATGGAGGTATCTGGGCGGAGATGCTTGAAGACCGTAAGTTCCTGTATCCCGTCGACGGGAGCCGGGAAGGCTGGGGCATGCATCGGGGCCAGGAAAACTCCTGGGAAGGAGACGGCAAGCCTTATGAAATTCTGGAGGCATCGCCCTGGCAGATTATGGGCGGGCAAGAAGCAGTCTTCATGAATAAAGAGGCCCCTTTCTGTGGCGAACAGGATTGCGCTGTAAAGTTGGATAATTCCGAAGATTGGCGGGGCATCTACCATCCCCGGCTGGCTGTGGAAAAAGGCAAAGACTATGAAGGCTATGTCTATCTTCGCTGTGAAGGAGAGGTGAAGGAAGCACAGGCCGTCTTGCAGTGGGGATCGGAATCGACACAGGAAGCTGTGGTTGCCCTGCAGGATATCAATGACTCCTTCAAGCAGCTCGCTTTTCAATTCACCGCCGGAGAGGCTGATGATGATGCCCGTCTTGCTTTTCGTTTTACCGGCGAAGGACGTGTCTTTATCGCTTCACCCTCGCTCATGCCGACAGATCAGGTGGAAGGCTTCCGCCCTGATGTATTGACACTGATGCGTGAGTTGGATGCGCCCATTTACCGTTGGCCGGGTGGCAACTTCGTGAGTGGCTACGACTGGCGTGACGGGGTCGGTGACAGAGACAAGCGGCCTCCCCGCAAAAATCCCGCCTGGACCGGTGTCGAACATAATGATGTGGGGATTCACGAATTCATGCGCCTTTGCGAGCTCATTCATACGGAGCCCTTTGTTGCTCTCAATACGGGCCTGAGTGATATTGAGTCCATCGTGGAGGAAGTGACATATATCACTGGTGCCGCTGATACGGAAGAAGGGAAGAAGCGCGCCGCCAACGGGCGGACAGAGCCCTGGAAAGTGGTATGGTGGGCTGTGGGCAATGAGATGTATGGTGAATGGCAGTTGGGTCATATGCCTCTGGAAGACTATGTGAAAAAACACAATGCCCTGGTCGAGGCCATTCGTGTCGTTTCGCCTGAAGCAAAATGTGTTGCCGTGGGCAATGCCGGTCCCTGGAGCGAAACCATGCTCACCAACTGCAGCGAACACATGGAACTCATCAGTGAACATCTCTACTGGCAGCATATCAACAATGTGGTACATCACAGCTGGAAAGCCATGAATGATGTGGAACGCCTGGCGTCAGATCATCGCCGGTACAGAGAAAAGATACCCGGACTGGAAGACAAGGATATCCGCATCGCTTTGGATGAATGGAACTACTGGTACGGTCCGAACAAGTATGGTGAACTTGGCGTACGCTACCTGATGCGCGATGCGCTGGGATGTGCCGGAGCGCTCCATGCCATGTTCCGAAACAGCGATCTCTTTTATATGGCCAATTATGCACAGACCGTGAACGTGCTGGGCGCCATCAAAGCATCGAAGACCCGGGCTTTTATGGAAAGCACCGGCAAGGCACTCGTGCTCTATCGAAAATATTTCGGTACTCTCCCTGTGACGGTGCAACAAAATGTGTCCGGTGTCGATGTCGCCGCAGCCTGGACCACGGATCATTCAGCTCTGACACTGGCTGTAGTGAATGCCAACGGCAAGCCTGTTTCCTTTCAACTGGAAGTGGATGGCTTGGAAGTTCCTGAATCGCTTCACGGCTGGCAGATCCAGAACGATGATCCCGATATGGTGAACGAGGCTGATACACCCGACAGCGTATCCATCAAAGATGTTGTTCTGGAAGTGAGCAAGAACACTGTCAACCTGCCGCCCTACAGTATCACTCTGGTGCGTATTCCCAAAAGTGAGCGATGAGACAGTGATCCATTGAGAAAAAGAAGAAGGCTGCTGATGTCTGGAAGGTATCAGAGGCTTGTATGCCAATGAATCTTTCCCGGCTGGAGCCAATTTGTGCCTTCCACGGCATCCAAACACGCTTCAAGGATGATCTCCATACCGGCCTGGGACCTCTTTAATGAACCCGCCAACCCGGTATCCCGGTATCGGCCCGCAGAAGAGTGAGTCGATACCGGGATATATTCCTGAGCCTTCTTTTCAGCTTCACTGCACAGGCTTCCGCCCGATTCGACCGACTCCCGGAGAAAACCCCTTCCCTGGAGTTTCTTATTTGCCCCAAGACATTCCCCCGCCGTTATTTTGGTTTTGGCCGCCCGACTCTCTGAAGTCGCTTAGTGGATTAAATCGTCCCCGTTGTGGCAGAGTACTTTAAACGCCAATATAAAGGAAATACCATGAGATATCTGTCCGTATTTTTTGTGAGCCTTCTTTCCCTGACCTTATTTTTCTCTCAGCCTGCGGGAGCATTGAAGACGGTACATGTTCTTGCCGAAGAGGAAGGCGAGCCCGTCTCTCCTTATATATATGGACAATTCATTGAACATATGGGTCGGTGTATCTATGGCGGTATCTGGGCGGAGATGTTGCAAGACCGCAAGTTTTTCTATCCTGTAGATGGCGGCCCCTATGCGGGCAATGAAGTCCTCTGGGAAGAAAGGGGCAATCCTTATAAAGTTCCTGAAAGCTCTCTCTGGCGTATTATAGGCCCGCAAGAACAGGTCTTCATGAATCACGATGCGCCTTTCTGTGGCGACCAGGATTGTGCCCTTATCCTTGAAAACAATGGCGGCGATTGGCAAGGTATTTACCATCCCCGTCTGGCTGTGGAGAAAGGCAAGGACTATGTGGGTTATGTATGGCTTCGCGCTGAAGGGGAAGTAACAAAAGCTCAAGCTGCTCTGCAATGGGGACCGGGAGCGAACCAGGAAGCTGTTACAACTCTTCAGGATATCCGGGAGTCTTTCGAGCAGATTGCTTTCCGCTTCACCGCCGGTGATGCCAGTAAGCACGCACGCCTCACTTTCCGTTTCTCCGGTGAAGGCCGTGTCTTTATAGCTGCGCCGTCACTCATGCCAGCCGATCATGTGGAAGGCTTCCGTCCCGACACCTTGAAACTCATGCGCCAATTGGATGCGCCCATTTATCGCTGGCCGGGAGGTAATTTTGTCAGCGGCTACGACTGGCGTGACGGTGTCGGACCCAGAGACAAGCGACCGCCCCGGAAGAATCCCCACTGGCCGGGGGCTGAGCATAACGATGTGGGTATCCATGAATTCATGCGCCTTTGCGAGCTCATCCACACAGAACCATTCATCGCTCTCAATACAGGACTGGGCGATATCGAATCGGCTGCGGCGGAAGTGGCCTATATCACAGCGGCTGCTGATACGGAAGAAGGGAAGAAGCGCGCCGCCAACGGACGGACAGAAGCCTGGAAAGTAATCTGGTGGGCCGTGGGCAATGAAATGTATGGCGACTGGCAGCTCGGGTACATGCCGCTGGAAGACTATGTGAAAAAACAGAACGCTCTCGTCGATGCCATACGTGCCATATCGCCTGAAGCCAAATGTGTGGCTGTGGGCAATGCCGGTCTCTGGAGTGAAACCATGCTCGCTGAGTGCGCCGATCATATGGAGCTTATCAGTGAACATCAGTATTGGCAGCCCAGGGATGATGTGGCTGCTCATACCTGGTCAGCCATCAATGATGTGGAGCGTCTCGCCGCTGATCACCGCCGTTACAGAAACGAGATTCCCGGGTTGAAAGAGAAAGATATACGCATCGCCTTTGACGAATGGAATTACGGCGGACCGCACAAGCGTGGTGAGTTGGGCGTACGCTATGAGATGCGTGATGCCTTCGGTTGTGCAGGTGCGATCCACGCCATGATCCGCAACAGCGACCTTTTTTATATGGCCAATTATGCACAGACCGTGAATGTGCTGGGAGCCATCAAAACAACCCGGACAGGAGCTTTCCTGGAAAGCATGGGGCAGGTACTGGTGCTGTACCGCAAACATTTCGGCACACTTCCCGTAGCGGTGGAGCATGGTCTGCCGGGTGTTGATCTCGCTGCGGCCTGGACGGCGGACCATTCTGCTCTGACGCTGGCGGCTGTGAATCCCCACGATGAACCCCGTTCCTTTCAGCTGAAGATAGACGGCCTGACAGTGCCGGAATCTCTGCATGGCTGGCAGATTCAAAATGACAACCCTTATATAAGGAACGAAGCGGATGCCCCTGAGAATTCGGCCATCCAGGAAATCTTTCTGCAGAATGTGGACAAGAGCCTGACCCTGGACCCCTACAGTGTCACCCTGCTTCGCATCCCCAAAGTGGGCGATGAGACAGTGATCCATTGGGAAAAAGAAGAGGGACGCTGGAGCCTGGAACGTATCCGCGAGTGGTATGCCAAAGAAGCTTTCCCCGCCGGTGCCAACTTCGTACCTTCCACGGCATCCAACCAGCTGGAGATGTGGCAGGCCGACACCTGGGACCCCGAGACCATCGACAGAGAGCTCGGCTGGGCGGCTGATCTCGGCTTCAACATGATGCGCGTTTTCCTTCATGACATGCTCTGGAAAGAGGAGGGAGCGGCCTACGAACAACGCATAGATGAATACCTGGACATATCCATGAAGCATGGTATCAAAACAATGCTCACCCTCTTCGACAGTGTCTGGGATCCTTTCCCCGAACTGGGCCCCCAGAAGGAGCCCGTCCCGGGCGTCCATAATTCACGGTGGTTGCAGAGCCCGCACATTGATATTCAGAAGAATCCCGAAGGCTATGAAGAAGCATTGAAGCCTTATGTCATTGCCATCATGTCCCGTTTCAAAGATGATCCGCGGGTACTGGCCTGGGATCTTTTGAATGAACCTGCCAACCCGGTGCCTCAATACAGGCCCACAGAAGGATGGTCGCCGCAGGAAAAAGAAGAGGCCCATGTGATTCTGGTGGACAAGCTCTTTGACTGGGCCAGGGAAGTGGATCCCTCACAGCCAATAACCGTGGGCATCTGGGGAGGCCCGGGATCACGCATCAATCCGGTGCGGCCCATCGACAAACTCATGGGGGAACGCTCCGACTTCATCAGCTTCCACAGCTATCAGAATGTCCTGGGCGTGAAAAAAGCCGTGGCATGGCTGCAGCAATGTCAGAGACCTATCTTCTGCACGGAATACATGGCTCGCACTTCGGGCAGCACTTTCCAGACGGTGCTTCCTTATTTGCGAGAACAGAATATCGCTGCTGTCCATTGGGGACTGGTTTCCGGACGCTCTCAAACCATTTATCCCTGGCATTCCTGGAACGAGCCTTTTGAAAACGAAGCGGAGCCCTGGTTCCACGATGTCTTCCGCCCCGATGGCACACCCTATTGCGAAGAGGAAGCCTCTGTGATCCGTGCCACCCTGAAAAACTGATCTTTTTTAGCTCTCACTATTATTGGAAAGGAGTCTCATGTTCAGACATCTCCTCGCTATTACAGTTATGTTGATCCCCGGACTCGCTTTGGGTGTCGACTCAAAGGCACCCTTTTCCGAGGGGCTTTCAGTCAGCCGGAATCTCTTCCATAGCTCCATGAAAGAAGGTGTCAGCTGTTACCGCATCCCCGCACTGGCAACGGCCAAAGATGGCGCCTTGCTGGCTGTCATTGATGAGCGCTGCGCTGATGGCAGTGACCTGGGCACGAACCGGGATATCAATCTGGTCATGCGTCGCAGTGAAGACAATGGTGACAGCTGGTCGGCCATGGAAACGGTCTGCGATTATCCCGACGGACAGAGCGCTTCCGATCCCTCCCTCATCGTTGATGAAAGCACCGGCCATATTTTCCTCTTTTACAACTTCATGGATCACGACAAAGCACCGGGTGAATATCGCCTTCATCTCATGAAAAGCACCGATGCGGGCAAGTCCTGGACTGAAGGAGAAGACATCACGGCGCAGATCACAAGAGAGGACTGGAGCAAAGACTTCAAGTTCATCACCTCCGGGCTGGGTGCGCAGACAGAATCGGGCATGCTTCTCCATACCCTGGTCAATCTGAGACGGGGCCTTCATTTATTCGGAAGCCGTGATCAGGGGAACAGCTGGTTTCTCATCGATACGCCCATCAAACCGGCGGACGAATCAAAAGTGCTGGAGCTCAATGACGGACGCTGGCTCATCAACAGCCGGGTCAATAAAAGCGGCTGCCGCTTTACCCATATCTCTTCGGACGAAGGGAAAACCTGGGAGAGTCGGAGAGAAAAGCACCTTATCGATCCGGGATGCAATGGCGCGCTCCTTCGTTATTCACGCATGTCTCAGGGTGCAGCGAAAAACCGCATCCTTTTTTCCAATGCCCGAGACAAAAAGAAACGGCAACAGCTCGCCGTGCGTATCAGCTATGACGAAGGCGAAAACTGGAGCAAAGGAAAAGTCGTCTATCCCGGAAGGGCGGCCTATTCCACCATGAGCTTGTTGAATAATGGCGATATAGGTTTGTTCTTCGAGATAGACGACTATCAGAAAAATGTATTTGTACGCTTCAGCCTGGACTGGCTCACTGATGGTGAAGATCCGGGTGAAGCGTCCGAATAACAAGTGTCTCAGTCTTCAAAAAGTACTCGGCTCATTGTATGCAGTTCTTCGGCCGGGATTTTTTCCACAGCACGGTCGTAGGTGAGCAGTCCGTTGATTTCAATTTCCACATCTGTGGTCTGTGTATAGACCCCGGCGGCAATGCCTGCTTTGCGCAGTTCGTTCAAACCTTCCAGAGTACGGCGGTAGCGTTCCTCATATTCCGCCTTGTTTTTCGGCAGTTGTTTGCCATAGCCCCAGTTTTTCTGGTCAGGGTTCCATAAACGGCCTTCCACGGGATAGCCATGGCCGCCGAATTCTCCCACGACCTTGATATAGTCATGGTAACGTTCCTCATCAAAGGGGAAATCGGGATCAGGGTATCTGTGGAAATCCACAATATCCCCGACGGGCCAGAAATTGCCGCCACTGGCGATGTTGACCAGGCGACTGGGATCGCGTTCCACGGTCCACTTGCCCACTTCCAGCGTACGGTGCTGTCCCCAGGCTTCGTTGAAAGGAACCCATACGACAATGGAGGGATGGTTCTTCAGCGCATTCATCATCCCTTCCAGCTCTGTCATGAATTGATTGTGATGCTCATCGGGCCATTCCGCATCGATGGGATCTTCTTTCAGAAAAGTCCATTTCGGGCCATGAGCCGCACTGGGCTGATCCTGCCAGATGAGCATGCCGAGCTGGTCGCAATGGTAATAGTAACGGCGCGGCTCCATCTTGATATGTTTGCGGATCATGTTGAAGCCGGCTCTCTTCAGAAATTCAATGTCCCAGCGCATGGCTTCATCGGATGGCGGCGTGAGCAGACCGTCAGGCCACCAACCCTGATCCAGGGGACCCCAGTGAAAAATAATGTCGCCATTCAGTGTAAAACGAAGATGCCCGTTTTCATCGCGGGTTTTCCCCACAGTACGGATGCCTGTATAGGAGCTGACACGATCCACAGCCTCTCCGGCATCAGAGAGAAGCGCAATTTCCAACTGATACAGATGAGGAGTATCCGGAGTCCAGCAAATGGGCTCAGAAACCGGGATGGTAATGCCCGAGGCCGGACCTGTACCGGAAGCGACAATATCTTCTCCGCTGCGCACGCTTACGGAAAGGAGATTGTCCGACTTGGCACCGACCAGCGAAGCTGTCAGATGAATGGTACCGGCGGCCGCATCGGTCGTGAAATGCAGATCGGCAATATATGCTTCGGGTACTTCTTCCAGCCACACGGTCTGCCAGATACCGGAGACACGGGTATACCAGATGCCACGGGGTTCAAGAACCTGTTTGCCCCGAAGCTGCCAATCATCAGTGGGATCTTCCACACGGAGCAAAAGCTCGTTGTCACCTTCGTTCACGGCATCGGTGATATCAAAATAAAAGGGAGTGCCGCCCCGGTGAGTTCCCTGGCTGATCCCGTTCACGCGCAGTTCACAATCATAATCAACGGCTTCAAAGTGCATCAGAATCCTTTTGCCTGATGCGGGGCTCAGCTCCACGCTGCGCTTGTACCAGAGCGCTTCTGTCGGCTGAAGCAAACGCTGTACGCCACTCAACTGCGATTCCAGTGCATAGGGAACCAGAATCTGACCTTCCATCTCTTCAGGCGTTTCACTTTGCTTGTTGTCTGTAATGGCATAGTCCCACAGCCCATTCAGATTCAGCCAGTTCTCCCGTTTCATCTGCGGCCGGGGATATTCGCGCCAGGCATTCTCCGCATTTACCTTCTCACCCCAGGAAGTACGCAGTGCTGTCTTATAAGGCTCAGATTGCGGAGCCTCCTGAGCAAAGACACAGCCTGTGGTCAAAGGCAAGAGGAGAAGAGTACACAACAAGAAAGAGAGAATAAAGATCTTCACAATGCTTTCCTTTCATGGGTTTTCATTCAAAACCATTTTACGGTATTCACCCGGGAAAGGTAAAACCGGGGGATAGCGTTGTTTTTACCACAATGGGACATGGTGCAGCACAGCCGCAATCAAATAATCTTTTCTTCTTTCACCAGGTCAATCACGGAACACACGGAAAAAGTACAATGCAGCATAAAAAAGATCTATGGTCTTAACACGTCCACTCTGTCCATTCTGTCCATTCTGTCCACGGACCCTGAATCAATACTCAGAACCTACCTGAGCCCCTCGCAGATCCGTCCGATCCGACTGATCCGACCGATCCGACTGACTCCCCGGAGACTACTGATCTCTTCAAGTCTCTTATTTTCCCCCAGACATACCCCGCCCTGATTCCGGTTTGTCCGCCTTGTTGTTCTCCCACGATATTCACATCCTCTGTCGGAAAGTTTTCTCAGTAATTGATTTGTTTAAGAAAAACGAGATGTCAAGCCGCAATCAGGTTTATAACTTCTCCGGGTCGTCATACGCTGTCTGCCAATGTGGAAATTGGCGTTCCCAGGAATGGCTTCCAACGTCTTTCAGGGTTTCCAAAGCCTTTATTCTTCACAGTTGATAAAAGACAACGGAAGACCAAAGTACGACCGATTCCCCGGAGACCACAAATCCCAATCAATGCCCCTGCACTCAATCCTGTGTCTCGGGATTCGACTCGTGGTCACCCACAGCCTCTTCACTTTTCTTCTTGTCGTCCTGACGGCTGTATCCATGCTTCCCTTTGGGCGAGGAATGGGGCCGCTGAACGGGCTTGATACCACCCCAGGAACCACGAGTCTTCCGGACGCCGGGCTTTTTCTTTTCAGCGCTCATGTTCAGACTCTCCGTCCTGGTTGTATTGTTTTACCACAAAGACCTCCATCACCTCGGAATCACCGGCAAGAGAATATGAGAAGGATAAGTCTCCGAATGAAAAACCTGCTGCTCCGCTCTGTGCAGTTCTGTATCAGTTCCGAAAGGAAGGCCGCTGTTGGGATTTCTGTCGAAGCGCGGGAAATTGCTGCTGGAAATTTCCACACGGATGCGATGCCCCGCTTTGAAGAGATTGCTCGTCACCCAGAGGTCTATGGAAAATTCCTCCACAACACCCGGTGTGAGTAAAGCATTCTCTTCCTGACCGGGTCGGCGGCTTGCGCGGATGATACCGTCGCAAAGGTTATAGGCCTTTCCATCAGGATGCACATCGAGAAGTTTTGCGGTGAAATCTGTGTCCCGGGCTGATGAAGCGGCATAGAGCACCAGAGTCACAGGGCCTGTCACCTCCAAATCTTCCTCCAATACTTCAGAGCTGTATACCAGCACATCGTCGCGATCTTCCACGGCTGATTGATCAAACGGCCCAGCCGGTGCGCCAAAGAGATTGTTGCCTCCAGCTGTGGGCACAGGATTGTCCGGATCATAAACGAAGCTATCGGACGCTTCCTCGCTTCCGGGTTTCTCCAGGTTCAAAAGACCGTCGCCGCTTCTTGTCTGCGCTTTCCCCTGGCTGTGAAGATAAAAGGGCGTATATCGTGTCCGGGCCAGAGGCCATTCATATTCATTACGCCAGCAATTTTCGCCCATGACAAAGAGTTTGTAAGGTGGCCACTCCTGGACACCCGTCTCCTCATCTTTCAGCCAGTATTCGAGCCATTCAAACTGCAAGTCGGGCAGTCCGAGTTTTGCGTCTTTGCCGAAGTCGAGTTCACCGACTTTCTGCACGTCCACGCCGTGAGCCCAGGGTCCCACAATAACGAACTGATTGCGTCGGGCCAGTCTGTTTTTTGATTCATGCCTGACTCTGGTGCATAAATCCAGAACAGGCTTGGAGAAAATATCGTACCATCCGCCTATATTCAATATGGGAGTTTCAACGTCGTCATAGCGACCATTGATCCCCCGGGCCGCCCAATAGTCACCTCCCAGCGGATGAGCGATCCAGTCATTCAGGTAGGGGACAGGTTTTGTGAACTGGTTACCGAAAGTATTCAAAGGCTGATAACGGAATATTTCCTGCACATTTTCTTCCGTGAGGGATGCACCGCCCATGAGACCTCCCCAGCCCATGAGGAGAGCCATCTGAAAAGCGCCGCCATAATAGGCCAGATCGGGGTAAGCCTCGGCAAAGGGCACAATGGGAACGGCACAGCGTACAGCCGGATGAGCACCCGGCAGGGATGCCCACTGGGTCCAACCCACATAAGAACCCCCCGCCAGGCCGATGCGTCCGTTGCACCAGGCTTGTGCGGCTATCCAGGCATGGGTATCGTGTCCGTCCTGCGGATCATCGCGAAAAGGTTCCCATTCCCCTTCGGCCTTACCGGTACCCCGGCAATCCTGCATGACAATGGCATAACCTGCGCGGGCATAGCGCTGCATATCGCCATTGTCTTTTCCCGGTTTTCCATAGGGTGTACGCAGGAGTACGACAGGATAGGCGCCTTCTTCAGCGGGACGTGCGATATTGGCTGGTAAGATGGTGCCGTCTTTCATGACAATGGGCACTTCCGCTTCGTAGAAGAAATCGGCCCAGAGCGCAGCGGACCAGACAACAGCCAGACCAAGCAGGAAAACGACAGGACGACGCAAGGCGGAAAACATGGCAGCTCCTTTCAGCAGTGTAAGGCCAAGGATTGTATTCTATCACTCAGGCCCTGTGTGCTGCTCATTTTTTTCAGGGAATCCAAAGCCGCAGGAAGGTCACGCTCCAAATCGCCCGGCTCAGGGCGCATCAACTTGCAGCGGTGAAGGGAGCGTGGCATAATAAAACGATTATTACAGTTCTCTGCAACCCTCCTGATATTACATCTATGGAAAGGATGACTTGTTCATGAATTATCTGAAGCTTTCTGTTTCTTTATTTGTGCTGACCCTCTTTTGTGCCTGCGCGGCCATGTCTGATGCCGTTGAGGCTGATCCGGAGCTGGAAGAAGGCTATGTGTCCCTCTTCAACGGCAAGAATCTGGATGGCTGGATTGGCGATACAAAAGGCTATATCGTCAAAGACGGGCTCATGATCTGCAAGCCGGGGGGCAATGTCTTCACGGAAAAAGAATATTCCGATTTTTCCTTCCGCTTTGAGTTCAAACTCACTCCCGGTGCGAACAATGGCGTGGGTATCCGTGCGCCTCTGGAAGGGAATCCCTCTTACACGGGTATGGAAATTCAGATCCTCGACGATCGTCATCCAAAATATGCAGAGCTCCACGACTGGCAGGCCCATGGTTCCATTTATGGCATTGTTTCGGCGAAGCGCGACCATCTCAAGCCCGTAGGCGAATGGAATGAAGAGGAAATCATCGCCAAAGGTCGGCAGATCACCGTGATTCTCAATGGCGAAACCATTGTGGATGCCGATCTGGACGAAGCCACGAAAGACGGGACCCTGGACGGTCAGGATCATCCGGGTGTGGCCAGAAGTTCCGGCCATCTCGGTTTTCTCGGCCATGGCGACGTGCTTGAATTCCGAAATCTCCGCATCAAAGAATTGACTGACTGATACGTCGGTCTTGAGCAAAATACTTCCGGCGGAGGCCGGTATCCACACCGGTCTCCAGCCGGATTCCCGGATTGAAGAAAGAAGCAAATTGTGATCAAACGAATTATCACCTGGCTGGGTCGTTCCCTTCTCTGGTGCCTTCCCGCGTCCCTGGGTCTGGCTGCACTGGAGGCCTTGGGTAATGTGCTCATTGCCGAGGCAACACCCCTTCCTCTTCCGGAATTTATCCTGCGCTTCTCCAATAGTTCGCTCCTGCTTCTTTCCGGTCTCATGATCCTCTGGCTCTTCATGAGCATCGTACCTGTATGGCTGGGCGGCGTACGCGGAGGTATTGCGCTGCTCTTCATCTTCAGCTTCTTTTTTCTATACACGTACCTCACCGTTGTTCTGGATATTCTCTTCACCTTCACGGATAGATATGTTCAACAATGGACAACCCTCATGCGCTATTTCGGACTCTTTTCTTTTCTCGGAGCCGGAGCGCTGAGTCTTCTCGTCGGCAAGATTACCCGGAACAAAGAAATTTCTCTGTCGCCCCGTTATTTCTTCGCACTGAATCTTTTTCTTGCCATGCTGGCAATGGCCTTCAACAACGGGCACTTTTACCATGCAGGTTTTGTGGACAGCTCCTCATGGATCGCTGCTCTGGTGCTGATGCTGTTGATCACCGTCAGTGTTGTCAGGATATCCAAGGGCAGCACTCCAATGGTTATAACGCTGCTCCTCCTTCTGGGGCTGGTTCATGGAAGTGCTGTCTATGCCCGCTTTTCTCTTCATGATCCCCAGCCGAAAGTGATTGCACAACAGAGCGGAACAACACAGCCGGCGAAACGGATCATCCTGATCACCGTGGATACCCTGCGACAGGATGCGTTGGGACTGTATAACAGGGGAGCAACACAGACCCCTCATCTGGATGCTCTGGGCCGGGACAGTCTTGTCTTTACCCAGGCGTATACCTGCGCTCCCTGGACTTATCCCTCCGTAGCCTCTTTCCTCACAGGCGTATCGCCCGGGGTTCACGGGATGGTCGACGGGAAAACCGCCCTTCCCCGGGAAATCCCCACCCTGGCCGAAGCCATGCAAAAAGCGGGATATCACAGCTGCGCCATCGGCTCCAATTCTCTGCTTCTGCCGCGCAGTGGGCTCGATCGCGGATTCAACGAATATCACTGGTTCCCACAGCAAAAACTGGAAGAAAGAACCTTTTCCACAGGCCTTTCCCATAATTTGCTCCTTATGGCCGGACGCAAGCGCGTCGATGCGACCAGTCTTACCGACCTGGCCATTGACTGGCTGCAACAGCACGAGGACGAAACTTTCTTTCTCTGGCTGCATTATTTTGATCCTCATATTCCTTATGCACCGCCCGAAGAATGGTTGCCCGAGGATCCGGAACTGAAAGCGCTGGGCAATCGCTTCGGCGAAACCTGGTCCGGCCGTGCCGGAAGTGTCGCACGGACCCCGAAAGAACGGGAATGGATCCGAGCGCTCTATCAGGGCGATGTGGCCTATACGGATGCCCAGATCGGCCGACTGCTGGGCGCCCTCAAGATCCTGAAACTTTATGACGATACTCTCATCATACTCACTTCCGATCATGGTGAAGAGTTCTGGGATCATGGACATTTCGAACATGGCCACTGTCTGTACAATGAACTGATGTGTGTTCCTTTCCTGTGGAAGCAGCCCGGAAACAACGCCAGAGAGGAAAAGCACAGCCCTATCACGACAGAGGGCATCATGCCAACGCTTCTTGAGCTCTGTGGTTTGAAGGTGCCTGACTACCTGGCCCATAACAGTCTGGTGCCACACCTCGCAGACGAAGAAGAAGACTGTATCATCGCCCCTGTATTTTTGGGTTCCACCCTCTTCCATGATCCTTTGGAAGCCGTTGTTTTTGAAGAGCATAAATATCTCCGCTCCCTCAATTCCTCCCGGGAAGAACTGTATAACCTGCAGGAAGACCCCCGGGAACTGGAAGCGCTCCCTGTGCGGGACTCTGAAATGGCCGCCCGCGGTCAGGAACTCCTTCAGGAAGCACGGGACAAAGACGAGGCCTTGCGTTCACTATTCCGTTTGGAAGACAGTGAGGAGCAGCGTATTGATCTGGAAGATATCCGATCTCTTCAGGCTCTGGGATATCTCTGAGTCCACTCCTCTCCTGTTTATTATGAATGCCATCGCAGCCGGTTCAGTATCCATTGCAAGCGGAAAGGAAGGGCACCATGATTTATCTGAAAACATTTTTACTTTCAACAGCACTTCTCCTCTCTTTTTCCGCTTCTGGCGATGACGGCGAAATCAGCCACTGGGAGCCCCGAGCGGCAAGGGAAGAGATTCTTCCAGGCTTTGACAAAGATGATGACGGCCGCTTGATTATCACTGCGGACGACCGGGAAGGGCTGGCTGGATGTTGGAGAGGAAGTCTGTCCGTACAGGAAAATCAGTGGTATCACTTTGAGGCCTTTTACCAGGCTACCGGGGTGGTTCATCCACGACGCTCTGTTCTGGCCAGGATTCTCTGGCGCGGCTCAGACGGACAGATACTGCGTCATAAAGAGAGGGGTGCGAAAAGTTATGCCGGAGACCGGTCTCCTCATTCCGAGCCTGAATATCCCGCTCTGGTCTCCACCGCCGATGAGTGCTGGTCCCTCCTTTCCGATTTTTATGAGTCTCCGCCCGGGGCAACGACAGCCATAATTGAACTTCATCTGCGCTGGGCAACCCGGGCAAAAGTCGTCTGGCGCGATATAAGTCTCCGCCCAGCAGAGACACCGCCGGCTCGGAAAGTGCGTCTGGCCGCTGCTCATCTGGTGCCGAAAAACTGTCAAAATGGTCTGGAGAGTTGCCGTCAATTCGAGTCTCTCATCGAAGAGGCCGGAGCACAGCAGGTGGATCTGCTCGTACTGCCCGAATTCATCCCTCTCACAGGAACAGGGTTGAGCTATGAAGAAGTGGCGGAAGCCATCCCCGGCCCCATGAGCGATTATTTCGGAGAGCAGGCCCGGAAAGCCGGAATTCATCTCGTTGCCGGACTGGTGGAACGGGACGACCGGCTCATTTACAACACAGCCGCCCTTTTCGACCCCTCAGGCACTCTGGTCGGAACATATCGCAAGGTTGCACTGCCCCGTTCCGAAATCGAGGCCGGTGTCACGCCGGGAAGAGACTATCCCGTTTTTACCACCTCCATAGGACGCATAGGCATGATGGTTTGTTATGACGGTTTTTTTACGGAGCCCGCCCGCCAGCTGGCTTTGAATGGTGCCGAGATCATCGCCTTTCCCGTAGCCGGCTGCAACCCCCTTCTGGTGGCGGCCCGGGCCTGCGAAAATCATGTTTATATTGTCGCCAGTACTTACTGTGATGTCTCCATCAACTGGATGATCACGGGAGTCTTTGACCGGGAAGGGCACATCATCGCGCAAACCGGGGAGTGGGGCCGCCTGGCCGTGGCTGAGGTGGATCTGAACCGACGTCTTTACTGGGAAAGTCTGGGCGATTTCAAAGCCGAGCTTCCCCGACACAGTCCTGTGAGCCGTGAGAATTAAAAACGGCGCCTGATCACAAGACCAGACGCCGTGTATATATTCACACAGAAAAATTGGGCTCATCCGGTTTTTGCGTACTT